>ENA-ORBV01002576-ORBV01002576.1-microbial-mat-metagenome-genome-assembly--contig:-NODE-2576-length-38026-cov-29.455058_pt1 | contig 38026 bp, 41 predicted proteins | sample MGYA00237777_ERZ505514 | MGnify/ENA primary metagenome ERZ505514 (study PRJEB26160, sample SAMN06269048) | microbial mat metagenome | isolation source: Oligotrophic lake microbial mat | place... | reverse complement strand
AGTGGGACTGTCGCCGCCGGCCAGATAAATTGGCCAGGTCTCGCGCACTGGAGCGGTCGCCGTGGCGCGGCTCGGCCTTGGCTCGCGGTTGCATCGGCGCAACGAGTTGCCGCGGATTTCGACGCCCTGCACGCGGAAGATTAACGGTTTGCCGTCGGCTCCCCGCTTGGCGCGTTCTGTCTTGGTCGTCGGGTCCAGCTCGGTGCTCGGTGTGTCGTCCGTAAAAAGTGGGTACGTCGTAACTTCCACGATCAGGTTGCCGGTGATCTTGCCGCCGTAGCTGTGTTGCTGCCCCAGCGGCTCCATGCCGAAGCCGGCGTGACAACGCACGGCCGTGCTGTTTTTCAGCGTGTGATTGCTGCCGCGGGCTTTGGCTGCATTGCCGTACGGAAGTTCGCTGTATTTCGCGGCGTCGACCGTGGCCGCTTCGGCGCTGGAGATATAGATCCCGTGATCGCCAAGGTGTGCGCCCTCGCAGCCGGTCAGCGTGAGGCGCGTCGGCAGTCCGTAGCCCCGCTCACTGCTGCCGTCGTTGCTGCCGACTAAGATCGCGCCGCCGGCGTTGAAGCAACGGTGCGAAACGATTTCGAGGTCAGCGCCGCCGAGCACTTTTAGCCCGTAGCAGCTACGGGCCAGGTCTTTGTTCACTTTGTCGAGGACGTTCTCCTCGGTGGTCAGCTTGGGGTATTTGCCCGACCAGTGGCCGGTGTGCGTCAGCCAGTCCAGCCTGGCGCCCTGCGCTTGCACCAGCACGAGGCCGACATTGCTGGCGTGGGTGTGCACGCGCTCCAGTTCGAGCGCCACGGAATTGTTGATTTGAAGGGCGCAGCCGATTTGCGCGGCGGTCGGCTCGGTGCCGGCGGCGTTGGTTTTTTTGACCAGCTCCAGCGTTTTGGCCTCGGTGTCCGTGCCGAGAATTGTCAGACCCGACAGCCGGACTTTCTTCCAGCCGTTGGCCACCATCGATGCGCCGGGCCAGTCGGCGGTGGCCTGGAAGATTACGCCCTCGGCGTTGATCCTGAAGTTTTCCAGCGTGGGCCAGGTCAAGAGCGACTCGTAAACGTAGGTGCCGGGCGTGAGCGTGACTTCGCCCCAGCCTTTGCGGTGGGCGGTCGTGATTTGCTCAAGGCAGTCGTTGGCGTTGCGGGGTTGCATGGGTTTGGCTTTCCTGGGGGTTGGGTGTCCTGGGGGCGCAGTGCGATCCCGTACGTGCGCAGCGCGCGCCGTAGGTAGTGGCCGCGCCGGGCGGAGGTATCCCCACATCCGCTCGGCCGGTCCCTGATTTGGGAACAGAACGCCTTCCGGGGAACTAGGTGCGCTTCAGCCTAACGCGGGGCGCGCGGGGCGGCAAAAATTTTTTTGAGGGCAGGGGCAGCATTCACGGCCTTGGCCGCCCTTCGCGCCCGGAGCTCGCAGGCCTGTTGGGCCGGACCCAGCTTGTAATGCCGCGACACGATCGTCCAAATCCCGCCCATCAGTGCCTCGCGGCGCATCGCCAGGTAGCGGCGGTCGTACTTCACGAACCGCTCCACGCGGAACTGCCCGCACCGGCTCGTCCAGAACTGCCGCGGCCCCAGAAAATCATGCACATAGCACGTCGGCCGCCGCGGCCACTGGAGCAAGTCCGCCTTAGTTTTCGTCGTCATCGCCCACCTCAGTAAGTTTCCTCACTTCCGCCTGCGTCAGCTCGCGCAGGTCCGGCTCCTCCACCTGCTGCACGCCGCCGTTCACCACGCATAGGTAGCGCCAGGCCGGCCAGCGATCCGTCTCGCCGTTTTCCACCAACGAGCGATACCCCACGCGGAACTGTAGTCCGCTAGCGATGTGCATGACCCAGGCGTTGAACGCGTACTTCGGCGCCGGCATCAGGCGCGGCGAATCCCACTTCCGCAGGGCCCCCTGCCAGCACAGCAGCCCCACGGCCAGGCAAAACGCGACGTCGAAGGCCCGCGTCGTCCAATACCATCGCGACCTGGCTGAGTTCATCCTGCCTCCTGCAACATCGCATCCATCCGGCGCGTGTCCGACAAATGCACCAACGCCCGCCGCTGGTAACCGGCCACGCGATACTCCACTTCCACAAACAGATCGAGTCCGATCTCCACCACGACGCCCGTCGTCGACCGCCGGTAGGCCAGCCAGACGCGCTCGCCGAGCCGAATCGCCCAGTCCGGCCGCGGCGTCTCAAACGCCCGTTGCCGCCTGCTCCGTGTCCGCCGCCGCATTGTGTTGGTGGCCATGGTTCAATTCGTGGCGCTGATCTCGCGCAGCCGCTCACGTCCTGCTTCGACCGCCTTGTCCAACGCGCGAAAGGCGATTCCCATTTTCGAATCCAGCTGCTCTGTCGGGTGCGCTGCCCACGACAAAGCGTCAAACCACGCCCTGAGAACCGTTTCATTGGCCTCGGTACATTGACTGAGTCCGACGATGGCGTCGCCAATTTCCTCAACGCTTCGACCTTGCCAAGACATGCTCGCGTCCTTTCGTAGTGCGGTCGTTCAATCAAACAGCGTCTCACTCGCCCGCAACCAACCGCTGCCACTGATCAGTTCATGCTTCCTCAGCAGCGCTAGCGCTCGCTTGAACGTCTGACTCTTCGCTAGGTAGCCAGTGAGCTGCGCCAAGTCGTGGGCGCTAACCTGCCCTCCGCGTCGGCCGACTAACACATTCAAGACGTCGCGAGCTGCCTTACTTGAGAGCTGCGATATCCAGTACTCGCGCAGCGCTGCACCCCGCAGCGTGGACACTTTCGGTGTCGTCGACGCCGGTTGCAACATAGCGCGCACCAGTGCGACCACGCCGGTTCTGTCAAGCTGTGCGGCAATTTCCGCTTCCAAGTGATGCGGCTCCCACTCGACTCCGCTGTTCAGCGGGATTAGCTTTGCCGCCACCATTCGGCTGATCTGCGCCGCCAGGTCGGTTGAAATTGGTTGCATCAGTTAAAACCACGGAAATCAGGGGGTGTCAGTCTCGCTGATCTTGCTCCGGTCAAAGTCAAACACGCGCATCGACTTCCCGTCGGGCAGGTTGATCGTCACCGGCGAGATGTTGAGGAAGCCGCCCGTGGTGTAATTGCACGGCTGCTGGTCGCCGCACATTTCCCCGCCCGTGCCGGAGTAACGGCCGAGACAGTTGAAGTAGCAAGAGTCGGGCGTCGCGCCGCGATCCTTGTACGGCAACAAATCCGCCGCGGTCTGAATGTGACCGCAACTCGGGCAGACGAATCGCCACTGCATGCGATCTTCGCCGAAGAACAGCGCACCCTGCGCCAACCATTCCTGCAGCGTGAAGGTATATTCAACTCGCGGTTGTTTGATTGTCGCTGACACGTTGACATTTCCCTTTCGTGTAGTTCGCGCCTTTCGCGGTTCACTTCACCTGCCAGGCCGCGTTCTCAATCGCGTCCACCCAACTCGCCCCGGCGCCATCGAAATAGCGACGGTGTTTTCCAACACCGAATCCGATCTCTTCATCCCGCGTGAATGCTGCCACGTAGCCCATACCGCCGTGCCCATTCCACACTTGTGCGCCGTCGAGCTCGACCGAGAGACGCCATCCGGCTCGCAACAACAACTGTATGCGCGCCTCGATCACCGGATCAAGTTCGCTGATCAGCATGACTCGCGCCCTCCAACGTCGCCTCGACTTCACTTACCGCCTGGTGCTGCGCGTCCCAGAGCGCTTCGCGGGCGATCGCCGAGCCGTCGGAGTCTGCGTAGCGATAGCAGGCCCGCACGACCCGGTCTTGCGTTTCCCGCGTGACGAGCCGCCAGTGCTGCGGACACATCAAGTAGTTCGTCGGCAGCGTCTCATAGCACGAGCCGATCGCGCATTTGCGTTTACGTTCATCCTTCGCTGGCGGATTCATCCGCGGCGTCGCTCGCATCACCCGTCGAGTCATGGTCTTCCTTTCGTTGGCTTGCTCGCTTCGGTTCCACGGCTTGGTCGCTATACGCCAGCGACACTTCGCTCAGCAACTGGATGATCTTATTCTGCGCCTCCACGTTCACCATCCGCCGCGGATAGCGCGCGTCGAGCCACCTGCCCACGACCAGAAACAACCCGACTTCGCAGCCTTCCGGCTTGTTCATAACCGCAGCCCCAGTTTCTTGAAGCGTTTGCGCATGCAGCCGTAGAACAAACACCACGGCGCCTCGGCCCGCAGCTTGCCGGAGCGGACCGTGCGATCGAAGTAGCCCAGCACTTTGTAGAGCTCGGGCAGTTCGAACTGGCCGTAACAGATCGCGATCGCGATGCTCCGCGGGATGCCCTCCTCCAACTTCGGATCGTCGACGCGGCGCACGATGTACGCCGTGGTGTCGGCAATCCATTGCTCCTGCTCGGCGACGTCGGGCAGCGGTCCGGTGATCGCTTCCAAGCGCCGGGCCAGTTCGCGATCGTCTTGCCTTACCTCCCCGCCGGCAACGCTTCCGCCGACGGTTCCGTTGTCCTCCCTTTGTACTACCTCTTGTTGATCACCAGCGCTTTCTACCGAAGGGGCGCTGCGCTTTGACAAAGGTAAAGGTGACAAAGCATGCGCTTTGTTACAAAGGTTAAGGCGCGCGGCGGCGGAAGCGTTGTCGGCAACGCATCCGCCGACGCTTCCGCCGGCGGATGCGTGGCGATAGTCTCTGACGTTGACGACGTCCCGTTCGTCAAAGTCAGCTGAATCCGCTGGCGAAGATGTTGCCTCATCGGCGTCCGGTTCGTCGACGTCATGCCGATCGAACAGTTCGCCTTGGGCGGCGCTTTCGCTAGCCAGACGTGCCCGTTGCACGTCCAGCGGATTCTCCAGCAAACACTCCCAACGTCCCTCCCGGCGATCGACGACGCGGATCAGGCCGCACAACACCAGGGCCTTGATATCGCGGCGACCGCTGGTCTCGCTCTTGCCCTGATAGCCGCCGAGGTCCGACGGTTTGGTGGACACCAGCCGCTCCACGCCGCCAGCGTCCAGGTACAACCTCCGCCAAGACAACTTGGCTTCGGCCGACAACGCCGGCCAGGTACGGACGGTACACCATTGCGGATCATCCTCGGCGAGCGCCGCGGGGCGCTCCCGTTCGCGTGTGCTTCCCTGCATGACTCAGCCTTGGGGTGCGTGGAGTGAGTCATGCGGTTAAGCAGCCTGGTCCGTAGGGTTGCCAGGCAAAGGTTCGAGTTCGCCGCGGCGGATGTCCCAGTCGTCCGGAGCCGCGATCGCGACCGTCGCCTTTTTTTCGCTGGTCCGAGTGATCTTGAACTCGATCCGCTCACCGGCGGGTGTGGTCACAAATACGCTCTGCCCTCGTTTGCGGGAAACTGCCAACATAAGTCCCTCCTGAAAAGTTTCACGTCATGTGTCACAAGCCACCAAGGACGCGGAGCATGTTTTCGTGAGCGCTGTCACACGCTCGCCGCCCGAAACGACCGGGCGATCACGAAACGCTTGCTCCGCGTTCTTCATGGCTTGGGTTTCATCCACATCATTCCGCGCTCTGCTTCCGGGTCGTCGCGGCGTCTGGCTTCCGGCTCGCCAATCACGTATTCGTCTTCCGCAGCACACGTAACATCCTGCTCTCCTAGTTCAAACCAAACGCGTTCGTCAGTTCGCGTACCAGGGCCACGGAATGCAATCGCTCGAGCGCGTGCGATTGGCTGCACAGGTTAAAGTGCGATCGCGCGTGACCGCCGTCGCCGCCACGGGCCATCATGTACGGCGAGAACGCCGTGCCGTGGCAGACCAGGCATTGCGCGCCACCGAGCCATTGATGTACCACGAGGTATTTGCCCTCCGTCCGGACCAACTCGCGACGGCGCACGTCCGCCCTTTCCCAAAGGAGCGCGGGCACCGGCATCAGGCACAGCCCCGGCAAACGCACGGGCCGGATCATCAGTTGAAACGATTCGCCATGACAACTCATGCGTTCCTTCGCTTTCGTGTGTTTCGCGTGTTTCGCGGGCAACTTAAAAAAGCGCCGCGCGCCGTGGCCGATCCCCGAAGGCGGAACGGTCAGCGGACACGGTCGCGCGGCATCCACACAGCGTCCATCATTCCCTCCAACAGTCGCCCCGCGGCAAGACGCGCTCTTCACGAACATGCCTGGCACGCGCCGGCGCGGGGCAAGGTCAAGTCATACGAGCCTCCTTTCTCAACAGGGAAATCCGATCACTCTTTCACTTTTTCACCACGGCGGCGCGGAGGCACAGAGTTACAAATCAGTCGCAGTTCGGTACACAAGAATTCCCCTCCGACCGACCTCCATGGGCTCCGCGCCTCCGTGGTGAAAACAGTTCGAACAAATGGGCGACGGCTGTGCTCAGCGTGAACCGTACAGCTCACGCGCGTCAGGGTTCCGTTCCCCGCCGTCGCCCGGGCGCTCCCTCTCCTCAATCTCCGTTCCGGTCCCCGTGGCTCCGTCCATCAATTCCCGCTCCATCTCGTCCAGCACTTCCAGGCGTCCGAGCGTGCCGCCAATCTCCAGTACCTCCCGGCGCAACTGCGTCAGCTGCCGAATCACGACCGCCTGTTGATCCAGGATCAACGTCTGTGCCCGCATCAGCGTGTGCAGCACGTCGACGAGGATCGGCGCCGCGTCCGTGCTCATGGCTGCTGCTCCAAGGCCGGCCGCTCGTGCCACCGACGAACCAACCACGTAGCCCCATACTGGGACGCGAACAAAACGGCCAACAATGCCACCGCCAGCACACAACCGCGCAGCGCGGCGCGATCGCCTCCCGTCGGAAACAGCGTGTTGTCATACCGCTCGTTCCAGCGGTCAGCGTCTTCTTCGTCATCGTACATGGCGTGCCTCGCTCAATCAGCAAACGGCAACCGCTGCTGCCGACCCGTTGGACCGTCCAACAAATCGCGCGGCAGCGAACTCGGCATCCGCAGCGTCCGCTGGCAATCGCTCACCAGCTCGAAGCCTTGCGTGTAACTCGAAATCGTCGTCTGCGGATTCATATGCCCGGCGGCGATCGCCTCGGCCGACCGATTCAGCCGGCCGATCTCGGTGAGATACCGCCGCCGCAACGAATGAAAGCCGTTGTGCGCGAGCGTAATACCTGCGATCTGGAGCAGCGTCCGCCGCTGCTTTTGCAGGTGATGCTGCGACGCCGGCCAGTCGGGAAAGTCGAACACCAACGCGTCCGGCGGCAATTCCACGGCGCTCTGCAGCGCCAAGATCGCGGTTCGGACGACCGGCAATAAGGGAAACTCGCGCCCTTGCTGTCGTCGTTTGATGGCGCGGGCCGGAATCACCAGGCGATCGACTTGCACCATCCGCCAGGTGAGTTGCATGGCCGTGCCAATGCGAATGCCGGTGAAGCCGATCAGGATCAACAGCGCCAGCCACCACGCCCGGGGCGGCACGCCGCGTACGCTGGGCAGCGTGGCTTGAGGCGTGACGGCCAACAGTCGATCGAAGTCGTCCAGTGTCAAGCACGGCCGCGGCGGTTCTTTGGCGGCTCGCGGCAACACGGAGTACGGCACCACTTCGAGGATGCCTTGCCCTTCGCGGTTGTGCGGTCCCGCCGGCCCCGAGCGATCCAGAATCGTCCGCAAGGCTGCGCAGTGTTTGCGTACCGTACGGGGGCTCAATCGCGGCGCGTCGAGCCGCGCAACTTTCTTGGCCCGCTTCGGCTGCTGTTCTAAGAGCGCCATGAACTCCAGGAAAATCCGCCGCACCGGACGTGTACGTCCGCGCGGCTCGCGCTCCACCAGGTCCCGCAACCGCGGATCGCTGGTCAAGCGTTCCCAGTAGTGGATCGCTTCTTCGTAGGCCTGGTACGTGCCGGCCGCCGCCTGCTGCGCTTGCAAGACGAGCTTGAAGTCTCGTTCGTAAAGCAGCCGCAACGTCAGTTCGTCCGACAGTCCCGTCGGCGGTTCCGGCCGGCGGGCGCCGTCGCCGTTGAACAACTGCAACTTGAAAGGGGTTTGGTCCGCGCATGATCGCCCGTTCTTCACAAAGATGCTCCTCAGGATGAAAGCCCAACGGTTCACTCAGTGCGCGAACCGACGTGCTCTCCTTAGCCCGAAGCAACCTGCGCGCGGACCGCAGGCCGATCGCCCCGAAAGGCAACACGACCTGCGATGCACGCGCGCAAGTTGACCCCGCGCGCGAGGAACCTCCGCTCTGACTTGCGGCCTACCGCTAACACGGTGAAACGGCCGCGCCGAACTCTCCACGGGGTTGAAACCGAGGTAAGAGACCGACGCGTGCGGCCACTCAGATCAGACGAAGACCAAATGCTTCGTTAAGTGAGCGACTGGGCGCAGCAAGAGTGCAGCGCCAGCGTCATGAGACTTACCGTGTTATTTTTCAACCGGCCGCGCCGCGTGCGCGCACGCTGCACAGCCGGGGGCGGAGTATACGCCGAGTCGCCACTTTTGCAAGGGCACCCTCCTAAAAAAAGGTTGGAGCAGGGCGCCGAGGCAGTGCTGAACGCCGCCCGGGCGCGAGAAAAAGAACTCCGGGGCGAAGGCTAACTGGGCTGCGGCGGCTTCACGTAGCTGACGAGCTTCTGCGCGATCAGATCATTCCATCGCCCGAGCTTGCAGCGGTAGGTCGCGAAGCGCAGCGCGTTGAATAGCGTCCGCTCCGGCTGGAGTCCACAGCCGCACGCCTTGCACTGCCCGCCACCAAGTACGATCGGCACCAGCGGGTCAGGTTTGTAGTCCTCGCAGCCTCGGCAGACGTCGGCAATCAAGTGCTGTTCTTCCGCCGAGCGTTCCGGCTTGCCGGCCGCTTCCCAAGCTTCGGTGGCGTCGCGCCAGTTGCGGTACTTTTGGCGGGCGCTCGGCGGCGCGATCTTAGTGGCTGACTTGTCGCTTGTCGCAACGCACGGCCTGCTTAGGCTCGTAGGATACGGCCTTGCCTTGCGCTGCCCTCGCCTACCGCCGATCGGTACGTCGCAATGCGGACAAACCCAATGCCCCGGCTTGCCGTCGATTTCTTGCCACTCGGAACAGCGAGTCATGACAGCGTAAACTCCAAAGACCCTGCTTGCAGACAGCAGTTATAGCCGCCGGGATTTGCATTTCCAGAAATCAGGGAAAGGGTCGGCAGCGAACAGTCGGCACTTGCTGTGAACGGGCTGGATTGAAAGTACCAAGTGCAGGAACCGCATTTACTGCGCACCCAGCAACGCAGCAGGCATTCAGTCGAATTAATGCGTTCGATCCAGAACTCTACGCGCAGATCCAACAAGACAACAATGTCGGTCCCGGGAATCGCCATCCCTTCGCAGTCGTCGCAAGGATTGGTCAAGCCCAATTCGCCGGTAAACACAACCCGATTTGAGTTCTTTTCAATGCACGTCAGTGTAAACGTGTTGTTGAGGTCGGTAATAAAATCAGAGTCAAGTGCACAATCAGAATCGTCGCAGCCGCTGCCGAACCAGTACGTCCAGCTTGAGAAAGTGATTTCGCCGTGATCGCCGGTCTGGAGCGTGGCAAATTCATCGCAACAGCCTGTCGGGTCCTCCGGGTCGTCCGGAATGGGAATGTCAGCTTGCGGGTAATCTGCGCAATCAAACGGCAGTGAGCAGTCGAGTCTCGGACCCGTAAAAGCACAGCCGGTATGCACCTCATTCCCCGTGCCGATTCCAATTTTTCCAGTGCGATTCAAATCTGCGTCGTCGAGACAAACTCGCACGTGGACAGCCCACGGACTGAAACCGACCGCCAGCGAACTGCCGCTATCACTCCACCAAGCGCCGAAGGGCGTATTAAAGGGTGCGTACACTCCAAATCGGACTTTGCAATCCCAACATACGATTTCGATGCCAGCAAAATGACCCGTCGGAGCAAACCAACCGCCAAGTCGCGTGAGAATCCAACCTTTCAAAGTTTCGTCGTGGTAGATGCCATGAAACGCCCACGTAGCGAAGTAATTGACCTCCGGAATCGGAGTCTCAAGTACTTGCCATGAGGTAGCCTCCATGTACCAATTAGTGGAACCGTTGTAGGAAAAATAGATACGATGCTGATTGATACTTTCAAGTTCAACGTCTCCGACGACCCAGATGCCCAGTTCCAGGGAAAGGTTGTCGTTTAGGTATTCGTAGTCCAACAGCTTTCGCGAGGCGCTGTCGTTGGTTCGCGTACGCTCAAACGGAACCGTCTCTTCTCCCCATGTTCCGCCGGAGGTCGTCCACCCGCTATCGCCCTGGCCGAACGGGGCCGCTTCGCAATCCATGTCCCAGCAATGAACGAAAGGTTCGCAACCGGGAAATCGCGGCGGGTCCGGTGCTTCGTACAGATCACCGCAATCAATCGCCGACCTTTCGACTGAGAGATCGTCGAATCGGACGTCGGCTTGCGTGCCTCCGCCTGTCCTCAAACCCACGTAGGGGGCCGCGAACAATGCGCCGACCACATAACCGCCTAAAACGTGCACCTCTTCCGTGGCGTCGACTTCCAGAATTACGTTGAATTCACCATTGGTGAGACGCAAAGTCAGAGTCACCCATTCATCAGGCGGAATATTGTATTCGTTGTCAGCGCATTGAAGGTCTGCGTTGTACGTATGCGCGAGGACATCTGCGACAACTTCGTTAAAGTCGAGTCGTCCCAGCGAACCAGAGCCAAAGAGCACGGTCGCTTCGATGTAATTGTCTTGATCGTCCCCGTATACAATTCCAGCGCGATCGCCATTGGCACCGCGAATTCGCACCCGAAAAAGAATTGGACGGTTAGGATCGCCGAGGTCGACGGAGACGTCGTATCTAAGCCGGCTATCGCTACCTAACGGATCAGGCTGTACGTAGCCGCTCGCCTCAGTCCACGTCCCGACCAGTTGCGTGTACGATGCGAGCGAGCCGTCGCCGAAATCATCGCTGGCGATGATGCAGTCGGTGAAACAGCTACAGCTGCCGGTTCCACAACCCGGGTTATGGCGTTTGAACACCATGGGTTAGTTAGGCCTCGCAACCTTCCACGATCACAAACGGCGTGCCGACGTCGTCGAAGCCGACGTTGATCAGCTTGTTCCCGGCCACTGCGAAGCTGGTAATGTTGTAGATCGTGGCGTTCCAGCCGGCGTCGATCGCCGTGCCGCCCGAGCGAATCGCCACGTCGCACGACGCACTGCCGAACGTGTAGGGAAAATTACTGCCGCTGGCCGCCGAGATCCCGCCGCCCGGCGTGCGCGCGAGCAGGCCCGCCGGCGAGGGCGCACCGAGCAACACCTTCGCCCAGACTTCTCCGGTGCCGGCGGCCTTCCAAAGGATCCGCGCCACGCCGCACGGGGCGCTGTCGAGATAGCCGTAGGTGTTGTGTTTGAGCTTCGCATATTGGTGGCCCGTTTCCGCGTCGGCAGTGGCGACGTTTATTTTGCAACTCGTCACGCCGGCCAGGAGCGCTTTGCCGATGCCTGCGGCACGGATCGGTTCCTGCAGCACGGCGTACCGGCTGTAGTGCAGCGGGAAGGCTGGCGCGACGAAGTCGAACGCCGCCAGACGATGGAACTCCGCCTCGTTCTCGTTCGCCGTCGGCAGGAAGATCGCATCGCCCAGCCCCACCACGTCGAAGCGCTGGCGCACACTTTCGGTCGTGTTGCGCACGTAGATCGTCCGCGCGTGAGCGCTCGGCGAGGCGTCGGCGGCGAAGTTATGCTTGCGGCCGCCGAGCAGTAGCTCGGTCAGCGCGTTCTCGCGCGTGGCGCTGAACCTGAGCGGTTCTCCGGCGCGGACCGGGCCGAACGGGTCGCGCGGCATTAGCTCAACCCCAGCACGCTAAAGTCGGCCTCAAAAAACACCGGACCGACTTCGACGCCAATCGGCTTGGGAACCAGTTTGTCGCCGGCGGCGTTAAGCGCCTGTTCGGACGTTATCGACAGATAATGCCAGCCGGGTTTTTTTATCCCGCTGATGTCTCCCACGCTGAGCGTCGCGTCCGGCGAAACGCTGAAGCGAAACGTGATCTCCACCTTCGCCTGGCCGCGTCCGGAGCCGGTCGCCTGGTCTAAGAGCACGGTGCCGGTGGCGTGTCCCCGGAAATGCGCATTGTTCACGCGCTTCACGCAATTGCCGACGGCGTTCTGATAGGCCGGGGTGAAGGCGGCCAGCGAAATGAACCGGGTCAACGAAAAACTAAAACTCGGCACCGGGACTTCGACCCCTTCGACCGAGCCGTCTTCCCTTACGTTGATGAAGCCGTTGTTGTCGGGCGCCGCGCGGCCCGACGGCGCGAACCGCGCGGGGGGCGCGAGGAACGATAAAATCTTGGCCGTGGAGCCGCCAAACTCGAAGGCGAAACTCGGCACGTCTTCGTCGCCGCCGGAGATCGCGCTCGGCAGCACGCCGTATTGCACGATCGCCTTGTAGACCGCCTGATTGCTCTGAAAGCCGACATGTTCCAGGCTGATCGAGCGCGGGATCAGCTGCTTGTAGGGCACGAGGTACGGCGCCATGTCGGCGCGGGCCGTGAGCTCGTCGACCGCGCCGAAGAGGAACCAGGTCCGCTTGGCCGAGGGATTCTCGCCGTCGTTACTCTCGGGGGAGAACTGGGCTTCGACGATAGTGGACATTAGAAGCCGAACGCCCCTTGCTGAAACTTGTTGACCAACTGTGCGGTGTTCTTGGCCGTCTCCTCGGCCGCCTTGGTGAGCGAGTCCTTGCCCCCCCCCAGGCCGCGGACCGCAAACGGATTGAACGTGCCGGCGGAGCTAAACTTGCGCGCCGCGTCCTGGAGATCCGTGCCGGCCAGGCGATCCGAGGTTTGCTGCTCGGCCGCGGCGCGCTTGGTCGCGGCTTCCTCGCGCGACTTCGCCAGCTCGGCGATCGCCTCGGCGAGCTCGTCGTCCGACTGTTGGCGATTGCGATCGCGGCCTTTGAAAATTTCGTCGATCGCCTGCGTGCGCACCGACTCGTTATTGGCCTCGTCGCGGTTCCGCTGCGCGATCTGCTCGCCCAGTTTCGTGGCGATGTTGTGGGTGACCACGTCCGTGACGGCGTCGACGCCGGAGTTCGCGGCGTTGACCTGACGCCCACCTTCTTCCGCGCTGACTTGCCCGGTCAAAATCTGGAAGCCCACTCGCGCCTGGTTAAGGGCCTTGGCAAACTCTCCCAGCCCCTTGTAGAGGTAAATGAGCGCCGCGTCCATCGAGACATAGAGCGCGGCAAACGCGTTTATCCAGACACTGTTGATCGCCGCTCCTAATTCCACGAATACCAGGGCGGCATCGCGTTGAAAATCGCGGACGTAGTCCAGCACGCCCTCGAGCGCCTCGGTGGCCGCGACCTTGACTGTCAGCCAGGCGATCTTCGCTGCCAATGCCAGGTCGCCGGCCGCGAGCGCATCGACAATGCCGGCAAAACCTTGTTGCACCCGCGCGGCGAACTCGCCGACGGCCTGCGTCACGGCTTGGAATGCCTGCTGACCGATTTCGGTGTAGGTCACGAAGGCCACGCCGAGACCGACGACCGCGGCGACGGCCAGGCCGACGGGAGACAGGATGGCGCCGAGCACGACGCCGATCGCCGCTAAGCCGGCGCTCGTGAGCGACACGGCGGCGCCGATGCCCAAAATGGTCGCGCCCAGGGCGCTGATCACGCCGCCAGCGACGGTGAGGCCCACCCCGAGCGCCAACACCGATTGGATCGCCTGGTGATTCCGGCCCACCCATTCCTGCACGGTCGCAGAGATCCGGCCAAACGACTCGGCCAACGGAGTCAGCACGGGCTCGAGCGCTGCGCCCACGGCGGTGATCGTGGCGCGGATCGCGCCACTGACGATGTCAAAGGCATCGCCCACTGCTTCGGCGGAACGGATCGTTTCGCTGTCTAACACCTGACCAAGGCTGCGCGCCTGAGCGCGCAACGCGGCGAGTCCGGCGCTGCCGCCGGCGAAAAGTGGAATCAACTCCGTGCCGGCCCGGCCCAGTAAACGCACGGCCGCACTGGTGCGCCTGGCCGGATCGTCGATCGCGGCGATCGCGTCCGCCACGCGGGACAATTGTTGTTCGGGTTTCAGTCGCTTTAATTCGTCGACTGACAGTCCGATCGACTTGAAGAGCGCGATCGCGGCGTGGCCGCCCGCCGCGCCGGCCGCCAGGTTGCGTTGCAAGAATTTCAAGCCGTTCGTCACACCCTCCAGCGAGCTCCCAGCCTGCGACGCCGCAAACCCCAACTCCTGAATGGCTTCAATGCCCGCGCCCGTCTTCTGGCTGGCTTCCAAAATCTTGCCGCCATACTCCCCCGCCACGCGGGCCGCGGCGAAGAGCGGTGACACGATGCCCACGCCGACGGCGGTCAACCCCGCGCCGATCCGCGTGACGCCTTGCCCGAAGGAGGTCAGCCGCGTCTCGACCCGTGAGAGCACGCGTTGCACGTGGCTGTCTTCGCCGAAAATTTCGATGAAGGCGCGGCCGGCTCGAATCGCCCCAGTAGTGTTGGCCATAATAGGTGGGCTGTTATTGCTCCGGTCGTTGGTCGACGAAGATTCGTTTGAGAATCGACAAGTCGTCGGCTGTCACGTCGATCGGCGGCATTGCCGGTACTCGTAACCGTTCAAAGTAAGGATGCACGTCTGCAAGTGTCACGGGCTGTTGATCCTTCCCGCGAAACTGATTGGCGACCGTTTGAATCAGCGGCGCGAAACGATTCCAGTTGGCTATCTCGCGCGCCTCCAGCATCCGCAGCAGCTCCCGCAAAGTGAACGGCGACGGATCGACGCCGCAGACGCCGGCGGCCTGCCAGATCAGCTCTTCGACGAGTTCGCTTTGAGCGTCGCGTGAAAGCGGCTTTCGATCTCCGCCTCCACCTGCTCCGGGTCGATCGCCGCCTCCGCTAGCTGGTACACCTTCTGAATCCCGCGAGTGACGACGTCCCGCTGCTTGATCAGTGCGGGTCGCTGATCGCGGCGGGAAAAATGGATCAGGGCTTCCAGCAACGCCGCGGCCGCGTCGTCCAGCACGTCGCCGGCGAACCGGCTGGCGAATTGCTCCTCGGTGAGTTCCCGCTCGTCGATCTGCGCTTTGCACAGGACGTACAAGATCGTCACGAGCTTGCATTCGTCAGTCGACAGTGCGTAGAAGTCCTCACCGCTCCGCGTGCCGCCGAGATCTACGCCGGCTTCTTCTCTCACCCGCCGGAGCGCGGCGACGTCGATCCGCACGCTCCAGTCTTGCTTGTCCGCGTCTGAAAACTTAGCCATCTGATTGCTCCCAAAACAACTGGCGGCGTTAGACCGCGTTCGCTTCAATCCACACGGTCACCACGTAGCCCTGACCTTGGCTGCCCGTGGAGCCGCTGGCGTCGGTGACGAGTTGCAACGAGTCGAGCGCCGCCGCCGACGTGGGCGTACTGGCCAGCACGGCGCTCACCACCTGGCGATCGGTTTCCGCGTCGTCGATCTCGACCACGGAACTCAGGATGCTGGCGAATGCGCCGCCGGCGTTACCTTTGCGAATATCCACCGTGTACTTTTTGTCCCCGCCGTTGGGCGCGAGCTGCGGCGTCACGGTGATCGCCACGATGGCGCCCGGCAGTAGGAACGTGAAGAACGGGGCGGTGAGGTCGACGACGTCGGCCCCGTGCGGCACGACGAAGGTCGCCGGAAACCGCGAGACGACGCACCGCGCCGGCACCGAGTTGTTGGGCCCGTTCCAGGTGGTCCCCGAGACGGAGCCGTTGACGTTCAGCGAGTCGTTGATTTGCGACACGAAAGAAACTCCCTGGAGCTAGTTCGCCGGCGAGACTAAGTCACGGTGTGCCAGAGCGGCGCGTTGGCCGAATAGGTCGGCTTCGCGGCGACGTCGACGGACAACGCCTCGCGGAGGTTTTCGTTGCGCGTGAAGCGCGGAACCATGCAATCGGCCCGCAATCCTTGACTGCCAACCGTGCCGACCAGGCCGTCCAGCACCAGCAAGTCGATCACGGTGTCGTTCAAGAAGCTGGTCTTGAAGGCGGTGAAGTTGGCGTCCGTCGTATCCCAGACCATGCCGAATTCGATCGTCGCGCTCTTGAGCGCGGCGACGGTTTGCTCCCAGCCGTTGCCGCCGCGCGTGGTCACATCCGCTTCCGACTTTTCGAGGGTCAGTCGCAGATCCTTGACGTTGTTGACCAGCGTCCAACTCGGCGAGCCGTACGAGCCCACGTTGCGGTACAGCTTTGCATTCAGACCCAAGACGAATGCCATGACTTGCCCCTTCGCTGTGAAAAAAGTTCGGTTAGTTCCGCACGCTGTTCCGCCACAGCTCCGCGAGCTTCGGCGCCTCGGCCGCCAGCGCGGGGGCCATGAACGGCCGTGCTCGGTAGGTGACCGTGCGGCTGTCGGCCGTGCTGGATCGGCGGGTCTCGTAGACCACGTCGCCAGTTTTTGTTTTTTTCAGCCGGCCGCTCTTCGTGCGCGCGGCGAAGCGGATCGTCCGGACCGTGGCCGTGCCGCCGTGCTCGATCCGTGCCAGTAGATTGGGATCCGGCTTGTTGAGGCGTGCCGGTCCGACTACCACGCTGCGGCTCGCGTGGTCGTAGGCGAAGTACAGAAAATCCTTGACGTGCCCAGCGTGCGCGCTGGGCGGCTGGCCGGCGACGGAGATTTTCTTGCGGCGCTTCATCGAGCTTTTGGCACGGCGACGAACGAACGCGCCCGCCTTCGAGAGCGCGCGGTGCGTCGCCTTGTCGAGGGCGCGGGCGACCAACTCGCGATCGAAAAAGCCTGCCTTGAATTGCCGGACCGATAACACCTGCTGCCCCTGCCCTCAAAAAAATTCTTGCCGCCCCGCGCGCCCCGCGTTAGGCTGAAGCGCACCTAGTTCCCCGGAAGGCGTTCTGTTCCCAAATCAGGGACCGGCCGAGCGGATGTGGGGATACCTCCGCCCGGCGCGGCCACTTCATCCACAAGCTGTTAAGGAGCTTGCGATGTTCATTCGTTTTTTGCTGGCGGCTGCCGTACTGTCAGCTCTCCTCTGCGCTCCGGTTTCTGCGGAGACCGTGACGTACGACTTCACCACGATGGAGGAAGTCCCCGATTGGCTCAACATCCGATACGGGAAGCTGGATCTGCTGAATCACGCACTCCTTAACTTCGGACCGCAGGACCCGGAAAACTTCTACGGCGTTCTTCAGTTCAGCTTCGATTTCGATCGTCCCTTTCACATCGACTCGATGTCATTCATTGGCGGTGGAGAAGTCATCTACACGCAGTTTTTTGGTGATTGCGATTTTCAGCCTGGCACTGTCGAATCACATGGAACAGAGCCCGTGGCTTTCACGTACGACTGTTTCAGCTACAACGGCGGTGGTGGTTTTTACCTTTGGGGCGGCGAAGACGACCTGTGGGGTGACCAGTTTTTTGCCGGCATTACCAGCATGACGCTAACTCACTTCGATCCCGTTCCTCTCGTTTCTGGCGACACCGATTACGACGCCGACGTCGATGTCTCTGACCTCAACAACACCCGCAACGCGTTCGGCGGCGATCCCGTCCGCGCGTTTGGCGACGTGGATCGCGACGGGGCGATTGGCGTCTCCGACTTGAATGATGTTCGCAACAACTTTGGCTCCTTCGCTTCCAATCCGGTTCCCGAACCGGCGTCGCTGACGCTGTTGTTGGGTCTCGCCACCGTGGCTACAGGTCTCCGTATTTGGCGAACAAGGCGGCTTCGATAGTCGCCCAACTCGCGCTCACGTCGCCGTCGTAAATCAGCACTTCGGCGACGTCTCCCGTAAAGAACAACTGTTCCGTGTCGGCGTGCGCGGACGCTCCCAGCAACAGTGAGTCGCGCCACAACAGGCCGTCGACGTCACCGAACCACCGGCCATCGGCTCCTTCGATCACCGAAGACGCGGATGATGCCATCAGGCTCGTTGAACCGCCGCCGCTGAATACGCCATTGCCATCGCTAATGGCAAACGTCGTGTTTGTGCCGTTGCTGGCGATCCGAATAATCTGCCAAGTATTTGCCGGCCATGCGTTGGCTTGCGAAGAAACCACCGACTCCGTATCCGACTGTCCATTCCGCAGTCGAACGCGAATGCTGTCATCCGACGCCTGACGCTCGACGCGAACATAGGTCGTGTTAGTTTGTTCGTCGGTCGACGCCAGCAGGACTTGCAGGGCGGCCGCGTCGCTGGTGCATTTGGCGACGAGGTAGATCGTGCCGCTTTGGGCAAAAGAAGTCGCGCTATTCAGCCGCAGCAGGTCGTTCGAGCCGTCGAATCGCGTGATGGCAAAACCATTCAGCGTGTTGGCGTCGTCACCAAGGCCAAACGCAGCATTCATTTTGTAGAGCGGCCGCTTGTCGTTGGTCCCTTGGCGAAACCGCATCCGCGTTAAGCTGTCGCACCAGGCGGCAATTCGAGTCTGTTCGAGTATGCTGCTATCCTGGATGATCCAGCTATCGGCGTGAATGTTGTCCGTGCCTTGCACGTAGAGGATGTTTTCATCGCCACGATTGCCGTTGGACGTGTCGAGGTTGCGATCGCTCACCAGCCGCAGCACGCAATTGGTCAGCGGCGGCGCAGCGGTGGCGCTAGCGAGCGCTGAGTAGACGTAGCCCGAGTTATTGCTTTCGGTGATTCCCGAATAAGTTCCTCCCGAATCGACTTTTAGCAATCGACCGCCCAGTGGCTTCACTGAGTTGTCGCGGAGCGTACTCCGTTGCAAACTGGCCACTTGGAACAAGGCGCTCGGGTTGCCGCCATTCATCTCAAAGCCGCGATTGCCCGCAATTTCGCAGTCCGAAACGCCAGCCAAGTAGAAGCCGACTTTTGAGCCGATGATCGTGTTGCCCTTGATCGAGGAGCCGGTCACGTCGGCCTGGCCGTTAGTAGAGCTGCCGCCGGCGTTGCCGATGTAGACAGCGTAATCGTTGCGCGGATGTGTCCACTGACCGCCGACTCCCTCATTGCCGCCGGCATGCGTCGTCGCCGTCTTGACCCAAAAGCCGGCTTGCGTGTCGCTCACGCCCGGCGTGGCATCTGGATCGCCCATCAGGCCCGTGATGAAGTGCGTTCCAATGTACGCTGGCGAACCGTCGACCGTGTGCCCGGCTACGGTGATGTAGCCTTTGTATCCCAGTCGATGCGCGGTGTAGTGATTTTCCGCGATTTTGAAAGCTACGAATCCGTCGCTGGTTTGATCGCTGGCACTGATGCCGCCCGACTCGCTGTCGTCGATTGTGTTGCCGGTGAACTCCAGGCGATGCACGTTGTAGAGCTTAACGGGGACGCGGCCGGCAGCGGTCGACACAGATTCTCGTTCGCCATAAACCGTGTACGCCGGAAGATTGGCCGTCGTCAGCGTACTCGCCAGTTCGCCGCAGTTGGAGATTTTGTTGTCTTTGATGCTCAGGTCACGCGGCCACAGTCCGTTGTTGTCGTCCGTCCAAATGGCGTTGGTCACCATGCCGCGAATCGTGTTGCCGTGAATGATTTGGCCGGCGCCGCCATTGCCCCATACGTCGTCGAGCGTCCCCTCGGCTAACGTGCCTTCCATGCCGATGCCGTTGTCGGCGTTCTCTAAAATGTTATTGATCGCCGAGTGACCGAAACCTCGGAACTTGGCGCAGACACCAGCGCTCAAGCCGTTGCGAATCACACTGCCTTCAAGCTGGATGTTTCGGCCCGTGACGTAGACGCCATTGTCGAAGAACCATTCGCAGCGAATGGCGCGAAGCAACCCGAACGCGCTGATCTGGTCTTCCTCGGTCAACTTGACCGGATTGCCAGCGCCGCCGACAAAGGCCCCAGCTGCGTAATACGCCTCGAAGTCGTCGACGAGGAAGTCGTAACCGCCCTCAAGCTGGATCGCGTAGTTCGGCAAGATGACTTGCTTGTGATCGTTGAAGGATGGCCGCAATCCGGCTGCCCACCCCTCGGTGAACGGTCCAGTGTGCTTGCAACCAACCACTTTCCACTTGCTGGACGTGTCGTTGTACAGCAGGCCGTCGACCGCGGAGCTTTCGGTGCCGTTCAGTTCGTGGCCGTCGCCGGAGCTAAACCAAAACACGCGAGAGCCTTCGAGGTCGCCCATGCGGCGATTGCCGGATGAACTATCAACGCCAGGCGAATCGTCAATGCCGTGTCGCACTTCTCCATAGGCACTCGTTTGCGGCGTCGTGACCGTGGGGATGTCCGTGGCTGCCGTGTCCGTAAACGTGAAGGTAGTTCCGTTCAGCACGTCGACCGTTCGTAACCCGTCAATCGCTGATCGCGTCCCAGCGCCGCCGCTGCCGTCCAGGCTAATCAGCGGACCGGGCTTTGTTGATCCGGCGACAATTGTGTCGATGCCAAAGTGATCGAGGTAGTACATGCCGCCGTCGACCAGCCCGACTGTCGAGTCGACGGTAACGACTGGCGGACTGGCCGGATTTCCCGTGGTGCAGGATTGAATTGCCGGCCTGCCAAGTCCCGCAATGGCGCCAGTCGTGCCAGCGATCGTCACGTCGACGCCGGTGATCTTGAATTTTCCGCGTGGGTTTTTGGAGTCGAGCGCCGAAACGGTCCATGTGCCATTAACCGAAGGCGTCGAGTTTGAGCCTGTAATCGTTACCGAATCGCCAACTTCCAGGCCGTGGTCGTAGCAGGTGTCGGTGACAAAGTCCGTGGTAACGGTGATCGTTTCATCAGTCGCGATACCTGTGATCGTCCGCGCAACGCCTTCCAGCGAAATGTGCCGGTCGTAGCAGGTACTCGTGGTTTCGACGCCAGTGAACTTACCGCCGTGCCACTTGATGTTCGTGCAATTTTGCCAAGCAAACCACCACGGCGCGATGCGCACCGTTGCTTGGATCGTCGCCCCATGCGCATTGATTGTGATGTTCGACGCGCCCGTCAACGTGACCTTGTCGGTCATCGTCCACGTGCCCGGCGGGATCAAGACATTCGAACCGCCCTGCGCTTTGGCGATGTCAAAGGCGGTTTGAAACGCCAAGGTGTCGCTGACGCCATCGTTAGGAATCGCCCCTTGCGCGGCCACGTTCACCAACGGCAAGCCGCTACGCGGACCAGCGAAATGGGCGTACACGCGGCCGCAGCCGGCCACGAGCTGTAGCCACAGCAGCAAGCCAGCGCCGAGTCGGAATCGGTTGAATCGTGGTCGTCGCATCATGGCGTCGGCGCCTGCACCTTCAAGAGTCGGAGATGGCAATAGTCCAGCCGCAGCACGTTGGCCGCGTTCTGCACGGAGAATTGCCCGGTGAAATCAAGGGTCTTGGCCGCGTCGCTCGGCGCGGCGACCGCCGCCGGCCAGGCTTCGCTGCCTTCGGTTTTGGTGGCGCTGCTTTGCAGATCGCCGGCCATGCTGCCGCGCAGCGTGCCGAGCGCACCCGTGGCGGTCCGCGTCAACCGCGAGCGAATTTCCCACGGCTGCAGGACTTGTCCGGGCGTCAACGTGAGTTCCAGCGGCAGGCTCGCCTCGGCGCCCACTTTCAGTCGCCAGGTGCAATTGCCGGCCAGGCCGGCCAGCGAGCTATACGCGCCGCCGGCCACGAGCTCCAGCACCGCGCCCAACGGCCACGCGCCCGCGTCAATCACCAGCGTTCCCGCGCCCGTATCGAGCAACGTCAATTCGCTGGTCGTGTTCGTGATCGTCTTGCCGGTGAGGGCGCTATACATCAGCGGCTCCTCGCCGACTTCGGGATCGGGGTCGGGATCCGGATCGGGATCCGGCGCTGCGCCGCCCCCGCCGGTCCCCAGCAGACTGCCGCCCATGGGTCCCAGCATCGGCCAGCGCACCGGCACGGCGCGGACTTCGCCCGAGGTCAGCGTGAACCAATACACCGCCCGATAGAGCGCTGCCGAGGCCACGGCCGCGGCGGGGATCACGTGGCGAAAGTTGTAGCCCGTGGCGTCCTGGCTCCAGTTTTGAAACGCGTCGAACCAATGGCCGGACTTGTTGAGATCGAGCGTGGCGTAGTCCGTGACCGGCGTTTCGACGCCGCTCACCGCGCGGTAGATCGTGTACTGAATCCGTTGGACTTCGCTGGCCAGCAAGATCGCGCCGTCCGTGCCGGGATTGGCGGCGTCGTGCGTCAGCCGCATTTCGACGATCGGCGTGCCGCCGATCCAAACCGGCTGCACGGCCACCACAATCCGTGGACTCAAACGCGCGACACATAACTCTGGACTCATGCGGTTCGTTCACTTTTGCCTTAAGCCGCCAACGCCGAGGCCACACGTTTCGGTTCGATCGCCCACAGCGCCAAGCGCTGGAGCGGCAGGATTTCCGGCAGGTCCAGCGACGCCACGTAGTTCTGAATCAGCCAGCCTGTGCCGGCGTCGACGTACACCATGGTCACCGTTTCCAGCGGCCCCAGCGTGAAGTCCGCGCCGGTCGGCGAGTTGATCTGATTCTTGCGGAGCGAATTCGCGCCCGCGTTCTGATGATCGAAGACCAGGTTGTCGGCCGAGTCGCGATTTTGCACGCGAATCGTCCGGCCCGGCCAGCCGCCCTCCAGGCCGGTAATCAGATTGGCGGTGTCGTCGGTCGTAAAGCGATGCACGTCGACCGGCATCAGCGCCACGTTGTGCGTGTCGGTCGTAATCTCCGCGTAAGTCCAGACGCCGCCGCCGCCGCGCAGGTCGACGTTTTTAGCGCTCTTCACCCACAGCGACGGGGCGGTGCTATTGAAGACCGGCGTCGTGGCCAGTTGATTGGCGTTCGCCAAATCCTCCACGCGGCACAGCACGACGATGTTGCTGCCGGAGAACTCCACGTCGCCGGTCGTGCTGCCGGTCGTGGCATTGGCCTGCGTGTCGTAGAGTTTGTCGTTGCTCCCGCGATACCAAAACGTCTCGCCTTCGACCGTGATCGCACCGCCGCCGTCGATCGTGGCCGTGGGGAACGTCTCCTGAGCGTACAACCGCACCGGCGCCACGGTCGCCGCATTGACCACGGTGCGCGTCAAGTGGTGCGAGGCGATGTAGACAGTCGAAGTGTTCGAGGGGTTTTGATTCCAGGTGCGGCGGACCGTGGCCACCTTCGTCGAGCCGACGTAGTCCGTGATGCTGTTCCGCTCGACGCGACCATTGGCATGCACCGCGACGATGTCCAGGTTGTTGTAGGCGTCGTCAAAGGTCAGCGCCGTCGTGGGCAACGTCACGCTGGTCTCGCCGCCGGCCTGGGCAGTCCCGATCAGATTGCTTTCGCTGAGCGGCGTCAGCGTGTCGGCGGTCACGTCCAGGCTCAGCAGTTCCTCGTTGCTACCGAACTTGCAGTCCTCTAACGTGCCATGTCCATCGGGACAGGTGATGTACATGCCCGACTGAGCGTCGGTGTTCGAGAGCGGCACGTCGAAGTTCTTAAAGGCGAATTTAGAGTTCGCGGTGAACACGCCTTGCACCATCGACAGGCGTTGCGAGGCGCCGACCGACGGGCGCAGGAACGCACCGTCGATCCCGCTGTCGATAAACAGGTTGGTCCCGGTCCCCAGATCGACGATCCGGTACGTGCCGGAGGTCGGCAGGTTGAACTGCTCGTAGCGGAGATTCTTGAGCCAGCTATTCACCCAGACCTTCGATACCGAGGCCGCGCCGACGGTCTTGACCAGGCCGACGCTCGTCAGGTCGGAGCGCGTGCCGCTCACGCCCTCAATGGTCGTATCGAACAGGCTCCCCAAGCAGAGCCCAATCGCATTGCCGGTCGTCGCTGCCGTCGCGATCGAGTCGTAAGGCTCGAGGTCCGGATCATAGTAGACGCCGCTGGTATTGTTGAGCACTTTGACATACAGCGTGTCCCAGCCCTGGCCGTCCGGATCGCCCCAGGCGGCCGTGCCCGGCGCCAGCGATCCGAAGCCGGTCGTCCCCACGACCGTCACGCGCCCATCCATGATGATGTGCGTAGGTTGGCTGGCGAGCGCCTTGCCCCCCGTCGCTTTGAGCGTCAGACCGTATTCGTCGTTAACCCCGCGTGGCGCCCAGGCGTAATGGTCATTGGTCACCGACGTGGTATCGGACACGTAGTTATGCACAAACTGAATGTCTTTGATCGAGCCGTTGGTCACGCCGCTCAACAGCACGGCATGCGCGCCGGTGATCTTGTTGACCTGCAAGCCCTCGACGCCGTCCGTCGGCGCGGCATTGAGACTGCCGATCAGATTGTCGATTTGAATGTTCTTGCAATCCTCGGTGATGAACACGGAGGAGCGAATGTTCGTGAGCTGCGCGTTTTCCGTTTCGGCTAACTCCACCAGCACTCCATTGACGTTGGAGATCTGCACGTTCTGCACGGGGTTCGACGACGTCACATCACCGACGGCGAGATTGCCGCCATACTGCCCGAACAAATCGCTGACGATGATGTGCCGCGTGGGATTCTGGTCTTGCGAGCCGCGAATGCTGATGCCGTTTTTGTCCGGCGTATCCACGCCGTACAGGCGATCGCCGCGCGAGACGTAGTTGAATTTGCTGACGTTCCAGTAGTGCATGTGCGTGGAGCGCCGACCGTAGTTGCCCCACCAGTTCCCGAGCGTGTAGAAGTCGCCTTGCGCCAGCAGCGTTTGCGCACCATCTCCGCCGCGCACGGCGATATGGCAATCCTTGACCAGCATCTTGGCCTGCGACCAATAGCTGTAGTCGTCGTTCGTACTGCCGCTCTCCCACCAATTGGGCACGAAGAAGGTCGCGTTGGTGAACCGCGTATCGCGCGGCTGCTGGTACGACCCATTGGCCGGCGTGGAGACCGTGAAGCAGACCAGGCCGGAAAAGCAGGTGCCGACCGTATCATGCTCGGACAGTCCGCCGGCGAAGTCCTCCCAGATCACCCGCCCGTTATCCCAATCGAACTTACGGGCGGAGACGGCGAACAGCGCTGGGGCGGAAGGCATGCCCAAGGCCTCGGTCGTGCCGTTCTGGATGGTGGTCGCATCCAGACGCACTTTCGACTCCAAGGCCCGCCAGCGAATCGTCGTCGAGGGGTGCAATTTGAGGGAGATATTGGTACTCGGCGTGCTGTCGCCTAAGACGTACAGCGCCGGCCGGGTCGGATTGGTCAAGCCGACGTTCGTGTACCAGGTCACGCCGTCCGGGTCGGCCGTGCCCAGCTTCGGCGAATAGATCGGCATGTTGCCAGGCGGGAGCTCGATCGTCGCGCCCTGGCCCCAGGCCCGCGCCGCGGCCACGCATTTACGCAGCGGCATCGTGTCGTCGTGCGTCGCCAGGAGCGAGTTGGTCCCAAGGTCGGCGAACGCCGCGTCTTGCAGCACCGCCGTCGTGCTCGTCGGCACCGACTGAATCATCGCCCGCAGGGCCTTGCGGACGGCGCCGCTGGTGTCTTCGTCCGGGACCCACGGCAGGGCCCGCTTGAGGACGTTGTTGCCGTCGGCGACCAGCGTGTTGGCGGCCGTGCTCGACCAGCTCGGCGTCGAGCTGCCGCTGCGCCCTTGGAACGGGCCGGTCTTCGTGCAGTCGTAGACTTTCCAGAGGCGGTTGCTGCTGGCGTCCAAGACCGCCGAGCCGATCGGCATCACCGTGTTGGTGCGATGCTCGTAGCTCGGATTCTCGACATCCGGCAGTCCCTTGTAGGCCGCCAATCGCACCTTCTGGCCATAGTCTTGGTACTCGACGAAGGCCTCGTTCAAGTAACCGGAGGCCGTGTCGCTGAACGCCTGGTTGATGACGATGAAACTCGGACCGCGCGAGAGCACGCGTTTTTTGGTGTCGTATTCTTCGTCGCTCGTGGAAGTGGAGTTGACCTCGATGATGTCGTTGTCCGCGTAGTACGTGCCCGTCGCGGCGAGTTGACTATTGCCGCCGCTGTTGCTCACGCTGGTGAACGAATAGACCTCGTCGTCGGTGTTGTTCGGGTTGTGCGCGCGCAGTCCGTCGGCGTCAAGCACGGTGATTACGTCGCGGCCGCTGGTGGTGAAGCCATAGACCGCCATCGACCGCGCGCCCTGCGGCACGTCGAACCGCCAGCGAATCGCCGTGGTCATGTCGCCGGCGGTGCGATAGTTCCAGGTATTGATCGTCAACACGTCGGCGCTGGCCGGCCCCCAACCCCCTTCGCCATCGCCCGGCCGCACCGTGGCAAACCACGGCGTATAGCCCAACATCGTCTGCGTGCCGGAACCGCCGGTCAGCGTGATAATGTTGGCGTTATCGATCGCGTTCTGCGCAGTCGGATGCAGCGAGACCGTCTTCGCCAGACCAGGAGCCGTGCCGGAGACCCGGCGCGCAAAATAGGTTGTGACGTTGTCAAGCGTGATCCCGCCCGTGGGCAGCGCGCCGCCGGAATTGCTCACCCGGATCGGGTCGCCGTTCGCCAGCGGCACTTCGGTTGAGAGCGTGCAGATGTTACTCGAGTGCGTCCAAGTCGGATCAGTCCCGACTTTCGTACCGTAGCTGGCCGTCACGCCGTCGACGGTCGTTTGGCTCGCGCCGAGCGTGCATTCCGGTCCGGAACGCAGCAGCAGAATCCAGTGGTTGACCGCGTAGTCATTCGCTGAGGCGGTGGGCGTACCGGCGTTGTTATTAAACGTGACGGTTGTTTTCAGCCGCGCCGTATGCGTGCCGCTGCCGGTGTTGGTGAAGTTCAAATCGCCGGTGCCGGCGAGCGCTGCCGCGCGGGTCAAATGCGCCGTGAACGTCGTCGACGATTGCACGTCGACGAACACGCGCGTACTGGCCGTGAGCGTCCCACTGGACAGGGCCGGCAATGTGGTCGTCGTCGTGAACGAAATCCCGTCGCCGTCCACCAAGCCATGAGCGCCCGCTGTCGTGACCACGTCCGTAGAGGTATCGACGGTCGCCGTGGAGGAAGTGGTCGCCGTCTGCACAAAGGCGTCGGTGTCCAGCATCGACGCGCCGTGATTTACCGGGCTGAAGACGGACGACTTCGTGATCGCCGTCGCACCGTCGGGCGCCAGCAGGCCGCCAACTTGCGGAGCTTGCCAGCCGGGAATTGCGTCGCCGTCAGCAGCCAGCACGTGGCCAATGGTGATGCCCGTCGCATCCACGCCGCCGCCGGTCTGCGGCCCCGGTACAAACCCGCCTGCGCCGCCGTTGGCCGCGGGATCCCAAATCGGCACGTCGCCGCTGTCGGCCGCGCCGGCGTCCCCTAGGTCCTGCACGTCCAGCGTGTCGAATGTGAAGTCGCCGTCCCCTTCGGCCAGCAAGGCTTGCCGCGCCGTGGCCGTGGCGGCGTTGGTGATATCGGTGAGCTCGCCGAGCTCGCTGACTCCCATGCCGCCGCCGGCGACGTCGATCGGGATCCAGAAGCCGTTGGGATATACGCCCTCATACGCCAGCGCCTGGCCGTCGGTCGGCGCATTCGCGCCCGTGACCTTCACGTCGCCAGTGAGTTGGCGCAAGCGTGTGACTGTGCGTCCGCCGGCGGGCGGCTGTGCCGCGGCCGGCGCGCACAGCATGGCGCCGATCAACAACCCGACCAGCAAACCGTGTAATTTTTCGCTAACGCCTACCATTGGCCGTGCAACCTCGGTCCGGGCATGAGTTTGAAAGTGGGCGTGCCGGCGCTGGCGAACTTGAGCGTGCCGATCCCGGGCGGCAGCGTCACATACTCGCCGTCGGCCAACACGTATTTGTCAGCGCCCGCCGTGGCATCGGCGACGACCGCGGCCTCCGTCGCGAAGTAGATATCCGCGGAGTCCGCGTCGCCGTCGGTTTGTTTGCCGATGTGACCGACCAGGTACGAGCGGTCCGGATTGAGCAACACTTGCGACGGCGTCACCGCCGCCGCGAAGACCGCCGGCCGTCCGTCGATCGACGTAGGGTTAGCCATCGATATCCCTCTGAATCGTAAACGTGATTTGAATCACGCTGGCAAATTGCAGCTTCTGCTCCAGCCAGTCGCGATCGTACAGCGGTTCCGCGCCCGGTTCGAAACTCACGCCGCGGCCGCCGAGCGTGCGGTAGTTGCTGTAGCGATCGCGGATTTCAATCACCAGCGCCAGCCAGGGATCGCAGCTCTCCGGCGTTTTGTCCCGCACCTTGGCCATCACGCCGACGTCGATGCCCCATTGCTCTTGCACGCGGTTGCGCGCGATCAGTTCGTTCGACACGTCGCGCGTGGCCACCAACACCAGCGGTCCGCCGCCGCGTTCCAGTTCCAGCTTGGGGCTGTACTGGCGCTCGGCGGTGAATTGCACCGAAAACAGTTGCGCGTTGAGGTCATTCACGACCTCGTCCGCAATCTCGATCGCGACGTCGTTGAGCACTTGCGCTACGCGCTCCGTCCCAACGCCGCGATCTGGTAATTCACGTTGCCGGCCGACGCCGCCAGGCGCAACAGGTGATTGGTCGTGTCCGCCACGGCGTAGGCCGGGTCGTTCGGGGCGGCGAGCATTAAAAATCCGCCCGGCCGGACAGTGACCTTAAAGGTGTCGTCGGCCGCAAAGGGCGCCTGCCAGGCCGCTCCGGTGCCATTGCCGCCGACGATCAAATCGCCGGCGCTCGTACTGAGGTTCAAAATCAACACCGCGACCACCTCGGCCAGCGTCACCACATTCCGCGTGGGGTCGGTCGTCGGCGACCAGTTGGCCAGGTCGAACATATCCAGGTCAACGTTGGCCCCGCTGATAATCGGCAGCCCAGCGTTGGCAGCGCCTTTGTTGACCATGATCCGATCGGCCTTGTTGGCCGTCGTCCCTTCGGTCAGGCTCAGCGAAGCGGCGAGCTGGGCGATCACGTCGCCGAACGACACGCCGCCGTTGCTGTCGTTGAGTTTCACTTTCAAATCAACCGTACAGACTAAATCCGTCAGAGACGCGGCCATGGAAAAAACCTTCTATTCGCTGGGAATCAATTTCGTATGCACGCGGAGCTGCACGCCGTAGGGATCGCAGGGCCGAAAGCAGTCCTGCCCCGCGAGCGGCAACACCTCATAAGTTTTCAACTGGCCGGCGACGGTCACTTCGAACACGGCGCCGACCCGCGGCAATGTCACGACGCCCAGCAGCACCAGGTCCGCGGCGGTGATCGTAAAATCCCACTGCTCGTGCTGCTCCAGCACGCCGCCCGATTCGACGACTGCTTCCCGTCGTCCATAGGTCGCGATCAAGGACACCGCCGCCTCGCCATCGCGGTACGTCACCGGCTGGCCGGCGTGCGCTTTCATGCGCGTCGCCAACCGGGCCGCACCGATGAACATCCGATCTCCCACGCTGAGCTCCGTGTGTCCGTGCGCGGGAATTACTGTTCCGCAAACCAGGCCCGCAAGGCATCGATCACAAAGCGGCCGGTCGTCGTGCCGGTCGTCTTTTCCAGGTGCGCGATCAAGCCCAACGGATTGGCCGTGGCCGCGATCGTGAACACGGCGTCCGGCAACACCAGCACGGCGTTGACGTAGATCTGCACGTCGGCCGGGTTGCGCGTGTCGAACCACACGGTAGTGCGATTGGCCACCGCCGAGCCCGCCACAATGTCGGCGGTCGTGTCAGTGGCCGCGACTTCGGTCACGGCGTCATCGCTTTCGGCCAGCACATTCAGTGAGCCGCCGTCGATGTGCGCGAACACGCTGGTGCCGATCGCGTCGGCATCGGTCGTGCTGGTGCCGTCGGCGATGCCGATATTGAAATCGACTGCCGCGCCCGAGCCGGCGTCTGCCGGCCGGAAGACCGCTTCAATGATCGCGTTGGCGTCCTTGGAAAACTTGTCCGTGCTCAACAGGTCGATGCACTGCGCTTCGCTCGTGGCCGTCAGCTCCAGCGAAGCCGCGCCGCCCAGGATCTTGGGAAACCCAAAGCCCCCCACGGCCTGCGTCCCCGTCGGCACGCTCAGATAACCGTCGCGCAACGCGTCGACGTCATACCGCGGCCGCACATTGAACGCCACTTCCACGGTCGTGGCCGCCGCGACGGCGTCCGCTTGCACACGTCCCAAGTAGAAGTCGCGATCGTTGACCTTCTTGTAGGTCACCACGTTCGCCGAATGATCCCACCAGGCTTCGCAACCATACAGCAAAGCGATGTCGGCCGCCTTCGCGACTTTGAACGTGCCAAAGACTTGCACGGCGCCCTGGGCCCCGGCTGCAATCGCGTCGGTGGCCACCGCGGCCCGGCCGTCGCCGAGTTGCAACACCTGGCCTGCGGACAACGCCACGGCCGGCGTGTAGTCAACAAAGTTCCCCGCCTGGCGGAGGCTGGCTTCAGACATGTTTCACCTGCAAACCGAAAAGTTAAATGAATTGGAAACGGTTTCGCGTACGCCCGCCGGCGAGGCACTACTGGCCGTTGGCCTTGGTCGCGGCGCGATGATCTTGGAAGGCGACGCCGAAATCGAAGTAGCAGCGCCACTGCATGCCGAGCACGTTGAAATCGGTTTCTGCCGATTCGATCGTGGGCGTGCGCGCCCCCATCAGGTAGGCCAGCTCCACCGCGGCAATGTCGTTGGGATTGCCGAACAGGTACCAGCCGGTGGCCGAGTAGCCCGTCATGGCCGGGTTATCGAGGTACGGCGACACAACCGGTCGATATTTGCCGGCGTGCGGGTTGCTATTGGGACTCGATTTGTTGGCGGTCGTCGTCTCGTTGACGAACTGATCCTTGAACAGCTGACCGGCCAAAACCTCAAGCGCGGCCGGCACCAGCAAAATGGACGGCGCCAACACAATCGGTTTGCCATCGGCGTCGACTTGCTGACGGAACAACAAGAGCTGCGCGGTCAAACCCGAGATCGACAATGCCGATCCCGCGCCCGTGGCCAGGTTCTTGTTGTTGGCGTGGAAGAAGCTGTTCAAGTTCGACAGGACCAGACTGAACACCGCCTCTTCGACCGATAATGCCGTCATGCGGCCGAGTACCTTGGGAATCTGCAAGAAGGCGCCCAAGTCGTCGTTCGTCATCTGTTGCCGATTGAGCGCGATCATCCGGCCAACCGTGTCGATCTGGTTGCTGTAGGTCTGGTCGCTCAATTCAGTGTGCTTGAGCTCGCCCGTCGGTCCGACCTTCTCCAACTTGCCGGATCCGGTCATGCGATAGCGGGTGTGCTGCTTAAAGTCGGAGTGATCGACCTGGCTGCAAATCTGGTTGCTGACCACGGGCACTGCGAAGTAACTTTCCAACAGCGCCTTGTTCGCCACGTTGGACAACGTGCCGGACATGCTCACGTTCGAAAAACCGCCCGAGGCGCGGAGTTCGCGATCGGCGTCCAGTGCCGCCCTAATGACGGCATTGTTCACGCGACCTGGTCGCACATATTTGCCCGTCGCACGAATCACCTCGTACATCAGCGTGTGCAAGCCGGCTCCGCGCAGCTCGAGGCTATTCGCCATATTCAGCGTCTTCTCGTCGTAGTGCTTCTTGAGCGTGTCCTCCGAGATGCCGGCGGACAGGCACAACGACGCTTCGAGCGGCTTGCCGAGGATCTCTTCCTCGCCAGCCATGTGGATCGCCGGGCCCTTGGCGCGCCCCTTCCGCATCGCTTCGAGTTCGGTCTTGTCGACGCTCCAGTTCTGTTCGACAGCATGGGCCGCGATCGACACCTTGCGGGACGTCTTGACACCATTCGCAGTGGCCTCGATCGTCAGCTCCGGATCGCCATGCTTGGCGCAGATCTCGCGAATCCGCTCAACCGACTGCAGCTCCTCGGCCACAGCGGCGCGCACGTTCTTGCGTGCGAGCGCTACCGGATCCTCGCCATCATCCCCACCGGCCGCGGCCTTCACTTGACCGCCCTTGGGGGGCGTCGCCGGCGGACCTGTCGGATTCTGTTCCGCTGCGAAGGCCTTCTGCATGAACTTCGCTTGCGATTCGCTCAGCGCCGCCACATCGAACCCTTGCGCCGCGACAAACTCTTCGAACGTCATTTTGCTACTCCCTCTGGATTGACTCGCGGCCACCCGCGCGCTGGTTTTCCCGTCGGCGCCGCCGGGAACGAAACTGACTTCGCCGAGTAACGTGCGTCGCGCAATCAACGCTGGCCCCCGCACCGTCTGCCCGTTCACAACCGCCGTACTGCCTTCGTTCAGACTTTCGAGCTCCTCAATGCCGACCCCGACGGACGCCTGCCAAGGGAACTTGTTTTTCGCGGTCGCCAACACTTCCTGGGCGGCCGGGCCCGTTCCGCTGACAACGCCGGCCAACGTCAACCGCGTCGGCGAGATGTCCACTTCGTCGGAATGACCGACGAGCTGATTCGCGTCGTGATTCTTGAGAATCGGCGTGCTCTTGGCGGCGCGGCGCATGCCGGCCAGGTCGAGCACGATCGGACGAAAGAACGTGGTCACGCGCATCAGGCCGCCGGTGTAGGCGACCATGGAAAAGCGCGGCAGCTGTTGTTGTTCCGACCCATCCGCCGCGGCCGCGGTGATCTCGCTCCATTCGAGCGACGACGCGGTTAGCTGGATGCATTGCTGCTCGGCGCTGAGCGCCGCAGCCAAGAGCAGGTTAGGCATTCGCCGGCTCCTTTTTCTTGGAGTCGGCCGGCTTCTCACTTTCCTCGTCGGTCTCTTCCTCTTCGTCGTCTGGCGATGTGCTGACTACCTGATTCCACGGCACGCCTTGCTCTTCGCACAGCTTGATCTCTTCGGCGCGTTGCATGATCGCATCGCGCCAATCCTGACCTTGTGCCGCGTAGTAATGCGCCAGCGTCAGCAGATTGTTGCGCAATAAGATTTCGGCGGCGTTGGCTTCCTTGGCTGGATCAACGTGTTCATTGCCATCCCAGAACCATTGCCACTGCCAGGCTGCAAAGGGGCCATCCTCGGGCAGCAAACCCGGGATCATCGCCGCTTCATCCAGCCAGGCGAGGAACACTCGATCCAGACACACAATGGCCAGGTCATCGCGATCGACCGTCTGACTCTTATAGTAGACCTGGTGATCGAGCCGCCCGGAGGCGTAGTTGTAGGAAGCGGAATTGCCGGCCGCGACGTTGTACGGCATGTTCAGACACCGCGCCGCCTCGTTCAAAATCTTGCTGACAAACGAATCGTAAGTCGTCGTCGGCTGCTTGGCGTCGATCTGGTTGATGTCCCAGCCTGCCGGCAAGGTGACGAAGCTCCGCGGCTCCAGTTCGACAACGTCGCCGGAATCATATTTTTCAACATCCTCCGGCGGCACGTTCGCCTTAATCACTCCGGCGTGATCTGCTGCGGCCTCGGCCGCGGCGAGGACGGCCAGCGTGAACCGCCTCAGCTGCGCAAAGAGATGCAACGCCGGCACGATCTCCGGAATGCCGCGGTACTGCTCGGCGCGCTCGCAACGGAACCAATGCACCATCTGCGAGGCGTCGACCGGCCGACTTTTCCAATCGTTGATGCCGAGCTCGCGGCCCACGGGTCGATCGAGAAGGTCATACGCGACTGGGTTGCCGGATTCGTCAAAGCGAATGCCATCAATCCGTTGCGAGTCCGTGACGCTCAGGTCCGTACTGGTCACGCGCTCCGGAGCGATCAAACGCAGGTCCAGCTTGATAGCGCTCGCCAACCGCGGGTTGGTCACCAGCTGCAGGAACGCTTCACCGTCGACGGCCCGACCGCGACGCATAATCCGCAGCTTCTCCGCCAGCCGAACTTGTTTGGCCCAATGGGCAAAAGCGCGTTCGACCCGCTGATTGCCGACCACATCCTTCGTGTTCAGCTGCAGCCGCGGTCCGCGGCCAATGCAATCATTGGCCAGCGTGCGCATCATTCCCGACAGGTAACTGTTATTGTCCGTTTCGTAGCGGCCGCGATTCCTCAGGATCCTGCGGACCTGGGCGCTATTGCAGCGTTCGGCAGAGAGTCCGTCCGCGTAACGCCATTGCTTGCGGTTTTCGTCGTTTGTCGCGGCGGTGTCGAAAGACGCGTGCGCATTGCCGCCCACAAATCGCACTTCGCGCGGCCGCTCAGCTCGCACAGGCGCAGCCGGCGGACGTCGAAAGAGCTGTTTGAACGCTTGGAGCATTACCGAGTGCCGGGCGGAATGAATTTGCCGTAGCCGACCGCACGGATCGGCCGCGTCGCGGCATCCTTCGCCCGCAGGTATTTGTCCGCCTCGATCAGTTGGCCGAGGTCGTGTTCCTCGACGCTGCCGGCGTCATTGGTCATCCGCTTCGGCGCAGACGCCACGTCTTCGATCTGTTCGCTGAGATTTGCCATCAAGGGGATGTTTCGCCCCGTCGCCGGCGGCGGCAAGGCGCGAAGTTACACCGGTGTAACTTACTCGGAAAACAATCAGCATTCGTGACGTTCGCTGGTGATATAGGTCCGTCCGCAATGCCGGCACTCGCGTTTGCGGCGAGTGATCCGGTTCGTCTTACCGTTCACCGTCGCCATCACCTGCCGTGTCCACACCACGCGACTCTGGGCGCAATTGCAGGATCGGCAGCGTTCCGGGCTAACCTCGGCGGCACTCACCTGCGTTGCTCCCGCTTGGCGCGCAGCTTCGCCGACATGCTCATCGCCGGCGGCGGCGCGACCTTCGACGCCGCCCGGCCTTCTCCCACCTCGATCAGCTTGACCCCTTCCATGCTGGCCACGACGTGACAGCCGACGAACACGTCGAGCCAGTGATTCTCTTTGCCCGGTAGCAGCTTCCAGACCCAGACCATCCGCCCCTTGCCGTAGGCTTCCTCGGCAAATTCGGCGGTTAAGTGCTCGGCCAAGAACCAATGCGCTTTGGCCTGGTCACCGAACAAGGCGAACGCGCCTTTGTTGCCCAGGCCGACGCGCAGTCGCGTTTGAAAGAAGCTCTTCCACCAATTCGTGTCAAACAGCAGGTACGGGATCATCCGCTTCTGGCTGCGCGTGACCTTGGCGTTCAGGCCGATCCGCTCGCCGGGCTTCTTTTGCCCTTCACACAACGGGTTTTCGTGGGCGGAAATGCCGATGCCGCGACTCGGGATCAAGATGCTGGCAAACCGCGATTGCTGGCAGAAGCGGTACACGACGTCCGTCGACATGCCCCACGCGCTATCGATCGCACACCGCGAGATGCGCATCGACCCGCCCCCTTCGCGTGGCCATTCGCGCCCGAGCTGCTCTTCGCACAATCGCTGCAAACCGGCGTAGAGTTGCCCCTCCAGGCTGGGTTCTTTCGTCTCGGCCGCCAACGTGCGTGGCAAGGCCAGCGCCGTAAATCGCGACCGTCCTTGTTCCGGCCAAGTCGAGTACTGTACGGCGGCGCCCGTGAAATCGTCACTGAACGCCGAGACGCCCCAGTACAGCCCCTTTTGTTGGACGTCGATGAACATCACCAACTTGGTTGCCCAAGCCGGCACGGTGCCGCGCTTTAAGCGATTCAGCCGCGCGCAAATTTCATCGGCCGTGGCCAACTCCAGCGAACTCGATTCCACGAGCGGATCATTCTGGTATTCCGCGGCGAACGCCCGCGCGTCGTGCAGTCGCAAGTTCATCGCGTACTGAATGCCGGACAGTTCACCGCTGCGGTATCGCTCCGGCCAGGCGACCTTGGCGCCGACGTCCATCTTCTTGCGGTTCTTGCGATAGAACTCGGTGGCCGCCTTGCCGCCGTCCTCGTTGCGGAGCCCCTCCTCGCGGAGCTCGGCGTACTTGGCCCAGATCTCTTCCTCCGTCGGCCAAGCGTACACGAGCTTCAGTCGCTCCCCCTGCCAGGCAGGATTGCGTTGCCGATCGAGAAACCGCTCGGCGACGTCGTTGCGTTCGATCACCGTGACGCACAATAGTCCCGACATACTTTGTCCTGGACCGGGCAAGCCAAGAAAGCTGCCGGAAATGGTTTGTTCGCGAGCGCTGTTCATCGTCTCTGATTTGGCCGACCGGTCGTTTTGCGGATCGTCGATCAAACCGAACGTCGGCCGCACCGTACTGCCGTCGGGGCGCGTGTGTTTCAAGCCGCGGAAACTCGACGTGATGCCGGCCACCTGGATGATGCTGGCCGAGGCCTGGCTCCCCTCGATCGTCGGCAACACAATCCGAGTCTTGGTAAAGAGCGTGCGGATCGGGTCGCCCTGGTACAACAGCTTCCGCTGGTGAATGCCTTCCAACTTCTGAATCGGATAGCAGACCTCGGGAAAGTCGGCCAACAGGTCGTCGTTGGTTTCCAGCTGCGTTTGAATCGCTTGCAGGTTGTTCTTGGCGGCGTTCATCGTGGCGCCGACCAGGAGCGCAAACGCGTGGTAGCCCCCCAGGATCGCGTACAAGCAACCGACTTCGCAGAGCGACGTCTTGCCGCTGCCGCGCGGCATGGCGATCGCGAACAGTTCACCTTCGCGCACCGAGCGTTCGATCTTGGCGATCACACGCTTATGGTCGGCCGACCAGTTGAGCGTGAACACGCGCGAGAAATAGGTCTCGCAGAATAACCGAAAATCGTCGATCGACTTCCGCCGCCGCTCCGGATCTACGACCGCCGGCAGCGCGCCAATCTCGCGCACCTCCTCGGACTTCTCGCGACTGGCCAGCGCCATCTGCCGGCGATTCCGCTCACCGGCCAGCAAAGCATCCATCGCCGCCGAGGCCTTGGCCTTCGGCTTTGCTGGTGCGCGCTTTGCTGCCTTCTTAGCCAACGTTGCTCGCCGAGGAAATACGCTGAGAAGCCTTGGCGAAGTAACGGCGATCGCGCTCGTAACCGACGAATCGCCGTCCATTGCGCACGGCCGCAACTCCGGTCGTCCCCGACCCCATCACCGGATCCAAGATCGTGTCGCCCTGATTGGTGAAGGAACGGACCAACCATTCCACCAGCGCATATGGTTTTTGCGTGGGATGCCAGCCACTTTGGTCGAGATCGAACTTGAGCACGCTCCGCGGATGCCGATCGCCGGTGTTGACCGTCGGCACGCGTGTGCAAGTGTGGTAGGGCGCGGAACTCTGGCCGTGCTTGTTATGGTACGGCTTGCCCGGTGTTTTCTGGGCGTTGTACGTCGAGCCTTGCCAACGCTTGGCAAATATCAAGATCTGCTCGTGAGCTCGCAGCGGCCGGCGGTTCGCATCCAAGAACCCCACCGGTCGGACCTTCTCCCAGACCAGCTCGTAGCGGAACGCCCGTCGGTTCAACTCGATCAATTCGAGCGTGAGCGGGTAGGCGCTAAACGCGCAGACCACGGCCAGCGGTTTGGTCACGCGCAGGATTTCGCGCCACCAGGCCACCAGGTCTAGTCGCCGGTCCCACGCCAGGTCGGTCGTTCCGTACGGCAAATCCGCAATCACCGCGTCCACGCTTTCATCCGTCAGCCCGGCCAACAGTCGTAAACAATCCCCGCGGCGCAACTCCACATTCCCATTTTTCTGGCACATCCGCTCGTGACCTACCTTTCGCTTCGTGGACTTAGCGCGGCCGCAGGTTGCGGCGTGCTTACCTCACGTCGTGGACTTAGCGCGGCCGCCGAGTCGCACACTCGGCGGTCGCGCGACTTGTTTAATTCGCCGGGCCATCCACAAACAAACAGTGTGTAACTTCCCGACTGTTCCCGGCGTAGCTATGAGCGTACGGGTGCCAGGAAGGACCCGTACGCGTGAATGAGCGCTCGCACCTGGGCTCGGGGGTCAACCCCCCGAATGTGCATCACTCCGATAGAATCTCGACTTCGAATCGATTGACGCCGCATTGCTTGAACGCTTTATTGCGGCGCGCGAAGTTGTCCTTCAACCTCGCGACACGCCCGTCCGAGATCCGCACCTTCTTCCGCTTCTTGAGTAGCGGAATGATCTCCTCGGCCAACTCATCGGCCGCGGCGTAATTGGCTCGCGCCTTGTGCTGCAGCTTTTCCATCGCGATGATCTTTTCGGCCAACTCATCCTTGGGCTTGGGCGCTACCTGTCCATCTTCTTCGGCGATCGCCTGTTGTTGCACGTCGGTCGTCAGATCGTCGCTAGCCATCAGCCCCCCTCCATCTTCCCGCCCGGACAACGCCGAGCTAAATCGGTCACCGCGTCTTTCATCCGCTCCAAACAGGAGAGATGATCTGCCCTGTCCTCCGATAGCGCTTGCGTGAAGTCCTTCCGCTGCGCTGTGAGCGTCGCATCGTATTGCTGATGCGCATCCTTGGTAGCCTGACGGTATTCGCTGGTCGTGTGCGTAAACGTTCGCACCAACAGCCAGGCCAACAGACCCAACACGCCCCACTGCCCAAACGTCTCGAAATTCGGAATGTCCACTGCCAACCCCTTGCGTCTGAATGCCTCCCCAAGTGGATCATACGCAGCTCGTTAATACCGTGCTGGCTCAGGCATTTGCTC
>ENA-ORBV01002574-ORBV01002574.1-microbial-mat-metagenome-genome-assembly--contig:-NODE-2574-length-38038-cov-54.099892_pt1 | contig 38038 bp, 26 predicted proteins | sample MGYA00237777_ERZ505514 | MGnify/ENA primary metagenome ERZ505514 (study PRJEB26160, sample SAMN06269048) | microbial mat metagenome | isolation source: Oligotrophic lake microbial mat | place... | reverse complement strand
GGCATACGAGATTCGCCTTAGTCTCGTGGGCTCGGAGATGTGTATAAGAGACAGCCCCCTGCCCCCTGCTCCCCCCATGACCACCAAGCAAATGATGTTCGCCACCGCCGCCCGCGCCGAGTTCAAGCGCGGAGTGGAGAAGCTCGCCCAGGCCGTCGCTGTCACGATGGGCCCGACCGGCCGCAACGTCGTGATCCAGAAGTCCTACGGCGGCCCGATCGTCACCAAGGACGGAGTGAGCGTCGCCAAGGAGATCGATCTCCCCGACGCCTTCGAGAACATGGGCGCGAAGATGGTCCAGCAGGTCGCCAAGAAGACGGCCGACGTGGCCGGTGATGGCACCACCGCAGCCACGGTGCTGGCCCACGCGATCTTCGTCGAGGGCCTGAAGCATGTGACCGTCGGCGCCAATGCCGTCGCCGTGCAGCGGGGCATCAATGACGCCGCCGCCGTGGCTTCGGAGGCGATCCTCGCCTCCGCCGCGAAGTGCAGGGGCAAGGCCGATCTCCAGAAGGTCGCGACGGTCTCGGCCAACCACGACATCCAGATCGGCTCGCTGATTGCCGAGGCCATCGACAAGGTCGGCCACGACGGCGTGGTCGAGGTCGAAGAGGGCAAGGCCGCCGAGACCACGCTCGAGTACGTCGAGGGCATGTCCTTCGACAAGGGCTACCTCTCGCCCTACTTCATGACCGATCCGAAGCGCGCCGAGTGCGTGCTCGAGAATCCGGCGATCCTGATCCACGAGAAGAAGATCTCGAACCTCGCGGAGCTTCTGCCGCTCCTCAACAAGATCGCCGCGGGCGGTCGCCCGCTCCTGATCATCGCCGAGGAGGTCGAGAACGAAGCCCTCGCGGCGCTCGTGGTCAACCGTCTGCGCGGCGTGCTCCATGTCTGCGCTGTCAAGGCTCCGGGCTTCGGCGATCGCCGCAAGGCCATGCTCGGCGACATCGCCGCCCTGACCGCCGGCACCTTCTTCGCCGAGGATCTCGGGCGCAGTCTCGAGGAAGTGCAGCTCACCGAGCTCGGTTCGGCCAAGAAGGTCGTCATCACCAAGGACGACACCACCATCATCCAGGGCGCCGGCAAGAAGAAGGACATCGAGTCCCGCGTCAGCCAGATCCAGGCCCAGTACGACAAGTCGACCAGCGACTACGACCGCGAGAAGCTCATGGAGCGCAAGGCCAAGCTGGTGGGCGGCGTGGCCATCATCAGCGTCGGCGCGGCCACCGAGACGGCGATGAAGGAGCGGAAGGATCGCGTCGACGACGCCCTTCACGCCACTCGCGCCGCCGCGAAGGATGGCTACGTGCCCGGTGGTGGAGTGGCCTTCATCCGCGCCATCGAGGCCGTCGACGGCGCCAAGCGCAAGGCCAAGGGCGACGAGAAGATCGGGTTCGACATCATCGCCGCGGCCCTCGAAGCGCCCTGCCGACAGATCGCCCAGAACGCCGGGGTCGACGGAGATCTCGTGGTCGAGAACGTCAAGGAAGGCAAGGGTGGCTTCGGCTACAACGCTTCCACCGATCGCTACGAGGATCTGGTCAAGAGCGGCATCATCGATCCCGCGCTGGTTGCCAAGACGGCGCTGATGAACGCCGCCAGTGTCGCCGGTCTCATGCTGACCACCGACGTCGTCATCACTGAGCTGAAGGACGATCAGAAGCCCGGCATCGACGCGGTGGCGTAAGCGCGAGTGCGGTCGGAGGCAGGGACGGGATGCGGATGCCCTCGCATCCCGTCCCTGTCTCCCGTTCCCCTTCTCCCTCCCATGCCCACCACGCGCGACTACTACGAGATCCTGAGCGTCGAACGCACCGCGTCCGGCGACGAGATCAAGCGCTCCTATCGACGCCTGGCGATGAAGTTCCACCCGGATCGCAATCCGGGTGACGCCGAGGCCGAGTCGAAGTTCAAGGAGGCGGCCGAGGCGTACGAGGTTCTCTCCGACAACGAGAAGCGGGCGCGCTTCGACAAGCATGGTCACGCCGGGCTCCGCCAGACGCCCGGGCATGACTTCCGCAACATGCATGTCCAGGACATCTTCTCGATGTTCAACGACATCTTTGGTGGAGGCGCAGGGGGTGGAGGCGCAGGGGGAGCTGCAAGTGGCCGCCGCGGCCCGGCGCGCGGGTTCGATCTGGAGACCGAAGTCGAAGTCACGCTCGAAGAAGTGCTGAAGGGCTGCGAGCGCGAGGTCGAGTTCAAGCGGCTCGATGTCTGCAGGACGTGCACGGGAAGCGGCGCCAAGCCGGGGATCGTGCCGATCAAGTGCCCGACCTGCGGAGGTCACGGGCAGGTGCAGCAGACCGGTCTCGGCGGCATGTTCCGGATGGTCACGACCTGCCCCAACTGTCGAGGGCGGCGCACCGTCATCACCGAGCACTGCCCCGATTGCCGCGGCCATGGACGGGTCTCGGCCAAGCGCACGCTGACGGTTCGAATTCCGGCCGGCATCTCCGATGGCCAAGTGGTCCGTCTCCAGGGCGAAGGCGAACCGACGCCACCGGAAGTGAGTCCGGCAGGCGAAGGACCTCGCGGCGATCTGCACGTCGTGGTCCGCGTGCGCACCCACGACGACTTCGAGCGCAACGACGACGATCTGGTGATGGTCGCCAGCGTGGCCTTCCCGCAGCTGGCCCTGGGATGCCAGCTCGAGGTCCGCGGGCTCGAGGGCCCGGCCACGATCGAGATCCCTGCGGGGACGCAGCATGGGGCCCATTTCCGCATCTCCCAGCGCGGCCTTCCCAACCTCCGCTCGCGGGATCGCGGCGACCTCATCGTCTTCGTGCAGGTGGTCGTGCCCAAGCGGCTCAGCGCCGAACAGCGAACCCTGCTTGCCGAATACGCCAGGACGGAGAAGGTCGATGTTGCGGCGGAAGCCCCGTCGATCTTCAAGAAGATCAAGCGAAAGATGAAGGGGACGTGAGGTCGACCGACCCCTCCCAGAGCAAAGAGCACCCCACGTGAGCAAAGCCCGCGATCAGTATCCCAATCACCCCCGAGACAACGGTCCCGGCGATGGCCCCCCGTCGCCTGACTTCGAGGACGGCATGAGCGACCCCTTGCTTGACGCGCTCCGCGCCGATCTCGCCGCCGCCGTGCACCAGCGCGACGAAGCCATCGCCGCGCGACAGCGGGCTCTGGCCGACTTCTCGAACTTCCAGCGCCGCGCCAACGACGCCGAGATCCGCGCCGCCAACAGCGGCGCGGCCCGAGTCATCCGCTCGCTCCTGAACCCCCTCGACCACTTCGACCTGGCCCTTGGCCAGGAAGCCTCGAAGATGACGATCGAACAGCTTCTGCGGGGCGTTCAGATGGCGCGGCAGGAGCTTGCACGGGCGCTCGATGCAAGTGGCGTCACCACGATCGTGCCGCAGCGCGGCGACGAATTCGACGCCCAGCGGCACGAGGCCATGCTCCGCGAAGCGGCGCCGGGAGTGCCGGCCGACCACGTGGTGGCCACATTGCAGCCGGGATACGTCTTGGGCGACATGGTGCTGCGACCGGCCAAGGTCTCGCTCTCGCTGGGATGAGACCTTTGCCACTGGCCCCACACTCGCGACGCCAAGCGATTATCCTCCCTTGATTCCCCCGACCGCGTGGGGCGGCGGACCGCACCGCCACTGCGAACGCTCGTCACGACTCACCCGCTCCTCCTTCGGATCAGACACACCAATGCCGACGTATGACTACCGCTGCCTCTGGTGCGGCCACGAGTTCGAGGAGTTCCAGTCGATCACCGCCCCGATGCTGCGGAAGTGCCCGCAGTGCGGAAAGCTGAAGCTCGAGCGGCTGGTCGGCACCGGCGCCGCGATCCTGTTCAAGGGCGGCGGGTTCTACGAGACCGACTACCGCAGCGAGAGCTATCAGAAGGACGCCGAGGCGGCGAAGAAGTCGAGCGACGGCGGTTCCGACTCCGCGGACTCCAGCAAGAGTGGAAGCAAGAGTGGCAGCAAGAGCCAGGGCGGAAGCAAGCCGGAGACATCGTCGAGCGCTGCGTCCAGGAAGAGTTCGTCGCGGTCCAGCGCCGCCTCGAGCAGCGGGAGCGCCAAGAGCGGCGGCCGCGGCGCCGAGAAGAGCGGTTCGTCGGGCAAGTCGAGTGCCGCTGGCAGTCGCTCTGGCAGTTCGTCTGGCAGTTCGTCTGGCAGTTCGTCTGGCAGTTCGTCTGGCAGTTCGTCTGGCAGTTCGTCTGGCAAGCCCGCACCGAAGTCTTCGAAGCCGGCGCCGAAGGCGCCGGCCAAGAAGACCCCCGCCAAGAAGACTCCCCGGGGCAAGTAGCCCCAACACGCTCTACGCTGGCAGCATGCTGCATCTGCGCCGGGCCGGGCCACTGTGCTGCCTCCTTCCTCTTGCGTTGATCGGCGCGGCCGAGGCGACGGCGCCCGCGCGGCCGACTGCGACACCGCCGGACTCAGCCCCCGCAACGTCTGAAGAACCGCAGCACTGGGCCCAGATCCTCGGCGTGCGGGTGGCCACCGACGAGAGCCGCACGCCGCTGGTCGATCAGGTCGTCCTTGTTCCCGACGCCGCCACCTATCTCGATGAACTCTCCCGCTGGACTCCTGCGGGACACTGGCCGGTCCTCTTCGAGAGCCATCGACACACCGCGATCTTCGTGAGGACGTTCACGCCGGCGCGGCTCCTCCGCCGCGAGTCGGTCGGCGCCGCGGCGCCGAAGGCGGATGCCCTCCGCCAGATGATCGAGACCATTGTGCGGGCCTCCTGGGGACTCGCGACAGAAGGCGAGCTTGCGGGCCTTCTTCAGAGCCCGAGCCGCGCACCCGCGGGTCTGGTGGTCGCCTCGACGAGCGATCCCGCATGGACCGCCGCGGTGGCCCTGGCGGCGGGCCGCGGACAGCCGATTGCGTGGCTCGACGAGAAGTTCGGCGGGCCCAACGACACGCTCGACGACGACAAGGCCCTCGCCCTCCAACGGGCCGTGAACAGGCTGCTCGACTCGACCGGAATCACCTGGCGCGGGCTCGGAGATGCAATCGAGACCGTCACCATCTGCCGCGCAATCGCCGGGCGCGCTGCTCTGCGAAGCACCGCGTCGGCCGAGGCCTACCGCGGCAGTCCGGGCAAGGACGGCACCACCATCGTCGCCGCAGCCGATCTGCTTGGTCGTCTCCAGGACGGCTCGCGCGGCGCGTTCGCCGGGGTCATCTTCGGCGACGAGCCGACTGCGGCATACATGGCGATGAGTTCGCTCTTCCTGCCGCGCCGGGACATTCTCATGTTCAGCGGCTACGGCGACGAGGAACCGTGGCGGCGCTTCGACCCGCGCTCGGCGCAGACGCTCTTCGAGGAAGCCGGCTTCACCACCCGCGTGATCCGCGGCGATGAAGCCAGCGCCACCAACTGGCGGAGCACTCTCGACCGCGGCTGGAGCAGCGACATCGCCCTTGCCAACAGCAGCGGCAATGCCGATTTCATGACCGTCGCCGGCGGCAAGCAGATCCGCGCCGGCGAGATCCCCGTGCTCGAGCGGCCGATGGCGCTCAATCTCGTCCACTCGTGGTCGCTGCGGGCGCCGTCGCGATCCACGACCATCGGCGGACGCTTCCTCGCCCACGGCGTGTATGTCTACTCGGGCTCGGTGGAAGAGCCGTTCCTCCACGCCTTCATGCCACCGATTGTGATGGCCCAAAGACTCCGCGCAACCGTGCCCTTCCTCGTCGCCGCGCGGCACTGGGACGGCCCGTTGAGCGCCGCGTGGCGGATCACCACACTCGGCGATCCACTCATGATCGCTCCTCCGCCCGCGGACGATCTGCGGCGGCGCTTGGCCCCGCCCGATCCTCCGGCGAAAGGGTTCACCGATGTGCGGGCATGGCTCAAGGAGGCGCTGCGCCGAGGCGCCGCGGGCGAGACCGCCGATGCGGCGGGTTCGCTGCGGGCCCTGGAGATGCTCACCGAGGACGCCCTGGCCAGGAGCTACGTCGGCAATCTTCCCGCGGAAGTGCTCGCCGATCAGGCCGTCGCTCGGGCGATCCTCCCCCTGGCATTCCGCCGTGGCGACGCCCTCGGCTTCCTGGCCGCGTGGCGCGCCGCCCGCAGCGAGGATCTCGTCGACGCCGACATGTTCTGGCATCTCGTGCCCGCACGGCTCCCGCAGAACGCCCTCGCCGAAGCGATCCCCGACATGGAGCGAGCCATTCGCGGGCCGGCCCGCGACCTCGACGCCGCGAGGCTCCACGGCATCATCGACTCACTTCGCGGCCCGGCCGATGCTCGGAGCTTCTTCGACCGCATGCTGCTGACAATGCCGGACGAGCCGTCGAAGAAGCGTTTCAGGGACGGGTGTGGGAGGCGGATTTAGGAATGAGCAATGAGGAATGAGGATCCGGTCAACGGATTGCGCGTCATTTGCCTGCCGGCGCACGGCGCCGGCAGGCAACGCAAGCGCGCTCCGTCGACCGGATCCTCATTCCTCATTGCTCATTCCTGGATCCCCTCCCTCGCGATCGCCCTATTCCCCAACCAACCCCATGTCGATGGCCACTCGGACGAGGTCCGAGCGCTCCTTGAGGCCGAGCTTCTTCATCAGCCGGGATCGGTACGACTCCACCGTCTTCACGCTGAGTCCGATCTCGTCGGCGATCTGCTGATTGGTGTATCCGCGAGCCACCTGCTGAAGCACCTCCCGCTCGCGTGAACTCAACATCTCGACCGGTGACTTTCCGGTTGGCACGCTGCTGGGGGCGAGAATCGACTCGAGGGTCGCCGCGTCCCCGACGTCGATGAAGACCCGGCCGCGAGCAACGGCGCGGATGGCCGAGATCAACTCGGTGTCGGCGGCGCTCTTGTGCACGTAGCCGGCGGCGCCCATGGCAATTGCGCTGCGAACGTACGCGGGATCGTCATGCATGGTCACGACGATGATCCGCGCCTCCGGCACCGCGCTCCGAAGCCGCTCCACCGAGGCCACGCCGGAGACGCCGGGCATGGAGAGATCGAGGGTGATGACCTTCGGCCTCACCCGCGAGGCGACTTCGATCGCCTCCTGCAGGGTTCCGGCTTCGCCGACGACCAGGAGATCCGGCTGGGCCTCCATGGTCATGCGAAGTCCCTTGCGGACCATGGCATGGTCATCCACGATGAGAACGGTCGTATGGCTCACGGGAAACTCATTGGGAGTGGGGTCTCAATGGAAACGAGGCGGTGATTGTGGTGCCGGCGCCTCGCGCCGAAGTGACCGTGAATTCGCCGTGCAGCAGCACCACGCGCTCGCGCATTCCGACGAGTCCGAGGCCATTGGAATCGCCGGGCCGTGGCGTCGAGCCGTTGGCCATTCCGCAGCCATCATCCTGGACACGCAGGCGAAGCTCATTCTCGGCGATGTCGACCATCACTCGGATGGTCGATGCCCGGGCGTGGCGGGCGGCGTTGGACAGGGCTTCCTGAATGACGCGGTAGGCGGCGATCTCGACGGCAGGATCGACGCGGCGCCGGCCGATTCGCAGATCGCCCTCCACAACGATGCCGCTCGCCGACGCGATGTCCTCGCAGACCCGATCGAGTGCGGATCCGAGGCCGAAGTCGGTCAGCACGCTCGGCGAGAGTCCGCGAGCCATGCGTCGGGTCGTCTCGACCGCCGCCCCGGCCATCTGCTGAACGCTCGCGGCGTGCTCGCGGGCCTGCTCCAGACTGGTGGCATTCGTGATCGAGCGGACCCCCAGAAGGATCGCGGTCTGCACCTGGCCGAGTTCGTCGTGAAGGTCGCGGGCGAGTCTGGCCCGCTCCTCCTCCTGGATGTTCATCGAGCGCACGAGGAGTTCTCCACGCTCGGCTCCCAGGGCTCGCAGCGGCCGCACGATCAGGATCCAGAGGACGGGACAGAGCACGGCGACAAGAGTCATCGCGTCGAAGAGGGAAAGCAGGACGCCGTTCGAGAGCACGGCCCCCAATCCCGATGTCGACTCGGCTGGAGGCGGCGCGGCCGCGGACGAGATGCCACTCGACAGCAGCACCATGATGATCGCCTCGACGGTGAACACCACGCCGAGAATCAGGAGGAAGACCTTGATGGGCGAAATGGCGTCCGGGCGGCGCATGCGGTGGAAGCGTCCGGGCGATCTCCACCCCGGACCAGCGTCCTGAGAATACACCCGCACGCGCGGCGCGGAGACTTGGATGGTCAGCGGTATCGACATGCGACTCTCATCCGCACTCGACTGGCGTGTGCGCTGAGTCGATGGTCGCACAGTGGCTCTTCACGAGCTGACGGGGATTGCCCGACAACTGGGCAGAGCCGGCCGGGCATTCCCCCCCGCCGTTTCCCGTGCACCGGCTCGGCGAAGGCTCGGCAGCGAGTCAGTGACCGCCGGCAGCCAGGCGCGTGATTCACGCGTGGAGGCGCGTGGCGGCCCATGACCGGCGTGTGTGACGACCATTTCGCCCGACTCTCCGGCAGCACGCCCCCGGCCTGCTCAGCTCCAGGCCCCGAGCAGAAGACCGCGATCGCTTCCGTCGACGATGGAAAGGGACTGGAGAAAGGGACTGGACACGCACGTTTCGCCGATGGGCCGCACGAAGGACTCTCGCGACTGGACACGCAGGCTTCTCGAGAGCCAAGGGACTGGACACGCACGTTTCGCCGATGGGCCGCACGAAGGACTCTCGCGACTGGACACGCAGGCTTCTCGGGTGAGTCGCAGCGCGGACGAGCTCCCGCCCACGCCCGGCTCAGCCCGGCGGCGGCGGTCCCGCGGCATCCCACCATCGAGCGAGCGTGCGGGGCCGAGATCAGACCCGGACAGTGAGACTGGGGACAGTGAGACTGGACACGCACGATTCGCCGGTGTGCCTCACCGTGAGGGGACTCCGATTCGGTCAAGGGACAGTGAGACTGGACACGCACGTTTCGCTCGTGCTCCTCGCTGAGGGGACTCCGATTCGGTCAATGGCTCGACTCGCCCAGAACGGCCTTCAGGCCTGCGGCCGGCCGGGCAACGCCCCTGCGGTCCCCCAGCGGCATGCCGGCATCGCGCGAACGTGCGTGTCCAATCTCAACCCCCTCCAATCTCAACCCCCAATCTCAACCCCCTCCAATCTCAACCCCTCAACCCCCCTGAAGACCTGGCGCTCTTGCTGGCCGCGTGGCGGACGGGGTGTCGCCAAGGTGAGGCGAGTTCGGCAAGTCAATCAATTCCGGCAACTCGGGAGACGTGATTCAGGCGAGGGTCCGAATGTCAAGATCCTCGCTTTTCAGGACCTTGACGCAGTTCGTCTCGGAGTTCTCACCGCAACCGGAGCGCTCCTTCGCAACCGGGCCGGTAGATTCACCGGACGAGTCGACGGGCCGCCGAGCGGCACGGTGCCGCCAAGTGACGGAGCACGGCTCCTCTCGATCGGGCCTTCTCGTCCGATCGGGACCACCTTTGGAGGGAGAGACGATGTCGCCAGTTGCGGATTCGAACGCTTCGCCCACCCGCCTGCCCGCAGTTGGTCGATTCGGCCACTGCGGCTGGCTGTTGCGTCACGGGCTGCTGGCCCTCGCCTCACTTGCTGCGGCGGCGACGGCCTCGCCGACCTTCGCCCGCGGCGAGCTCTGCGGCATCTTCGTCTCGACTCTCGGCGCGGACACACCCGACTGCGGCCTCTCGCCGGACTCTCCCTGCGCAACCATTCAGCACGGCGTCGGTCGCGCCGCCGAGCTCGGCGCCACCTGCGTCTTCATCCAGACCGGTGCGTACGTCGAGTTCGTGAAGCTTCAACCGGGCGTCAATCTGTTCGGTGGATTCAGTCTCGACTGGGAGGCGGGGCCGGTGACCGAGCGCGAGCATCTGACCGTGCTCACCGGCGCCTTCGATGCCAGCAACGGAGTGTGGGCCGCACTCTTCGCCCAGTCGATTCCATTCGCTGAGGCCCCGACCATCGCGGATCTCGTCATCCGGGGACCGGACGTTCCCAACGGTTCGTTGATCAACGGGAATGGTCGACCGAGCATGGCCATCCTCGCTCAGAGTTCCGGCATCGTCGTTCTGCGCTGCCGCGTCGAAGCGGGACAAGGCGGGCTCGGACTCAACTCGCTCTCGGGAACGAACGCCTGGCCGCTTGTGGCGACATCGTCGATGGTCGGCGTGGACGGATCGGACGGACAGTCGGGCGGGTGCAGCACCGCATCACCGACACCCGGAGCCGGCGGCATCAATCCGCTCGTCGGCGACAACGCCACGGGCGGTCTCGGCGGCGGCGGCGGCGCGGCCGACACGCAGTGCGGCTTTCCATCCAACGGCCAGCCCATGGCGGGCGCCCCCGGAGAGGACGGTCTCGGTCTCAACGGTGGAGGCGGCGGACTGCTCGGACCCTCGTGCGGACCAGGTGGAATTGGAATTCCCGCGCAGCCTGTCAACGGTGCAGGCGGCGCCGGCGGGAGCAGCTACACGCTCTTCGGCCTCAACGTCCTCGCCAACGCCGGCACTGCCGGAAGTCTCGGCGCACATGGCAGCGGAGGAGGAGGTGGAGGCGGAGCAGGCGGATGCAACTCGCCAGTCAATCACTCCGGCGGCGCCGGCGGAGGCGGCGGCGCAGGTGGCCTCCGTTCACCGACCGCCGGTCAGCCGGGCCGCGGCGGCGGTCCATCGCTTGGATTGGTGCTGGTCCTGTCGAATGCGAAGGTGACCGACTGCCTCTTCGTCGGTGGCATCGGCGGCAACGGAGGCCCCGGTGGAAAGGGCGGCATCGGTCAGGCCGGAGGCGCCGGCGGTCTCGGCGGTGCTTCGCCCTTCGGCGCTGATGTCGGTGGCGTCGGCGGCGCGGGTGCCCACGGCGGACACAGCGGCGGCGGTGGTGGCGGAGCCGGCGGACCGTCGATTGCAATCACCGGCGCATCAACCGGCTCGGTCGTGCAGTTGACGAATGTGCAGGTCATTCCGGGCGTGCCCGGCGCCGGGGGCGCCGGTGGCGCTCCTGCCGCAGCGCTACCTCCCGACAACGACGGCCATCCCGGAGCCACCGGCGCTGCCGGGATCGTGGGCAGCTTCTCCGCCCTCACCATTGGCCCGGTGAGTCTGGCCGAGGCGGTGTGCGATCCCTTGCCGTGCGCCCCACCCAGACCGAAGCCCTGTCTCGGCGATCTCAATGAAGACGGCATCGTCGATGGCGCCGATCTTGGGCTTCTGCTTTCTGCGTGGGGACTCTGCCCCGACGCGAAGCCCTGATCTGAAGCGAAGCGCTGAGGCGGACCCGCAGCCCTGAGCCGGCCGCGAAGCGCTGAGCCCGACGCGAAGCGCTGAGCTGGACCCGCAGTGCTGACGTGGCCGCGCCCCGATCAGGCCGACGCCCGGCCCGCGGTGCGACTACCCGGCGAAGCCGCTCCGAAAAACAGATCGGACTTTCGTGGCGTCGCGGTGAGCGCTCTCCCGCGTGGTGCAGTGACGGCCCTTCGGTTCAGACGGCGCAACGCCGCGCCGAGGGCCATGGTCATCCACGCTCGGAGATCCCCATGCTCGCATCGCTCACTCAGCCCGCGCGGGGCTCGCGCGGCCTCGCGGCTCCTCGACGTGTCGCGGCACTCGCCGCGGCCTGCTCGGCGCTCGTTCTCCTGCCCTCCCACCTCTCGGCGGACATGCTCACGCTCATCTCGCCCAACGAGGCTGCGCAGGGCAACTTCGGCAGCTCCGTCGCCGGCATTCCCGATGCCGACGGCGACGGCATCGACGACCTCATCGTCGGCGCCTCCGGCGAGGACGGCGGCGGTGTCGACGGCGCGGGTCGTGCCTACGTCTTCTTCGGCGCCTCGGGGGCCCTCATTCGCAGTCACTCCTCCCCCAACGACTCGCTGCAGGGGCGATACGGCCTGGCCGTCGCGGGTGTGCCCGACTTCACCGGTGATGGACGGGGCGATTACATCGTGGCCGCCACCGGCGAGTTGGGTCAGGCCGGCCGGGTCTATGCCTACTCGGGCGCCACCGGTGGGCTGGTCCGTACTCACATCTCGCCCAACAGCGTCGCCCTCGGCGTCTTCGGTCGATCGCTCGCGGGCATCGACGATCTCAACGGCGACAGCCGCGGCGACTACGCAATCGGCGCTCCCGGCGAGAACGGCGAGCGCGGCCGCGTCTATGTCTACTCCGGTCAGACCGGCAATCTGATCCGCACCCACAACTCGACCAACGCCGAGATCGGCGGATGGTTCGGCTTCAGCGTCGCCGCAGTTCCCGATGCCGACAGCGACAACCGCGGCGACTACGCAATCGGTGCTCCCAATGAAGATCCCGGCGCCAGTCCCGTCGACAGCGGCCGCGCCTACATCCATTCGGGCATCAACGGCGCGCTCGAGCACACCCTGGTCTCCGGTGATCCCGGCGTGAACGGTCGCTTCGGCTGGTCGGTCGGCGGCATTCCCGATGTCGGTGGCACCGGCGGCGGAGATGTCGTCGTCGGCGCTCCGAATGAATCGGTCGTCGTCAACGCCGTGCTCTACAGCGACGCCGGCAGCGCCTACCTCTTCTCGGGAACTGGAGGCTTCCTCGCCGCCACATGCACGGCACCGGCTGCCGACACCCATCACGGGAATCAGTTCGGGTGGGCGGTCGCCGGCATCCCCAATCGCAACGGCGATGCTCGCGGCGAGATTCTGATCGGCGCACCCGGCTGGCCCAGCTACGACGTCCATCTCTTCGAGGGAACGAACGGCTTCGGAGTGATCGAGACCCACAACTCCCCCGACACCCTGGGGGCGAATCAGCTCTGGGGCGGCGCAGTCGCAGCCGTGGGTGATGCCAACGGCGACGGACTCGGCGACTTCATCGTGGGCGGCAAGGGCAGCGACGACTTCCCCGGCGCTCCCTCCGAGTCCGGACGGGCCTTCGTCTACCGGCTCCTGCCGGAGAACGACGAGTGCTCGTTCTTCACCATCTCGTCGCTCTCCGCCGGCTCGAATCCCTTCACCAACATCGGAACCTCGAGCAGCAACCCGGTCACGCCCTGCAGCGCCTCCTTCGGCTCGGATCTCTGGTTCACCTACGTGGTCACCTGCGAGGGTGAAGTCACCATCGACACCTGCAACAGCGCCGACTTCAACACGGTGCTCGCGGTGTACGACGGCTGCAGCTACGGCGGCGCCGGCTTCACCTGCTCGCTCGGCGCACTCGTCGCGTGCAGCAACAACGCCGCAGGCTGCGGCGATGGCTCGAGCGTCACCTTCAGCGCCGTGCCCGGGCAGTGCTTCACCGTCCGCGTCGGTGACCACTTCGGTGAACAGGGCACGGGAACGATCAACGTCTCCTGCACCCAGGCGTGCGCGGGAGATCTCGACAGCAACGGCATCGTCGATGGCGCCGACCTCGGACTGCTCCTCGGCGAATGGGGCTTCAACGGCGCCGGCGATCTCGACGGCAACGGCACCATCGATGGCGCCGACCTCGGGATCCTGCTCGCCGCGTGGGGTCCCTGCTGACGAGTGACTCGAACGCTCGAGCGACCCGCTCGGGCACACGCACGCCGGCGGCCTCGGTCCGCTCCCAACCGATCCGCGCCACGCAGCGGCCGACCCTCCCGAACTGTGGATGGGGTCGGCCGCTGTCGCGCACTGACCGCAGGGTGCGCGTGAACATGCGCACTCGTCGGTCGAGATCGAATCCTCGACCGATCCTCGCGCGATGCTTGCGCGATTCGACTGCAGGCTGCACCTGTCGCCGATAGCCTGCCCGCTCTTCAGCGTCCCTCCGGAGGAGAGAGCCATGGCTTCGACCTTGCGAACACTGCACCGCTTGCGGCTTGTTGCGATTGCCATCGCTGCCAGCCCGACCTTCTCCGCAACCGCCGGCATCACCTTCGATGAGGCGGTGGCGGGAGACCTCTCCGACAATCGCCTGGCCCCGAGTTCACTGGTCCTGGGATCGGGCCTGAACACGCTGACCGGCTCCTTCGGCAGCTCGCCTGTTCCCGACGTGCTCGACCTCGACTACGTGACGGTGACCGTTCCGACGGGGTACGTGCTCGATGGATTCATCGTGCTCGCGGCCAATGTCGGGGGTGCCTTCTCATTCGTGGGAATGCAGGCGGGCGATGTCGTCACGATTCCGCATGACTGGGCCTCGATCGAGTCGCCCCTCCTCGGCTGGGCCCACTTCGGGAGTTCCTCGGTCGGGGTCGACATCTTCCCGGAGCTCGGAAGCGCCCCGGGCGCGGTGGGCTTCGACGGTCCGCTGGGCCCGGGGAACTACGCGCTTTGGATCATGGAACTCGATGCCTCGAGCCCCTACTCCTACTCCTTCGGCCTGCATCTCACCGCAGTCCCCGAACCGGGCGCGATGGCCCTCATCGTCATCGCCCTCGGAGTTGCGGGCCGGCGCCGACGGAGTGACTCCAACAGCGCGACTCGCGACTGATCCGCGATGGCGTCTCGATGGCGTGATGACGGGACGGGGTGAAGACGCCCGGACTGTGGAGCGGGGCCCCGCCGCGCTCTGACTCGTGACCATCCATGCCCAGTGCAGGACGGCACGCACAATGCAGAAGGCCGGCGAGTTTCCTCGCCGGCCTTCTGCCACTTCATCCGCACTTCCCAGCGTACGCGACGTTCGAACTGACCTTACCTGGCGGTCCAGTTGGAAAGCAGGATTCCAAGATCGGCACCATCGGTCACGCCATCGCGATTGATGTCGCTGCGGCCCGATGTCCCCCACCCTTGGAGCAGCTCGCCGAGGTCCGCGCCATCGACCGTGCCGTCGAGCGGAGTCGAGAGGTCGCTGCGCGAACTGCCGACTGCTTCCGGAGCGAAGAAGGCATAGAGCTGACCGCCCTCGACCAGGGGAGCCGCGAGGGCGTAGTGCGCCTGCAGGTTGCCGACGAACCAGCCGAGACCGAGCGTCTCGCGGGCATCGAACACGCCCGAGTTCTCCTCGTCCTGATTGAAGGGAGAGGTGGCGGGAATGCCGATGTCGCCGAAGCGCGAAGGATCGGACTTGAGGATCACTTCAAGGCTGTCGTTGGTGACGGTGTAGAGAAGGGTCTTGGCACTGTGCGGGTGATTGCCGGAGTCCTCCTGGACGAGCACCCGGGTTCCACCCTGCAGATCAGTGAAGACGCAGAGGTTGTCGCCCATCTCCATCACGTCGGTGCCGTCGAGCAGAGCCTCGATGGTGCCACCCGCAAGAACGTCGTTGACATCGTTGAAGCGGAGCCGGTAGAGACGGCTGGCGTGGCTCTGCGGCACACCGCCCGAGGTGGTGCTCATGCGATCGGTGGTGACGAAGTAGAAGTCGGCCGGATTCGCCGGATCCCACGCCCCATCCTCCGGGCGCAGGAACGTAGTGCCCGATGCAGTTCCACCGGCGGCAAGAACGAAGGTGCCGCTGAAGATCGGGGTGCCGGCGCCCAGTCCAAACTCGCGGGTCTCGATTGCGACGTTGGCGCCCCTCACCTGCACCTGGATGCCGTAGGAGAGCCCGTTCATCAGCCCGGCCTGCTCGGCGGGCGTTCCCGTCGCCTGCTTGGTGCCGACGTACAGGAAGACACGGTTCGCACCGCCGTCCGACAGCCCGATCATCACCGTGGTGTCGCTCTCGAGGGGACGGCCGAGGCCATTCTCCCAGGCGCCCATCGATGCGTCGAAGGCAGTCATCTGGTGGGCCACGCCGGTGTTGAGATCGGTCGCCATCATCCGACCGGTGTTGCCCGATTCCTCTCCGCACACGAAGAAGCGGTTGGGGGTTCCGAGCCCGCTCGCCGTGTTCAGGTACGCCGTGGTGTCGGCGATGTCGCCTGAGCAGAAGCGAGCGAAGTTGTAGAGCGAGCCACCGCTGCCGTTGCTGATCGCCGCGCTGCTCAGAATCGAGTCGGAGCCCGAGTTCACTCGCAGGAAGTCATCGCCCAGGTCGGTGGTGATGTTCCAACCGCTGATGAAGGCGCCACCCGCGAAGCCGTCGGGCTGGTGAGCGTGCTGCACGCCGCTCGCGGTGGCGGTGAACTCGTGATCGATGAAGAGGCTCATCGTTCCCTTGGCTGCGGGAAATGCCCCCATTCCATCGGGGAGTCCCAGGAACTGATACCCGTCGATCGAATCGCCGACCGTGAGGATCGAGATGATGTCGGTGACCGCAGTGCTCGCCGGAAAGGCGACGACATACGGGGTGTCCGACGAGGAGGGACCGGAGAGCACATACGACTGGGCCGAAGCCGCGTGGGCAATGAAGATCGCTGCGGCGCCGGAAAGCGCAAGTGGAGTGCACGACATGAAGAAAGCCTCCTAAGGCAACAATAGAGCACGGGGTCGACGCCCCGGTGAACACTCCGGAGCAGTGGAATGCTCGCTCCGGGATGCGAAGCCCGTCCACGGAGACCGTGAAGCCTCGCGCAGGGATTCGTGACGATTCCATGTTGGAGCGCCGGCGCAGCGGCTGGGCGGACGAGCGGAGCAGCGAGCCCGCTGTCATCCCCGCGCCTTTGCCCGTCGTCTCCATCGGGGAAGGGCGGTGATCGCCACAGCGTCACTCTCGGTTCGCCTGGGGCGGGCGCCGCTCGATTCGCATGACCAGGGTTCGTTCGGTGCCGTCCCGCACGAACCGGATCGGGACGTTGGTCCCGCTGAAGTAGTACAGGGCCTGCTGGAAGTCCACGACGCTCACGATCTTGCGTCCGCTGATCTCGATCACGAAGTCCCCGGGACGAACGCCTGCCTTGAACGCCGGGCTCGGGTCGAAGACATCGCTGATGTGCAGGCCGTGTTCAGGTCGTGCAATTGCCGCAAACTTTGCGTCGTCACGGAGACGTGTTCGAAGTTCCTCCTGGGAGAGCACCGAGAAGCCCAGCCACGGCGAGTCGTTGGATCGCTTGGTCTTCAGGGCCTCTCCCACACCCAGGGCAGTCTCGATCTGCATGACGAAGGTGTCGTAGGCATGGGGTTGAGGACGCGTGAGCGGATCGAGCGAGGGCGGTGGAACGAGCAATCCCACCACCTCGCCCGCGGGATTGACGAGGGCCCCGCCGACTGCGCCGGGTGCAATGGCCATGCTGCAGTGAATGAAACTGCCGGTGAGGTCGGACTGGTAGCAGGCCGCAGTGGGAAGCGCCATGACCACGCCTGGAGCAAAGGTCCGTGACGCGCCGAAGGGATCGGCCACAGCGAAGACCGTGTCGCCGGTCCGGAGACCGCTGGTCGTGCCGAAGGTGGCCGGCTTCAACTCGCCAAGCGTCTGGCCCTCGAGCAGCTTGATCTTGATCACCGCCAGATTGATGGTCGGTTCGCTGGCGATCAACTCCGCATCGAAGCGGGTCCCCCAGGAAGTCTCCACATCGAACAGCTCAGCAAACGAGCCATCCTCGACCGTCAGCGGTGTTCGGCAGCAGAGCACCGTGCCCTCGCCGTCGACGAGGACGCCGCTGGCGACCAGATGCCGCGCATACCCGAGGTACGGCGACTCGTCGGCAATCGCCCAGCGCCCCTCGCGGGACACGCCATCGGGCACCTTGATGTAGCTGGTGACGGTCAGGACCGACGGAGCGACCGCCTCGCTCAGCGCCCGACGGGCGCCGTTTTGAGCGGAGAGCACTGCGGCGAAATCGGGCGGTGCCGGGACCGCAGCCGGTCGCTGGGTGGAACTCGCCTGAACCACGATTGCGAGAAGAAGCGAAGCCATTGTGAAGGACATTGACGGACGCTCCGGCTCGCCGATGTGCTTCGTGCAAGCACCACATGGGGATTGCGTTCGTTCGCTCCGCGGCCGCCCGCGGCGCCCATTGCGCTGTTTAGCATGGGCCCCGATGAAAGACCTGTCGGGCCCATCGCGCATCGCCGCAGTCCCAGCCGTTGCCACCCTCGCAGGCATTCTTGCTCTCACGGGCGTGGCGCTCACGGGCGGACTCCTCCTCGGCGCGGCCCCACCGCCGGAGGCACTCGCTGCCGACGTCGCCCGGGCTCACGCGTCGCATGTCCTGGCGGAGTACCGCGCCACCCTCGGCGCTGCCGAGTCCATGCGGGCGGCCATCCGGGCCTTGTGCGGATCGCCGGACGAGGCCACGCTGGCGCGGGCTCGCGAGACCTGGATCAGCGCTCGCGAAATCTACGGACGCACCGAGGCGTTCCGATTCGGAAACGGTCCCATCGACACGCGGCAGGGCGGCGTCGAGACCTTCCTCAACGCATGGCCGGTCGACGAGGCATACATCGACGTGGTCGAGGGATCGGAGACCGGCGGGATCGTGGCGAATGCGGCCAAGTATCCCGCACTCGGCCGGGCCATCCTCCGGCTTCACAATCAGCGGGGCGGTGAGACCAACGTGTGCACCGGTTGGCACGCCATCGAGTTCATGCTGTGGGGTCAGGATCGCTCCGAAACCGGACCCGGCACTCGTCCCGCGACCGACTTCGTCGACGGACGAACACCCTTTGCAGATCGAAGGCGCGAGTACCTGCTCGAGATCACCGACCTTCTCTGCGAGGATCTCGAGCTCCTGGCGAATGCGTGGCGCGCGGATCAGCCGAACTTTCGGCAACGCTTTGAAGCCGATCCGATCCTTGCCGTGAAGGCGATGCTCACCGGGGCTGCCCTGCTCACCGGGTTCGAAATGGCCGGCGAGCGACTCGCCGTGGCGTACGAGACCCGGGATCAGGAAGAGGAGCACAGTTGCTTCAGCGACACCACGCACATCGATTTTCGATCGAACATCCGAGGCGTCGATGCGGTGGTGCGCGGTCGTGGCGGACCGGGTCTGCTCGAACTCGTGCGGGCCGCCGACCCCTCGCGTGCGACCTCGCTCGACGCGGCGCTTGCCGCCGCCCTGCTCGCCGTTGATGCCATGCCCGTTCCCTTCGATGGCGCCATCCGGGCCGCCGACGGGACACCGCAGCGGGCCCAGCTCAAAGCGGCGCTCGATGCCCTCGAGACGCTTGGTGAGGAGCTTGGACGTGCGGGACGGACGTTCGGCTGGTCGCTTCCCACGGAGCCTCAGGGTTGAACCCGCTCGCCCCGATGATGGGTGCGCTCGCGGGCGCTCTCTGGCTCGGCGCCGCTCTGCCGGTCGACGAGGCCAGTCGCCTTGGTGGCCCGGCCACAGTCGACGCAGAGGGCCCCAATGCCTTCAGTCTTGCCACGCCCGGCTTGTCCAGAGAGGAGCGCCGGGCATTCAGCGTCGGCAACTCGTTCTTTCGGGACAACTGGGTGGTGGCGCCAGCAAGCGCCGATGGTCGCGATGGTCTGGGACCGCTCTTCAATGCCAATTCGTGCAGTGCTTGTCACCAGGAGGATGGGCGCGGGCGACCGCCGAGGTCGGGCGACGATGTCGGTGCCGGAATGGTGGTCTTCATCAGCCCGCAGAATGACGATGGAGCACCGCATCCGATCTATGGCCACCAGGTGCAGGACCAGGCGAACGCCGGCGTGCAGCCGGAGGCGCGGATTCTCGTCGGTGCGCAGCTCATGCCCGGTGCCTACGCCGACGGCGCTCCCTTCGAGCTGCGCCGCTGGACGCTCGAGTTCGTCGATCCGGGGTACGGTCCGCTCGGGCCCGTGCGGACTTCGATGCGGATCGGACCGCAGCTCATTGGAGTCGGACTTCTCGAAGCGCTCGATGATGCCACGATCGTCGCACTCGAAGATCCCGAGGACCGCAACGCCGACGGCATCTCCGGCCGGGCGGCCCGACGAGCCCGCAGCGCCCAGGGTGGACCCAGCATCGGTCGCTTCGGATGGAAGGCTTCGCAGAGCACCATCGAAGAGCAGGTGATCGCCGCCCTTCACGAGGACATGGGCATCACCAGCGCTCGCCGGTCGGAGGAGTCGCTGACGGACTTCCAGCGGATCTCGGTGACCGCGCCGTCCGGCGGATCGCCCGAGATCGATCAGCACAAGATCGACCGCATCGCCCACTACTGCCGCGTCCTTGCCGTCCCCAGGCAGCGCGGCGCCGACTCCCCCCTCGTCCAGCGCGGCCGGAGGCTGTTTGCCGAACTGAACTGCGTCGCCTGCCACGTGCCCGAACTCAGGACGGGGGATGCCTCTCCGATTGCCAGCCACCGCGATGTGACCATCCGTCCGTACACCGATCTCCTGCTTCACGACATGGGCGATGGTCTCGCCGATCATCGCCGGGATGGCGTGGCCACGGGCCTCGAGTGGCGCACTCCGCCGCTCTGGGGGATCGGCCTTCTCGAAACCGTCAACGGTCACGCCCACTATCTCCACGACGGTCGGTCCCGATCGCTCGAGGAGGCGATCCTCTGGCATGGCGGCGAAGCCCAGCGATCGCGCGATGGGTTCTGGAGCATGGCCGCCGACGATCGCGCAGCGCTGATCGCATTCCTGCGATGGCTGTGAATGTCGTCGACGGAACTGGAGCGCGGCACCGCCAGGCAGCGAAAGGCGACCGCTCAGGACGAGTTCGAGCACCGCGCGAAGGTGGACGCGCCGCTCGAGGCGCTCGACCAACGCCTCAACTGAGCCCCAGGGCCTTGGCCATCGTCGAGCCCAGATCGGCGGGGCTCTCGGCGACCGCGATGCCGCACGCTCGCAGCGCATCGATCTTGGCCTGTGCGGTGTCCTCGGCGCCGCCGATGATGGCTCCGGCGTGGCCCATGCGGCGGCCGGGAGGCGCCGTGCGCCCGGCGATGAAGGCGGCCACCGGCTTCTTCATGTTGGCCTTGATCCAGCGGGCGGCGTCGGTCTCGTCGCTGCCGCCGATCTCGCCGATCATCACCACGCCGTCGGTCTCCTTGTCGGCGTTGAAGAGTTCGAGCACCTCGATGAAGTTGATTCCCTTGACCGGGTCGCCACCAATTCCAACGCAGGTGCTCTGACCGATCCCCCGCTGCGAGGTCTGCCAGACCGCTTCGTAGGTGAGCGTGCCGGAGCGACTGATGATGCCCACGGCCTTCCCGCTTGACGCGTCATCGCGATGCATGTGGATGTAGCCGGGCATGATGCCGATCTTGCATCCGCCCTTGAAGGTGGCCGCGGCACCCTCGCCGCTCACCCGTCGCCCGGGGGTGATCACGCCCGGGCAGTTGGGGCCGACCAGAGTCGACTGCGGGTATCCCGCGAGCGCCGCCCGAACCTTGACCATGTCCTGGACCGGAATGCCCTCGGTGATTGCGCAGATCACACGGATGCCGGCGTCGGCCGCTTCGAGAATCGCATCCGCCGCGAAGGGCGGCGGCACGAAGATCATCGTCGCCTCGGCGGCGGTTGCCTTCACCGCGGCGGCGACGGTGTCGAAGATCGGCAGACCGTTCTCGTCTTTCTGCCCGCCCTTGCCAGGAGTGACGCCACCGACAAGCTTCGTGCCGTAGGCGAGACAGCCCTTGGTGTGAAAGGCGCCGGTGGTCCCGGTGATGCCCTGGCAGATGACCTTGGTGTCGCCGTTGATCAGAATGGACATGGGTCGGGAGCGTAGGGGATTGCGGCCGGGCGGCAGGATGGCTCGCTCGACGCGCCCGAGTCCACTCTCGAACTCATCGCCCGCTCGCGTCGCCCGCCTTCAGCATCGCGCCCGAGAACCGCACGAAATCACCGAGGTTGCCGGTGAGAATCGCCTTCAGGATGGGAAGACTCAGTCGCTGATACTCTTGGACGGCGATGTTTCGGAACCCCACCATGCGCCGCATGGCGTCATGTCCCGCCGCGTCGAGCAGCCCCGCCTCGAAGAGCAGCGTGAAGGTGTGGCGGGAGTCCTGCGGGATGCCCAGCCGATGCCGCGCCACCAGATGCGAGGCGAGATCGATCGATGCCTCGCAGGCCCGCTGCAGGTTCAGCACCACCGCGTCCTGAACAGTCTGATCCGAAAGGGAGTCCAGCCCCGCACTGGTCTCCTCACGGATGCGCGCCAGACATCGCTCAATCGATGCAATCTTGTTCAGGATGACGTCATCCGTCACGGTATCGCTCCCGGAATGCCGCAATCGCCGCCGCACGGCGCTCCGCCAGCGTGGCGTACTCGGAGAAGGTCTCGGCATCGAAACGATCGGCCGCGAACCGATCCGTCACCGAGATTCGGCGACCGTGCGCCACCACCTGCGTCGCCAGCACCGTCGACGCTCGTCGCAGATCGAGCAGGTCGACATCCCGCCCGGTGTCACGACCGAGGTCGAGGCCCGCTTCGAAGAGGGCCGCTTCGGGAAGCTGGCGCGGGGAGAGCACGGCAATGTCAAGGTCGCTCTGCGGGGTCGACTGTCCCGTGGCCACAGACCCGAAAAGATAGATCGCCGAGATGGCAGGACCGCCGCAGTGCCGGGCGAGGGCGCTGCGCACCAGGTCTGCGAGATCGTCGTCTGCGGGGATTGGCATGTCGCGGGCGATGGTAGAGGGAGGATGGCCGCAGCGACGTCGCCGAGTGGAGCCGCACCCGCCTCGATCCCTGGGGTGGCCCACCCCGCTTTTCCTTACACTCCTCCCCATGTCCGCCCCGCGACACCGCATGACCTACGCCGAAGCCGGCGTCGATATCGAAGCCGGCGACGCCGTCGTCGACCTCATCAAGCCGATCGTCCGCCGCACCTACGGGCCGCGCGTGATCGGCCGCCACGGCGCCTTTGCCGGGATGTTCCGCCTCGACTACAACGAGAAGCTCTTTCGGAAGAACTTCAAGGATCCGGTGCTGGTCGCCTGCACCGACGGCGTCGGCACCAAGGTGAAGCTGGCGTGCGATCTCAAGATCTACGACACGGTCGGGATCGACTGCGTGGCCATGAACGTCAACGACCTGATCGTGCAGGGCGCCGAGCCTCTCATCTTTCTGGACTACCTCGGCCTCCACAAGATCATCCCCGCGCAGACCGCGGCGATCATCGATGGCGTGGCCAAGGGCTGCGAGCTCGCCGGCTGCGCCCTGATCGGCGGCGAGTGCGCCGAGATGCCCGACATCTACAGGCCCGGCGACTTCGACATCGCCGGCTTTGCCGTCGGTGTGGTCGAACTCTCGCGGGCGATGGACCCGATGCGGGTCAAGAAGGGCGACGTGATCGTCGCCCTCGCCAGCAGCGGCATCCACTCCAACGGCTACTCGCTGGTGCGCAAGGTGGTCGCAACCCGCAAACTCAAGCTCGACAAGTCGGTCGCCGAACTGGGCAAGGAGACGCTGGGCCAGGTGCTCCTCACCCCGACCCGCATCTACGCCCGCTCGATCGTCAAGCTGCTGGCGAGCTATCAGCGCAAGAAGGTGATCTCGGGCATGGCTCACATCACCGGCAGCGGCCTCCCCGGAAACGTCTGTCGGGCGCTGCCGAAGGGTCTCGACGCCAGACTCGAACTGGCGAGCTGGGAGGTGCCTGCGGTCTTCGACTTCATCCAGAAGCAGGGCAACATCGAGACCCGCGAGATGTTCGACGTCTTCAACATGGGCATCGGCTACACCCTGATCGTGCGCCCGACCTTCGTCGACGGCGTGATCCGCAAGCTCCGCCGCATGGGCGAGACGGCGTGGGTGGCAGGCGAAGTCGTCAAGGGGACGGGGGAAGTGCAGTTGGCGTGAGAGGGGTCGGCTGCGCCGACAGGGCGCGTCGGCTGCGCCGCCGCGTGTGAGGTGCGCCGCGTGCGCGGCACCTTCTCGAAGCCGGAGATGCCGCCGCCGACAGGGGACGCATGAACTTCTCATCCAGGGGAGCGGCGGCGTTCCCGGCAATTCAGTTGGGAGTGCGCGAGTTGGGCGGTGTGATCTCCTCCTTGGATTGCCGAGCTGGAGCTCAGCCAGAGCGTCACCTGCGCCGGGTGGTCGGGCCGCGCCTATTCGACTCGTTCTCCGCGCGACCATCCCCTCTCCCGCCAGCGAAGCGCCGCGGGAGAGGGTGGCGAGCCGAACGAGTGAGGCTTGACGGGTGAGGCTTGACGGGTGAGGGTCGTCGGAGGTCGGACGGCACTGACCGGACCGCCGAGCCCCGGCTCGACGATCCAAGCGCGGCGAGGCGCCGCGTGTGGACGAACGCACGGCTGGCAAGCCAGCCGTGGCATCCATCGCTGCGGACGGCCCCCTGACGTGCTCGGCGCAATCGGCGGCGCACAGGCGCAGCTGGAGCCGAAGCCGGAGCCGTTGATCGTGCCGAGCGAAAGAACGTGCCGCGCACGCGGCACACCGCGGTTCGTCGGCGTCAGCCGACGAGCCCAGTCGGTGGAGCCGACGACCCCGTCTCCTCCACCCACTTCGCGCGCAGCGATTGCGTCACCTCACCCGGCTGTCCCGCACCGATGCGGGCGGATTCGACGCCGACGACCGGAAGCACGCCCCAGCTCGAGTTGGTGAGGAACATCTCGTCGGCGGCGAGGACGTCGTCGATGGTGAGTGTTCGACGCTCGACACGATGGCCTGCTTCCTCGGCGAACTCGACAATCGCAGCGCGGGTGATGCCGGGGAGTGCCGCGGCCGGCTGGGAGCGATCCTCGCCACGAGCCCGCGGGGTGATCACGCCGCCATCCTTCACCAGGAAGACGTTGCTCACGCATCCACTGACCAGTTGGTCATCGGCCGTGAACCAGAGCGCTTCGCTGGCACCACGAGCGGCGGCGATCTGGAGCTCGCGGATGCGCGGCCAGTAGGTGAGGGTCTTGTGGCCGGCGAAGAGATCGTGGACGTTGGCGCGGCTCTCGGCGACGCCGATGGTGACGCCCGCGTCGAAGAAGGCGTCGGGATACTTCGTCGGCGGCTGGGCCACGATCAGCACCGTCGGATCCTGTCGGCCGCTGCGCCCGTGGGCCTGCAGCCAGTTGAGGTCGCCGCCGGTCACGGTGAGCCGCACTCGCGCCGACTCCATCCCGTTCCGCTCCAGGACGTGTTCTGCTGCGGCCAGGAGCGCCTCACCGCGCAGCGATTCACTCAGTTGAAGGATCGCCGCCGAATCGATCAACCGCGCCATGTGGGCCACACCGCGGAAGATGCGCCCGTTGCGAGCCAGCATGGTTTCGAAGAGACCGACCGCGTGCTGGAAGCCAGCGTCGAATGCGGAGACTTTGGCGCTGTCGCGCTCGACGAGGGCGCCGTTGAGGAAGACGAGCATGGGGAGGAGGAAGGGGATCAGGAATGAGGAATCAGGAATGAGGGGCTTGGGATCAAGATTGGGATTGGGTGCGGAGGTCGAGGCCGATGATGATCGGGGCGGCGCTGCCGTCGTGATGGATGCGGAGGATCAGCCGAGAGCCGTCGGGAGCGACGAAGACGGCGTGGTGGGTGGCAACGTCGCCGGCGTCGGGGACGTCGCCGCTCGTAAGACTGAATGCAGGTTCGATTCCCGCGGCTTTCGATTGCGCAACAAGGTCCGCGAGGCGCTGCCGGGACATGTCGGAGATCACGGGTTCGGTGGCGCCGATTGCGGCCGTCGAGGGTCGGGGAGGCTGTGCGTCCGCGACGAGCGTGGTGATCAACGCCTGCACCTCCGCCAGCCGGCGTGGCGCGAGCGAACTCTGCCGGGTGACCAGCCCGCCCGCGACCAGAAGGGTCATGACGGGCAGCAGGAGCCGCCGCCACAGACGCGCCGAGCGATCACGTTCGAGTTGAGTGGTCATGGGTGGCGGAGAAGAGGTGCGGCGAGATCAACGCGGAGTGTTCGAGTCAAGGGCGAACGCGATGCGTTCACCGCGCGACCGGACGGCTCGAGACGGTCTCCGGCGACGCCGCGAGGGCGTCGCGGACGGCGGCGCGAGCATTGCGGTCGGCCCCATCGATCTCGGCGAGTGTCCGGACGGGAACGGAGGCGACCGCGGCGAGGGCCTCCTCGACCAGCTCGGCGATCCGACCGAAGCGGATCCGACGATCGAGGAAGGCCTCGACCGCGACTTCGTTCGCCGCGTTGAGGATCGCGCCGCTGGTGCCACCCGCGGCGAGCACTCGACGAGCGAGGGCGATCGATCGGAACTTGCCCTCGTCGACTGCCTCGAAATCGAGTCGCGAGAGCGTCGACCAGTCGAGGCGACGACTGCACCCCGGGACGCGATTGGGATGGGTCATCGCATACTGGATGGGCATCTTCATGTCCGGCGGCGAAAGCTGGGCGATCACCGAGCCGTCCACGAACTCGACGAAGGAGTGCACGATCGACTGGGGATGGATGATCGCATCGATGCGCTCGGCGGGAATCCCGAAGAGCCAGAAGGCCTCGATCATCTCGAGGGCCTTGTTCATCATCGAGGCGCTGTCGATGGTCACTTTCGGACCCATCTTCCAGGTCGGATGGTTGAGGGCCTCTTCGACCGTCGCCTGATTCATCCGCGCCGCATCCCACGTTCGGAAGGGCCCACCCGAGGCGGTGATCACCAGCCGTTCGATCTCCTCGACGCATCGACCGGCCTGGACGCACTGGAAGATGGCGCTGTGCTCGCTGTCGACGGGAAGGAGCCGTACTCCCTTCGCGGCCGCGAGCGGCATCACGATGGCCCCGGCGGCGACCAGCGTCTCCTTGTTGGCAAGGGCGATGTCGCACCCCCGCTCGATTGCCGCAATCGTCGGGCGAAGTCCGGCGACACCGACCATGGCGCCGAGAACGAGGTCGCCCGGCTGGGCGATCGCTTCGATCAGTTCGAGGGCGCTGTCGGGACCGCGGTAGAGCGTGACGCCAGGCGGCGCGGTGCACGTCGTACCCTGCCCGAGGACGCTCGCGAGCGCCACGTGCCGAGCGCCGAGTTCGTCGGCCTGGGCAAACAACTCATCTGCGCGGGTACCCGCCGCGAGGCCGGCGACCTCCCAGTGCTGACCGAGGGCCCGCAGGTGCCGAATCGCTTCGAGCGTGCTGCGCCCGATTGACCCGGTGGCGCCGAGCACGATGATCCGTCGGGCGCTGGAGGCCATTCAGGTGTCCCGCGCCTGGGCGCTGCGGGCCGCCGGAGAGATCTTCCGGCTGCGCCCGAGTCCGTAGAGCGGTCGGATCGCCGGGGCCTTCGGCTCGCTTGCCGCAGGCGCTGCCGGCTTCGGCGAGGCTGCGCCGCCACCCGAGGTGGAGTGCGGCGGTGCTGGCTGATTGGACGAACCGCCTCCACTCTGTGGACGATCGCCGTGACCGGAACGGTCGCCGCTCCGGCCCCGATCCTGGCCCCGATCCTGGCCCAGATCCTGATCATTGCGAGCGCGATTGCCGCCACGGCCATTGCCACGCCCTTCTCCACGTCCTTCCGAGCCACCGCGATCGTCGCGTCGAGTGTCGCGTCGCCCCTCGGGACGACCATCAGGGCGACCATCGGACCGGCGCTCCCCAGCGCGATTGTCACTTGGAGCAGACCGCTGAACGTTGCCAGCGGCGCTCTCGCCCAACTGACCACCGGCCTGACCCCCGGCCTGACCCCCGTTTCCTTGACCCCCGCCGCGCTTGCCGCGCCCGCGTCGACGCCGACGACGGCCGCGCTCTTCTCCACCCGGTCCGCCCGGCCCACCCTGATCGGGACCGCCGCCGGCCTCATCGCCGTCTTCGCCAGACGAGTCCGCCTCGAAACCGCGTGCGCCGTCCACACCGATTGAGACAGGGACACCCGAGTTCGGTGCTGTCAATTGAACGGAGCGACTCATGGTCGCGCCCTCGAGACCGATCGAGACCGGAACTCCGGAGTTGGGAGCTGCCCCCTGCAGGATCTTCTGCGGCTTGCCGGAGAAACCTCGCTTCATCGTGCCGGCGCCGCCTGCACGGCTGGTGACGACCTCCCCGTCCCCGCTCCCCCCGCGCTCCGTACCGAGGCCATCGACCACGGCCGGCGCGTACCAGCCGCGGATCGTTGCGCAGATCTCGGGCGAGATGCTCGAGGAGTGACTCTTGGCTGCAATCGCCTCGGTGGCGCAGCGGGCGAGGAGTTCCTTGCTCGTGACACCCAGTTCCTTGGCGAGTTCGTGGATGCGCCGCGGGCGATCGTCGACGACTGCGGGACTCGCCGCGCCATACGTGTCGTCCGGCGCGCCGTGCTCACGCTGATCGGTTCCGACGCTGGTGCTGATCGGCGTGATCGAACCCGGGGCGAGGCCGAATGGAGCCGTCGGCGCGGGAGCGATCGTTCCTGCAACGACCGCGGCCATGCCGCTCATCAGCACCGCCGGTGCGGGCGGCGACAAATCGCGTCCCCCACCGTCGACCATCCGCTCGCCACCGACCATCTCCGACATCTCGTCGCGTCCGCCTCGACCACCGCGTCCGCGACGACGACGACGTCCACCGCCGCCCTCTTCGCCGGTGGCCGACTGCGCCGCAGGCCGACCTGCCGCGAACCAGACGCGAACCAGAGCCATCAGCTCCGGGTTCATCATCGATTCGCGATTCTCGATGGTGCGATGTCCGTCCCGACGGCAGCGATTGATGATGTCGCCCGCCGTGACTCCGAGGGTCTGCGCGAACTGCCAGACTCGGAGGGGCTTCACCGACGGATCGAGCGGGCCTGGGCCCTCCGCCGCTGGTGTGGTCGACAGGGTGGTCGCGGCCTGCTCGGCAGCGACCTTCTCGGCTGCCGCCTCGGCGACTTCGCGGCGACGGATGACCTCGGCCAGCGAGGGCTCGTCGGCTGCGTGAGGCTCGTCGGAATCGAATCCCCCCGCGAGCAGAATGGCGCTCGCATCGGCTGGACCCGGCTTGCGTCGACGCCGGCGGCGGCGACCGTCACTCGCACCCTCGCTCTCCGAGGGCTCCGCAGCGGCGGGAGCATGCATCACCACAGGCCCGGACTTCGACAGCTCGCTGATCTTCGGAGGAGAGACCGCCGGAAGTCGCTCGACGTCGATGTCGGCGCCGCGGTCGTCGTAGGCATAGAGGTCGATGCGATCGACCGCCAGGGCCTCGCTGATCCGGATCTCGATGCGCTTGCCGCTGCGATCCTCGAGATCGTCGATGACCCGCCGACGGCTCGAGAGCAGCACGCTGGCGACGCGCGGAGCGCAGGCCATCTCGACTCGGACCACGCGGTCGTAATGGAGCAGATACGCGATGCGCCGCAGGGCGTCGCCGGCGACGGCGTCGGGCATCCTCACTTCGCCATGACCGGCGCAGTGCGGGCAGTCGATGTAGTGGGTCTTGCGCAGGCTCGGACGCATCCGCTGGCGAGTCATCTCGAGGATGCCGAACTCGCTGATGGGGGCGATGGTCGTCTTGGCCTTGTCGCGCTTGAGCGCCGACCAGAAGCGATCCTCGACCTCGCGGCGAGCCTTCATCGAGCGCATGTCGATGAGATCGTTGATGATCACGCCACCGAGATCGCGAAGCCGAAGCTGACGGGCGATCTCGTCGACCGCCTCGCAGTTGGTGTTGAAGGCGTTGGTCTCGCTGTCGCGAGCGCTGCGGCTGCGACCGCTGTTCACGTCGATGGCGACGAGAGCTTCGGTCTGGTCGATCACCAGGGCGCCGCCGCTGCGCAGCGGCACGATGCGGGCGTGGGTGAGCTCGATCTGCCGCTCGACGTCGAAGGCGTGGAAGATCGGCACCTGACGGTCGTAGTAGACGACATCCGGCGCCGAGCGCGGGGCCACCACCTCGAGGAAGGTCCTGGCGCGGCGGAACGCCGATTCGCTGTCGACGACGATGGCCCCGATCGAGGCGTCGACGATGTCGCGGATGGTGCGGATCAGGAGATCGCTCTCGGTGTAGAGCTCGCAGGGAGCCCCCACCGACTTCATCCGCTTCTCCATCACGCTCCAGAGGCGGTGGAGGTAGCTGGCGTCGCGCTGCAGTTCCGTCTTGGTGCGATCGAATCCGGCGGTGCGGAGGATGAAGCCGAATCCCTCGGGCAGATCGAGCGAGTCGAGGATCTTCTTCATCGCCCGCCGCTGGTCTTCGTCCTCGACCTTGCGGCTCACGCCGCTCTTGTCCATCCACGGCATCATCACCAGCAGTCGGCCGGGGATGCTCAGATAGCTGGTGAGGGTCGGTCCCTTGGTGCCGATTCCCTGCTTGAGGACCTGCACCAGCACTTCGTCGCCGCGACGCAGGGCCTCCTGCATCATCGGCCGATCGCGCCGCGGGATCTTCTTGCCGACGCGCTCGGTGCGCTCGCCTCCGGGGAAGTACCGCGGATGAAGATCGGAGATGTGGAGGAAGCCCGACTGCTCTTGGCCGAAGTCGACGAAGGCGGCCTGGATCGCGGGCTCGACGTTGGTGACCCGACCCTTGTAGATGTTGCCGACCTGAGTCACGGTCGTCCCGCGCTCGGCGAAGATCGCGTCAAGCCGACCCTTCTGCAGGATCGCGATGCGGCACTCCTCACCGGAGGAGTCGTTGACCACCATGATCGACGAGCGATCGGCCGGAGCCTTGCCGTCGGATTCGACCACGGCGTGTTCGCCGCCGGCTTCGCGCAGCGGACGAGCAGGACGATCGCCGTCGCGACCTCGCTCGCGATCGCGACCCCAGCGCCCACCGCGGGCTCCGTCGCGACCACGTCCTGGGCCGGATCGGGCGGCGCCGGCCGGGGCTTCGCTTCCACTCACCTCGGCGGTGGACTCGGTGCCGTCGGCGTCGCCATCGAGCGACGCCACGCCCTCGCCGTTCTCGTCGTCATGATCAGGGCGATCAGGGCGATCAGGGCGATCAGGGCGATCAGGTCGATCAGGTCGATCAGGGCCGTCGAGGCGATCGGGGCCAGGCTCGAACTCGTCGCTCGAGGCGCGGACCTCGAGTTCGTCCCCGTCCTCGTCCTCGTCCCCGTCCCCGTCTTCGTCCTCGTCTTCGTCCTCGTCTTCGTCCTCGTCCTCGTCTTCGTCCTCGTCTTCGTCCTCGTCTTCGTCCTCGTCCCCGTCTTCGTCCTCGTCCTCGTCGTCCTCGTCGTCCTGCTCCTCATCCGAAGCATCGCGAGCCCGATCCGCAGCGATCGCTCGAGCGGAATCGAACTCCGACTCGTTGGATTCCGAGAAGAGCGCCGCCCGCACCGGCTCGTCGCCGGCATCGTCGTCCGCTGCGCCGTCGGTGTCCTCGTCGCGCTTGCGCGGCGAATCGTCGGCGTCGGACAGCCTCGACTCGTCGTCACCAGGGTCGCGGGCGTCGACGGCCATGGGCGGCTCGAAGGGTGACTGCTCGTGATCCTCGTCGGGCGAAGGAGGGGGAGCGGAATACTGGTCTTGGTTCGACACGTCTCGTGATCTCCGTGATCCCGTTGGGTCGGGATCAAAAGGGAATCACGGCGATCCACCCCCGCGCGCTCCATCATCAGACTCAGGTACGACACAAGTCATCGAGAGAGCAACTGCCCTGTCTCGATGTTCTTCGAGTCGTACTCGGAACTGGGTTGGATGAATCGCAGACAACGCGGAGTGCTCGCCGTGCGGTCGGAGCAGCGAGTCGCACGCACATCCGCCTGTCGCCTCGCGGCAGAGCCGGTGGGCGATTCGGTCTCGGCTCAGTCCCAGGCCGGCGGAGCCGTCCGAACGTGAGCGGGACCCAGGGCGGCGCGGCGTCGCGCCGATTCCGACCAGTGTTTCCAAGTGTTGCCAGCGGGGCTGGCTGGTTGCCTCACGCATGGAGGTCGACCGCTTGGGGAAAGGAACTGGACCGGGGTTGTGGACCGGGCCCGAGAGTTCAGTCGGCTGACCAGCCGCCCAACGACTCGGGAACGACCTTCCGAACCTCATCGCGCAGGAAGTTGAGTACCTGCCGTTCGGAATCGAACGAGCCGACCTTTCGGGCCAACCGTTCGCACTGTGGGATGTCCACCGACCTGATGACCCGCTTGACGTGGGGAATCTGGGCTGGGACGAGGGAGAGTGTACGAAGTCCCATACCGATGAGCAACATCGTGTAGACCGCCTCACCGGCCATCTCGCCGCAGATGGAGAGGTCGATTTCGGCCCGCCGGGCGGCCCGGATCACGTTCTTCATGAGCTCCAGGACCGCCGGGCTGGCGCCCGTATAAAGGTTTGCGACCCGCTCGTTCCCGCGGTCGACCGCGAGGGTGTACTGAATCAGATCGTTGGTCCCCAGCGAGAAGAACTTGACCTCGCGGGCGAAGACCCGGGCCATCAGGGCGGCGCTGGGCACCTCGATCATCATGCCAATGGGCAGCTTGCGATCGAAGGCGACCCCTTCCTCGTCGAGCTCCTCCATCACGTCGTTGACGATCATGCGGGTCTGCCGCAGCTCGGTCATGGTCGAGATGAGCGGGAACATCACCTTCATCGGTCCCAGGGCCGAGGCTCGCAGGAGCGCCCGAAGCTGGGTCTTGAACATCGGCAGGTTCTGAAGGCAGTAGCGGATCGAACGGCAGCCGAGGAAGGGATTGCGCTCGGGCTCCTCGGCCCGGAGCTGGGTGTACTTGTCGGCCCCGAGATCGAGCGTGCGGATGGTGAGCGGCCGCCCTTCGAGACGACGGATCGTCTCGGCGTAGGCGGCGAAGTGCTCAGCCTCGGTCGGCTCGGTCTCGCTGGCGAGATAGAGGTACTCGGTCCGGTAGAGCCCGACGCCGTCGCCTCCGTTGGCGAGCACGGCATCGATTTCCCGCGGGAACTCGATGTTTCCGAGGAGCTGGATGCGGACGTCGTCACGCGTGACGGAGGGAAGACTCGAGAGCTCCTGGAGGCTCTGGCGGAAGGTGCGGATCCGCTGGGCCTGACGGCCGTATTGCTCGAGCGTCTCGGCGTCGGGCTGCACGATCACCACGCCGGTGTCGCCGTCGACGATGATCTCGTCGCCTTCCTCGGCGACGTGGGTGAGGCGCTGGCAGCCGACCACCGCGGGGATGTCGAGGGCCCGGGCCACGATCGAGGTGTGGCTGGTGCGGCCGCCCGCGTCCATGGCGAAACCGAGGACGCGATGCGGATCGATCGCGGCGCACTGCGAGGGAGTCAGCTCGTGGGCGATCAGGATCACGTCGCGGTCGAGCCGCTGCAGGCGGCTGGCGGTCAGACCCAGCAGCTTGCCGAGGATGCGGCGGTCGAGATCGATGACGTCGTTGGCCTTCTGGCGGAAGACCTCGTTGCCCATCGAGCGGAACTGCGCGGCCATCGCCTTGAAGCGGGCGCTCACCGCGTACTCGGCGATCACATGGTCCTTGCGGATCATCTGGCCGATCGGCTCGAGCACGGCCCGGTCCTTCAGGAGACCGATGTGGAACTCGAAGATCTTGGCCGGCTCTGCGCCAAGCTCCCGGGCGGTGCGGTCGCGGAGCTCCTGAAGGTCGCTCAGACTGTCGGCAATCGCCCGCTCGTAGCGATCGAGCTGCCGCGGCACATCACTTTCGGGCACCGTGCGCAGCGGCACGTGCTCGTCGGCTTCGCCGAGCGTGAACGCCCGGCCGATCACGACGCCGGGGGAAACAGGGATGCCCTTGATGACTTCCACGGTGGAGGGGGGTCCGCGGCGCGACCGCGAGCCGGCGCGCAGGGGCGAAGTATAAAGGAAGCCGCCCACCCTGCCCGGGGAGGACAGGGATGGGCGGATGTTCGGGACCTGGTCTTCCTGCCGCGAGCGCTCGGCGGCCCAAGCGCCGGACTTACTCCTTCTCCTTCACCTCGTACTCGGCGTCGATGACGTCGTCCTTCGAGCCCGCGGGGCCATCGGCTGCGGCGGTCCCGCCGGCGCTTCCACCTGCGCCGGTGGCCTGGGCCGAAGCGGCCTGGTAGACGGCCTTGCCGAGTTCCTCCGCCGCACGGTCGAGGGCGGTCATCGAACGCTCGATGGCTCCCTTGTCCTCGCTCTTGACGGCGGTCTCGAGCGCGGAGATTGCACTCTCCACGCCGCCGCGGGCCTCGGCCGAGATCTTGCCGCCGTGCTCTTCGAGGCTGCGACGGATCGAGTAGATCTGCTGCTCGGACTTGTTGCGGAGATCGATCAGCTCGCGACGAGCCTTGTCGCTGCCGGCGTTCTGCTCGGCCTCGCGCTTCATGCGCTCGATCTCGTCCTTGCTCAGACCGCTCGACCCCTTGATCTCGATCTTCTGGGTCTTGCCGGTGGCCTTGTCGGTGGCGCTGACGTTGAGGATGCCGTTGGCGTCGATTGCGAACTCGACTTCGATCTGCGGCATTCCTCGGGGCGCGGCCGCGACCCCCGAGAGATCGAACCGACCCAGGGTGCGATTGTCGGCGGCGAACTCGCGCTCGCCCTGAAGGGCGTGGATGGTCACCGAGGTCTGATTGTCGGCCGCAGTCGAGAAGATCTCCTTCTTGCTCGTTGGGATCGTGGTGTTGCGCTGGATCAGCGCGGTCATCACGCCGCCGAGCGTCTCGACACCCAGCGAGAGCGGCGTGACATCGAGCAGGAGCACGTCCTTGACGTCGCCCTGGAGGACGCCGCCCTGGATGGCGGCGCCGATGGCCACGACCTCGTCGGGATTGATGCTCCGGTCGAGCTCCAGAGTGTGGAAGATCTGCTTGGCGATCTCCTGCACCTTGGGAATCCGGGTGCTGCCGCCGACCATGACGACTTCGGCGATCTCCTTGGGATCGAGCTTGGCATCCTTCAGGGCCTGCTCGCAGGGACCGCGCAGGCGGGTGAAGAGATCGCTGCAGAGCTGCTCGAACCTGGTGCGGCTGAGGGTCACCTGGAGGTGCTTCGGACCGCTGGCATCGGCGGTGATGAAAGGCAGGTTGACGGTCGTCTCCATCACCGTCGAGAGTTCGCACTTGGCCTTCTCCGCGGCTTCCTTGAGCCGCTGGAGGGCCATCGCGTCGCTGCGGATGTCGATGCCGTTGGTGCGACGGAACTCGTCGGCGATGTGGTCGATCAGCTTGGCGTCGAAGTCGTCGCCGCCGAGATGGCCGTCGCCGTTGGTCGAGAGCACTTCGAAGACGCCGTCACCCAGATCGAGGATGGAGAGGTCGAAGGTGCCGCCGCCGAGATCGAAGACCGCGATCTTCGCGTTCTTCTTCTTCTCGAGGCCGTACGCCAGCGCCGCGGCCGTCGGCTCGTTGATGATCCGCTCGACCTTGAGGCCGGCAATTTCACCAGCGTCCTTGGTGGCCTGGCGCTGGGCGTCGTTGAAGTACGCCGGCACAGTGATGACCGCGCGGTCGACCTTCTCGCCGAGGTAGTCCTCGGCGGTCTTCTTCAGATCCTGGAGGATCATCGCGCTGATCTCGGGCGGGGTGTAGGTGCGGGTCTGGCCGCCGGCCTTGATGTCGACCTTGACCAGTTCCTCCTGCCCCCCGGTGATGGTGTAGGGAACGAGCTTCTCCTCGGACTCCACCTCGCTGTGCCGCCGACCCATGAAGCGCTTGATCGAGAAGATCGTGTTCTTCGGGTTGGTCACCTGCTGGTGCTTGGCGGGCTGACCGACGAGGCGGTCACCCTTGTCGGTGAAACCGACGACCGAGGGGGTGATGCGGCTGCCCGAGGCGTTGATGAGCACCTTGGGCTGGGCACCTTCCATGATGGCGACGACCGAGTTGGTCGTGCCGAGATCGATGCCGATGATCTTGGAGCTGGATGAAGCTGCCATGGAGCGGACTCCTGTGCCTGTCTGGGGGCGGTGTGCGTGACGGGATCCGCAGGGCGGCCCTCCGACTGAGCCCCTCCTCCCCGGACGGGGGAACGAGAGCTGCGCCGAGGAACTCGCCAGCCGAGCGGCCGGGGGGTGATGCGAGGTGAATTGTCGGGAGACGTGCCCGACCTCCTGCTTTGGCAATTTCGGTGCCAAAGCAGGCGGCTCGTCTCGCCCGTTGAGACGGCTCCGGGCCGATTGCAGCCGCGTCGCTCCCGCATCTCGCCCAGCGGTTCCCGAGGCGGCGGACTGCAGGGCCCCGGCACTCAGGCGATCTCCCTACTCCGGCGGTGTGGCCATCGCGTCCCACAGCCTGCCGAATTGGCGGGTGGGTGGGCGCGTCCCCGCGGAGGGGAAGGTTCGAAGTCATCGGACCGTCGCGACCTGCGAGACCAGCGCTGGAGTGCGTCTTCACCCGCCGGTGACGAAGGTCATGGACTCGGTCACAGTCCGGCGGCGACCGACCGGGCCGCGCTGGACCTCGCCCCGAACTGCGGAGCGCACTGCGAGTCGCTGCGTGCACCAGTCGGTGCGTCGAACATCCGACACGCCACCCTGGTGCGCCAATCGAAGCGCTGATCGGCTGGGGCGTCGATCACACTGGGCCGCTCGATCGACTCGAGTCGCTGAGCCTCGTTCTTGGGAAGCGGGGCGGACATCATGGCGTGGGGCTCCTGGGGAACGCGAGGCGCTCGTGCGGGATGGTTCGGGCGATGCCGTGGACAGAGCAATCGCCGCGTCTGAACTCGACGCCTGGCCAGTGTGCCTCGGGCCGCGGGCGATGCGTCCAGGAGGTCCTGAAATTCGTCGCCTCGAAGCAAAGTCGCCTTCCTCGAAGAGACGCGGTGAACCTACCCGCAGTCGCCCCACGCGGCGAGCAGCTCGCCGAGATCGGCGCCATCGACGACACCGTTGCCGTCGAGATCGGCGCTGCCGTCCGCGGTCCCCCACAAAGCGAGCAGCTCGCCGAGATCGGCGCCGTCGACGACTCCGTTGCCATCGAGATCCGCCGGGCACGCGGGGCGCCTGACGGGGACCATCGCGTAGGCCCGCGTCGCTCCGTTGAAGAGGCCGGTGCCGACGATCACGCCGTCTTCGCTGATCCCCAAAGCCGACGACGAGGTGTTCATCGAGAGATCCCAGCCGCTGCCGGCAGGAAGGAGCGACTGGAGCGAGTGGGTCACTCCCGTGTCGCCGTCATAGAGGAAGGGAACGGCGAAGGCGCCGCCGGCGGTGCCAACGGCCCACCCCGCGGAGTTCACGCCGCGGGCGGAACCCTGGCTCGTGTTCGGCGGGAGAGGAATCTCGATCATGCCATCGGCATCGGTCCAGATGAACGGCGTCCCTGAACCTTGATTGAGCATCGTCGAGCCGACGACATGCCCGCCGTTGCTGACGTCGAAGGCAATCGCCCCGTTCCGCCCTGGCAAGGCGCCGACGGTGAAGGCGCTGTTGGTTGCGGTGTCGAGCACGTATCCGACGTTCACCGCGGCGTTGTTGGGATCGATTCCGAAGCCGACCACGCGTCCCGAGTCATTGATGCCGAATGCGGTGCGCAGGACGCTCCCATTGGCAGTCGTCTGGGTGATGAACGTCGCCATGGCGCCGGAATAGATCACGCCGGCTTCGAGCGAACCGGCGTTGATCGATCCAACGGCCACACCTGCTGCGTTGACATCGTTGGCGCGACCACTGGTCTGCCCCGCCGGCAACGGAAGCTGTGAGACCACGCCCCCGACCCACCGCAGCGGAAGCGGATTCGATCCGAACAGGGTCGTGCTGCCGGTGCCAACCACCACTCCCGAGTCGTTGACCGCATTCCCAACGCTGAACGGCCGCGGCGGCGAGGCCAGGTTCGGCAGTGCCACCAGTCCGCCGAGTTCGGTCCACGTGAAGGACTGCGTGGGAGTGCCGAAGGATCGTCCAGTCGCGATGCCGTTTCCCGAGACCCGGAATCCCTGCGACGCGGTGTCGCCGGGATTGACGATCCCGATGTTGTGGATCGTGTACTCAGGCGGAACGGCCAGCGCCGCCACCGCCGAGGCCGCGGCGATGAAGCTGGCGGTGACGTTGATTGCAAGAGCCCGCGGCCCACGCGTGGGTGACTCGGGCGATACGAGTGACGTGCGCGACAGGACTGACCCGACCGACGGGGACGACTGAAATCGATTGCGCTTCATGGTTCTCTCCTCGATGGGACTCGGGACATCTCGTCCCTGGTGGACGCCAACCGGACGACTGTCGCGAGCCAGCGAAGAGAGTACGGGGCGCGATGACACCCGCGATCCGGATGCCACCGAGTCTGGATGCCACGGCTGGCGTGCCAGCCGTGCTTTCGTCCCCACGCGCAACCGACGCACAACGTAAGCGTCGAACGCGCGCCGGGGGTCCACTGGAAGTCGTACTAGCCGACACTATCGCTGGGCCTTGGGATCGAACGGGTCGCAAACGATACGTGTCGAGCTAACCCCCATGACGCGAGACGTCTTCCGAGAGCGGCCCCCCTCCTGCTCACGTGACCAGACATGCTGGCGCTGCACGCGCGGCACTTTCATTCGCATCTTCCTCTCGACGAGGTCGACTAAGAGACTGTTTCAGAACACAGGTATCGGCCGATGAATGCTGCCATCTTCACAAGCGCAAGGAGGCGCGATCAACATGGCCGCAGAACTGCTTCCAGACGAACTGTGGGAGGAGGTGGAGCACCTGCTCCCGCCGCCGCCGCCGCGGACATCCAAGGG
>ENA-ORBV01002573-ORBV01002573.1-microbial-mat-metagenome-genome-assembly--contig:-NODE-2573-length-38052-cov-9.321764_pt1 | contig 38052 bp, 30 predicted proteins | sample MGYA00237777_ERZ505514 | MGnify/ENA primary metagenome ERZ505514 (study PRJEB26160, sample SAMN06269048) | microbial mat metagenome | isolation source: Oligotrophic lake microbial mat | place... | reverse complement strand
AGGTATGGTATATTTGTTGTACATTGTATACATCGCTAAGATTCATGAGCTTATGATGAATATAATTTCCGAAATCAAGGATTTCCCGGTCGATTGGCCTGGTGTCCTGGGCGGTCTCGCGCGGGCCCATGGCGGTCGCGTGGCCGTCACCGACCGCAGCGGCAGCGTGAGCTTCAACGACCTACTGGCGCGGGCGGTGGCGCTGGCACGGCAAATGCAGCGGGCCGGTCTTTTGCCTGGCGAACCCGTGGTAACGCTGATCGAGAATTCGCGTGAAGCGGTGTTTGCATCGTTCGCCATCGCGCTTTGCGGCGCTTGCGAGGTGACGCTGAATCCGGCCCAAAGCGCGGACGAACACGTCTGGTGTTCTTCCGTGGTCGGTCCGAGGGCGCTGCTGCACGATGGTCGCACGGAGGTGCTGCCGCCGCTGCACGTGCCGGTGATAGATTGCACCGCTCTCCCCGCCGACGTGCCCCCGTTGGGGCAAATGCCGGACCAGTTGGTCGCGGCCTCCGCCACTGACTGGGGGCGCATCTTGTTTACGTCGGGTACAACCGCGCGTCCAAAGGGTGTGGTCCACACGCACCGGGGGCGCTGGATCGCCTGTGACTTGCTGCGCAAGAGCATCGCGCCGTTGCCAGACGGAGGTTCGACGCTGCTGGTGACGCCATTCAGCCACGGCGCTTCGCTGATTGCCTATGCGCTGCTGCTTGAGGGGGCTCCAATCCACCTGCTGCAAGGCTTTGATCCGGCAGTGTTGGTGCCTTTGATCCGCGATGGCGATGTGCGGCATGTATTCGCGCCGCCGACGGTTCTGAATAAACTGGTGGATCTGTTCGATGGAGAGAAGGTCACAGGGCTACGCACGATCTTTACCGGAACGGCGCCGATGTCGGCGCCGCTGTACGCGGCGGCGAGCCGGATCTTCGGGCCATGCGTTCGCGTTACCTATGGCATGTCGGAAATATTCAACCCGATCACGGTACTTGAGCCGCATGCGTGTGAGCAGGCTTACCGCCAGCTTGGCGAAGGGGCGGTCGGCTTGGTCGGTGACGCGCCCGCTTCGGTGCAGGTGTCGATACGTGACGAGCAGGGAGTGGCCGTCGCCGCCGGGGCGTCAGGGCAGATTTTCGTCCGCGCGCCGCACATATACGCCGGCTACCTGCACGGCCAGGGCCAGTTTGAGGCGGCGCCGTCGGAGCACCCGACCGGCGACATCGGTGAAATGCACGGCGACTTCGGCTTGCGCATCCTCGGACGCATGTACGACACGATCAAGACCGGCGGGTACAAGGTGCTGCCGCAGGAAATCGAAGCCGCACTGCGCGAGCGCGGAGTTGATGGTGAACTGGTAATCCTTGGCTTGGCATCCGAGTACTGGGGCGAGGTGATCACCTGCGCGCGTGTTGCGGAGGATGACAGATGGATCGAATCGGTCAGGCTGGCGGCCGAGCCGATATCGCGTTACAAGCAGCCGCGGCTATTTGTCACGCTGCCCGAGTTGTGGAAAAACGCCATTGGGAAGGTTGATCGCCGACGCGTTCGCGAATATATCGCCGCGAAGTTCGTACTGCGCGACGGATCGCATCCATCACTATTGCCGCGAGCCCGCGAGTCATAATCGAACGGGCCGCTCGACCGGAGCGGGCGACGTCGTCCTTGCGCCGGATCATCGCCCGGAAAAGCGCGCCAGTCCTGCCTTTCCAGACTGAGGCATGTCGCCGTCCACACGTAAGCAGCGGCCGTCCTTGCGCACGACGCCGCTTATTCTGTGCAGGCGCCGGGCGCGACTGATCATGATTATCGTCAACCTTCGCTGAATTCAGCCCGCAAACTAACCGGCTGACGGTACGGCCGCGGTGCGGATCAGTAAATGCACATTGAAACAACAGGGTGATGGGGGTCTAAGCGGGCTGGCCCGGAATGACGAACGCATGCTGCCGGCCGGCTGAGCGGTCCCGAACACTGAATCAATTAGGGTAAAATCAGTCCCGATTTACCTCCTGTCGATTGCGGGGCAGCACTTTTGTAGCGATGTACCGGTTGGACTTGTCAACGCCCGGCGCGTTCAGCCGTTGTTGTACCAGCCAGCCTTTTTTCAGCCAGTAAACCCAGGAGAATTAAATGCAATCTCGCAGACAGTTCATGTTCAAAATCGTCCCGGCCATCGCCGTGGGCGGTCTCGTCGCCCGCGAAGCCCTCGCCCAGGCCAAAGTCGCCGAGTCGGACCCGCAGGCCGTCGGCCTTGGTTACAAGGAAGACGCCACCAAGGTCGACAAGGCCAAGTTCGCCAAATATGCCGCCGGCCAGACCTGCGCCAACTGCGCGCTGTACCAGGGCAAGCCGAAGGACGCGTTTGGCAATTGCGCCATTTTTCCGGGCAAGCAGGTTGCCGGCAAAGGCTGGTGCAGCGCCTGGGCGAAGAAGGCTTGAGCGCTGCCTCTCTGGCCTGAGGCCAGGGCAGCAAGCCCAAGAAAAAGGGGGGCGCAGCGATGCGCCCCTTTTGTTTTTGGTTTTTATCCCGGTTCCCTGCATTACCCCGCGCCGATTCGCGCGTCTGCCCCCCTATAATCCGCACATGTACGCCGAATTGTTTTTTTCATGAGCGCCGGCGCTTTTCCGGGCTACCCGGTTGATCTCGCGCCGCCCGATATCTCGCCCTACCGCAGGGGCAACACCGGCATCGATTACGTCACCACCTATGACAGCGGCAGACCGGGGCCGCATGTGCTGGTGTGCGCGCTGACCCATGGCAACGAGTTGTGCGGGGCGATTGCGCTCGATTTCCTGTTCCGGCAGGGCGTGCGGCCCCGCCGCGGCCGGCTCACGCTCGCCTTCAACAACGTCGAGGCCTATGCGCGTTTTGATGCCGCGCGTCCCGGTGCGTCACGCCTCGTTGACGAGGATTTCAACCGCGTCTGGGACGCCGCCGTGCTCGATGGCCTGCGCGACAGCGTCGAGCTGCGGCGCGCACGTGCGCTGCGCCCGTTGGTGGCCGGCGCCGATTACCTTTTTGATATCCATTCAATGCAGCACAGGACGCCGCCGCTGATGGTCTGCGGCATGACGCGCAAGGCGCGCGACCTCGCCATTGCGCTGGGTGCTCCGGCCTGGCTGGTATGCGACGCCGGCCATGCCGCCGGCCGGCGCATGCGCGACCACGGTGCCTTTGCCGATGAGACGAAACACCACAATGCGCTGCTCATCGAATGCGGCCAGCACTGGGAGGCGGCGAGCGCGGATGTCGCCATCGACACCACGCTGCGTTTTTTGCTGCACTTTGACATCATAGGTCGCGACTTTGCCGACGCGCATCTGGATGCAGGCGCCATGGCGCAGCAACAGCGCGTGGTTGAAGTGACTGAAGCGGTGACCGTCGTCACCGCGGCGTTCACCTTCTCGCAGCCGTGGCGGGGCATGGAAATCCTGCCCCGGGCCGGCACGCTTCTCGGCCGCGACGGTAGCCGTGACGTGCGCACGCCCTATGATGACTGCGTGCTGATCATGCCCTCGCAACGCCTGCGCGTCGGCCAGACGGCGGTGCGCCTCGGGCGCATTGTCGCCGGCGGCGCTTGATGCGGGCGCGGGCGATGGCTGGAAATGCCCGCCTGGCGAGGGTTTCCAGCCTATGGCATGGCGCGATCCGGTAGCGTGGGCTTGAGGAGCCCGGATCGTTACCTGCGCAGCGAGGCCGAACTCGAGGCGCGCCGCGCCGCGCTGCCGCGCCCCGAGTTCCCCCCCGACCTGCCGGTCAGTGGCCGGCGCGAGGACATCGCCCGCGCCATCAGCGCACACCAGGTGGTCATCGTCTGCGGTGAAACCGGCTCGGGCAAGACGACGCAGTTACCGAAAATCTGCCTTGCGCTCGGGCGAGGCGTCGCCGGCCTGATCGGCCACACCCAGCCGCGGCGCATCGCCGCGCGCGCCACGGCCGCGCGCATCGCCGAGGAACTGAAGACCGAACTCGGTGGCGCGGTCGGCTACAAGATCCGCTTCAACGACCGCATCGGGCCGGACAGCTACGTCAAGCTGATGACCGACGGCATCCTGCTCGCCGAGACGCAGGGCGACCCGACGCTGTCGCAATACGACACGCTGATCATCGACGAAGCGCACGAGCGCAGCCTCAACATCGATTTCCTGCTCGGCTACCTGAAGCAATTGCTGCCGCGCCGGCCCGATCTCAAGCTCATCATCACCTCTGCCACCATAGACGCCGGGCGCTTTGCCAGGCACTTTGTCGATGACCAGGGCGCGCTCGCACCGGTGATCGAGGTGTCCGGGCGGATCTACCCGGTGGAGGTGCGCTATCGCCCGCTCGAACCCGACGATTCGGGCGAGCTTGACCTTGATGCCGCCATTGTCGATGCCGTGGACGAACTGGCGCGTCTGGGTCCCGGCGACGTGCTGGTGTTTCTGCCCGGTGAGCGCGAAATCCGCGAGGCGGCCGAGGCGCTGCGCAAACACCATCCGCCCCACACCGAGGTGCTGCCGCTGTATTCGCGTTTGACCGCCGCCGAGCAGGACCGCGTGTTCAGGTCGCACACCGGCCGGCGCATCGTGCTCGCCACCAATGTCGCCGAGACGTCCCTGACGGTGCCGGGCATACACTATGTCGTCGATGTCGGCCAGGCGCGCGTCAAGCGCTACAGCTACCGCAGCAAGGTAGAGCAATTGCAGGTCGAGAAGATTTCACAGGCGGCGGCACGCCAGCGTGCCGGCCGCTGCGGCCGTGTCGCCAGCGGCGTGTGCATCCGGCTCTATGACGAGGCCGATCACAACGGCCGCCCGGCCTACACCGACCCGGAAATCCTGCGCTCTTCGCTGGCGGCGGTGATCCTGCGCATGAAGTCGCTGCACATCGGCGAGGTCGAGGACTTTCCGTTCATCGAGCCGCCGCTGCCGCGCGCCATCGCCGACGGTTATGCGCTGCTAAACGAGCTGGGTGCCGTCGATGACAACAACAAGCTCACCGACACCGGCCGGCAACTTGCGAGGCTCCCGCTCGATCCACGCATCGGCCGCATGATTCTGGCCGCGCGCAATGAAAATGCGCTGGCCGAGGTGCTGGTCATCGCCGCCGCGCTGTCGGTGCAGGACCCGCGCGACCGGCCGCACGAGCGCGCCCAGGCGGCCGACGCCGCCCATCAGAAGTTCAACGACGAGAAGTCGGATTTTCTCGCCTATGTAAAGCTGTGGGCGTTTTACGGGGAGGCGCAGGCGCACAATTCGCATCGCAAGCTGGCGCGGCTGTGCCATGACAATTTCCTGTCCTTCAACCGCATGCGCGAATGGCGCGACATCCATTCGCAACTGAAGGAAATGACCGCGGAGCTGGGCTGGAAGACGGCAGCCGGTACGGCGAGCTTCGCGCAAATCCACCGTGCGCTGCTGACCGGGCTGCTGGGCGGCATCGGCCTCAAGTCGGAGGAGGGGCATTACCTTGGCGCGCGCGGCATACGCTTCTGGGTGCACCCGGGCTCCAGCCTGGTCAAAAAGGCCGGACGCTGGATCATGGCGGCGGAACTGACCGAAACCACGCGTCTGTATGCGCGCTGCGTCGCCACCGTCGATGCCGAATGGCTGGAGGGCGTCGGCGGCCACCTGGTGAAAAAAAATTACAGTGAGCCGCACTGGGAGAAAAAGCCGGCGCACGTTGCGGCGTTCGAACGTGCCTCGCTCTACGGACTGTTGCTCTATGCCAACCGTCGCGTGCATTACGGCCCGATGGACCCCGGGCTGTCGCGCACGCTGTTTATACGCGAGGCGCTGGTGGACGGCGAATATGAATCGCGCGCGCCGTTTTTCCAGCACAACCGCAAACTGATCGGGGACATAGAGCGCCTGGAGCACAAGTCGCGCCGGCCCGACGTGCTGGTCGATGACGAGCTCATATACGCGTTTTACGATTCACTGATCCCGGCCGGCATACATAACGGCGTGAGCTTCGACACCTGGCGCCGCGAGGCCGAAGAAAAAGACCCGAAGCTGTTGTTTCTCAAGCGCGAAGACCTGATGCGCCACGAAGCGGCCGGTATCACCACCGAGCAGTTCCCGCATGAGATCGACATGGCCGGCAGAAAACTCGGGCTTGAGTATCTGCACGACCCGGGCGGTGCGCGCGACGGCGTGACGCTGACCGTGCCGCTGGTGGCGCTCAATCAGTTGCCGGCCGCGGCCTGCGAATGGCTGGTGGCGGGCCTGCTCAAAGAAAAAGTGCAACTGCTGGCCAAATCCCTGCCGCAACGCATGCGCCACCGGCTGGGGCCGCTGGCAGAATTCGCCGCGGCCTTCGTTGCGGCACCGCGCTCTGATGTGCCGCTGGTCGATGCCATTTCGCGTTACGCGCGGTCTTCACTGTCGCTGGTCATCCCGCTTGATGCCTTCCGGCCGGAACTGCTGCCGCCGCACTTGAGCATGAATTTTCGCGTGCTCGACGAGCACGGCCGGCAACTGGCGATGGGGCGCAGTCTGGCGCAGTTGCGGGCGGATTTGGGCGCGGCGGCGGGGGAGCGTTTTGCCGAAGTCGTCGAAGAGAGCGCGGTACTGTCCGACAACGAACACTTTACCGACTGGCGCTTTGGCGACATCGAGGAGCTGATCGAAATCAGGCGCGGCAACCAGACACTGATCGGCTATCCGGTGCTGACCGACCACGGCGATGGCGTCAGCATGGAAGTCATGGATGACCTGGACAAGGCGCGCGCCGTGCACCGGCTGGGCCTTCGCCGCCTGTTCATGCTGGCGCTGAAAGAGCAGACAAAATTCCTTGAAAAAAACCTCGCCGGGTTGCGCGATATGGCGCTCATTTACGCCACGCTGGATTTTGGCAAGACCGAGGGCACGCCGCTGCGCGAGCAACTGATCGCCGCCGCCTTCGAGCGCGCCTGCATGGCCGACCCGCTGCCCGCGACCAGGGCGCAGTTCGAGCTGCGCTGCAACGAGGCCAAATCGCGGCTGAACCTGATCGCCAACGAGTTGTGCCGCCTCGTCGGCACCATCCTCGCCGAATTCCAGGGCCTGCAAAAAAAGCTGCAGGGCGCCAGGGCCTTCGCCGCGGCGGTGTCCGATATCCAGGCACAGATGGCGCAACTGCTGGTCAAGGACTTTGTCGCGGTGACGCCGTTCGGGCGCCTGCAGCATTTTCCGCGCTACCTCAAGGCGGCGGTGCTGCGCGTGGACAAGCTGCGTGCCGAGCCCGCCCGCGATGCACGGCTGATGACCGAGTTCACGCCGCTGTACCAGCAATGGCAGCGCGAGGACCTGAAACACAGAAAGGCCCGCGCCGCCCATCCGCAACTGGAGCAATTCCGCTGGCTGCTGGAGGAGTTGCGCGTGCAGTTGCATGCCCAGGAGTTGCGCACGCCGGCGCCGGTGTCGGCCAAGCGCCTGCAAAAAATGTGGCAGGCGATGGAGCGTTGATGGGCTGTTAGAGAAGGGCTGTTGAAGAAGGGCTGTTGAAGAAGGGCTGTTGAAGAATGCATATCCAGCATGAACATGGCGTAACCGGCATGCAGTCCCCCCTGTCAACGGCTGCGAATTCGCTGCATTCAAAGGCGGCGTCGCGCCGTTTCAACATCCTGCCGGGGCGCGCATGCATATCCTGATCGTCTGTGCCGGCAGTGCCGGTGATGTGCATCCTTTCATCGCCATTGCCCGCGCATTGCAGCAGCGCGGCCATGCGGTCGAGTTGATGACGGCGGCGTACTTTCGCGCGCGCGTCGAGCGCGCCGGCATTGCGTTCATCAGCGCTGCCGGCCCGGATACCTTCGAGCAGATATTGCGCGACGCCGAGTTGTGGCATCCGCGCCGCGCTTTCGGGGCGGTGTGGCGTTATGTCGCGGCGTCGCTGCCGGGCACCTACGCGCAGATACGCCGCCATGTCCGTCCCGGCGAAACAGTGCTCGTCGCGAGCACCCTGGCCTTTGCCGCAAGACTGGTGCAGGAGCGCAATGGCGTGCCCATGGCCACGGTGCATTTGTCGCCGGCCTGCCTGTTCTCGGCCACCGATCCTCCGGCCTGGCCCGGCTTGTCCTGGCTCGGTGGCCTGCCGGCCTGGGTGGTGCGCGCTTTGATTGCGCTGGTAGAGCGCCTCGCCCTCGACCCGGTGGTGCTGCCGGCGCTCAACGGCTTTCGCCGCGACATCGGCCTCGCGCCGGTACGCAGCGTCATGCGCCGCTGGCTGCATTCGCCGCAGCGGGTGATTTGCGCCTTTCCGCACTGGTATGCCGCGGCACAGTCCGACTGGCCGCCGCATACCGTGGCGACCGGCTTTGCGTTGCTGGCAGCAGCCGAAGGGGAGGTTATGCCCGCAGCGCTGGCGGCGTTTCTGGCGGCCGGGCCGCCCCCCATCGCCTTTACACCCGGTTCGGCGATGGCCCACGGGCGCGCGTTCTGGCAGCGTGCGCTCGCCGCATGCGAGGCCATGGGCATGCGCGCCATCCTGGTCACACCTTTTGCCGACCAGTTGCCGCCTTCACTGCCGCCGTTTGCACTGCATGCCGCCTGGGTGCCGTTTGACTTGCTGGCGCCGCGCGTCGCGGTGTTTGTGCATCACGGTGGTATCGGAACCTGTGCCCAGGTGCTGGCCGCGGGCAGGCCGCAGCTCGTCACGCCTTTTGCCCACGACCAGTTCGACAACGCGGCGCGGCTGACGCGCCTTGGCGTCGCCGCCAGTGTCGCCCACGACGCGCCGCTCGAACAATGGGTGGCTGCGCTGTCGTTTTTGCGCGATGACGCCGGCACGCGTGATGCCTGCGCGGTGATGGCAACGCGCATGGCGGCCGGCAGGGCCGCGCCGGAGCAGATTGCCGGATACATCGAAGCGCTGGCCGATGAGGCGGGTAGTGGACCGGGGCATTGCGCGTAAAATGGCGGCAAGGGCAATTCAGCAGACAAGGTGTACACGTGAAAAAGACGGATCTGGAAAAACTCAAGGGTTTGAAAATCGAATCGCAGGTCGGCAAGAGCATGAAAGTCAGCAGCTTCGGCAAGAGCGAAGTCGCACCGCTCAACCGCCGCGAGCAGCGCAAACTCGATCAGGCGGCGGGCCTGGTGCCCTTTGCCTGCAAGCTCGAGGGCGATATGGTCAAACAATTGCAGAGCCTCGCGCAGGAGCGCGCGACCGGCATGAACGAGCTGGTGGCCGAACTGCTGAAAAAAGGCCTCGGCAAAGCCAGGGCCTGAGGGGGCATTGAAGCTCGTGGCGGCTCAGGGCTTTTTGCCCGGCGCCGGACTGATGCCAAGCGCATCCCAGCCCGCGCGCCCGAGCTTGCGCATGGTCTCGATGTTGCGCTGGTAAATGGCATCGGTATCCGGATGGGACGCGACCGCGCGCTCGATGCTGTCTTCGCGCAACAGGTGCAGCGTCGGGTAGGGCGAGCGGTTGGTGAAGTTGCTGATATCGTCGGCGCCGGTGTCGGCGAACTGGTAATCGGGATGAAAACTCGCCACCTGGATGATGCCCTCCAGATCCAGCGCGATGATGGCGGCCTCGGCCACCTCGAGAAAATCGTTGTAGTCGAGAAAATCACCGAGCACCTGCGGGTGGATGAGCAGCGTGGTCTCGATGCCCGTTGGCGAAGCCTCCGCGAGTGTTTCCAGCTCACGCTCGAGGTCGGCGAGTAGCGCCTGCTCCGAGGTGGCGGCGCTGACGGCGTAGCGGATGCGGTCGCCGGCGTAAGCGGGCCTGGCGAAGGGGCAAAGATTGAGGCCGATCACAGCTTTTTCCAGCCATGCCCGCGTCGCCGCGATGACGCGTCCGGCGTCGTCGCCGGAAATCGGACTGTCCTTTGGCGCCATTTGCTTTATTCTCCGGCCTTGCGTTTTTTTCTATCCGACAGTCTACACGGCACTCTATAAGGTGAAGCACCCATGGCGCTGAAGTCCACCATTTTCAAGGCAGAACTGCAGATTGCCGACATGGAGCGCGGCTATTACGCCGACCATGCGCTCACCATCGCCCGTCACCCGTCGGAGAACGACGAACGCATGATGGCGCGGCTGCTGGCCTTTGCGCTCAACGCCGGCGAATTCCTGGAATTTTCGCGCGGCCTCAGCGCCGATGACGAGCCGGCCCTGTGGACAAAAGACCTGACCGGTGAAATCCAGATGTGGATAGAGGTCGGCCTTCCCGACGAAAAAATAGTGCGCCGCGCCGGCGGTCGTTCGCGCGCGGTGAAAGTGTATTGCTACGGCGGTCACGGCGCGCAATTGTGGTGGAAGTCGGTGTCGGACAAGCTGGCGCGTCAGGACAACCTGTCGGTGATAGACCTGCCGCAGGAGGCGACGCGTGCGATGGCCAAACTGGCGCAGCGCACGATGCGGCTGCAATTCACGATTCAGGAGGGCGAGGTCTGGGTCACCGACGGGGTAGAGTCGGTGCAGGTGCAGCCGGTGGTGTGGAAGGCCTTCGCGGGGACCAGCGCCGGACCAGGAAAATAGGCTGGAGAAGCCCGTCCCCAGGGCGTTTCCAGTCATTGTCATTCCTGTTGGAGGCCTCGTCTCGCGGTGGTTTGGTTCTTCTTTTGCCTTCGGTGGCGCTACTTTGTGGTGGGGTGGTTTCACCTCCCCCTTGCGCGGCGAGTTCGGGAGCGGCCCGCTTTGCCGAGTAGCGCAGGGGACCCCGAAGGGGCGGCATCGGGGGTGTGCTTTCTTTGCTTACTGCTTCGACCGAAGGAAGTCCCCGGAGGGGATGCACAAGCAAAGAAAGTAAGTCGCTCCCGCAAGGGAGCGAAACACTCCAACCAAAAAGCAGCGCCACCGAACACCCGGAGAAGAACCAAACGAGTCGCGAGTTTCAAGCAAAGGCACACCAGTATGCCTTCAACCCATCAAGACACAGGAACCGTACTACTCCACCTTCGCGCCCGAAGCCTTGATGACACGGGCGTACTTGTCGACCTCGGTTTTGATGAATGCGGCAAAGCGCTCGGGGCTGTTGTCCTGCGGCGGCGCGGCACCCATTCTCTCCAGCCGGTCTTTCATGTCGGGTGCGCCGAGGGCCTTGTTGATCTCGGTGTTGAGCCGTGTCACGAGGTCGCGCGGCGCGTTGCCGGGCAGGAACACACCGAACCAGGTGCTGAGGTCAAAGCCGGGCACACCGGCCTCGGCCAGCGTCGGCAACTCGGGCGCGAACACCGAGCGCTGTGCCGTCGTCACCGCCAGCGCGCGCAAGCGCCCGGCCCTGACCTGCGGCAGCGAATTGGCGAGATTGTCGAACATCAACTGCACCTGCCCGGCGAGCAGGTCAGCCATCGCCGGGGCGCCGCCCTTGTAGGGGATATGCACCATCTGCACAGCGGCAAGCACATTGAACAACTCGCCCGCAAGATGCCCTGTCGAGCCGGTGGAACCGGAACCGAAGTTGAGATAAGAGGGTCTGGCCCTCGCCAGTGCGATCAGTTCCTGCACCGATTTGACCGGTAGCGCCGGATGGACCACCAGCACGTTGGGCACCACCGCGACCATCGCCACCGGCGTGAAATCGCGCACCGGATCGTAGGCAATGGCCGGGTAGAGGGTCGGGTTGATGGCATGGGTTGCGACCGCACCCATGACGATGGTGTAGCCGTCGGGTGCGGACTTGGCAACGATGTCGGCACCGATGTTGCCGCCCGCCCCCGGCTTGTTGTCAACCACCACCGGCTGGCCCATGGATTCGGAGAGCTTCTGGCCGATGGCGCGCGCCATGATGTCGAGCGGTCCGCCCGCGGCGTAGGGCACGACAAAACGGATCGGCTTGGCCGGCCAGGCCTGTCCCGCGCCCGTCGAAACGACCTGCGCCGCGGCAGCGGTCGCAAACAGCGCCAGCAGCAGGCCGGCGCTCACAGTGGCGAATTTGTTCACGGCGGTCCCTCTTTGCGTGTGTCCAGTTCTAGTTGCAGGCGCCACAAAAACAAAGGACGCCGCAGCGTCCTTTGTTTTTGTCAAGGCGGACTCAGTCCTCGACGAAGGCTTCCTCGCGCTTTTTGCGCAGTGCCGGGGAGAGCACCACAAACAGCAGCAGCAGCGCTACGCCAAGCAGCACCGCGCTGATCGGCTTGGTGACGAAGGTCGTCGGGTCACCGCGCGACAACAACATGGCGCGGCGCAGGTTCTCTTCCATCATCGGGCCGAGGATGAAGCCCAGGATCAGCGGCGCCGGCTCGCACTCGAGCTTGACGCAGAAGTAGCCGAGCACCCCGAACAGCACCGTCATATAGACGTCGAAGGCGCTGTTGTTGATGGAATAGACGCCGATGCAGCAGAACAGCAGAATGGCCGGGTAGAGCATGCGGTAGGGCACCGTCAGCAGCTTGATCCACAGCCCGATCATCGGCAGGTTGAGCACCACCAGCATCAGGTTGCCGACCCACATCGAGGCGATCATGCCCCAGAACAATTGCGGACGCTCGGTCATGACCTGCGGACCGGGGGCGATGCCCTGAATCATCATCGCGCCTATCATCAGCGCCATCACCGGGTTGGACGGAATACCCAGCGTCAGCAGCGGAATGAAAGAGGTCTGCGCGCCGGCGTTGTTGGCCGACTCCGGCGCCGCCACGCCCTGGATGGCGCCCTTGCCGAACTGCGCGGAGTTCCAGGACAGCTTCTTTTCCAGCGCGTAGGCCGAAAACGAAGCCAGCAAGGCGCCCCCACCCGGGAGAATGCCAAGGCAGGAGCCGATAAGGGTACCGCGCATGATGGCTCCGGAGCAGTCCTTGAAGTCCTGCATGGTCGGCAGCAGGCCGGTGACCTTCTTGGTCAGCAGTTCGCGCTGCTCGTCACCCTGTTCCAGGTTGGTGATGATTTCGGCAAAACCGAACATGCCCATGGCGACAATGACGAAGCCGATGCCATCCGACAATTCGGGAATGCCGAAAGAAAACCGCGCCACGCCGGAGTTGACGTCGGTACCAATCAGGCCCAGCAACAACCCCAGCAGCACCATCGCGATCGCCTTGAGCAGCGAGCCGTGCGCCAGAACCGTTGCAGCAACCAGGCCCAGCACCATCAGTGAGAAATACTCGGCGGGACCGAACTTGAGGGCGACTTCGGCCAGCGGCGGCGCTGCAATCGCAATCACCAAGGTGGCAAAGGTGCCGGCAATAAACGAGCCGATGGCGGCGATACCCAGTGCAGCGCCGGCGCGACCCTGCTTGGCCATCTGGTAGCCATCGATGGTCGTGACCGCGGACGACGATTCACCGGGCAGGTTGACCAGGATGGCCGTGGTCGAGCCACCGTACTGCGCACCGTAGTAAATGCCGGCCAGCATGATCAGCGCCGATACCGGCGGCAGGTTGAAGGTCACCGGCAGCAACATGGCGATGGTGGCCACCGGGCCGATGCCCGGCAGCACGCCGATCAGCGTGCCGAGAATAACGCCGCCGAGGCAATACAACAGGTTGTTTATGGAGAGCGCGACCCCGAAACCGAGGGCCAGATTCGAAAATAAGTCACCCATGTCAGTACCCCAAGAATTCAGGCCAGAGGTTGAAAGGCAGGCCCAGACCGTGATAAAACACGGCAACAGAACCGACGACGAGACCTATGGTCACGAACACTATTTCCTTGAACCGGAAGTCATTGCCGCCGAAGGCGGAGACCATGATCAGCACGGATATCGCGATGACCAGCCCGGCCGGCTTGAGCAGCACGCCGAACAGGATGACGGAAAACAGAATGACGAACAGCGGCCGCAGGTGCAGCTTCTTGATTGCGCCGTTTTCGACGTGGCTCAGGAAGGAGCGCACGAAAATGACCAGCCCGAGCACAAACTGCAACCCGCCCAGAGCCGTGGGAAAGTATGCCGGCCCCATGCGCACGTTACTGCCCATGGCGTAGTTGCGCGCTACCAGAATAAATGCCAGACCGAAAGCCATGAACATCAGGCCGGCCCAGAAGTCTTTCTCGTTTTTGATCTTGCTCATCATTTCCACGTCTCCTCAAACGTCTTGTTCTATGCGGTAACAAGCGCGCAATTGTGCCACAGGACTCTGTCTTGCGACTGACATTTTAGCGCCGTCAGCCGGCCGGGTCCTGGCCCTCCCTGTCCATGTAATTGACCAGCCTGGAACTGGTCTGGCGCAGGCGCTGCGACAGCATCAGCACCAATTCCATCAAAATCTTCGAACCGAGCACCGGCTGCTCCAGGATGATGCGCGCGAGGTTCTCGCGCGACAGCACCGCAATCTGGCAGGCCTCGGCCGCGATGCAACTGGCAAAGCGCGGCTCACCGTCTATCATCGACATTTCGCCCAGGCTCTTGCCCGGATCGACAACGGCAATCAGGCGCGGCGCGTTCCAGCGATCCTGCTTGAACACCTCAATGCGCCCCTCGAGCAGCAGCATCATGAAATCGCCGTCTTCACCCTCGCGCAGTATCTCCATGCCGGGTTCCGCGCGGTACACCTGCATGAAATGGCTCATCAGCCGGATTTCAGCGAGATTGAAATTCTCGAACAGCGGGGAGTACATGATCAAGCCATGGATCTGGCTGGCAAACTGGGTCGCATCGCCGAGAAACTCGAGATGCGGCAGCCGTATGCGTTCTCGTTCTGTTTGTTCGGCCATGGCGTCGGTCTATTCCTCCCTGTCCGCGCCGCCCGGGGGGGCGGCGGGAATCGCTGCAATTATGCAGGAAAGCCCCTGCCACGACAAAGCGCCACGCAAAGTCACAGCACCCCGGAGAGCACGGCGATGGTCACGACAAGCCAGCCCAGTGTCGCACCAAGCAGGTGCACATCACGCAGCAATTCGCGCGACGGATCCCCGCCCCCGCCACCGCAATGCAGCAACCACAGGTAGCGAAACACCCCGTACAGCACAAAAGGCAGCGTCAACACCAGCTTGCCGGTGCCGTGCGTCAGGGCCGTTTCGGCGCTGACCGTGTAGAGCGCGTAACTGACGATGACCCCGCCGGCGCTGACCGCGATCATGCGGTCGAGCAACAGCGGGCTGTAATCGGCCAGCACGCGCCGATGCGCACCGGCCCCGCTGGCAACGGACTCAAAGACCATCAGCTCGGCACGGCGCTTGGCAAAGCCGAGAAACACCGTGAGCATCATGCCGCACAGCAGCAGCCACTGCGAGGGTTCGATATCCAGGCCCAAGGTGCCGGCAAGAATGCGCAACATGAACCCTGCGGCGATGATGAACACATCGAGTATCGCCACATGCTTGAGCCCGAGGCTGTAGGCGGCGTTGAGCACGAGGTAGGCGGCGACGATGACAAAAGCGATTGCCGACGCAGCCAGTGCGAGCGTCAGGCCGCAAAGCGCCAGCAGCCCGGAAAACCAGGCCGCAGCGGCAAGCCCGACTTCGCCCGACGCAACCGGACGCAGGCGTTTTTGCGCATGCGCACGGTCGGCGTCACGATCGGCGATGTCATTGAACACATAGACGGCGCTCGAGGCGAGGCAGAACGCGGCGAAGACCAGCGCCGCGTCGCGCAGCGTCTCGGCGTCGCCCCAGGCGTGGCCGAACAAGAGGCCGACCAGCACAAAGCTGTTCTTGACCCACTGGTAGGGTCGGGCAAGGCGGATCAGGCGGGACAAGGTCGCGCGCATCATGGTGGCTATCCTCAGACTCAGACTCAGCGTAGCGGACAGGATTGCTGCGACAAATAGCGTGCGCAAAAATCGCAGTGTCCCTGCGGCAGGTAGGCCGGGATGCGATAGTAACGCGCGGCCAGCGGCACCAGCACCCGCTCACGATAGGCGGCGTAGTCAAAGCCGCGCCCGAGCACCAGGTGAAAGGTGACGCCGCGTACGACAAGCTGCCGTTCTTCGACCGACTGGAAGTACGGCGCATATTCGCCCGGCTGCGGCGCGTTCTTGCGCAGCACCAGGATGTTCGTGCCCGAGAGCGCGCGAAAATCGGTGAGGATGTCGTCGTGTCGCGCATGCGAGGACGCGGTGCCGAAGACAAAAAAATAATTGCGCCGCCAGGCGGCGGTGTCGTCACCGCGCGCGAGTCCCGCTCCCTTGAGGCCGGCGCGCGCCGCCCGGTAGGAAATGGTCACCGCCGGCGAGTAACCGTCGGCGGCCATCTCGAACTCGCCGGCGAAGGGCCGCAGCGCGCGCACCAGTTCGTCGGCCTCGACCGTATAGACGAGGCCGTCGTAGATGCGCGTGTGCTTCCAGGTCTCGAGCGGCAGGTTGGCCGTGACCAGCATGGCGCTGATGTGGATGAGGCTGAAACACGCGAGGAACAGCACCGAGCGCACGAGCTGCGCACGCGAGAGCATCAGACCGAACAGCACGAACATCACCGGCACGAACGACAGCACCCAGTGCAGGCCGATCTGCTTGATGAGGGACAGCGCGCAAAACGCCGCCAGCGGAAATGCCGCGCAGACGAAAACAAAACGCAGCATGCGCTCGCCTGCGGGCAGCAGCGGCACCGCGCGGCCGCGCATCAACTGCAACAACGCCACCGGCGAGAGCACGTAGAGCAGCGTCAGCAGGTACAGGGCCGGTGTCTGCAGCGACCAGCCGGCGTCGCCGTGGCGGTTGTACAGGTTGAACATCAGGTTGGCCCAGCAGTTCTCGTAATTCCACAAAAAATTGAAACCGAGAAAGGGCAGCGCCACGGCCCAGGCGAGCAACACGCCGCGCCAGGGCTTTTCGGCGCGCGGTGAGGCGAGGGCGTACACGCCGTAGGCAATGGCCAGCAGGCCGGCGAAATACTTGGATAGCAGCGCGAGCCCCAGGAACACGCCGGCGAGCGCAAACCATGCCCAGCGCCGCCCGGCATCCGTGCCGTCCACGCCCGGCTGTCGCGGCCGCAGCGCGGTGGCAAATGCGGCGACCGACAGGAACGACCAGAAGGCGAGCGGCGTGTCGGTGGTGATGAACACGTTCCACACTTCGATCGGCACCAGCAGGAAGGCGGTCGCGGCGAGCCAGGCCCGCGCCTCATCCAGCGGGCGCAGCAACGCCAGCACCACCAGCGACAGCAAGGGCGCGAGCAGCACCGCCGGCAGGCGCAACACCCATTCGGCCGCGGACCATTTGAGCAGCAGCGCCAGCAGCCAGCCGACCATCGGCGGATGGTCGTAAAAGCCGGCGTCGGGGAAAACGCCCCAGTACATGAAATACGCCTCGTCCCCGGTCAGCGGGAACACCGCCGCCAGCCACAGCTTGAAGCCGAGCGTGACGAGGAGGGTTGCGGCGTAGGCGCGCCGCAGGCCGTTCAGCGCAGGTACGGGCATGCCGGGTTCTTTATCTTCAGGATGCCGCCCGCAGTATTGCAGGATGCCGCCTGCGGCATGCAGGATGCCGCCTGCGGCATTGCGCCAAAACCGCCGGGCATGGGACTCAGGCCGCCTTGCGCTGGCGTCTTGCCCTGACCGCGACGGCAAGGCCCTCGAGCAGGGCCGTGCTGTCGTCCCAGCCAAGGCAGCCGTCGGTGATGCTCTGGCCGTAGTTGAGCCGCTTGCCCTCGACCAGGTCCTGGCGCCCGGCATTGAGGTGCGACTCGACCATCAGGCCGACGATGCGCCGCTCGCCGCCGGCGATCTGACGACCGATATCGGCGGCCACCTCGGTCTGGCGGCGGTAGTCCTTGGAACTGTTGGCATGGCTGCAATCGACCATCAGGCGCTCGCCGAGGCCGGCCTTGGCGAGGTCTTTGCACGCTGCATCGACGCTCGCCGCATCGTAATTGGGCGTCTTGCCGCCGCGAAGGATGATGTGGCAATCATCGTTGCCGCGGGTCTCGACGATGGCGACCTGGCCGCTTTTGTGCACCGACAGGAAGTGGTGCTTTTGCCGCGCCGCCAGAATGGCATCAACAGCGATCTTGACGTTGCCGTCGGTGCCGTTCTTGAAACCAACCGCCGCCGACAGGCCGGAGGCGAGTTCGCGGTGTACCTGTGATTCGGTCGTGCGCGCGCCTATCGCCCCCCAGCTCACCAGGTCGCCTATGTACTGCGGCGAGATGACATCAAGGAACTCGCAGCCGGCGGGCACCCCGAGTTGGTTGATGCGCACCAGCAGGTCGCGCGCCACGCGCAGACCCTCGTTGATGCGGAAACTGCCGTTGAGATAGGGGTCGTTGATCAGCCCCTTCCAGCCGACCGTGGTGCGCGGCTTTTCGAAATACACGCGCATCACCAGCTCCAGTTCACCGGCGTGACGCTCACGCTCGGCGCGCAGGCGCTGCGCGTACTCAACCGCCGCCTGCGGATCGTGGATGGAACAGGGTCCGATGATCACCAGCAGCCGGTCGGAGCGGGCGTGGACGATGTTGCTGACCTCGCGCCGCGTCCGCGCAACGAGTGCCTCTGCAGGCGTGTCCTGAATCGGAAAAAAGCGGATCAGGTGCTCGGGCGGCGGCAGCGGGATGATGTTGTCGATGCGCTCGTCGTCGGTCTGCGACATCTTGTCCGCAGGCGCTGCTACGGCATGAATATTGACGGTGTTGGTCATGATGGCCTGCTTTCAGTACGGGATCGGATTTCGGTGGCAAGGGTGAAGGGGTGAAGGGGTAAAAAAAAACCGCCAGGCGGGTGGCGCCGGCGGTTTTTCGGGTGCTGCAAGTACGAGGCTAGCTCGTTCCCTCCGCCGGCGGCTGGGAAAAGCTGTAAAAATAAAAGGCAACGGTATGAGTATGGGCGCTGTGCATGGTCTTGTTTTCCGCCTCTATTCAAGCATGTTCGCGGGCTTCCCGCAAGCCCCGACGCTCCCTTGAAGTGCGACGAACGCAGTGCCCGCACCACGCCGGAGCATCGGTCGCGGCACGACGCACGCAGCGCCTGGCAGCCGCCACGTGCGACTGCCAGCAAGCAAAGCCCGGCACGCGACGGCGCGGCGAAGAATAAATTTCATTTTCCCCACTGTCATCCCTTGCCAGGTTTGGTTCGTTTATTGCTTAATGAAACCTATAAGCAACCTCTAAGGAAATCCTGCACCGCTGCCGATATAGTTTCAGAATGGAATGACCTTTTCGTAGGCCTTACGGAGGAGCATATTCATGAGCACGAGCACGAACTTTCCGGTAACGCTGCCCATCGCCGGGTTCAAGGATGTCTATGACGTCGCGCAGGTTGACCGCGCCCTGCAGGAATTGCCCGTATCGGCCAACGAGGCGCTGAAGACCACCTACGCCAAAATGCTCAAGAACGGCGGCACCCGCCTCACGGTCAAGCCCTCCGGTCTGCCGGTGATGGACTCGCTCTACGAGGACCTGCCCAACTTCCGCGAGGTCCTCGATGACATCAAGAAACAACTGGCGCTGTGCACCTCCAGCAACGACGCGCTTGAGCTCACGCCGATGCTGCTGCTGGGCGAACCGGGCATAGGCAAGACGCACTTCGGCAAGCGCATGGCCGGCATGCTGGGCACCGGCTTCGGTTTTGTGTCGATGAGCTCGATGACCGCGGGCTGGATCCTGTCGGGCTCGTCGTCACAATGGAAAAACGCCAAACCGGGCAAGGTATTCGAATCCTTCCTCAACGGCACCTATGCCAATCCGGTGATGATGGTCGATGAGATCGACAAGGCCGGTGGTGACAGCCAGTTCGACGCCCTCGGACCGCTCTACTCGCTGCTCGAGCACGACACCGCGCGCAGCTTCATCGACGAGTTCGTCGAGATTCCGATCGATGCCTCGAGCATGCTGTGGATCGCCACCGCCAACGACGCCTCACGCATACCCGAACCCATCCTCAACCGCATGAATGTGTACGAAATCGACCCGCCCGACCACAACGGCGCGGTGCGCATCGCGCAGGCGATCTACACCGAGATACGCAGCTCGCACGAATGGGGTCTGCGCTTCCCCGGCGAACTTGAGGCGGGCGTGCTGGACAAACTGGCCGAACTCGGCCCGCGCGAAATGCGCCGCGTCATCCTCGGCGCCTTTGGCAACGCCAAGCTGGCCGGCCGCGACGAAGTGCGCGAAGCCGACATTGTCGATGCGCGCGGCGCGGCGAAAAAACAGCGCATCGGCTTCTGAGACGCGTCCCGGACAGACCCGGGAAAAAAAGACAATCGGCTGGAAATGCCCGCCTGGCGGGGCTTTCCAGCCGATTCCCCGGAAAAATCAGGGCGCGGTATAACCCGCCGCTGCGAGCCGCGCGGTGGCGGCGGGCGAGGTGAGATGGGCGATAAAGGCATTGACCGCCGCCGCGCGCGGCGTGCCCGGAACCGGCACCGCGACATAGACGGTATATTTCTGCAACGCCTCGGGCAGCGGACCGACCAGGCGCACGCCCTTGACCGGAATGATTTCGCTGATCTGGTGTATGCCCAGCTCGATCACGCCGCGGCCGACCGGCTCGACGATGTAACCGCCGGTACCCAGCGTTTCCTTCGCCTTCACCGCCTCGGTGATGCCCAGGCGCTGGAACACCTCGGCGACGTGCTTGCCGCTGGTGCCGATTTTCGGATCGATATAGACCACCGACTTGGCGGCCAGCACGGTGCGCTTGAAAGCCTCGGCGTTCGAAATGTCGGGGGCCGGCGCGTTCTCAGCCACCGCCACACCCACACCGACGCGCGCGATCGGCCGGCCGATGCCCTTGGGCAGCTTGCCCTCGCGCTCGAGTCACTCAAGCACGTCGGTGGTGATGATCACCATGTCGATGGCTTCGCCGGCGGCGAGGCGTGCCGTCAGCGGCCCCATCGGCTGGAATTCGACCTTGGCCGTGTGCACGCCACCAAACGACGCCGCCAGTGGCTCGACCAGCGCCTTGGCGGCACCGCCGGAGAGCACGCGAATCTCGTCCGCCTGCACCGCAGTGACCGCCAATGCTGCCAGCACCGCCAACAATGGCGTCGATATGCGTCGCATGATCAATCGACCGTTGCGCCCGAAGCCTTCACGATGGGTACCCATTTCTTGACCTCCGCCTGGATCAATTTGGAAAATTCCGCAGGGGTTATCTGCGGCAGTAATTCGAAGCCCTGGGCGCCGAGTTTCTCACGCACCGCCGGGTCCTTGAAAATCTTCACCAGTTCGGCGTACAGGCGGTCGAGCACCGGCGCCGGCATGTTGGCCGGACCGACAAAACCGAACCACGCCGTCACCTCGTAGCCCTTGACGCCGCTCTCGTCGAGCGTCGGCACATTGGGAAAAATCGGCGAGCGCGTCTTGCTCGTCACCGCCAGCGCCTTGAGCCGCCCGTCGCGGACCTGGCCGATGACCGTGGGCGTGTTGAAAAAGCCCATGCTGACCTCGCCCGACATCACAGCGGTAATGCCCTGCGGCGCACCCTTGTACGGGATGTGCGTGGTCTTGATGTCGGTCATCGACGTGAACAGCACACCCGACAGGTGGTGCGAGGTGCCGTTGCCGCCGGACGAAAAAGTCAGCTCGCCCGGCTTGGCTTTTGCCTGCGCCACCACATCAAGCGCGGTCTTCGCCGGGTTGTTTGGGTGCACGATCATGATGTTCGACACCTCGCCGGCCAGCGTGATCGGTGTGAAGTCCTTGACCGGATCGTAGCCGAGCTTGGGATAAAGCCCGACATTGATGGCATGGGTGCCGTTGGAGATAAAGGCGATGGTGTAGCCGTCCGGATTGGCCTTGGCGACGTACGTCATGGCAATGGTGCCGCCCGCGCCGGTGCGGTTTTCGATGATCACCGGCTGGCCGAGCCCCTTGGAGAGTTCCGCGCCGACCAGGCGCGAAATGATGTCGGCGGTGCTGCCCACGGCAAGTGGCACCACCAGCGTGATGGCCTTGGTCGGGTAGGCCTGTCCTGAGCCTGTCGAGGCGGTCTGGGACGAAGCGACGTTGGCAAAACAACCGAGGAGCAATGCGAGCAACAGGCTTGGGCGATGCATGAACCCTCCGCTATCAATAAAGGAATCAATCAGGAAATCAATCAGGGAATGAGATAAATCGGACTCGACCACGCGAGGTGGCCGTCTTCGAACGTGACGCAAATATACAGCGCGTTATCGCAACCGGGTTCAAGCACAATCTTGCGGCGCACGGTCATGTGTGTGCCGCTGTTGTGTTCGGGCAGGCGAAATACGCGCATGCGCCGGCGTATGCCTCCACCCGACTCAAGCAAGCAATCCTCAAGCCCGATGTCGGCCAGCGCGAGCGACGCCTTGACCGGGCCGGTGTCGATGACCAGCGTCCCCGCCGTGGCGTCGCCCAGCAACACATCGGCGCCGCCAAACCCGCCGGTGGTGATGGCCTGCCAGCGCAACCGGTCCGGCGCGACCTGCTCCAGCTTTTTGTCGATATTCCACAGATTGATCGGCAGCGCGCGCTCAAAGGTGTTGCCGAGCAGCGCGGCGCCGCCGTCCCACACCGACTGACGGCCGCGACCGCGGTACTCCGAGCCTTCCCAGATGATGCGAATCCGCCGTCCGAGTTCGCCCTCGGAATACGGCCGCACCGTTTCGAGCACCTGCCTGCGGTTGCGGATTTCGATACGCTCTATCGGCACGCTGGCGGCGACATCGAATGAAAACTCCACCTCGTTGCCCTCGTACCTCACGATGTCGCCCATCATCGCCTCGCGCACCGCCGCCGAGGCGGCGGGCCCGGTCTGCGGGTCGCTGTCAAAGCGCTGCGCGTCCTGCGAAAAATTAACCCTGGTATCGACGAACACCCTGCTGCCGGTGGTGGCGTAATGGTGGCGCCGGCGCAGCGCATCGGCGAGTCCCTGGCGCGAAAACGCCGGGGCCAGAAGACAGGAAAGACCACCATAGGCACCGAACAGCGAGGCGCCCGGATGGCTTGCGCCATGCCGCCCCTTGTGGCCGTCGGAGTTGGCGAGAATGCCGACGCGATAGCCCTGCTCGAACGCGTCCTCGAGCAACCACTCGAAGGTACCCCAGTCCGAATGCACCTCGACCGAGCGTTCGATCCGCGCATCGTGGCTCATCTTGATGTCGGCGTAGCGTCCGCCGATGTGGGCGAACACGATGCAATCCTCGTTCTCCAGCGCACGAAACAAGTCGTCGGCGCTGTTGGCGTCGGTGTCAACGTCGGACAAGTCCTCAACGAGGCCGTGGTGCGAACGATGAATCTGCCGGCCCTCGTTCAGGAACAGCACGTTGCGGTCGCCACCCAGGCCGGTATTTCCCGACCACTCGTAGCCGGGAAAAATGATGAACTCGCCGTTACGGTTGAACTCGGCGGTAAGGCGGTTGAGTTCCTGCCAGAAGGGCGTGGTGATCTGGAAGTCGTTGCCCTGGTGGCTCATGGCATCGAGAAACGCACTGTCGCGGGCAAACGTGATCAGCTCACGCGCCGAGTTGGTGCCTATGGTCTCTTCCGATTGCCCGTGCAGGTCGGCCCAATAGGGCAGCAGGGCGCTTTGCGCGACGATGCGCAAGGGGTTTGACGTGCACAACACCGCGCCGTGCGCATCCAGTACGTCGATGACCAGTTCCCCCGGCGTGGTGACAATGAGATCGGCGATGCGAAGCGCACCCTCGCCCGCGTCGGCGCTGAAGGTCAGCGGCAGTCCGTTGACCGGCAGCGAGGCGCGCAACATGTAACTGCCGGCGATCTGGCGGCTGACATTGCCCCATTTGTCCTCACCCTTGAAGCCGAGCGAAAACGCCTCGCCGGCGCGGCGCTGCGTCGGCAACACGGCTTTCCAGACCACCGGGGGACCGGCGACGACGGCGAACTGCGGTTGGTCGTGCAGTTCGACGTAATTGTAGGTCGCAAACGGATCGGCGAGCACCTTGAACTCAAAGCTCGCCTCGCAAAAAGTCTGCATGCGCATGCCGGGCGAGCCGCCGCGCGTATCGCCCAGGCGCACCGTGATGGTGTCACCCTCGCGCAAAAAGCCGCGCTGCACGCGGATCATGATGGTCTTGTCCCAGGGGCGCACATTGCCCTTCTGGTCGTAGCGGATTTCCAGCACCGCGCCGTTGGAGGCCTCCGCGGTGACGTAATTCCAGCCTTTGGGATCGGTGAACTGCGGCTTGCCCATGTCGGAGGCAAAACGGTGCACGATCTTCAGACTGCCGGTGTCGTCGATGCCAAAGTAGCCGGCGGTATAGACCAGTTCAAACGACGCAAAACTGCCGGCCTCGAATTCACCGGCCGGGCTGATGGCGGCGCGGCCGGCACGCTCGGCGATATAGGTGGAATGAAATGCGTTGTTGCGCAGCGGCCTGGCGGGAAAAGTCATGTTGTCGGCGCTATCTCATCTTCGGGTTCAGGGTGCCGCGGTTGTACTCCTTGTCGCCCTCGTAGATCGGGCGGCCGATACCGAGCACGCTGCCGATGCTGCCCTGGGCGCCGCGCTCGCGCGCCCTTTCGGCATCGACTTCCTTGCGCTGCACTTCGGCCTTTTTCTGGTCGAGGTATTCCCAGCGTCCATTGGGGAACAGCCGCACCTTTTCGCCTCTGGCGGTGGTCGCTTCGAGCGCATCCTGCTGCGCCTGCGCGGCGCCGGCGGCGACCATGCAGACGGCGATGGCGCCAAGTCTCAGCGCAAGACAGCTTGTTTTGTTCATGTGCGTTCCCCCACCCAGGCCTGCACGCTCGCCAGCGCCGCCGGCAGCTTTGCCGGTTCGGTGCCGCCGGCCTGCGCCATGTCGGGGCGCCCGCCACCCTTGCCGCCGACCTGCTGCGCGACAAAATTCACCAGTTCACCGGCCTTGATTTTGCCGGTCAGGTCGGGCGTGACACCGGCGATCAGGCTGACCTTGCCACCGTCTGCCGAGCCCAGCAGGATGACCGCCGATTTCAACTTGTCCTTCAATTTGTCCAGCGTTTCGCGCAGGGTCTTGCCGTCGGCGCCATCCATGGCCGCAACCAGCAGCCTGATGCCTTTCACGTCCACCGCCTGCGACGCAAGATCGTCGCCCTGGCTGGAGGCCACTTTGGACTTGAGCCTGGCCAGTTCCTTTTCGAGGGCCTTGACCTGGTCCTGGATTTGCACGATGCGCGCGGTCAATTCCTGCGGCTGCGCCTTCAACGCCCCCGCCGCGTCGTTGAGCGTGGCATTCAGTTGTTGCACGTAAGCGAGCGCATTACCCCCGGTCACCGCCTCGACACGGCGCACGCCGGCGGCCACACCGCCCTCGGCGACGATCTTGAAAAAGCCGATGTCGCCGGTGCGCGTCACATGGGTTCCGCCGCAAAATTCGCGCGAACTGCCGATGTCGAGCACGCGCACCTCGTCGCCATATTTTTCGCCGAACAGCATCATCGCGCCGGATTTTTGCGCCTGCTCCATCGGCATCACCTGCGCCCTTGTCGCGGCGTTGGCGGTGATCTCGGCGTTGACGATGGTCTCTACCTTGCTGATCTGCTCGTCGCTCATCGGCGCGTTATGGGCGAAGTCGAAACGCGTCTTGTCGGCATCGACCAGCGAGCCTTTTTGCTGTACGTGATCGCCCAGCACCTCGCGCAGCGCCTTGTGCATGAGGTGGGTGGCCGAATGGTTGCGCACAGTGCGCGCGCGGTGCGCAATATCGACGGTGGGTGAAACCAGGCCGCCGGCCTTCAACACCCCCGCTTCGACACGGCCGTGGTGGCCGAACACGTCGGCCGTGATTTTTTGCGTGTCGGCGACGACAAAGCGCACACCGTCGGCGCTGATCTCGCCCTGGTCGCCGACCTGGCCACCCGATTCGGCGTAAAACGGCGTCTTGTCGAGCACCACCACCGCGTCCTCGCCGGCCTTGACTTCCTTTACTGCGACGCCATCGACGTACAGGCCGGTGATGAGGCTGCTCTCGAGCGCCAGTTCGTCGTAGCCCCTGAATTCGGTTTTAGCGCCGCTGTACTCCAGCCCCGCCGCCATCTTGAACTTGCCGGCTGCGCGCGCCTGTTCGCGCTGGTGCGCCATGGCCTTGTCAAAGGCCGCCTCGTCCACCGCGATGCCGCGCTCGCGGCAGACGTCGGCGGTCAGGTCGAGCGGAAAGCCGTAGGTGTCGTGCAGCTTGAATGCCGTCTCACCGTCAAAAGTCCTGCTGCCGGCCGCGGCCATCGCGCCAAGCGTGGCGTCGAGTATTTCCATGCCGTGGGCGATGGTCTCGTAAAAGCGTTCCTCCTCCAGGCGCAGCACTTCGGTCACCCGCTCGGCGCCCTTGCGCAGTTCCGGATAGGCGCCGCCCATTTCCGCGGCGAGCTCGACGACCAGCTTGTGAAAGAACGGCGTTTTTTTCCCCAGCTTGTAGCCGTGACGTATGGCGCGGCGCACGATACGGCGCAACACGTAGCCGCGGCCCTCGCTGCCCGGAATCACGCCATCGACGATGAGAAAGGAACAGGCGCGGATGTGGTCGGCGATGACCCGCAGTGAATTCAATTCGGGCGAATTGTTGGCAAGGTCCCTGGTGCCGGTCTCGCGCGCCGCCGCCTTGATCAGCGTCTGGAACAGGTCGATCTCGTAATTGGAGTGCACGTGTTGCAATACTGCGGCGATGCGCTCCAGGCCCATGCCGGTATCGACGCAGGGTTTGGGCAGGCGCGGCATGTCGCCGTTGGCCTGGCGGTCGAACTGCATGAACACCAGATTCCAGATTTCGATGTAGCGGTCGCCGTCGGCGTCGGGCGAACCGGGCGGGCCGCCGGCCACGTCGGGGCCGTGGTCGTAAAAAATTTCCGAGCAGGGGCCGCAGGGGCCGGTGTCGGCCATTTGCCAGAAATTGTCGGACGCGTATTTCGCGCCCTTGTTGTCGCCGATGCGCACGATGCGCTCCGCCGGCACGCCGATCTGCTTCGCCCAGATGTCATAAGCCTCGTCGTCGTCCTGGTAGACCGTCACCCAGAGTTTCTCTTTGGGCAGGCCATAGACGACTGTGAGCAGTTCCCAGGCGTATTTGATGGCGTCTTCCTTGAAATAATCGCCGAAGGAGAAATTGCCCAGCATCTCAAAGAAGGTGTGGTGGCGCGCGGTGTAACCGACATTCTCGAGGTCGTTGTGCTTGCCGCCGGCGCGCAGGCTGCGCTGCGAACTGGTGGCGCGGGTGTAGGGGCGCGTCTCCTTGCCGACGAACACGTCCTTGAACTGCACCATGCCCGAGTTGACAAAGAGCAGCGTCGGGTCGTTGCCCGGCACCAGCGAGCTGGAGGCGACGATGCTGTGCCCCTTGGATTCGAAGTACTTCAAAAACTTGTTGCGGATTTCGGCGGAATTCATGGCGTTGTGCAGCCGGACCAGCTTTGGCAACCGGCTGAGAATGGCTCAAGTGATTGAGAAAGCGGAATTTTCGCCCGAATTGCTGCTTCGCGCAATGCGCCCGCGCGCGCCATTGCGCCGGCGGCGCAGCGGATCAGAGCGAGGGCATGTCCAGCGCCAGGTCGTTGTGCAGGATCTGCTCGATCCGGCGCGTGCTGGCGCGCAGCCGCGGCAGGTATTCGGTCTCGATTTCGCGCCTGCCGTGGCGGCTGTAGGCAAGGCTGAGGTTCAGCGCGGCAAGTACGCTGCCCTGGCGGTCGCGGATCGGCATCGCCAGACCGGCGATGCCCTCCTGCACCTCGCCGTCGATATAGCACCAGCCGCTGTTGCGGGCCGCGACAATGCGTTTTTTCAGTTCGCGCTTGTCGGTGATGGTCTTGCGCGTGACCGCCACCGGCTTCAAGGCCGCAAGATAGGCGGTCAATTCGCGGTCCTGCAATGCCGACAGCAACACCCGCCCCATTGAGTTGACGTAAGCCGGCAGGCGGCTGCCCACATGCAGGTCGATGCGGATGACGCGCCGCGCCTCGGCGCGCACCACATACACCAGGTCGGCGCCCTCGAGCACGCCGACGGAGCAGGTCTCGCCGGTGTCGCGCATCAGTTCCTCGACAATCGGCTGGGCGACGGCGCGAAAACCGAGCGAGGCGAGATACGTATAGCCGAGCGACAGCACCCGCGGCGACGGCGAATAGACGCGGCCGGTGAGGCGCAGGAAACCCAGGCGCTCAAGCGTGCCGAGAACGCGCAGCGCGGCCGCACGGGTGATGCCGAGGCGCTCGGCGACGTCGATCATCGCCAGGCCGTGCACATTATCGGTGCCGAACAGTTCAAGAACGCGCAATCCGCGCTCCAGCGACTCGAGATGCTCGGCGCGCGGCGCCGTTGTCTGCTTGTGCTTTTTTGCCGTGCTTGACATGGTGCAATCCCGCTGCCAGTATGAATGCGAAGCAGTTGCGAACAAATGTTCGTGAATCAGTCTAGCGCAGAACGCACGGCCCGGGAACGCCCTCCCGCGTGACGATGGCACGGACGTCCGCCAAGGCACCCGCCGGGGATTGCAACCCGGCGATTGCAGCCCAGGGATCACAGCTCCAGGAGAACCACATGCAGCCATCGATGCTGGAAGAAGTCGTAACCGTACCCAACCCCTACCCCGTCGTCTCCGAAGTGCTTTACCCGGAGGTGTGGCAACTGTGCCTGCAGGCACGCACCCTCGCCTGGGACCCGGTCACCGATATCGATTACGGCGACCTTGAAAAAGCCGACCTGCCGCCGGAGGTGCGTGCCGCCGGCGCCGAATGGTGGAGCCTGCGCGCCTGGATGGAACACGGCGCGACGCCCTACGGCGCCGAGCGCCTGCGCGAGGCGATTTTCGACCACCAGCCGTTCGAGATCAAGCAGCACATCACCAACTTCATCGCCGAGGAGTTCCGCCACCACGAGGTGAGCTTTCGCATCGCCAAGGCGATAAGCAAGTACGAACCGACGCCGCGCGCCGATTACTTCAAAAAAATCATCCCGCGCTTCCACGACGAAAAAGACGAAAAGGCCATGAGCTTTTTCGCCGGCTTGTCGGTCAACACGCTGTTCGAGCAATTGTCCGGTGAGTTGCTGCAGGCGCGCTACGAGAACGCCCGCTTCGCCTCGATCCGCGAGGCCTGCCGGCTGGTGCTGCGCGACGAGGCGCGGCACATCCAGTTCGGCCGCATCATCATGCGCCAGTTCTTCAACCAACTCTCCGCCGAAGAAAAAACCGTCATCGGCGTCAAATTCGCCAAAAAACTGCGCGGCAGCCTGCTCAACGGCGTCTATGCGGTCGTCAACCTGCCCGACGACGAGCGCGAACGCTCCGGAAAAAACCGCGCCCTCGCCGCCGAATACGGCCTTGGCGCGACCCACCCCGACGAGGAAATCACCATCATCCGCCGCGGCGTCGACAAGATTCGCAAAGATGTAGGCCAGTACGGCGTGACGATTCCGCACATCCCGGAAATAGACGATGCCCGCGCCCCGATGCTGCAGCACTGAATTCAGAAACAGCCGTTCCCTGCCCCGCCCAATTTCTCCGAGGACTGCCATGAAAGCACTGAAGTCGCGCCGTAACCGTCGTAACGATATTCTCGCCATTCTTGTCGCCGCCACCCTCGCCGCGAGCCCGCTCAGCGCCGCCGCGCAGGCGGTGGAAATCAACCTGCCGGTGCTCGTACCCATCACCGGCTTCCTGTCGCTCGAGGGCACCAGCCAGCGCAACGGTGCGCTGCTGGCGATCAAGAACGCGCCCGCCTCGGTCAAGGTCACCTCGGAGGTCACCGACACCGGCGTCTCGCCCGAGGGCGCCACCACGGCGCTCGAGCGCGCGCTGTCGCGCGGCAAGGTATCGGCGGTGGCCGCCTCGATGCTCGGCACGCAGATGCTCGCCATGTTGCCGGTTGCGCTGGAGAACAAGATTCCGCTCGCCACGGTGTCGGGCACCGCCGACATCACCGAGAAAAACAACCCCTATGTGTTCCGCTTTTTCCCCGGCGACGCCGTGGCCAAGGGCGCGCACGTGCGCTATGTGCTCGACGAACTGAAAAAACGCCGCGTTGCCGTGGTGTACCAGACCACCGCCTACGGCCAGAGCGGCCGCAAGCACATCGTCGAACTGCTGAAAAAAGCCGGCGTGGACCCGGTGATGGAAGAGGCGCTCGATGTGTCGGTCAAGGACATGTCGCCGGTAATGGGCAAGGTCATGGCGGCCAAGCCCGACGTCATCATGCTGCACCTGCACGGCGGCCCGTCGGCGCTGTTCCTGAAGCAGGCCGCAGCGCTCAAGGTCAACCTGCCCATCATCGCCGGCTCCGGCCTCAGCCAGCCCTCCACCGTGGCGCTGCTCGATCCGGCCGAACTCAAGGGCGTTTGCGCCGAGACCAACGCCTCGCCGCTTGCCGGCGGCTCGCCCGAAATGGAGCGCTTCCTCGCGCAGTACCGCGCCGAGTTCAAGTCCGATCCGGACGGCTTTGCCGTCGGTCAGTATGACGCCACGGCGATGATCATCGACGCCGCCGCCAAGGGCGCGAAAACGCCCGAGGACATCCGCAAGGTGCTCTCCGGCGGCAGCTACAAGGGCATCGCGATGACCTACAAATCCGACGGCAAGGGCAACATGGCCAACTCGGCCGTGATCATCTGCTACGACGGCGTGAGCCGCACGCCCAAGATCGCCAAGCGCTACGACTGAGCGCGCGCGACGCCGACCAGCCCGGGCACCAGCATGCTCTTGCAGATCCTCGCCAACGCGTTGGCGCTGGGAGCGGCTTACGCGCTCCTGGCGCTGGGCTTTGTGCTGATCCTCAACGCCACCAGCGCCGTCAACTTCACCCACGGCGACATGGTGATGGCCGGCGGCTATGTCGCCATCGCCCTTGGCAGCGTGCTGCAACTGCCCGGCGCGCTGCTGCTGCCGCTGGTGATGGTGGCCATGGCGCTGCTCGGCTTCGTGTTTTCGTGGTTTGCGTACTTTCCGCTGAAAAGCCGGCCGCCGGTGTCGGTGTTCATCTCGACCATTGCGCTCGGTATCGTCTTCCAGAACTCGGCCAACGCAATGTTCGGTGCCGAGCCGCGCAAGGGTCCGCCGCTGCTCGGCGGCGGCATCATTGATATCGGCGGCATCACCATCAGCCAGCAGGCGCTTGGCATCATCGCCGTCGCCATGGTGCTGATATTCGCGCAACACCTGCTGCTCAATCGCACCGGCATCGGCCGCCGGCTGCGCGCCACCGCCCAGGACAGACAGATGGCAGAGGCGGTGGGCATACGCGTCAACCGCATGATCGCGCTGACCTTCGCCCTCGGCTCGGCCCTCGCCGGCGCCGCCGGACTGATGCTGTCCAACACCTTTTTCACCACGCCCACAGACGGCACCAACTACATCATCAAGGCCTACATCGCCGTCACCATAGGCGGCTGGGGCAGCCTGTCGGGCGCGGTGTGCGGCGCACTGATCATTGCGCTGTTCGAGGTGCTGCTGCCCTCACTGCCGCTGCTGATACCGCCGCTCAACAACATCGCGCCCTGGATGTTCACACAGACCGCCTCGACCATCCTGCTGTACATCGCCCTGCTGGCCATCATGTTTTTCCGGCCGCAGGGCTTGTTCGGAGAGACGGTGCAGCGGCGCGTATGAACAAGGCGATGGCGGCACTCGAGTGGTCCGGGTCCGGCATCCGGCCGCTGCTCATCGCCGGCCTGGTGCTGCTGGCGCTGTGGCCGCTGCAAATGGAATCGGCCTACCAGATACGGATTTTCACCATCGTCGGTATCTATGCGCTGCTCGCCCTGGGCTACCAGTTCATTTTCGGCCACGCCGGCGCCCTCGCGCTGACACAGGGCACTTTTTTCGGCGTCGGCGCCTACGTCACCGCCATCCTCGGCACCCGCTACGGTCTCGGCGGCGAGTACACGCTGCTGCTGGCGATGGCGCTGCCCTTCGTGCTGGCCGCGCTCATCGCCGCGCCGGTGCTGCGCCTGGAATCGCATTACTTCGCGCTGGCCACCCTGGGCGTGGGGCAGGTGCTGCTGTTGATTGTCATCGCCTGGCAGGATCTCACCGGCGGCTCCAACGGCCTGTCGGGCGTGCCCGGCCTGAGTATTGTCGGTCTCGAAGTGAAAAAAGGGCACGGCATCATGGCCGCGGTGTGGGCCTGCGTCGCCGCCGGGGCGTTTTTGTCCTGGCGCATCACCCGCGGCCTCTACGGCGCAGCGCTGCACATTTCGCGTGAAAACCCGATTGCCGCGTTGTCGGTGGGCATCGACACAGCCAGGCTGCGTTACGCCATGTTCCTGTTGTCGGCGATATTCGCCGGCCTCGCCGGCGCCCTGTATGCGCACACCATCCGCGTCGTCTCGCCCGAGGCCATGGAGTTTCCCGTCATGGTCGCCTGCCTCACCATCGCGGTGGTGGGCGGGCGCACCCATATCGCCGGCGCCATCCTCGGCGCCATCCTCATCGTAAACCTGCCCGAGTGGTTCCGCGCGATGGAAAAGTATTACCTCATCGCCTACGGCCTCGCGCTGCTGGCGATGATCATCGCCGCGCCCTACGGCCTGATCGGCCTGCTCGAGCACTGGCGCGCCAGGCTGTGGCCGGAAACACCGCGCACGCCGCCGCCGGCGCTGCCGCTGCACAGCGCGGCAAACCCCGCCCCACTGGCGGTCCGACAAGCCGGCCCGCTGCTCGAAATACGCGACGTGCACAAGCGCTTTGGCGGCCTCAAGGCACTCAACGGCGTGTCGTTGACGGTTGCACGCGGCGAGATTTTCGGCCTCATCGGCCCCAACGGCTCGGGCAAGACCACGCTGCTCAACATCATCACCGGCATTTACCACGCCGAGGGCGGCAGCGTGGTCCTTGACGGCGAGGCCATCGCCGGCAAGGCAAGCTTCCTCATCGCGCGCAGCGGTATCGCGCGCACCTTCCAGAACATCAACCTCGTCGATGAAATGAGCGTGCTCGACAATGTCGCCGTTGCGCGCTACGGCTTCGAGAACGCCGGCCTGGCGCAAACGGTGGCCGCCGGCTGGAGCGACCCGGCCTGGAAGCGCGCGCGCGGCCAGGCGATGTCGCTGCTCGAGGCGCTGGGCGTCGCCGCCATGGCGCAGGTCGCCGCCGGAAGCCTCGCCTACGGCCTCAAGCGCAAGGTGGAAATCGCCCGCGCCCTCGCGCTCGAGCCCAAGCTGCTGCTGCTCGACGAGCCGGCGGCGGGGCTCAACGAAAACGAACAGCTTGACCTCGCCGGGCGCCTGCGTGTGTTCGCCCGCGACGGCCTGTCGATCCTCGTCATCGAACACAACATGCCCTTCCTGATGCCGCTTGCCGAGCGCATGGCCTGCTTTGACCACGGCGAGCTCATCGCCACCGGCGCACCGGCCGAAATTCGCGCCAACCCACTGGTGATCGAGGCCTACCTCGGCGCCCCTGAAGCGACTACGACATGAGCGCGCTGCTCGAAATCGACAATGTAGTGGCGCGCTACGGCCAGATCGAGGCCTTGCGCGGCGTCAGCCTCAAGGTCAATGCGGGCGAGGCGGTGGCCCTCGTCGGTGCCAACGGCGCCGGCAAATCGACGCTGATGAAATGCATCATGGGCATGCTCGTCTGCGCGGCGGGCACGGTTCGCCTTGCCGGCGAAGACCTGGCGCGCCGCCCGGTGTCCGACCGCGCCCTGCTGGGTGTGGGCTATTCGCCCGAGGGCCGGCGCATATTTCCCGGCCTGACCGTTCACGAAAACCTGCTCGTCGCCAGCCGCGACAAGGATGGCGGCGGCGTGCGCGCCGAGGAGATTTACGCCATTTTTCCGGCGCTGCGCGAAAAGTCCGAGAGCCTCGGCTGGGCCTTGTCGGGCGGGCAACAACAAATGCTCTCCATCGGCCGCGCGCTGATGCTGCGGCCGCGCCTGCTGCTGCTCGACGAACCATCACTCGGGCTGTCGCCGTTGCTGACGGCCGAGGTGCTCAACCGCGTGCAGGCCGTCACCGCATCCGGAGCGGCGGTACTGCTGGCCGAACAAAACGTGCGCAAGGCCTTGTCCGTATCGCACCGCGCCTATGTCATCGAGCTCGGCCGCATCACCCGCAGCAGTGCTTCGAGCGAACTGCTCGCCTCCGACGATTTAACCGGCGCCTTCCTCGGCGCCTAGACTGCAAGGAAGACCCCATGGCCAGCGCAACACCCGCCCCCTACACGCCCGCCGCCTACACCGCGCTGCTGCAAGGCGTGCCGGCGTCGAGCATTTACATCAACGGCGGCTTTGTCGAAACCGCGGCACGCCACAAGGTGTTTGGCAAGGCCGACGGTGCGCTGATCGCCGAATGCGGCTATGCGGCGGCCAAGGACATCGATAGCGCCGTCATCGCGGCACGCACGGCCTTTCGCGGCTGGTCGGGCAAGCCGCCGGCCGAGCGCGCGAGGGTGCTGCAGGCGATGGCGGCGGCGCTGCAAACGCGCTTTCGCGAATTCGTCGCGCTCGAATCGCATCACGGCGGCAAGACCATCGCCGATGCCGAAATCGACATTCGCGCCGGCATTGCCACGCTGCAATGGTTCGCCGGCTGCGCCGAGCGCCTTGACGGACGCGTGGTGGCCAGCGCCGAGTCGATACACCGCTTTGTACGGCGCGAGGCGCTGGGCGTGTGCAGCCTGATCCTGCCATGGAATTTTCCGCTGCTCTTGATGATCTGGAAGCTCGCCCCGGCCCTGGCTTCGGGCAACACCGTCGTGGTCAAGCCGGCGAGCGAAACACCGCTGTCCACGCTGGCCTTCGCCGCCCTCGCCTCGGCCGCCGGCCTGCCCGCAGGCGTATTCAATGTCACCCCCGGACCGGGCCGCGACATCGGCATGGCGCTCGCCACCCACCCCGGGGTGAGCAAGGTGTCCTTCACCGGTTCGACCGAAGTGGGGCTGCAGGTGGCGCAGGCCGCGGCAAAATCGGCCAAGCGCGTGACGCTCGAACTCGGCGGCAAATCCCCGGCGGTGATTTGCGATGACGCCGATCTCGAGCGCGCCGTCATCGGCACGGCGGCCGGCGTGTTCGGCCATGCCGGCCAAAAATGCGCGGCGCGCACGCGCTGCATCGTCATGGAATCGGTCGCCGATGAAGTGGTCGAGAAACTCGTCGCCCGCGCGAAGCTGCTCAAAACCGGCAATCCGATGGACGCCGCAACCACGCTGGGGCCGGTCATCAACAAAGCGGCGCAGCAGAAAATTCTCGACTATTGCGACGGCGGCGTCAGCGAAGGCGCAAAGCTGGTCTGCGGCGGCGGCGCGCCGGCCGGACTTGCCGGTCCCTATGTCGAGGCGACGATATTCGATCACGCCGGCAACCACATGAAAATCGCGCGTGAGGAAATTTTCGGCCCGGTGCTGGCGGTGATCCGCGTCAAGGACATGGACGAGGCGATTGCCGTGGCGAATGATTCGGATTACGGTCTAGCTGCAACGGTATGGACGCGCTCGCTCGCCCGGGGCCACCAGCTCGCGGCAAAAATCGAGGCCGGCACGGTATCGGTCAACACCCCTGCGGTCATCGGTATCGAAATGCCTTTCGGCGGCTACAAAATGAGCGGCTATGGTCGCGAACTGGGTGTCGAGGGCATGGACGCCTACCTGCAGCACAAGAGCGTGGTGATGGACATCACCTGAGCCGGCGCGGCACCCCGCACCCGAGCCCGCGCAGCACCTGTAAACACTCCCTATCGAGGTTCCATCATGCAAAACACACCGCAGGCCTTTACCTTCGTACACTCCAACCGCCGCGTCATCTCGGCCTGGGGCGGCATGGACAAACTGGGCGAACTCGCGAGGGAAGCCGGCGCCAGCCGTCCGGCGGTGGTGATGGACGGTTTTTTTGAAAACGGCGAACTCGCCGCACGTGTCGGCGCGGCGCTGCATGCGGCCTGCGGCAACACCGTGGCGTTTCATTTCGTGCCGGCGCATGAACCCGATACCGTAAGCATAGAAGCCTGTGCGGCGGCGCTGACGGCGGCGAATCCGGACATCGTCATTGCCATCGGCGGCGGCTCGGCCATGGACACGGCCAAGGTGGCGCGCCTGCTGCTGTCCAACCCGGGCACGGCCGAAGCGGTGTCCGGCTTCGGCAAACGCTTCCGTCCTCACGCGAGCCTGCTCATCGCCGTGCCGACCACGGCCGGTACCGGCAGCGAAGTGTCCGAGTCGGCCGTCGCCGGCAAACCCGGCTCCGACATCAAACTGATTTTCCGCTCGCCGGAAATGACGCCCCACATCGCGCTGCTCGACGCCAGCCTGTCGGTGTCGGCGCCGGCCGCCATCACCGCCGCCTCTGGCTACGACGCCGTCACGCATGCCGTCGAGGCCTATGTGTCGAGGGCGTCCTCGGTGATGAGCGATCCGTTTGCCGAATCGGCGATGCGCCTGCTCGGGCAATGGCTGGTGACGGCCTACAAGGAGCCGGCCAACCCGGCCGCCCGAAGCTGGTGCCTCATTGCATCGTGTCAGGCGGCGATTGCCTTCAACAGCGCCAATCTCGGCCTCGCCCACGCCATTGCCGCACCGCTCGGAGCCTTGCACCACGTCGCGCACGGTCTTGCCAACGCGCTGGCGCTGCCGGCGGTGACGGCCTACAACGAGGCGAGCATGGGTGCGAAAGCGGCGGTGATCGCCAGCGCCTTCGGTGGCGCGAGCGCGGCCGAAGGCCTGGCGAAACTGCGCCTTGCCCTTGAGCTTGACCTCAGCCTTGATCGCTTTGTTCCGACCGACGAGGCGCGCGAAAAGCTCGCGCAGGCGGCGATGAAAAGCGGCCAGGTGCGCATGAACCCGCGCCTCGCCACCATTGAAGACATGCGCGCCATTCTCGAATCCATGCGCACGCCCACCGGCGCCGCAGCAGCGCGCGTCGCGGTGTGAGTGCGGGTGCGGGTGCGGGTACGGGTACGGGTGCGAGGGTGCGTGTGAGCACGGCCGCAAGCGCCGGCCGGCAACCGCTCGCCGGCGCGCCGCAGTCGCTGCAACAGGTCATGGCCGAGATCGGCCCGGTCTGGGCCAGCAACATCCAGAAGCACAGCGACCTGACGAAGAAGGCCTACGCACCGCTGCTCGCCGTCGCGCCGAGGGACGGCATCACCGTGACGCGCGACCGCGCCTACGGCGCGCATCCGCGCCAGGTGCTGGATATTTTCCAGCCGGCCGGCATCAGCAATGCGCCGGTGGCGATTTTCGTGCACGGCGGCGCCTTCATCCGCGGCGACAAGCGCACCAGTGACGAGATCTACGACAACGTGCTGTACTGGTTTGCGCGCCAGGGCTACCTCGGCATTAATGTCGAGTACCGCCTCGCCCCTGAATCGCCCTACCCCGGCGGCGCCGACGACGTCGCCCTCGCCATGGACTGGCTGCACGCCAATGTGCGCGCGCATGGCGGCGATGCCGCGCGGCTGTTCCTGATCGGGCATTCGGCCGGCGGCACCCATGTCGCGAGCTACGCCTATGACCCGGCGCCCGGTTACAAGGGCAGACACGCCGCCGCGATGGTGCTCATATCGGCCAGGCTGCGTGCCGACCAGTTGCCGGAGAACCCCAATGCGCCCGGCGTCAAAGCCTATTTCGGCAACGACAGCGCGCTCTACGATGTGCGTTCCCCGGTGAGCCATGTCAACCCGGGCGGCGGCGAACTGCCAGTGTTCATCGTCAACGCCGAGTTCGAGAATCCGCTGCTTGACCTTTATGGCCTCGAACTGGCGCACCGCCTGAGCATCGCGCGCCGCCGCGCGCCGCGCTACCTCAGGCTGACGCGACACAACCACATGTCCATCGTGGCCCACTTCAACACTGAAGAGGAAATCCTTGGCCGCGAGATCCTGGATTTTTTCGACACGCTGCGCTGACTTTTCAACCGTCGTGCAATGAACAAGGGGGCCGCAGCCCCCGTTTGCTTCACCGCATCACCTGCGGCTTCAGTTCTTCAGCGCCAGCGCCTCCACTTCAATCAGCCAGTCGGGCTTGGCCAGCGCGCTGACCACGACCAGCGTCGAGGCCGGTCGGTTTTCGCCGAGAAACCTGCCGCGCACCGGCCCGAGTTTGGGCAGGTTGCCCGCGTCGGTGAGATAGGTCGTCACCTTGACGAGGTGGGACACATCCATGCCGGCCTCGATCAGCACTTCAATGAGGTTCATCCACACCAGTTCTGCCTGCTCGGAAAAATCCGCGGGCACGCTGCCGTCGAGGCGCATCGCGACCTGGCCGGAGATATGCAACAACTGCCCGCTGGCCGGCGTGAGTACGGCCTGGCTGTAGGGTCCGCCGGGCTGGATGACGGTTTTGGGATTGAGATTGCGGCGTTGGTTCATGGTTGTCCTGTCCTCGCGTATTAGGTAATTAGGTATTAGGTATTAGGTATTAGGTATTAGGTATTAGGTATTAGGTCTGTCTCTTATAC
>ENA-ORBV01002572-ORBV01002572.1-microbial-mat-metagenome-genome-assembly--contig:-NODE-2572-length-38064-cov-6.563745_pt1 | contig 38064 bp, 28 predicted proteins | sample MGYA00237777_ERZ505514 | MGnify/ENA primary metagenome ERZ505514 (study PRJEB26160, sample SAMN06269048) | microbial mat metagenome | isolation source: Oligotrophic lake microbial mat | place... | reverse complement strand
ATCCGTCACCCAAATATAGACATTTTGCGGTGAATTGGCGTACGTCCCCAGCAGGCTCATCCCCAAATTGAGGACCAGATCCGTCCCCGTGGAAGACACAAGCGCCGAACTCGAGCCGTTGACGCTGCATTGACTATTCGAAAGCGTACCCGCCGCGCCCGGCGTCAACGGTCCCTGCGGTACGCTGAGCCCATTGTTGTACAGGTACAGCGAGTTCGTCGAACGGTCGTAAAAGCCGTGGCAGCTATTCACCGGAACCGAAGCGCTGCTATTGACAACAAAATAGATCCGGTCAATGTTCGCCGCGCCATTGGCGTCGCGAACCGTGAACGTGAACGTCTGCGGCGAACCCGTTGGACCGGCCGGCGTTCCGGAAACCACCGTCGGCGCCTGCGGCGCACCTGTAGTGCCCCAGATGCTTGTCTGAGCCCATCCCGTTCCCAATCCGCCCGTATCCGTCACCCAAATATAGACATTTTGCGGTGAATTGGCGTACGTCCCCAGCAGGCTCATCCCCAAATTGAGGACCAAATCCGTCCCAGACAACGCCACCAGCGCCGAATCCGCGCCATTCACACGGCACTGGCTGTTCGCTAGCGCCACCGCCGTGCCCGGCGTCAACGGTCCCTGCAAAGCGGACAACCCATCGTTATACAGGTACAGGGCATTCGTGGCCCGGTCATAAAATCCGTGACAGCTATTGGCCGGCACCGTCGAGTTACCATTCACCAGAAAATAAATACGATCGATCGTGCCCGCGCCATTGGCGTCTCGAACCGTAAACGTGAACGTCTGCGGTGATCCCGTCGGCCCCGTTGGTGTCCCGAAAACCACCGTTGGGGCCTGTGGTGCGACCGCCGCTCCGCCCCAAGTGCCTGTTTGTACCCAGCCCGTGCCCAAGCCTCCCATATCAGTCACCCAAACATAGACGTTCTGCGCGGAACTGGCATAGCTCCCCAACTTGCTCAGCCCCAAATTCAGGACCAGATCCGTTCCCGACGCCGATACCAGCGCGGACGCCGCGCCATTCACGCTGCACTGGCTGTTTGACAGCGTACCGCCCGCTCCAGGCGTCAATGGCCCCTGCAGAACCGTCAGTCCATCGTTATATAGATACAGTGCGTTCGCCGCCCGGTCGTAGAAACCATGACAGCTATTCGCCGGAACCGACGGGCTGCCATTTACTACGAAATAGAGCCGGTCAATCGTGTTCGCGCCATTGGCGTCACGAGCCGTGATCGCAAACGTCTGCGGCGACCCTGCCGGACTCGCCGGGGTCCCGGACACCACCGCCGGCGCCTGCGCAGCCACGCCCGAACCCCAGGTACTCGTTTGTACCCATCCCGAACCCGTTGCCTCCGCGTCCGTAACCCAAATATAGATATTCTGCGCCGAGTTGGCGTAGCTCCCCAGCAGGCTCAGCCCCAGGTTGACGACCAGATCGGTTCCCGAAACCGCCACCAGCGCCGACCCGGACCCATTCACCCGGCACTGGCTGTTGGACAGCGTGGACGCCGCGCCGGGCGTTAACGGTCCCTGCAAAACTGTCAAAACGTCGTTATAGAGGTATAGCGAATTCGTTGCCCGCTCGTAGAAGCCGTGACAGCTATTCACCGGCACCGAAGCGCTGCTATTCACCAGGAAATAGATCCGGTCAATGTTCGTCGCGCCATTGGAGTCGCGTGTCGTGAAAGTAAACGTCTGTGGCGATCCCGTCGCATTCACGGGCGTCCCGGAGACCACCGTTGGGACGGTGGACAAACCCGATTGCGTGACTGTGAACGTCTGCCCCGCAACCGTTATAACGCCTGCCCGGCTGACGCCCGAACCGTTAGCGGTCAGGAAATAGGTGAAAGTCGTCGTACCCGTCGAATTGGCCGGAGAAATCGCGAGCCAAGCCGCACCGGACGTGGGCGCCACAGCGCACCCGGCCCCCGTTGTTACGACTAGCGACCCGCTGCCCGCAGCCGCACCGGCCGAAGCCGCGTTCGTGGAAAGGCTGTAAGTGCAGCCGAAAATACCCGTAACCGTTGCGGGTGCGTTCAGCGTAATATTCTGCGGATTCGCGGATCCGGTCAAGTTACCGGTAAAGTTACTAAAGGCATACCCGGATGCCGCGACGGCAGTGAGTTGTACAACCGCCCCTTGGTTGTAAAAACCGTCGGCCGATGGTGGCGACGCGCCCAACGTCCCGCTGGCCACCGGGGACGCCAGCCGCGCCAGTGGATGTTGTGTCGTGAAGAACGCCGTGTAAGTCGCCGCGGTTGAGCCGGTGGTGATGCTATGGGCCTTAGCCCCGCCATCCGACCAACTGCTAAAAACAGCCCGTGAACTTCCCAGCGTCTGCGGCGAACCCATATCCAATGCCAATGTCGTCCCCGGCGTCAGACTGATCGTCGCGGGCGTCGTGTATGCAATGCCCCCGGCTGTTATCTGGAGTCCGGAGGGCGCCGACGCCAATGTGATCGCCGTTCCCGAAGTCACCGTTATACTCCCAAATGAAACCGCCCCGCCGCCGGCGCCAGGAACATCCGTCGCCGAGGCGTAAATGTTCCGCGTTCCCGCGAATGCCGCCAAAAACTGTATGCTCAACCGCAACGTAAGCGTGTTCCCGGAGACAGTCGCCGACGACGCCGCAACGCTGATCTGGCATTGGCTGTTCGACAACGTTGTGTTCGCCCCGATCGTCGTCAGCGTGTACCCCCCGCCGCCATCGTCATAAAGCCGCAGTTGGTTCGACGCACGGCGGAATTCCGCAAAGCACGCGTTGGTCTGGCCGCTCCCCGGCGTGAACCAAAGCCCCAACGTGCTTAACGTGTTCCCGCCGTCCGGATCGGTGAAGACCGCTGTAAATAGTTGACTCCCCGACGTTGACACACTGCCGCTCGATGGCGTGACGGACACCGGCGCCGGTTGGCTGTTCGTACTGCTCTGCGTAATGCTGAACGTCTGGCGGCCAATCGAAATGCTCCCCGTCCGCGCGCTGACGCCCGTATTCGCCGAAAGGCTATAACCCACCGCTCCGTTTCCGGTCCCGCTAGCGCCGCCGGTAACCGTTATCCACGAATTATTGCTCAACGCCGCCCAGGAACAGGCCCCGCCGCCGCTCACCGTCACCGTTGCGCTCGCCGCCGGCGAAGCATGCGTCGCTGACCCGGGCGTGAGCGCCGCGCACGGCGCATCGTAGTTAACCTGAACGGTCAGCGCCGTCCCGCTTGCGCTCACCGCCTCCAGCCGCAGTTCACTATATGGATCGGTCCAACTCTGCCCCGCCGCCAACGCCGGATCGGAAAAATCGCCGGGATTCGTCGCCGCCCGAAAGTTACTTAACCGCGTGTATCCGGCGAATGCAGCCGGGTCCTCATAGTGGATCAAAGCCCCGGTAGTCACCTGCGTCGAGTAAGCGGTCAGCCCGGCGTCGTACCCGATCGGCTGGCGGTATTCAATCCACACCCACCGGTCGTTGCCAATTCCCCGGCGCACCCGCAGAACTTGTGGACTGCCTATCGTCTGCTCATACGGAGCCAGCATAAACGAACCCGCCGCTTCCACCTGTTGGAAAGCCGCCCCGGTAAGCCACCCCAGTTCGCGCTTGTGCGGAGCCGCAAAGTGACCCATCAAATAATTGCTGCCAACACTCACGCACGGGCCCATCAGCGAGAAGTAGTCTCCATATTCGTTATGGGTTCCGCTCGCGCCCAATCCGCCCAGCGGCTGGGACCCAAAGTTCACTGAACTGGCATGATCCAGCCGCAAACCATGGCCTAGTTCGTGAATGAGGGCACACGTGGCCAGCTTGTTATTGGACGCGTAATCGGTCCCCAGCCACGCAAAGGACGCCGTAAAACTCCCGCGCGTTGGCGACGTATGCGTTCCGCACCCAACGTCGCCCAGCCCCCCGCAATTCCCGGGAAATACAAGAATCACGCGGCTGTACAGAGTGAAATCCACCGTCGAATCCGCCGCCGCTATCGCCGCCGCGCGGATTCCGTTCACGTCGTTGCAAGCGTATGACTGCGAGAGCGTGTAAGGCCCAAAAACCGTTCCCGACGCCGACGTATTGCCATACGACGCCTCCCGTAAATACCCGTCCACCGAATTCGTGGCGCCGGTCAGATTGGTCTGAAAATCAGCGGCCGTGATCGATCCGGGCAGGGGATTGCCGGGGAAGCTGAGAAGCAGAATCGCCACTTTTTGATCGCCGGTGCTCGTGCAGGCGCCCACTCCGCGACCCGGCGTAACCGGCCCGGCCATTCGCCCGGCGATCTCTTCTCCAAGCCGCAAACCCTTCACACGAATCGTATCGCCGCATGCCAGCGGCGGCGCGGTCTCCGCCAAGTGGACTTCCCGTGTGCCTTCCGGCAGCCGCAGGAACAAAAGGTGACGGGCGGTCCCGGCGCGAAAGTCGTCGTGAACAATTCGCTCCGCCGCTCCTTCCCATTCGCTCCATTCCTCCAGCCATTGCACCGCATCCGGCCGCTCCCGCCGTAACCTCGCCACTTCCTCGGCCGGCAACGCCGCCGCCATCGCGCCCGCCGGATCCCGCCGCATAAACGCCGAAAGCTCGCCGGCTCGCTCCGCCCAGACAGACGCCGCCGCCCGCTCCAGGTTCGCGTTCCAATTGCGAATCCGGTCACCCCGGTCCTGGCCGGCCAATTCCGGAGCCAACAGGAATAGGGCGGTTAACGGAATTCCGAATGCTCGACGCGCCATCTCACCTTCTTAACCGTATCCGAGCGGTTCCGCTTTCCATCGGCGGTTCGTTCGAAGAACAACGCAGAGTACGGTATTTTCCTATAGCGTATATCCATCAGTTGCCAGGTGCAGTTCCAATTTGGAACTCCCAGTGAGCTTTCTGGGCATCCGGCGAGACCCACGTCTATGTACATACGAAAAGAAATATTCCCCGTTCCGGCTAAAGGTTCATCGGCGAGCCGCCGATGAAACCTCTCGATGCCGGTTTTTCAACAGGTTGCGAATGACGCGAGGCGATATTCTCAGGTTCGTCGTCTGTAAAATGATTTTGGTTGTTGAATTGCTTACTGGTTGTTGCTAGAATGTATGCGAATCGAAATTAAAGCTCGGCGCGGCGCCTCTATTTTTGAGTCGCTCGTTCAAAGCGGCGCTGGTGTTACCAATGCCGCTTTGCCGGTCCCGCTGTCCAGTGATCGGCAAGCAGCGGAAATTTTTGTTGACCACTTTTGGTCGCCGATTTCGCTTTTGAATTTTGAACCTTTTTCCGCGACCATGCGTCCAAATGGTCTAAGAGATGAAAACTGGCAAAAGCCGAGAGGCCTATGCGAAACTAAACGCCGGCAAACGGCGTTATGCAAACGGGCCGGTGACGGATTGCTCACATGCCTCATAACAGAGGGTCCGGGACGCAAACAGCGTTTTTGACGCCGGACCGCTGAAAACCGAAAACAACCAACAAAAGCAATAGGGAGGAATAAAACCATGACGAACGCTGAACTGAAAACCTACAAAAAAATTCTGGTCGCGAAAGAAGCCGAACTGGTCGGCGCTCTACGCAACCGCGAGGGTATCGAGATCGAAAAGAGTCCGGACGCGTTGGACGAAGTGCAACGCGCCGCCGAACGCGAACTCGCTATCCGCACACTCGACCGTGAGTCCAGCCTGCTGCGCAATGTCCGCGCTGCCCTGCTCCGCATCGAGTCGGAATCGTTCGGGGTTTGCCTCCATTGCGAAGAAGATATTAGCGTCAAACGCTTGAACGCCGTTCCGTGGGCTCCGTACTGCATCTCCTGCCAGGAACAGTATGACGCTCATAAGATCGAAGGCGACGAAGCCTTCGACGACATGCTCGTCACTGCGGCGTGATCAACTTAATACCAACCGGCGGGGCGCGGTTTCCACCGTCGCCCCGTTTTGGTTTTCAGGCTATTGCAATGGCCGGATTCGGATCGCCGCAATCATTCGGCCAGGCCCTCGGTCGCGCCTAAAGGAATGAAAACGGCCCGGATCGCAAACAGTACACAAATCCAAACTCTCAATCTTCGCCGGCGGGACACCCGCGGCGCTTAGTTGTTCCCTGTTAGCGGCCACTAAGTCTACATGTGGTCTGGCGCCCGAGTGGATGATATGCCCCGGAAACTGCCTCGCCACATCCTCTCCAACTTCAAAACAACAGCGACCGATGCACGGTCCCATCGCGACCTGCAGATCCCCCGGTTTGCTTCCCCACTCCGCGCACAGCATCTCCACCGTGATTCGACTGATCGAAGCCGCCGTTCCTCGCCACCCGGCATGGACTGCCACAACGACCCGCCGCACCGAATCGGCCAGCAGAATTGGTACGCAATCCGCCGTTCGAACCTCCAACCAAAGATCCGGAGACGAACTGATCAGCGCGTCGCCTTCTCCATGTTCGCCCGGCGCGTCTACGCTAACCACCGCCGATCCGTGAACTTGCCGCAATTTCGCCGTTTGCTCCGGCGACGTCCATTCGCCGTCATCGCGCGACCCAAAGCCGTGCTCAATCCACGAAAGGGCAGCCAACCGCGGGCATCGTAATGGCGTCAAGCGTTCTCGGCTCGATACCAATCGAGTGTCAGGCGCAGCCCTTCTTCAATCGAAAACCGCGGCGAATGCCCCAAATCGCGGACGGCTGAGCGAGTGTCGGCCTGCGAGTCGCGCACGTCGCCCCCCCGGGGCGGACCATATTTCGCGGGCAGCGTAATTCCTTCCAGTTTCTGAACCTCATCCCAAATGGTATTCAGCGTGTACCGGCCGCCGTTGCCGGCGTTGTAAACCTGTCCGGAAACGCCCTCCGCAGAACCCGCTTTTCTTAACAGGGCGGCCACGTCCTCCACATAGGTGAAATCCCGCGACTGCTCGCCGTCGCCAAAGATCGTCGGCGCGGTCCGTGTCAACACCGATTTCATGAACAGCGAAAGGACGCCGGAGTACGGGCTAGATGGATCCTGCCGCGGGCCATAAACGTTAAAGAACCGCAGTGACACCGCCTCCACGCCAAAACAGGAGGCAAACACGGAACCATAATACTCACCCATCAACTTCTGCAACGCATACGGGGACTTGGGTTGGGGGGCCATCGTTTCCGTCTTTGGCAGAACCTCCGAATCCCCATACGCCGAACTCGACGCGGCATAAACCACACGCCGGACACCGGCATGTTGCGCCGCCCGGTAGACGCTAAAGGTGCCGTTAATATTCACATCGTGCGATGGGACGGGGTCGTCAATCGAGCGCGGCACCGACGGAATGGCCGCCAAATGATAGACCGTCTCCGCGCCGGCAAAGATCCGGGCCAATTCATCGTAGTCGCGAATGTCGACCAGATGCGTTTCCGCCCGGTCCTTCACCGCTTCCAGATTCGACAGCTTGCCGCCGTTCAGATTGTCAACAATCCCGACACGGTCTTCGCCGTTTGCCAGCAGTTCCCGCACAAGGGCCGATCCGATAAATCCGGCGCCGCCGGTGACTATACTTTTTGGTCGCATGAGTGTGATTTGAACTTAAAGGGAAAGGGCGGCAATTTGAGCTTCCATGTGACGAATCGACTCATTGGCAATGGTCTCGGCCCCGAATGAAAAGTCGAATGCTTCCATTGATATCCAGCCTTGATAACCGCGCGCGGCAAGTTCGGATAGCACCGGTTTGAAGTCGTAATCGCCGCGGCCCGGATGCTTACCGTCCAACTCATTTACATGGACGTGCCGGATCAACGGAAAGTGCCGTTTTACAAGCTCCGCGTGCGCTTCGATTTCCTGTATGGCGTTGTGGCTGTCGAACATCGTTCTAACCGCTGGACTGCCGATCGTTTCCACCCACCGGGCGGCTTCGTCGAGGGAGGTTACAACATCTGTATCGGCAGGCGGGAGCGCTTCGATGAGCAAAGTGACGCCGCGCTGCTCGGCCCAGCGGCCCGCGGTGGTCATTCCGTTCACATAATGCGTGGTCGCCGCGGCCGCCGCCATCCCGCCAACCGACGTCCGCTGTTTCGGCGAGCCGAAAATCATCACGCCATTGGGGCCCAAATCCGCGCAAAGGTCGATCAGATCGTGGATATGCGCCCAGCTCCGCGCCCGCAGCGAATGATCCGGCGTCGTCACGTGCAGTCCGGCCGGGGAGACCATCAGCCAATGCAGCCCGACGAATTCCAAACCCTCATCCGCCATGATTGCCTTGCACTCCCGGCGCTGGCCTGGCGTCAACGTGCATGGATCCACCGCTAAAGTGAACGGCGCGATTTCGATTCCGGTATACCCGGCCCGGCGGATCGATTGGCAGGCTTCTCGAAAGTCCCAGCCTTTATACACTTCATTGCAAATTGCGTGGCGGAAACGAAAGGACATGAATTACCAGTGTACGAGTTATTGGCCTAATCGGAAATACGGTGGACGACCTTTATCGCGCCGCCGGGCGGGTGGAATATCGTTTCCGCCGCCTGAGCGAGCGGCAACCGGACAAGCAACGGAGCCAGCCATCGCCGGTCATACGATTGCAACCGCGCCACCGCCATTTCGAAATGCTCGCGGGAGGCGTTCACGCTGCCGGCGATGATGTGATTCCCAATAATCATGTCGAGGCACGGTAGCCGCACTTCGGCCGGTCGAGCGCCCAAAATGATCAGAACCCCCAGGCGCCGCATGGCGCCGATCGCCGCGATCGCCAACTCCGCGCTGCCGCAGGCCTCCATGACGATATCCGCGCTCACTCCATCTAAAGTACGCGTATAACGAACGCCGTGTCGCTTGAGTAACATCGCCCGCGCCGAATCCTCATCCTCCCGCGACAGAACTGTTACCTCGAATCCGTTCCGCAAGGCGCACCAGGCCGCCAGAATCCCGATCGGTCCCGCGCCCAGCACCAGCACCTCTCGCGGTTCGCCCGGATGCAGCCGCAACGCCAGTTCCCACGCCTTCTCAATGACGCTCGCCGGTTCCACCAGGACCGCGAATTCGGTCAAATCCGCCGGGATCGAAATCAGGTCGTCCGCATCGTCCACCGCGAATTCACACAGATACCCATGCAGGCCGAAAATGCCCCGTTCGACATATTCGCCAGTTAGGCAGTTGTCCCTTCTCCCGCGGCGGCACATCGCGCAAAGCGGCCCGCAGTTCCGCCGCACCATCGGCACAACCAGTTGGCCGGTGACCAAGGCGGCAACACCGGCTCCCAATTGATCCACAATTCCCACCGCCTCATGGCCCAGGATCAGCGTCGATTCTCCCGTCGGCGGGCTCCCAAATTCGAACTCCGCCACTCCTCGGTCGGTCCCGCAAACGCCGCATTCAAGCAGACGCAACCGAACCTGGCCGGCCGCCGGCTCCCCCGGCTCCGGATAGTCGCCCAAAGCCAGCCGCCGCTGGTCGAAATCGAGTCGAAGCGCGCGCATTGTTACGGCCGCCGCGCGACCGCGAACAGCGTCAGGCCCGGCCATGGCAGCCACGGATCGATCCGGCGCCAAATCCAAACGGTTTTGTCGAACAGCTTCAGCGTGAACCGGTTTAACTGCTTGCTCCCAAACAGCTTTCCGCTGACAATCCAGGCCAGATAGGCCACCGAGTTAAAACTCCTGATAGACGAAACCTCCAACCCGGCGTCGGAAATCAACCGGCCCAGTTCGCCGCTATCGAACCGCCGTTTGTGACCCAGCGTCCGGTCCAGATGGCAAAACAATCCCCGCGAGTTTGGAACAATCACCAATAGCCTCCCGCCAGACACGAGTCTCGAGGCCAGATTCCCAATCACTTTCCCCGGATCCCCGGAAAATTCCAAAACGCCCGCCGCAATAGCGGTGTCCAGCGATTCGGGCAAATCCCCGGTCCCCACTTCATCCTCCGGATCGAGATTCCGCACCTGTACATTGGGGGTTCGCAGGAACCGGTTTCGCAGCGCGTGCAGGTAAAGGGGATCCTTCTCCACGGCCAGATACAACTGCCGCTTTCCCATCATCCGCGCGGTCAGGTTTCCGATCCCCGCCCCGGCTTCCAGCACCCGGTCCCCCAAATGAGGCCGCAGCAGCCGCGTCAGCCAGCTCACATATTGCGGTGTCCCCGTGATGTTGTGCAAATGACCGCGGCCGTACGGCTCCACATACAAATCGTCAACGAGCCAAAAGTAGATGATGGTGCCCAGGGCCTTCACGCCATCCTTCCAACCGATCTTTTTCCCTTCCTCAAACGTCCGCCCGTGATAGCTGATCGGCACCTCATAAATACGTAATTTCCGCTTGGACGACTTCATCGTGATTTCCGGCTCAAAACCGAAACGATTGGAACGGATGGGAATGCTCTTCAACAGATCCGTCCGGAAGACCTTGTAACAAGTTTCCATATCTGTCAGATTCAGGTTGCAGAACATGTTGGAAAGCGTCGTCAAACTCTTGTTCATCAACGAATGCCAGAACGGCAGCACGCGGCTCTGTTCGGCGGCGAGATAGCGGGATCCAAACACCGCGTCCGCATGGCCGTCGAGCAGCGGCCGCAACAGCCGTGAATACTCATTGGGATCGTACTCCAGATCCGCGTCTTGCACCAGGCAGAAGTCGCCGGTCGCGTGCTCGATGGCCGTCCGGATCGCCGCGCCTTTCCCCTCATTGACAGACTTGTGAATTAGCCGGATTTCGGGATGCGCCGCCGCGATGCGATCCAGAATCGCGCTTGTCCCATCGGTGGAGCAATCGTCAACTAGAATAATTTCCCTTCCGACACCTTCCGGCAACGGTGCCTCCAGCACCTTCGCCAAACTAGTCTCCACCACCGCCCGCTCATTATAGACCGGGACCAGAATCGATAATTTCATGTACTTTCCGGCCTAGACAATCCGGAACGGGCTCCGGTTGAAGGCGTAGTCGATCGCCTCCTGCGGAACCTCATACTTGGACAAGGCCTGATTTCCCACGTAATTCACATCTTTGATACCGATCGGGCTAGTGAAGTACGCGTCCACGATCAGACGTCTCGCCCAATCGAAGAACCGTACTCCCGGCGCCAAATCCGTGCCCGGCTTCACCGTATAACTGGAAAACCCTTTATATTGCGGCGCGCGCGCGAACAGTAGCTCCTCGGCGTTCTGCTCCCGCACCGTTCGCTCCGCCGCCACGATCGCATCGAGCATCGCCGTCTGCTCGACCGCCGTCGAAGTCACAAACTCCTTGCCGGCGCGCCGCCGCATTTCGGCGTCAAGCCACGAGATACCGCCCGTAAAGATCGCCGTCAACGCGGCATTCTGGCTGCACAACACGTCAATAAACTGCGGCGCACCCGCATCCACGGCGCTTCCGGAACGAGCATCCGCTGGCACGATCAGTTCCGATAGTCGCGTCACCGTCGCCCACTCATGTTCATTGAAAACCTTCGGCTGATACTTTCCCCCTTTGGTGTCGGCCGCCGCCGCGCTATGCACGTGCTGCGCTTCCTGCGCGTTCAGTTCCATGGCGGAACCGGCGGCGGTCAAAGCCAATGCAATCCGCCGCAGGGCGTCGCGGCGCGTTGTGATGGATTTAGACATTGCCTTTCCTCATTTCTTCGGCCAGGTGGTCCGCGGCGCGCCACGCGAAAGCGTTAATCGTCAACGTCGGATTCTTGTCCGGGTTGGAGACGAAGAACCCGCCATCCACGACATACAGATTTTTCAATTCATGCGCCTGGCAATATTTGTTCAATGCCGAATCCCGCCGGTCTTTTCCCATCCGCACCGTGCCCACTTCGTGAATAATGGTTCCCGGCGTCGAGATGCCATCCGCCTCCCGCTGCGCGGCGCTTAGCCCGGTTACGCGTCCGCCCATGGTAGTAATAATTTCGGCAAACGTCTTCTCCATGTGGCGAGCCTGCTTCCACTCATAATCGGTCCATTTGAAGTGGAACTTTAACACCGGAATACCCCAGCGATCCACTACGCTCCGGTCGATCTCGCAGTAACTATGCATGTTCGGAATCATCTCGCCGCGGCCGGCAAACCCGATCGAGCAGCCGTACTCCTTGCGCGCCGTGTCCTTGATCCCTTGCCCATACCCGGCCCGCCGCGCCGCGCCCTGGAACGAACCGATTCCGGGCATCCCGTACCCGCCGCCAATTTCAATGTGATAACCGCGCGGAAAATCCAGCTTGCCGTGCTTGTCCCACAGCCACCACGGCATGTACAAATGGGCCCCGCCGGCGCCGTCGGTATTGTAGTGCTTCATACCCTCCAGCGCCGGCACGTTGCCGCTGAGTCCGAAACCAACACTGTCCATCAGGAACCGTCCCACCACGCCCGACCCGTTTGCCACGCCGTTGGGAAATTCCGTCGTCTTCGAGTTCAACAGGATACGCGCCGACTCACAAGCGCTCGCCGCCAACACCACCGCTCGTGCCCGGATTACTTTTTCCCGCCGCGTGTTCTTGTCGATATAGACAACCCCGGTCGCCTTCCCGTTCCCGTCCGTCAGCACTTCCCGCACCATCGCGTTGTTGAACACGGTCAACTTCCCCGACTTCATGGCCGGGAAAATCTCGACTTGCGAACTCGAATAGGCCGACGCCGTTTGGCACCCCCGCCCGCATTGTCCGCAGTAGTGACACGGTATGCGCCCCTTCATCGGCTCGGTAACAATGGCCCGTCGATTGGGAATGCAATAGACGCCCATCTTGTCGCAGGCCTTCTTAATCAGTAACTCATGAACCTTTGGCGGCGGCGGCTTCAGAAACTGCCCATTGGGCGCGCTCGGCAGGTCATTGTGATTCGCGCCCGTCACTCCCACAAAGCGTTCGGCTTTGTCGTACCACGGCGCCATCTCATCATAAGTAACTGGCCAATCGAACCCTAAACCGTCCTTTGAGTACGGTTGAAAATCATACGGCGAAAAGCGGAAAGACATGCGGCCATAGTGATTTGTGCGGCCGCCCAGAATGCGCGAACGGAACCAGCGGAACTCGCTGCCTTCGCCCACCGTGTACGGTTCGCCGTCCAGCTCCCATCCGCCCGACGTCGTCGAAAAATAGCCGAACGGCTTGCCATTGCCAAAATAGGCCGCTCCGCCGTCTTCCGCGCCGCGATGCGGCACATCGAATGGCATCTGGTGTTCCTTGAACTCCTGGGCGACATTGAGCATCGGACCCGCCTCCAGCAAGGCGCACTTAATCCCATGTTCGGTCAGTACCCGGACCGTGGTTCCGCCGCCAGCGCCGGAACCGACCACCACCACGTCAAAAACCTCGGGGCTGCGCTGTACTTGTGGCATCCCGTCATTCTATCGCCTTTAGAACAAGGTCGTTTGGCGCTCATCCGCCGAAGCCGCCGAAGCCGCCGCGCGCCGCGCCAGCACCGGTCCCGCGTCATTCTTGGCTTTCCGGATCAACTCCACCAGGCGCGCGTGCGATTGGTGAATCTCCAGCAACAACTGGCAACGTTTGCAGCCGCCGCGAACGCCGCCCGTCCCGTCGTGCGGGTCAAAACCGGGGTGCCTGTCGCAACGCGCCTTGAATCGGACTGTCCCGAGCTTCACCATGCGTGGAATGCAATCTATCGTATCATCTTTGTTTTCATGAGCCAACATAACGCTGTAGTGGTCGCCGGGCACGCTATCTGCGCTGAGATCGCCGATCTTTGGAATGAGGATAGCTGGATCCTGCTGCCATTCCAGCGCGGCGAAGTGCCGTTCTACATCGAACACATCGAAGCCGGCGTACGCGCCGCCGCCGCCGCCGATCCCGATGCGCTGCTGATCTTCACCGGCGGCTGCTCCCGGCCCGAAGCCGGCCCCTGGAGTGAGGCCCAGTCCTACTACTGGATCGCCGACCGCCTCGACTGGTTCGGCCACCCCGAGGTCCGCCGCCGCGCGATTACGGAAGAGTTCGCCCGCGACTCCTACGAGAACTTACTCTATTCCATTTGCCGCGCGCGCGAGTATACCGGCGCCTACCCGCAGCATGTCGCGTTTGTAAGTTGGGAGTTCAAGCGCGAGCGGTTTGACTTACACCGGCAATCGATCTTGTGGCCCGCGTCTCGATTCACTTATCTCGGCCCGAATAATCCGCCCGCGATTGACCAGGCTGTCGAAGCGGAAACCAGAAACCGCGCCGCGTATGTCGCCGACCCCTATTCGAGTTCCCCCGCCTTTCGCGCGAAACGAGAAGTCCGCAATCCATTCCGCCGCACGGCTGGATACTTGCAAGTCTGCCCTGAACTGACGGCGTTAGTAATGCATGAAGGCCCGGCACATTACGAATGGCCGCTCCCGTGGACCGATTCTAATCCCGCAAAAACTGCGCCGATTCCTCCGGCGGCGTCGGATTAATAAAGAACCCCGTTCCCCACTCAAATCCCGCCACCCGTGTCAGTTTCGGAATGATCTCCACATGCCAGTGATAGTAGCTGCATCCGGCTTCCTGCACCGGCGCCGTATGAATAATCAAGTTATATGCCGGCTTCTCCAATACCCGATCCATCTTCTTCAATACCGATTTCAACATCCACGCCAGGTTATACACTTCCCGTTCCTGAATGCTCTCGAAATGAGAATCATGCCGGAACGGCACGATCCACGTCTCAAACGGAAATCGCGCCGCAAACGGACACATCGCCAAGAACTCCTCGGTCTGCAATACCACCCGCTCTCCGTCCCGCACTTCCTGCCGCAAAATATCGCAATAGACGCAGCGCTCCTTAAACTCAAAATACTTCCGCGCCCCGTCCAACTCTTCCTGCACCCGCTTCGGCACCACCGGCAGCGCGATGATCTGCGAATGCGGATGCTCCAGACTCGCCCCGGCCTCCTCGCCGTGATTCTTAAATAGCATCACGTACCGCAACCGCCGGTCTTTCTTCAGGTCCATCACCCGGTCCCGGAAAGCCCAGATTAGTTCCGCCACCTGCCGCTCTTCCATCTCGGGAAGCGTTTTCATGTGATCGGAGCACTCAATCACCACTTCGTGCGCCCCTACGCCGTTCATCCGGTCATATAATCCTTCGCCCTGCCGGTCCAGGTCGCCCTCAACGCGCAGGGCGGGAAACTTGTTCGGCACCACGCGCAGGCTCCACCGCGAATCGCCGCGCAGCCCTTCGGTGGAATAGGCCAGCACCTCCGGCGGCGTCTTGTCCTCATGCCCCGGACAAAATGGGCAGAAACGGTTGCCGGTCACCACCACGCTCTGCTGCTTAAAATCCGAAGGACGGCGGGCCCGATCGGTGCTGATGATTACCCATCGCCCGGTAATAGGATCTTTGCGTAGTTCCGGCATGAACTACCCATTATCGACCATTCACGTTAGATCGGCGTTCGTCCCGCCAAGGCGTACGCGTCCCGGTGGTACTCCACCCGTTCCGTTTCCCCGATTATCACTGTCAGCACATCGAAACGCACCGCCATTTCGAGCGTTTCCGCACGCTCAATCCACGCCCGCGCCCCGTGCCCGATGTTCCAGACCTTCTCCCGGTCCACCGCCCGCAGCGGATGGCTGACATCATCGGATGACCGCGTCTTCACTTCCGCTATCACCAGCGTCTCCCCGTCCACCGCCACCATGTCGATCTCCAGCTTTCGCAGTGGATGCCGGTAGTTCCGCGCCACCACTTGCCACCCCAGTTCCCGCTCCACGTACCGGTGCGCCAAGTCCTCTCCGCGCCGCGCCAGAACCATGTGGGGCGCTTCCCGCCCCTTCCTCCCCGCATGACGCATCAGGTCCAGCAACGGCGTGATCGAAAAGTGTGAAGTCAGGCTCACACCTTATTAGTGGCCGCGCCGTCCGGATATTCTCACTCCGGCGTCTTTACGACTTCCAAAAACGCACGCGCCGCGTGGCTCAATGCCCGCCGCCGCGGCGTTACCAGATGCACCTTGCGCTCTACCGTCAACTCCTCAATCCGCACTTCACACAACAACCCCTTCTCCATTTCCTGCTCCACACACATCTTCGGCAGAAACGCCACGCCCTCGTTCCGCGCCACCATCAGCCGAATCGTCTCCACCGTCGGCATCTCCACGTCCATATTCAAGGCCACCCGGTGCCGCTGAAACTCCCGCAGCACAATCTCCCGGTATGGCGACAAAACGTTGTGCGCGATGAAAGTCTCCATCCCCAACTCGCTGATCGACACCACTCCCCGCTGCGCAAACCGGTGATCCGGACTCACCACAAACGCCAAATGGTCCGTATAAATAACCTGCGAATGCAGCCGTTCATCCTGCGGATCGTAGCTGATCACCCCCAACTCGAGCTCCCCGTCGATCAACTGTCCCGGAATCTTGCTCGACAAGCTCCGCCGCACCCGGACCTTTACTTTCGGATACAGCCGCCGGTAATTCACAATGTGCTGCAGCAAATAGAGCGACGTGGACTCATTCGCTCCCACAATCAACACTCCCGCCGAGTTGTCCCGCATCTCGGCGAGCGCGTTCGACATCTCCAATTCCAGATTCTCAAACCGCCGCGAAAAGTCGAATACGATCTTCCCCGCGTCCGTCAGCAACAGCTCTTTGCCGGACCGGTCAATCAGCCGCTCCCCAAGTTCCGCCTCCAGCCGCTGGATTCCCAGCGACACCGCCGGCTGTGTCCGCAATAGCTTCTCGGCCGCCCGCGAAAAGCTCTTCTCGTTCGCGACCGTCTGAAACACTTTTAACGAGTGCAATTCCATACCGATAAGTTAAGTTTATCTCATTAGCCCAGCTTATCGACAGCGCGAATCGAATAAATTTGCTAAATTCATAGAACGCTCCCATAATTGGTGAATTAACCTGCGGGGTGGCCGGCTTACCCGCCGCCCCCTGCGGAACACATCGCGGAGGCAACTACCATGAGTCAGCGCGTATACATCTTCGACACCACTCTTCGTGACGGTGAACAATCTCCGGGTTGTTCCATGACGGTGCCGGAAAAGCTCAAAATGGCGGCCAAATTGGTCGACCTGGGCGTGGATATCCTTGAAGCGGGCTTCCCCATCGCCTCCCAAGGCGACTTTGAGGCGGTGGAAGCGGTCAGCAAGGAATACCACTGGATGCAGGTGGCGGCGCTGGCGCGCTGCACCAAAATGGACATTGAACGGGCTGCCGAATCGCTCAGATCGGCGAAGCGGCCGCGCATCCACACCTTCATGGCCACCAGCGATATTCACCTCAAGTACAAGTTTAAAAAAACACGCGAACAGGTTCTTGAAGATGTAGTTAACTCCGTTCGCCTGGCCCGTCAATACTGCGACGATGTCGAGTTTTCCGCCGAGGATGCCTCCCGCACCGACGCCGATTATCTCGAACAAGTTTCCCGCGCGGCCGTCGAAGCCGGCGCCCGGACCATTAACCTGCCCGACACCGTCGGCTACTCCGTCCCGCAGGAGTACGGCGCCCTTATTGGCCGCATCGTGAAGGCCCTTGGTGATACGGCCATCGTCTCCGTCCATTGCCACGATGATCTCGGCCTCGCCGTCGCCAACTCCCTGGCGGCCGTCGAAGCCGGCGCCCGCCAGATCGAATGCACCATCAACGGCATCGGGGAACGCGCGGGCAACTGCTCCCTCGAAGAGATCGTCATGATCTTCAAAACCCGCCCCGACAAAATGCCGTTCACGACCGGCATCCACACGGAGCATCTGTACGCGGCCAGCCAGTTGCTCACGTCCCTGATCACGTTCGGACCCCAGCCCAATAAGGCCATTGTCGGCGAAAACGCCTTTGCCCACGAAGCCGGCATCCACCAGGACGGCTACCTCAAGGAAAAATCAACATACGAGATTATCGACCCCAAGTCGGTCGGCGTTCCCGAAGGCAAACTCGTTCTTGGTAAGCACAGCGGCCGCCATGCGCTCAAACAGCGGTGCGCGGAACTGGGCTTTCCGGAGCTATCCAAGGATGAGATCAACGTCGTGTATCAAGGGTTCTGTGAACTGGCTGACCGCGTAAAAGGCGTTCGCAATGACGCCATCGCGAACATTTGCCGCGAAGCCACCGCCGCGCGCGTCACGGCCTGAAACTGAAAGAATAAATGCAACTAAACGTACTCACTGTTCCCGGTGATGGAATTGGCACTGAAGTTACCCGTGAAGGGGTTAAGGTTCTTGAAAAAGTGGTCGCGAAGTTCGGCCACTCCTTGAAACTCAGCGAGGCCTTGCTCGGCGGTATTGCTATCCACAAAACCGGTTCGCCGTTCCCCGACGAAACCGCGCGCAAGGCTCTCGATGCCGACGCCACCCTGATGGGCGCCGTTGGCCTTCCGGAGTTCGATAACGCGCCCCCCGAGAAGCGCCCCGAAAAGGGCCTTCTCGGCATCCGAAAGGTTCTCGGCGTGTATGCCAACCTGCGCCCCGTAAAGGCCTGGCCGGCGCTCATCGAGTCTTCGCCTTTGAAGAATCACATCGTCGAGGGCGTGGACATGATCATCGTTCGCGAACTCAACGGTGGCATCTATTACGGCACGCCACGCGGCATTGAAGGTTCCGGCGATTCCGAACGCGGTACGAACACCATGACTTACACCCGCGCTGAGATCGCCCGCATCACTCGTATGGCGTTTCATTTGGCGCGCGGCCGCCGGAAGAAAGTAACTAGCGTCGATAAGTCGAATGTCCTCGAAACTTCGCAACTTTGGCGCCGTGTCGTCAATGAGATCGCGCCCGAATTCCCCGATGTCGAACTCGAACATATTCTGGTCGATAACTGCGCCATGCAGCTTATTCTCCGTCCCAAACAGTTCGACGTGGTCGTCATGGAGAACATGTTCGGGGACATCCTGAGCGATGAAGGCGCGGTCCTCGCCGGCTCAATCGGCATGTTGCCCAGCGCTTCGATTGGCGAGAAAAAGGCCAGCGGCGTCTTTGTCGGCCTCTATGAACCTGTCCACGGTTCCGCCCCCGACATCGCCGGCCAGAACAAGGCCAATCCCTTGGGCGCCATCGGCTCCGTCTCCGCCATGCTCGAATACAGCTTCGGTTTGAAGGAAGAATCCGCCGCCGTGAACGCGGCCATGGAGTACGTTCTCAATAGTGGCCGCGTCACCGCGGACCTCAAGCCGAAAGGCATCCCCGCCTCAACTTCGGAAGTAGGAGACTTGGTCGCCAATGCCATCTAATCCCCGCACGATTATCCAGAAGGTGTGGGACAACCACATCGTCGCCGAGCGCGAAGGCGCGCCGGCACTGCTCTTCATTGACCTTCATCTGGTTCACGAAGTCACCTCACCGCAAGCCTTCTCCGGCCTGCGTCAACGCGGCGTTAAAGTCCGCCGCCCGGACCTTACCTTCGCCACCGTCGATCACTCGACGCCCACCACCCCGCGCAACCTGCCCATCCTCGATCCCATCGCCGCCACGCAGGTCGCGCAAATGGAAACCAATGCGCAGGAATTCGGCATTCCTTACTTCGGTTTCCAGAATCGGGACCAGGGCATCGTTCATGTCATCGGGCCGGAAAACGGCCTCACCCAGCCCGGAATGACCGTCGTTTGCGGCGACAGCCACACCGCCACCCATGGCGCGTTTGGCGCTCTCGCCTTCGGCATCGGCACCAGTGAAGTGGAGATGGTCCTGGCCACCCAGTGTCTGCTGCAGAAGAAGTCCAAGTCCTATGAAGTTCGGGTTGACGGCACGTTGAAAAACGGCGTCACCGCCAAGGACATCATCCTCGCCCTGTGCGCCAAGATCGGCATCGGCGGCGGCACCGGGTGCGTCTTCGAATTCACTGGCTCCGCCATCCGTGCGTTGTCCATGGAAGAACGCATGACCGTTTGCAACATGTCCATCGAAGCCGGCGCGCGCGCCGGGCTCATCGCGCCGGACGAAAAGACATACGAATATTTAAATGGCCGCCGCTTCGCGCCCAAAGGCGAAAAGTGGGACGAAGCCGTCGCTTATTGGAAGACGCTCCCCACCGATGAAGGCGCGACCTACGATCACAGCATAGCCATTGACGCCGACACGCTTGAGCCCATGATCACTTTCGGCACCAATCCCGGTATGGGTATGGCCATCAACGGCGCGGTTCCGGACCCCGCCGACATCGCCGATCCCCTCGAACGCGAATCGCTCCGCAAGGCGCTGGTGTACATGGCTCTCGAGGCGGGCAAGCCGCTCGCCGGACAGAAGATCGACGTCGTTTTCATCGGGTCCTGCACGAACTCCCGCATCTCCGATCTCCGCGCCGCCGCCGGCGTCCTCAAAGGCCGCAAGGTGAACAGCGGCGTCCGCGTCATGGTGGTCCCGGGCTCCCAGGAAATAAAACGGCAGGCAGAAGCCGAAGGCCTGCACGAAGTCTTCCGCGCCGCAGGCGCCGAATGGCGGGAGGCGGGCTGCTCCATGTGCATCGCCATGAACGGCGATCAACTGAGCCCCGGCCAGTATAGTGTTTCGACGTCAAACCGCAATTTCGAAGGGCGTCAAGGGAAGGGGGGCCGCACCTTCCTCGCCAGCCCCCTTACCGCCGCCGCCTCAGCCGTTATGGGCGTCGTCACCGACGTTCGGACTCTCGCCTAAAAGGAATCGCCCGATGCAATTCGAATCCACTGTCACTCAAATCCAAGCCGATAACATCGACACCGATCAAATCATTCCCGCGCGGTTTCTGAAAACCATCAGCAAAGTAGGGCTCGGCGACCAACTCTTCTTCGACTGGCGCTACGACGCCGACGGCTCGCCCAAGCCTGACTTCATTCTGAATACCGATAAAGCCAAGGCGTCCAAGGTACTCTTCGCCGGTGACAACTTCGGCTGCGGCTCGTCCCGCGAACATGCCCCGTGGGCTCTCACGCAGTACGGTTTTCAAGCCGTGATTTCGACGAGTTTCGCCGACATCTTCAAGCAAAATTCTTTGAAAAACCGCCTCTTGCCGCTAGTCGTAAGCCGCGACGTTCATCAACAACTTCGGAACGCGCTCACCGCCAATCCAGACCTGACAGTCAGCGTTAACGTAGAAACGCAGATCTTCACCTGGTCCGGCGGCCCCGCGGTCGATTTTGCCATTGACGGCTTCGCCAAGCACTGCCTGCTCGCCGGTGTTGACGAGATCGGCTACGTGCAACAGCATGAAGCGCAGATCGCGGCCTACGAAGCCCAACGTATCGGAACGCTCAACACGCTTGCCAGCTAATACGATGCGGCAGCAGACTCGGGCCGCGGCGACATTTTGCGGAAGATCCCGACGCTTTCGTTGAGTAGCTCGAAATTCTCGTCCAGGGAGCGGGTGTTGTCGAAAGTAAAGTCGTAACGGGCACGGTCCTGTTTCTCTCCATCACCCTCGATGTGATAGTAAACGGTGGCTACTTCGCCGAGTTCGCCAAAAACATCTCAGGAATCGGCAACCAGTCGGTCTCGTCCTATGCGCCTGCCGGCCTCCAGCGCCGCTTTGAGGCCTTCCAGATTCCATGCCCCCAGCCAGAGTTTCATGACCTGACTAACGCATACTTGTAGCAGACAGCGTACGCATCAAAAGATTTCCCCGTCGGACCTTTGGTCCTGTAATCCGTATCGACAAATTTCTCAAATTCAACATCTTCAATTCGCTCCATCTCTGTGCCATCCTTCCGGCTCCACGGCCCACGCCTTCCGTAGGAATCCATTTCTTCGACGTACCAATGCACCGAGGGAATCACCGAACTTCTTATTTCCAACCGCGCCGCACCTTCGCAACCAATCCAATATGCCAGCTCAATCCAGGCAAATGGCGCCAGTTTTTTCGTCAACAGGGCGCCAGCCATGTCGGCTAAGACTCCGAGCTTAAAAAGAGATTCGAATCGGATCTCAACTCCGTCGCGCCGGAACCGAACATCCAGCAATCGACGTCCGGAAGGAGGAGTATTATCGCGTCCGGATAGTTGAATTTGCAGCCGCTCCCTCCCAAACGGAATTGGAGTTCTGCCTACTCGATGGAACTCACCGACTCGCACCGCCACCGGCCTTCTCTGCGAGTCAATTGCCAGACTCGGTCTTCGAAGCGATACGCTCGCTCGAAAATCATCGAGCCGAAGCCGGTCCATAAATCGTGTTTCACCCGAAAACTCCCGCTGCGGTTCCGGATTTCCTGAAGCGAACAACAGCCGGGTGGCAAGATCGTCCTCGCGGCGTTTCCGCAGCGGCAACTCACCGAATGCCTCGGAGACTCCGTAGTAAGGAATCCAACCGATTGCCGCCATTGATGGAGCCTCTATCCGGCTACGCTCCAGACCATCAATGGCCGGGTTCCGAAACTCTTCGTCAACAAACCGAGGTCCGCTGTCCACTCGAACCGCCTCCCCTGTCAGAAAAGAATGTTCGAGTCTACCACACGGTCATCCCTCAAACCGCGTCCCTACCCTTCCAATTGGCAGTCTCCTCAGGCAGGTCAGAGCAAGCCACAGTATTCGCCCCCTCGTCGCGAGCCCACGTTCTCATGACACCACTCGCCAAAACGCCGGACGAATGCGTCGGATACCTCCCGCGGCATCGATTTCCAGTCCTGCTTATAGCGGTCCGGTGCGATCTCCTGAATTGCGGAATTTCCCGCGCCGCATACGGGTCGTTGACCTGGTACTAGCGCGATCATGTTAGTGAGTCGGATGACTCCTCATTGCAGACACTCGCTCAGACCGCCGCAGGCGGCGGCAGTTCTGAGCGCGGCCGGCAACTCGCCGTAAATACGCGCGCCCGCGAGTGCCGCTATTTCCGGAATGTCGGTGTACCGCAGAACTCCCAGATAATGAGGTCCCTGGCGATGAGAGCCCGGCGGCGAATGCATAATAACGCGCTTCACTTTTTCGTCAAGAAACGCGGCGTACATTGCATTCACGCCCATCTCCGCCTTCCCGGTGACGGTAATCCGAGCTGGATCCACGCCCGGCAGCGAGCGTAGAAACTCGAGCGAACGCAGCAATTCATAAACCTGCATCGATTCGAGTGTCGTTCCGGCAACCATCGCCTGCCGCTTCATGTGATGCAGCGCGTCATTGTCGGCAAAGCTGCGGAGATTGCGCTCCAGCGCGCGGCTTCCGTGGTCGAGCGTTTCGACGATCAGCACTGCCCGGCCGCCCCATTGGTTTCGTTCCCACGGCTGCTCGTTCCCCCACACTGGAATGCCTTTGCGATGATCGGCAATCAGCAGCGCCGGTAGTTTGGCGTTCGGCGCGGCGCTCGCGGGGAGCGAATAGGTTGCCTTGACCCGCAGACCTTCGAAGGACGTAAAGCTGACCTTCTGAACCGTCCGCTCCTGCTGCGTGATCTTGCCGCTCCAGGCCGGATCGAGCGGCGCCGGGCGTTTCGGGAAGAAGCGAAACACTTCGGAGCGCAGCTTGCCCGTCAACTCCTTTATCCGCTCTTGACGGCCCAGCCGCGATGGGGGGCGCGCGGGTATCAATTCTTCATCAATCCGCGTGAGACGCTCATCGACGGGCAGGCCGCGGCGATGACAAGTAAGCTGATCGAGCGGTGGAAGATCCACCGGTCCCTCACTGGTCACAGGCGTCTCGATGCTCAGAAATTCCTTCAGAAAGAACGAATAGACAGGCAGTCGAATCGCCTCGGTGTCGGAGTGGCCACCGGGGGTGACGGCGGTGCGCAGTGCTGAATCGGCGCCGTAAAGCTGGTAGACCGTCCGCATCTTAGCGATCATTTCGTCAAACGCGTTCATCGGAAATCCAGGGTCGGCGTCCGCGTTGCATTGCAACTGGGCGCGGGGCGCGATTAACGCGCCCGCTTCGGAATAGAGCATGCCATAGCTGTTCACCGGGTACTGGCAATCGCAATGGGCGAATGACAGCCGCTGCTTCACCCATCCGTTTGTGGAGAGCGTTCCGGAAACGGGAGCGGAGGCCTTGATGCGCTCATCGATGGCGGCAAGAAAGAACGTCGTCATGCCGCCGCCGGACCGCCCGGTCGCGCCAATCCGCTTGGGATCGAGGTCGGGCCGGGAGGCCAGGTAGTCCACGGCGCGGCGGGCATTCAGCAGTTCGACGGCAAGGGGCGAGAACCCGCGGCTGTACCAGTCGAACCAGGCATTGGAATAGACGCCATGGTGCGTGAATTCCACTTCGCCCATTTCGATGTTGTCCATCACCATGACGGCGATTCCGTGCGACGCCAGCCATGCGCCGTGCCGGACAAAGTAGGTCTTGCTCGCATGACCGCATTGATAGAGCACCACCGGAAACGGTTTGAGCCCGGACTTGGGCAGGTAGAGGTTCGCCGTCAGGTAGACTTTCGGAACGGTTTCGATTACCAGGTTTTCAATCGTGTACGCCGGGCGTTCCTCGCGATGGGTAATAGTGGCGGGCGGAGGCGTGGCGGGCAGTTTCAAATCGTGCCACAGCATCCTGATAATTTCCGCTCTCGCGGCGCCCTTGCGCTTCTCCCACTGGGGGACTGTTGTGATTCCCGCGAACAGATTGTCGGAGCGCCTTCCCACTACCAGTTCGAAGTAGGTTTGCAGCGCCTCGAACTCGGCATTCTGAACCGGCGCGCGGGCGGTCTGCGGCGTGAGAAGGAAGCACGATCCAATCACTGCGAATGCGGCAACGGCCTTGGTGTTCATTGAAAAGCTCCTATCCGCGGGCGTCCATGGTAACGTCTGTCGTGTGGTCGAAGGGGGTGAAAAAATGCGCGAGTACAAGCGCGGCCGCTCCCCGGAGAGCGGAATCGGTCCCAATGCGCGAGGGCAGTATTCGCAGCCCCGCCATGCTATACGCGGGCACGCGATTGTGAAGCTCCCGGAGAACGTCCCCCTCGATTATGTCCCAAGCCGAAGCGTAAGGCTCGCCCAAAATGATGGCCGGGGGATTCAGCGCCACAATCAAATTGACAAAGCCCAGGGCAAGGTAAGTGGCGGTGGTTTTGAGCGCCTGGAGCGCCGCCTGGTTTCCTTCGCGAGCCAGCTTAACGATACGCAAAGAGTCCTCCAGGATTCGATCCGTCCCTCGTGTCTTCCCTCCAGCGACTCTATACTCGCGCACCAGCGCGGCGTCGGAGACATACTGTTCCCAGCAACCGCGATTCCCGCAGCCGCACGCCCGTCCGTCCGGATAGAGCATCACATGTCCAAACTCCACGCTGGCCGACGCTTTGCGTACGGCACTGGCGCGGCCGCCAACGCCTGCGCCGTGCAGGCCAAACTGGACATGATTCCGCTAAAGTTCAGCACCGGAGCGCCCGCCACGATGCCGTCGAAATCCTCCGGAAAGCGCTGCGCCAGGATCAGCGCCTGCCTGCCCCCCGTTGAACAGCCTTGAAAATAAGACCTGGTTGGCTTCACTCCGCGGTGACATGCAGCGAACGAAACACGTAATCGAGCAATTTCTGCCGGTTCACGGCGAACGATGCCAGCGGTTCGTCGCGGCCATCGTGCCCGGTGTTTGTGACCGCCGCGGCGAATCTTCTATTCATCGCAATCGAGCGGAGCATAAGCCGCTGCGGCGAGTCCAGCGAATCACTCGCAAACCCGCCGTTGCCCGTCATCATAAAGCGCCGGTTCCACTTGGTAGGCAATGCCAATTCGAACCGGATCGCTGGCAGAATCTGGCCCATCGCCCGGCAGAACTCGGGTGTTCGCCCTTCCGCTGGAACGATGACCGCGCTTTCTATCGTGAACTCGAATCCCGTCGAGGCGACGAAATTCTTGCAACCGATCTTCGGTGCGCCCGCCGTTTCCCCGGAAGCGGGGTCCAGAAACGCCGGGGTGGGCTGAGCCGCGGCGCACCACGCGGCGGCGAGGAGTGTTAAGCAGAATCGCATGGCTAATACTATAGAGTTTTTCGATACCCGGTAATAATACTGAGAGAATCCGGGTCACCGCCGCACTATGTTTAGGTAAGGCGCGATTCCGGACGAGAGTCCCTTCGTTCTCCAATCCAATTCCAATTTGATAATCCTCGGCCCGCCGTTTCTCCCAACGGCGGGCCATTTCTAAGCGCTGCCGACTCCTTTGCCGACACTTTCGCCGACAACGCCGACCGCGCCCGCATCCATTTCCGCCGTTGGGCTCCCACAGGGCCGCCGCAATCCCGTCTTCGCGCCGCAATCCCCTCAGCCAAGGCATCGTAACCTATGGCTACGATTATCGCGGCTACGGCATCTCCACCGGCTGGCCGAACGAAGGGGGCATCTATCGGGACGTCGAAGCGATCTGGCGCCAAGTCCAGTCCCGCGAACAAGCCACGCTCGCCTTCAGCCACTCCCTTGGCGGATGCCCGTCGTCTTACGTGGCCGAAAAGTACAACCTCGCCATCCTCATGACCGCAGCCACTTACATCAGCGTACCGGACGGCGCTGCGCTCCACCCATAATTCAGCCGGCTTGCTCCCTTCGTGCGGATGGCGACCATACGATGCCCGTCGCCATGGCCGTGCAACTCGACAACGCCTACAAGCCTGAGGAAAAGTGGCGCCTGGCACCACTTTTCCTCAGCGTGGTTACTGTACATTTAAAGTGACCGGGTTGGAAGTCTCACCGTCCACGGTCAATAACAACGGCACTTCGCCGCGTCCACGCAGGCTGGCCGGGATCTCGATGTTAATCTGATCCAGTCCAATAATTCCTTGCGCTCCCGCAAAGGCCACCGGAGCCGCCACGCCGCCGATTGTGCAGGTGACGTTTTCCAGTGAAGTCCGCTTCCGGACGCCCGTTCCGAAGAGCGATACAAACACCCGGTCCGCGCCCATCACGATCGGTGCCGTGGAGCACGCGCCGGCCGCATTGCATTGGAACACGTTCACCGGCGTTTGCGTGCCGTCCGCCGCAACCCGCACCGCCAGCGCCGCCGGCACGCCCGCGCCGTTGCCATTGGCCGTGAAGATTCCGGGCGCCGCATTCTTAATCACCACCGGACCGCTGTCAACCAACCCGCTTCCGGCGTAGACGGTCACCGTCGCATTCCCAACCGCTGTGGCGGCTGGCACCTCATAGTTAGCCTGTCCGGCCGAGACGAAGAATAGCCGTCCCAGCCGCAGCACGCCGGCCGAGTCCCGCACCGTCAGTGTCGACCCGCCCAGCGTCTGCGAAAGCTGAGCCGATGTCGATGAAACCGTGCCTCCCGCCAGCTTATCGCCGAAGGTTGCCGCAATACTCTCCGGGGCGACCGCCAAACCGGCATAGCTCGCCGCAGAAATTGTCTTCAACGCTCCTGGGGCCGATGGGTTGATCGGTACCGTCGCGCCATCGATCGACAGCAGGAACCGGATCAACTGCGCGCGCTGCGCCGCGTTCTGCAAGCCGTCCTCGCCGCCGGTCCCGGAACTCCGATGAGCGACATTCTCCATCACCGCTTCGAGCGAGTTCACCGAACCGTTGTGGAAGAACGTCTGCGGGAATGCATGCAGGGAGAGCAGCGTCGGCGGGTTAAATCCGCCCGCGCCGAGCGGGGCGGCCGCATTCGCGCGGACTTCATTGAACGCCGCGGCGTCGAATGTCGTCGTCGGCCGCAGTTCCGTCAGCAACTGTCCGGCCGCCAAGAGGCTGGCATCGGGCGGCGCGGTGGCGCGTACCCGAGCGCTCGTCCATTGCGATCCGCCATGGCAGTTCTGGCAATTGTTCTGAATGAACAGCGCCCGTCCGGCCACCACATCCGCGTCGGTCTTTGAGACTGGCGAGATCGGCGAGCGGATGCCGCTGGCGATATAAGCCTTCAACGAATCCCACGCATTCTGCCCGCGCACTTTCAACTGGCGCCGTCCGCCATTGGCTGGCGTAAATGCCGCCAGCGTCGGGTCCGCTGTCACACCGTCCGCGCCCACGATTAGCCCGGCACCGCCGGAGACTCCGCGAATGTTTAGTTCGAAATCCTCTTGCTCATCAAAGATCGCCGACCAATTCAACGCTCGTAGCGTTCTCGGATCGCCCGGCGCGAAATCGGCGTGCTGCGGAATTGTCCGCCGGGGTCCCGCCCCGAAAATCCAAACCACGTTGTCCGTCAATCCAAATGGATGGCAGGAAGCGCAGGAGCCCCAGCCGTTGTTCGACATCCGCCCCGTAATGGCCGGTTGACCCGCCGCCGGCGGATCGAAATCGCCGATCGACGTATGGTACAACTCCTTGCCTATGTGGATCGCATCTTCCGGGGTGCCCGTCGCGGGCATCGCCGTCGAGGACATGGTCGCAATTACCCGTTCCACCGCTCCGCTCAGGTCAATCACCGTCACGTCGCGGGAAATGTAATTCATGACATAAGCCGCCGTGTCCGTCGCATTCACAACGATTCCTCGCGGCTGTTTGCCCGTCGGAATCTGCAGCACACGCGTCGCGTCCGTTGGTATGTTCTGCACTGTGGCCGCGCCCGTAGCCGGGTCGACCTTGACTTTTATAACCACGTTGCTCGCGGTGCTGACCACGTAACCGTCATCGGCCAGCGTCTTGAACGCGATGGCCCACGGCTGCGTGACAAAGCGCTTCGGGAGGCCCGTCTGCTTCGCCACCGCCGAGTGCATGTTGATTGTCCGGTTCGCGTCGGTCCGCGTCGTCAAATTGATCGCGCTCAATAGCGCCTGGGTGTTCACGTCAAAGCGCGTCGGACCATTCGGCGATGCGCCCGTGTTCGGTACAAACGCGTATCGGCCGCGAATGGCGATGTTATTGAGCTGATTTGGATATGCACCCGTAACGAACTTGAAATCGGCCGCCACAGGCGCGGCCGGCGGAGCGATCCGCTTCAATGCGTCGCCCGCCGCTTCAAACCCAACATCCGCCATCGGATTCAATACGATCTCGCCGGTGACGGAATCGGAAGCCACCGAAATGACCGTCACGCGGCCGTTCTTGGAATCGTCGGACCCGTCCACTTTTCCCGGCGCGCTTGGCAGCGCCAGGAACTGGGTGACGAATACCGTTTCGATCGAGTCATCGCCCGTTCCGCCATTCGTGATCGCGATGCCGCGCGGTTCAAACCCCACGTTGGTTATCGTTTTGAGTACCCGCAGACCGGCGGTGTCGATCACCGATACGCTATTCGACCGCGCATTGGCGACGTAGAGCTTGGTCGCCGCCGGGGTCAGCGCCAACCCATACGGTTCCGTGCCGACTTGAATCGTGGCCAGGATGCTGAAGTCCTGATTGGTTCGATCTACCTTTACGACGCTCACCGTCCCGCTTACCGTATTGGCGACGTAGGCGCGCGAACCGTCCAGGTTTAAGGCGACGCTGTTCGGCTCCACGCCGACTCGCACTTCGGCAAAACGCTGGTTCGTGCCGGGCCTTGTATCGAAGAAGCTCACCGTATTGCTATCGGGGTTGACGGACGCCAGCACGCCACCGTCGGCGCTCAACGCCAAGGTCTGGGAACTGGCAGGCCCGGCGAACCGGGTCTCCCCAGCCGCCCGGACGGCGGTGGGGTTTTGGTTGATATAGGCGCTAATGGCAAGCATCGGTATAGTAATGACGGCTGCCGCCCGGAGAACGCGTTTTGCTGGCATCGTGACCCTCCTGTCAGGTTTCAAAGACCTTACCAGGGTACACTCTCTGAGGCTATAAGTTGTCAGCAATTGGTAAGCAAATGGTAAAGTTATTGCGATTGCGGTTAGAAGAGAGGGCCTTGGCCCTAAATGCCGCGGCGGATGTTTCGGCTTTCGTCTTCGACTGCGGGGAGGAGTTCGGGGAAGTCTTTAGTAGCGGTCCGGGCGGCGGGGCCGGTGGCGATGGCGAGGTCGTCATGGGCCTTGGATCTGGCGTCGCTTCCGGAGAAGAAGCCCGCCGGGCGGCGCGGAGTGGAGTTCTGCCGGCGGTGTCGTAACCGTTTGGCAACAGGAGCCTCCCGCCAGATTTATCGAGACGCCGGTTTACGAATTCGCGTGAACTACCAGTACAGCTTCAAACCCATCTGCATTTGCCGCGGATCGTTCGCCTGATTGGCGACGATGCCGAAGGTGCCGGCGTTCAGGTTCGTGTTTCCGGTTCCGAAGATGGTCCGGTTGAAGATGTTGAACGCTTCGCCGCGCAGGTCGATGCGGATGCCTTCGGTGATCCGGAAGGTCCGGGCGATGCTGACATTTTCCGACTGGCCCCAGAAGGATCGCAGCTTCGGGTTGTGCCGGGTGGCGTTGCCGAAGTCCTGCGGTTGAGCGCCGAAGAAGGCGGGCGGTTGGAGAAAGCGGTCGACGTTGGGATCGAACTTGTCTCCGGCGATGGGCGCGCGCCAGCCTTCATAGGTGGAAATGGCAGGCCGGGTGATGCCATTGAAGATCGGCAGCGGATTATTGCGCGTAAGTTCGAGCGGTGTGCCGCTGTTATAGACCTGAATGGCGGCCAGCCGCCAGCCGCCCAGAACATGGCTAAGCACGCCGCTGGAGGCCCACTTGGCGCCTTTGCCGAAGGGCAGGTTGTAGAGCGTCGAGAACTTGACGACGTGGGTCTGATCGAACTGGCCGATCGACTTCTCGAGCCTGCGGTTGTAGTGATCCTGCGCTGCCGTTTCGCTGTTGGCGAAGTAGCTGTCGGAATCGGTCACCAGTTTCGAAAACACGTAGCTCCACTGGAGCGTCAGGTCCTTGGAGAAACGCCGGTCGAACTTCACGACCGCCGCATGGTAGGAGGAATGGCCGCTCTTGTCCCCGTTCTGGGGACCGGTGGAGATGTTCTGATACTGCGGGAATGGCCGCAGCGCCTGGTTGGCAGTGCGCGCGCCTTGGGTGGCAAAGCTCGGATACGGCGCCCGGACACCGGCGGCCACTGCCGCGGGTGCGTTGTATGCGCCGGTCAGCATGGCGATCGCGGGAGCGCGGCCCAACTGCCCCACCAGGCGGTTGAAGATCGCCGTGTCCAGTTGATTCATTCGCAATATGCCCGACTGCAGATGCGTTCCAACATTGGCGTTGTAGCCGATTTCCAGGACAGTGTTGGCGGCGATCTGGCGTTGCGTGGTTAGCGTCCAGAACAGCGCTTCCGGGGCCCGTGTAGCGTCTTGCCCGTTCCAGAAGTCGACATCCTGGCCATTCTGGAAGCTCGGATTAATCGACGGTGGCAACTGATAGGCGGGCAATCCATCGTCAAGTCTGAACGTTGGCTGCACGCCCTGCGACGTGTTCTGGAACGCCCACTGGCCGATGAAGCCGGCGAAGTGGCCGCTGCCTTGGACGGCGGTGACGCGGGAGAAGGACCGGCCGAAGGCGGTGCGGATCGTCGTCTTCGTGTCCGGAGAATAGGCCAAGCCGATGCGCGGACCGATGCCGCCGTACCATCCGGGAACCAGGCTGCGGGTGTTTTCCCGTCCCGGACCGAAGCCGGCGAACCAGAGCGCGCCGGGGAAGCCGTCGGCAGCCGGATTCGGCCGCGTCGGGTTAAAGTCGGAATACTCATCGCGCTTATTGGTCGGCGGCAGGGTAACGTCGTAGCGGATGCCGACATTCAGAACGAGCTTGCGCGTGATGCGCCAGTCGTCCTGCGCGTAGAAGCCGAAGTAAGGGTAGTTCTGCGCCACTTCGCGCGGCGTTTCGGTGCGGCCTAGATGGGCCTCGCCGAGCAGGAAACTGGCGAAAGAGCTGCCGCTAGTGAAGGAGGTCGCCCCCGGAACGCTGGTTCCCAGGAAATTGAAATCGGCGCGTCCGGAAATGTCCTGTTGTCCGACGCCATTCGCGGTCTGGTTCTGGTGTTGGAAACCGAACTTCCAGGTATGCGAGCCGCGGACGTAGCTCAAGTCGTTTTTAATGCCCCAGCCTGGCTGCAGGGTGCCGTTGTTGGACGGAGATCCCCAGGCATTGTATTCCGTAAAGTTGATCGTCGGGAAGTTATTGTTGCAGTCGATCACGTTCTTGATGCAAACTTTGTCTTTCCAATTTCCGCCAACATTGGCGGAGAAGCTGTCCTTGATAAAGCGGTTGAAGGCGAAAGAGAAGTGGTTGACCATCGACGGCGTGACGGTCCAATTGTGGCTCCAGCGAAATGCCTCGGTGTCCCAAGCTTGAAGGGCGCCGTTCCAGAGCGGTTGAGGCAAGCCGGGAGGACCCGCCGGGCCGGGCTTATTGCGGAAGGTCGTGAGGTTCCACAGAAAGCCCAATCGGTGATTCGAGCCGAAGTTTTGGTCGGCTTTCACGCTCCATTTGTCGGTCGGAGTGACAAGCGTCCCACCGGACACGATGTAGTTCTGCCGGACATAACCGCTGGTACCGGGAGCAAAGCCCCGATTCGGCGCGACGCCTTTCCCAAAAGCGGCAATCTGGCTGGCCGTGCGAGAGAACATGCTCACCGGAATCTGATTGTTCGGAAATGGATCGCGAATGAAGCCGACGCCGTTCGGATTTGCTCGCGTGGTCGCTGGATTATAGACCGTCAGTAGCGATCCGTTCTGGGCCACCCAGTTGCGGAAGTCGCCATTGTACATTTCCGGCGTGGGAACGGAGAGGATGGAATCGTTAGAGCCGACGCGGTTCCGGAAGCCTTCGAAAGACATAAAGAAGAAGGTCTTGTTCCGGCCGTCGTATACTTTCGGAACCACGAGGGGGCCGGCGGCGGTGAAGCCGAAATCGTTCTGGCGGTAGACGGATCTGGTTCGGGCGAAGAAACCGCGGGCGTCGAGCTTGTCGTTGCGCAGGAAGTCATAGGCCGATCCGTGAAAGGCGTTGGTACCGGACTTGGAGGCGAAGGACATGACGCCGCCGCCGGCCTGGCCGTACTCGGCCTTGAAGCCGTTGGTGTCGACGGAGAACTCCGTGAGGGCTTCGACCGACGGGGTGTTCAGGGCGGCTTCGGAGGTGTCGCCGGAGCGGTTGGTGCCTACCGAATAGCCGTCAAGAGTCGCGTCCCATTGGGCTGCCTGGCCGCCGCCGAGGGAGAGCTGCTGCCCGCTGCCCCTTGCTTCGGCGGCGACGGCGACGAGATTGAACGGACTGCGCATGGAACCGGCGACAACGAGGGGCAGTTCATCGACGAGCCTATTTTCGACCAGGGTCGTGACCTTCGCGTTTTCCGTTTGGATGGTCGCCGCGGCGGCGGTGATTTCGATGGAATCGGAGACTTGCCCAAGCTGTAACGTGGCGTCTACGCGGACAGTGCCGCCGCCGGAGACCATGAGGTTCTGCTGGACGAAACGTTTGAACCCGGAGGCGGTGATTTCGATTTTGTAAGCGCCCGGCTGGAGACTGGCGAGGTTGTATTCGCCTGTTCCTGTCGAGACCGCCTTGGTCAGCGTATTGGTGTCGCGCTGGACGAGCGTGAGTTGGGCGCCGGCGACTGAAGCCCCGGTTGGATCGGTGACGATACCGGTAATATTACCGCGTTCGCTCTGCGCAAACATTGCAAACGCCCCCAAACAGAGCAGGGCAGTGATCTTTTTCATTTGAAGCATTCCTTTGCGGGTACACTATCACAATTCCTTGCGGGTACGCTAGAGGTATGGCAGGCATTCAACTTATCACCGCAGAACTCTTCAGCGACCTGGAGTCGCGGGCCGCCGCATCGCCGCGGCGGCGCATGAACCACAACTTCCACAGCGGACCGGGAGACAATCCGCACCGGATGCTGAACGTCCTGCTGCGCGGGACCTACGTGCGGCCGCACCGCCATGTGACGCCGCCGAAGAGCGAAGCTTTCCTGCCGCTGACGGGGCGGGTTGGTATCGTTTGTTTCGATGACGATGGCGCCGCTACCGCTCACCACGAGCTTGACGCGGCCGGCCCGGTGCGCGGGATCGACTTGCAGCCCGGCGTCTGGCACACGGTCCTCGCGCTTTCCGATGTCAGTGTCTGCTACGAAGTGAAGCCTGGACCGTGGGAGCCGGCCAGCGACAAGGACTTCGCCGCTTGGGCGCCGGCGGAAGGCGATCCCGCGGCCGGCGAGACGCTGAAAAGCTGGGAGGCGCTGTTTACTTAGCCGGGTACCAGCCCCGGTCCCACGGGAACGCGAAAGTTGGTTTGTTTGCGTAGCGTGTCATCTGGAATTCGAGCCTGGCGCCGGCGCCAGGTTCCAAACGAACCGTCATCACCGCTCCCTGGAACGCCGTCGTCTTTCCCGCTATGGTCACGCCGTCAAAGCGATGCTCGCCGTAGCCGCCGGCTTGAACCACCACTTCGCGGGGTTCGATTTGATTGGTGTTGACGAGAGTGAGCGTCGCTGCATCGGCGCCTAATTTTTCCACCAAGGCGCCGACATCCTCCGGCAGCCCGGCGCGGCGCATCATTGGATCGAAGTAACGAAACCGGCTGTGCAAAACCCAGATGCGGCCGCTGGAAAAATAGCCGCCCATGGTCAGGTTCGTCAAGGCGTTAGTCGTTGCCGGATTCAAGTCCAGGAGGTAATCGGCCAGCCGTGAATCGGCGGTGGTGCTGTCGTTGCGGATCATCTCTACTCGCTGGCGGACGCGACCGATATCGCTTTGCAGCGCCTTCTCCGGGAAGTCGGGAATCTTGCCTTCGAGATAGCCGAGCCACGGCGCCGTGCGGTCCTGCTCACTGTAGCCGCCGCGGCCAACGCTCACGTCGAAAGAGGTGGCAATGGGCACGCGCTCCAGGTCTTTGCGATTCATGGACCAGAAGTAGATCTCGGCCAAACGATCGGTGTGCAGCTTGTTGGTGAAGTGGTACCACTGCGGCGGACCGTCGAATTTGTAACCGCGCGGGTCGCCGTACATTTGGGGCAGCAGCGTCCGGCCGTTCTCCACCTTTTTCTGCGCATAAATGTTGTCCATCTGCCTGCGCAGCGTATCGACATAGCTCTGGTCGCCGCTCAACAGGAGCGCGTTGCCGAAGCCGGGCCACGTCCCATCGGTGAAATAATTGCGATGGGCGATCTGCCCCAGCTCGCCGTCGAAAATGGTGAAGTTCCAACCATAGGTTCCCTTCCACCACTGGCCTTTGTGCTCGCCGCCGGGCTTGCCGTCGAGTCCGATGGCGCTTGGGATCATGCCGCCGTTTTCCGCGGCGCGCTGTTTCCAGGCGCCCATGTAATCGAGCGCCCATTGCCGGTATTTTTCTTCGCCGGTGAGCGCGTACGCGTTGAGCCCCAGGATCGTGGATGCGAGATTCAGGAAGTTGTCGCCGGAGCTGTCGAGGTACTCATCGCAGTGCGACAGCATCTTCTTGTAGTTGGCTTCCAGATCGAGCATTTTGCCGCGGCCGGCCGGATTGTGCAGCAAATGGAAGGTGCCTGGAACGGGATCGCCCACCCAGTCATACGTCGTCGCTTTGCGAAGCATCGGCCCTTTGCTGCCGGTCCACATACTCCTCAGGATCTTCTTTTCTTTGTCGTAGTTGGGCGCCTCCGGGTCCTCGCCAATGTACATGGCGGCGAAGCGTTTCATGCGCTGGCGGTACAGCTCATTGTTCGGCTCCGAGAGCCCTTGGAGGAGGAAAGCGCGCATGCCTTCGCCGGTGTGGAACCAATCGGATTGGGTGATGAACTCTTTGGAATAGGCGCCATTGGCGGCCAGCGTGGTGAGCTTCGTGCGGAGTTCGTTGTACTGGTTCCAGTGGCCTTCCTGGCCGCGTTTGAAGTGTTGCAGGACGGAATCCGAACCGCCCAGGGCGTGAAGCAGCGTCCAGTTCCAGTAGGTTTCAATGGCGTCATCGGGGCCATCGAGCGTGCCCCAGCGCGGTGTGTGCAGCAGGTAGCCGCGTCCATCCATAAACTTTTTGGCGAACTCTTCGACGGCCAGCGAGTTGTACTTTAGCAGGTCCCGCTCCAGCAGCGCCCACGCTGGCGGCGCCATGGGGGTTTTTACGTGGAGGGTGGGTTGGGCGGAGAGTGTGACGGCGAACAGGAGGAGAAGTTTCATTTGGGCCCTCGTTTAGTGAAACAGCAGCGGCGCGAACTCGGCCAGATTTTGCCGCCAGACGGTGTACGTGTGGGCGCCGGGAGTGGCGCGCCAGATGTGCCGCACGCCGGCGGATTTCAGTTTTTCGGCGAGATCGGCGGAGCGCGGGAAGAGCGAATCCTCCGTGCCGCAGGCGACCCAAACCAGCGGGTTCGCCTTCTTCAGATCGGCCATGTGCTTCTCCATCCCTTGGGGGACGGCGGCGCTGAATGAACCGATAGCGCTGAAAAGATCCAGGTGCTTCATGCCGATACCAAGCGACTGACCGCCGCCCATGGACAGGCCGGCGATGGCGGTCTTGTCGCGCGTTCCGTGGATCCGGTACTTCGTGCGCACCATGGGCATGACGTCCTGCAGCACGTACTGCTCATAGGTGTCGACGTTCTTGGCTTGCATCTCTCGCGGCGAGCCAAACGGCACGGCATGGCCGAAGGGCATGACGACAATCATGGACTCCGCCTTTTTCTCGGCGATCAGGTTGTCGAGAATGAAATTGGCGTGCCCGGCGAGTACCCAGCCGCCGGCGGTGTCGTTAGAACCGTGGAATAGATAGAGTACGGGGAACTTCTTGTTGCCGGAAGCCGTATACCCTGGCGGGGTATAGATCCATATCCATCGCGTTTCTCCATTGAGAACCTTTGATTTTTGATAGTTGATTTCGACCGTGCCGTGGGGCACGTCGCGGGGCTGCCATTCGGCGTTGCCGTCGCCGGGCACTTCGAGGAGGCTGGCGGAAGTACGCGCGCGGAGTTTGATGCGGGGATTTACGGGGTCGGCCATGGTGACGCCGTCGACGACGAAGTGATAAATGTAGACGCTCGGCGGCAGGGTGTCCGTGGTGATGGACCAGATTCCTTTCTCGTCCTGCTGCATCGGCTTAGTGGTTCCTACCGGCATGAAGTCACCGTAGAAGAGCACTTCGCTCGCTTTCGGCGCGGCCATGCGAAAGGTCACGCGGCCATCGGCGTTGACTTCGGGAGAAACCACCATTTGTCCAAAAAGGCCGGCGGAGGCCGTGAGAAGAACAGTGACTCGGTTCATAGGTTAACCATCCTATGCGATTCCTGGTCCCGGATGAAACTGTCGATTGGGGATCGCGTGTGCGGTGCGCGAACCGGCGGGGCAATTTCGGGCGAGCCCGGTCAGGGATCCCGCTACGCCACCAGATTACCGGCGCCGAAGAGAAGACTGGCGGCGCCGCGGAGGGCTGCGCCAACGGGCGCGCGTGGCGGATATTCGGTTGTCAAATATCGAGTGCGAATTACCGGCGATGGAGTTACTCAAGGCCGGGTTCGCGGTTGCGGTGATTGGCTTCGTTTTCGCAGATTTTCGGGTTAGGACGGCTTGCCGATACCGTGGTACTCGTCGAAGTTCTCGCGAGCGACGCGGTTCATGCGTATGCCTTCAACGACGGGGAAGGCGAAGACGTTGGGCGAGGCCAGGGGGCCAATGGTTTCGTTTTCGCTTTTTGCGAGATGGATGGTGCGGCCGAGACGGATGGTCTGGAGGTCGCGGAGGGTGTTGAGGGCGCGGTGGAGCGACATTTCGGCGGCGGCGCGGTAACGGGCGAGTTGACGCAGGGCTGCCTCCGATTCCGGGTTGGTGAAGGGGTCTTCGCCGTGTTCATCGAAGAGTTGGCGGGTGATCTTGCGGACCTGGCGGAGACGCCAGGCGGCGTCCCGGAATTCGTAAAGGGCGTCCATTTCGAGCGCGCCCTTGGGCTGGATTTGTTCGATGAGGGCTTTTTCGACGGCGTCGAAGTAGGGACGGTCTTCGGCGTCGATTTTGAGGACGCCGGTGGTGAAACCGTGGGTGGTGGCGTTACGGGACGAGTTGGCCTTGCCTTGCCCGGTGCGCGGGCCGGTGGCGTGTTGGGCGTTGGCCTGATTGGCGAGGACTTGGGCGGCGGTAGCCATGATTACTGAACCTCCGGGGTGTCGATGACGAGGGGTTTGGGCAGTTTGTTGAGGTCGGCGAGGGGGCACTGACTGGCGACCTGCTGCTCCGCGAGATGGTAGAGTTCGCAATCGTGGCTGGCGCGCGCGGACTGGAGACGCTTGAGCTGTTTGAGGGATCTGTGCCAGTTGCGGGAGGCGCGGGTGTGGGCGGTGTTGAGACGGGGCTCGGCGGCGGGGTTGGCGTCAGCGGAATGGTCACGGACGCGTTGCATTTCCCAACTGGCGTGGAGGAGTTCTTCGGTGAGAATGCCCTCGACGACGTTGGCGGGTTTGACCGAGTCAATGACGGAGTCGCGACGCTCGATGAAACGGGCTTCGGAATCGGGGGTGTGGATGGCGTGCGCGCCGAATTGGAAATCAGACATTTGCGGGCCTCTTTTCGATTTCTCCGGGGATATTGGCCGGGCGGGGAGGAGGGGCGAGGCCCTGTCTCTATTACCATTATATAAGTTTGTCTAGTTTCTGTCT
>ENA-ORBV01002571-ORBV01002571.1-microbial-mat-metagenome-genome-assembly--contig:-NODE-2571-length-38076-cov-5.656596_pt1 | contig 38076 bp, 27 predicted proteins | sample MGYA00237777_ERZ505514 | MGnify/ENA primary metagenome ERZ505514 (study PRJEB26160, sample SAMN06269048) | microbial mat metagenome | isolation source: Oligotrophic lake microbial mat | place... | reverse complement strand
GCAGGCGGCAGCAGGCCGTCACGCGACATCGCCATCAGGATGCGCGGCTGACCGAGCTGAAACACCAACAGCACCGCCGTCACCGCGATGATCGCTCCCAACGACATCACGGTGGCGGCTCCGGGCAAACCCGCCCGGCCCAGAGCATGTGCGAGCGGATCGCCCGTCCCGAGCTCCGACGCAGGTACAAGCCCCGTGATCGCCGCCGCGGTGGCCACGTACAGCACCGTGCAGATAAGCAGCGAGGCGATCATGCCACGCGGCAGATTGCGCTGCGGATCCCGGGTTTCCTCCGCCGCGGTCGAAACAGCGTCGAAACCGATGTAGGAAAAGAAGGCCAGCGAGGCGCCGGTCCAGATCCCACGAAAGCCGTTGGGTGCGAAGGGATGGTAGTTCGCTGGCTCGATGAAGAAGGCGGCGATTCCCACGAAGGCCAGCACCAGCAGCACCTTGAAGATCACCATGGCGGCGTTCAACCGGGCGCTGTGCCGGATCCCCAACACCAGCACCATCGTCAACGCCACAACGATGAGCGCAGCCGGCAGGTTGAAGGCGATCACAAAGTCGCCAAGGTGGGGCGCGGCCGCGGCGATCTCGGGCGTGCGCGCGGCTGTCTGCAGATCGGTCGCCATCCAGTGCGGAAAATCCACACCAAAGGCGCCGCGCAAAAAAGAGCGGAAGTAATAGAGAAAAGCGCATGGATATAGAACGTTTGTAACGCGATCGGTGGTCAGTTTATTTTTTATTTGTTCAGGATGTGCGCTCGGGTGCGATTGCATCCCACTTCGACCCAGGCTCGATCCGTAGAGGTTTTCAGCAAGGCGCCGACCGCGGCCTGTAAAATATGTGGTGAATTAACAGTATTTTGAAGGCGCTCGCCGCGGATTCGTAGGATCGTAGACTTCAAATGAAGTCCCCCCTATTCGGTCCTGGTGTTTTAATTTTGGGCCTTGTCGGATTGTCGGCCGTTGGTTGCCAGAACCTGTTCTCAAGCGACAGCCCCGACTGCAAGGATCCGAAGGCGATCTACGATTCTTTCAACGATTCCTGTTGGCTTTGTGGCCCAGGTGAAGACTACGACTTCGGAACGCACGCGTGCCGCGAGGTTGGCGAGAGTGGTTGTTGGGCCGACGAATACTTCAATGCGGAAACGCGGGGTTGTGAACATTGCGATGACGCGCCGATCGATCTAAACACCGGTGAGTGCCTCGTTGATGAGAACGGTGGCTCAAGCGGGGGGACCGGTGCAGGCGGAGAGGGCGGCGCAGCAGGGAACAACAACGCAGGCTCCGGTGCCGGAGGCAGTGCTGAAGATGGTACGGGTGGCACCATGACCGGTGGTACGGGTGGCGCCATGACCGGTGGTACGGGTGGCACCATGACCGGTGGTACGGGTGGCACCATGACCGGTGGCACGGGTGGCACCATGACCGGTGGCACGGGTGGCACGCCGGTGCCGACTGAAACGTATCCCTGCCCCATGGTGGGCAACTGCCGCGTGCTCACCCTCGGTGATGGCGTTGCATCGGGCGTGGGTTACACCGGTGGTTACCGGGTTCAGTTGATGGCTTCGCTCGGTGCTTACCGTGTCGAACTGGTGGGCAGCCAGTCTGCTGGTACGACGGCGGCCAACCGACCGCACGAGGGGTTCCCGGAATATCAAACGACCGCAGGCGGCGGAAAAATGGGTCTGGTCGACAAGTTGCCCGCCGTCGTCAGCACCGCCAAGCCCCACATTGTGATCTTGAACGTCGGCGCGGAAGACATCTTCAATAACTTCCAGCTCAACCTGTTTCGGACGCGACTCGGCGCAGTCATCGACAAGATCTTCATGGGCGCCCCCAACGCGCTCATCGTCGTGTCGCACCCAGCACCCTCGCGGGACAATACCTTCAACACCCGCCTGACGACAGTCGACACGGCCATCGCCAACGAGGTGACTGCCCGCAGGGTCACCCAGCGGATCACCCGCGCGGCCATCCGTCGCACATTTGAGCGGCCATTCCAGCCCGGCTCAGTCGACACCGACAAGGCCTCTGCGACCCGCTATTACCCGACCATGGAAGGGTATAACACGATCGCAGACACCTACGCGGGGCTACTGCGTTCACAGCTCAAATTGAAGTAGTGCGGTTTACCCGAAACTTCATTCGGCCCGAAGCCCCGGCGCTTCGTGGCCGCTGCGCGCCACGTATTCAAGATAACCACCGCCATAAGGTATGGCGCCGTCTGGATTGAGTTCCAGCACTCGATTCGAAAGCCCTGCCAGGAACGAACGATCGTGTGACACGAATATCATCGTGCCTTGAAACACGGAAAGCGCCTTCACCAGCATTTCCTTGGTTGTCATGTCTAGATGGTTCGTGGGCTCGTCGAGCACCAAAAAGTTCGGCCGACCGTAGAGAAGGCGCGCCATCACCAGCCGGGCTTTCTCGCCTCCGGAAAGCACCCGACAGTTCTTTTCGATGTCATCGCCCGAGAAACCGAAACACCCTGCGAGCGTGCGCAGCGTGGCAACCGACGCCAGCGGGAACGCCTCTTCGAGGGTGCCGTAGACGGTCTTTTCCGCATCGAGCAACTCCATCGCGTGCTGTGCGAAATAACCCATCGATACCGAGGCGCCAATCGTCACCTTGCCGGTGTCCGGCCCGGTTTCTTGTGCGATCATTTTCAACAGCGTCGACTTGCCGGCGCCGTTGACACCCATGATGGCCCAGCGATCGCCGCGCTTGACGGTCAGGCTGAGGTTCGCGTGCACCACGCGACTGCCGTATTGCTTGCCCACGCCTTCAATGCGCACGACGTCGTCGCCTGAACGATCGATCTGGGGAAAGTCGAACGTTTGCGTGCGTCGACGCACCGGGGGTTGCAGCTCCTCGATCTTGTCCAGCTTCTTGATGCGAGACTGAACCTGAGCCGCCTTGGCGGCCTGCGCCTTGAATCGATCGATGAACCGCTTTTCTTTGGCCAACATGGCCTGTTGCCGGGTGAACGCGGCCTCGGCGTGGGCCGCATTCAGTGCGCGCTGCTGTTCATAGAAATCGTAGTTGCCCGTGTAGCTCGTCAACACGCCACCATCGATTTCGATGATTCGTGTCACGATACGGTTCAGAAACTCGCGATCGTGCGAGGTCATCAACAATGCACCCTCGTAATCCTTCAAAAAGGTTTCAAGCCAGATGAGAGATTCGAGATCGAGATGATTCGAAGGCTCGTCGAGCAACAGTGCATCCGGCCGCATCAACAGGATGCGAGACAGCGCCACGCGCATCTTCCAACCGCCCGACAACTTCCCCACGTCGCCATCCATCATCTCCTGTGAAAAGCCAAGACCTGCCAGGATCTCGCGTGCGCGGGCTTCGAGGCCGTAACCACCGAGCTCGTCAAACCGCGCCTGCACTTCACCAAAGCGCTCGAGCAATCGATCCAGGTTGTCGGCCTGCGCCGGGTCTGACAGTCCCGCCTCAAGCTTTGCCAGCTCCGCTGCCACGGTCGAAATTTCACCAGCACCGGCCATGGTTTCTGACACCACGGAACGTCCCGACATCTCGCCCACGTCCTGGTTGAAATACCCAAGCGTGAGACCCCCTTCGACCGAAACCGTGCCTTCGTCGCTGGTCTCCTCTTTCATTAAAAGGCGAAAGAGCGTGGACTTGCCAGCACCATTGGGCCCGACCAGCCCAACTTTTTGGCCGCGAAAGACCGCCGCAGACGCGTTGACGAACAGGATCTGCGATCCGTGCTGCTTGCTGACGGCATCGAAATGAATCATGGGGGTTGCCAGGGTAACGCGCCCTTCTCATTCGGCAAGCGCTGGTATCCTTGTACACCGCTAACGCGCTCGGTTAAGATTGACCCGACCATGGCAAACGACGAATCGGCAGACCAGATCCCCGCGCCTGGCAGTCAAGCCGACTTGGTCCGACTGGCTGCCGCCGTCAAGGAACAACCCGAATCGAGCACGGCCTGGCTTCGGCTCGCAGAGGTACTGGAACGGCGCGGTTTTGTCGAAAGGGTCTACCGGGCCTACGCCCGCGCCTTCGAGCTCGATCCCAGTTCAACCCCGCTGCAGCTTTCGATGGGCCAGTTCCTGCTCAATCGCGGAGAACTCGACGATGCCGAACGCATGTTTCGGATGGCGGCGGCGTCCGGAACCATCGAGTCCATCACGGGCATCGGGGCCGTGTTTGAACATCGCGGCGATCTCGACGCCGCGATTGCCCTCGTCGACCGATTCGACGAGGGACTCGATCATTCCATGTCGCTGCGTCTATTGAAGGCGCGCATGTTGATCCGAAAGAAGCGCGCCGCGGAAGCCGTGGCCATGCTGGTGGCGTCGAAAATTCCCACGGAGCCCAACCCCAAAACGTATTACTACCACGCACTCGGCGATGCCCACGAGGCCGCCGGTCAAGCCGACGCAGCCTTTGCCGCATGGACGCGCGCCAATCAACTGCGGGGTCTGACGTTTGATCCGGTGGCCCACACACGCAACATCGATCGGCTGATTGAACGCCACACCGAGGATACGCTTGCGTCCTTGCCCAAGGCGCCACCCGGCACGCCGCTGCCCATTCTGATTGTTGGCTTGCCGCGCTCCGGAACCAGCCTTGTAGAACAGATCCTCTCTAGCCATTCAGACGTCCACGGCGCCGGCGAGCTCGACGATTTGCGTGATCTCTCCCTCACCTACACACCGGAGTCGCAAGCCTCGGTCAATGAAGCGTCCCTGCGATACCTGCGCCGAATCGGTGAATTGTCGCAGGGCGAAAAGTACGTCACCGACAAGATGCCACACAACTTCATGCATCTCGGCGCGGCGGCCCAGATCCTGCCGATGGCACGCGTGATTCACTGTCGACGCAACCTGATGGATGTGGGCCTGTCTTGCTTCAGCAAACACTTTGGCGCTTTCCACAACTACGCCTGCGACCTCACGGCCATGGGCCATTTCTTCAAAGAGTATTTGCGACTGATGGCGCACTGGCGCACCGTCGCCCCGCTTTCAATCTTTGAGGTTCATTACGAAGAGCTGGTTTCCGATCCCGAAACCATCGTTCGCAACCTGATAGACTTCTGTGAGTTGCCCTGGGATCCCGCGGTCCTCAATTTCCACGAATCGAAGCGCATCGTTTCCACCGCGTCCTATGCCCAGGTCCGGACACCCCTCTACAAAAGCGCCATGGGTCGCGCCGAGCAGTACAAAACCCACCTGGAACCTCTGCGTCTGGCGCTCGAAGTTTGAGCCGCCAGGAACCGATGAATACGGTACGATGAGCCCGCGCCCATGATCGGAAAACGGTACGGCAACTATCTTGTCATCTCCGAACTCGGTCGCGGGGGTATGGGAACGGTCTACCTTGCCGAGAATCCCTCCATTGGCCGCCGGGTCGCCATCAAGGTCCTGCGCGACGAGGTGGGACTGGATCCGCAGACGACCCAGCGTTTTCTGAACGAGGCCCGCGCCGCCAACGCCATCCACCATCCCAACATCATCGAGGTGGTGGACGGCGGAACCTCCGAAGACGGGCAGCCCTACCTCGTCATGGAATTGTTGCTCGGTGAAGAGCTGTCGCGCCGAATCAAACGCCTTCGCACCGTGCCGATTCAAAACGCGCTGGAGATCACCTACCAAACTGCGTCTGCGCTGGGAGCCGCACACAAACTCGGGATCATTCACCGCGATCTCAAACCGGACAACTTGTTCCTGGTGCCGGACACCCTTGATCCAACCATCGAGCGCGTCAAGGTGCTCGACTTCGGCATTGCCAAGCTGCAATCGGCGGCGAAGCAACCGATGGTGAAAACCCAGACCGGAGCGTTGATGGGAACTCCCATCTACATGTCGCCCGAGCAATGTCTTGGTACGAAGGAAGTGGATGCGCGCAGCGACATCTACTCACTCGGCTGCATTCTTTTCGAGATGCTGAGCGGCCGACCCCCTTTCCTTTCCGAAGGCGTGGGCGAGTTGATTGTGATGCACATCAACGCAAAGCCGCAGCCCATTGCCGAGCTGAACGCATCGGTCCCACAACCGATTGGCAATCTGATTGTCCGTATGTTGGCGAAAAACGTCGACGAGCGGCCGCAGTCGATGGAGCAAGTTCAAATTGCTCTCAAAGCCTCTGCGGGCTCGCAGATTGATCTGCGGGTGGTGTCGTCGCACGATTTGCGCAAAGCGGTGACCCTGGGAGGAAATGCAGGTCTTCCACTTGCTGCAACCCAGACCGCAGGCTCACTTGCGGATTTCATCACCCAGGATATGCCCGAACGCAACACCGGGAAGACCAAGATCAAGATCATACTCGGTCTTGGCATTGCGAGCGCGGCCCTCGTCGGTGCGCTCTTCTTGGGCGGGCAATCGACGACAAAGTCTGAACCTTTGAATGCACAACCGGAACCACCGAAGGTTGAGCCCGTGGCCCAGCCGGTTCAGGTTGTCGATGCGGCCCCGGTGCAACCTGCGATCGTGACACCCAATCTGCCTCCCAAGGTGGACACGAAACCGTCGCACAAAAAGCCACCAGGCCGCCCGGTCGTCAAAAAGCCCGAGAAGCCCGTGTCGAATCCGGCGGTTGAAGAACCCGCGAAGCTTTAGATCGCAGCGACAGATGAGATCCAGAACCGTGAACTAGTCGGAGGCGGAATGGTGGTCGCGCAGTTCTCAATGAAGCACTTTCTGAATATTTTCTCATTTCATCCGCCGTTGGCCGCGTCCTGTGTTGTCATAGCGGGACGATGTCAACACCAGTTGAACTGGCACGTGCGTCCCTTCGCGGTGCCGTGGAGGCCTTGGAAAGAGTGGCGTTACCATCGAACGGGAAGACGCCACCAGCGGACGTAGCGGCAGCAGGCAGATCCTTTTTGCTCTTGGTTCTCAACCTGACCAGCGAGGCCATGGGAACGACACAATGGTCGTTTTCGCCTTACATCGCCGGAAGTTGAGACACAGCATGTGGACGGGAAAGGTAGGGTCGAATCGGATCGTACGACGATTGGTCGGCGACGTGAATCTCAGTGCGATATCCGAGTTGGAACCGGGTTTCAAGATTTTTCAAGCTGAAACGGTTTCGATTGGCGGCGACGCACCAAAATCATTCATAGAATTTCACGGGGGCCGAGATCTCTTCGGCCATGCTTACATCGCGAAAGGGTCACGCAAACAAGGTCCGCGGGAGTGCGTGACGGAGTATCTCATTTCACGGGTTGCTGGCGGGCTCCCCGTGCGGATGGCGCGATCACGACTCGTCATCGTTCCAGGCCGGGCACTTGCCGACCCAGACGTCCGATTCATGTCTCGCTACTTTCTCGATACCGGTCGCCGCGAAATCTTGACCCACGGGCTTGAATTGGTGGCCACAGCATTCGGGATGGATGAGCGAGCGATCCAAACCGAAGTCCCGCGCAATCCGACCAACAACTCGCGGCGAAGGTTCGTGAGCCTGGAAGAGAACGTTTCTTGGAAAAGTACGCCAGCGATTCCCGCCCGCTGATCGGTGTTCCGGGCCTGGGAAACTGCAATCATTTTGACCTGGCGCGCCACCTGATATCGACCAATCCCGAAGGATGTGTTGCGGCGGGCTTGCGCTCCGTGGTTACGGCATTTTCGATTTCGCGCTGCGAACGCATGCTTCACCGATATTTCCGTCTCATACTGTCCCGGCACCGGCTAGAGTTGATTCGCGACCTCCTGCGCTTTCGCGAGGCCAGACTGAAAGAGATTTGCCGATCCGGCCGATAGAAATTACAAGAGGCAAGGTTCCTGTGGTCAAAGCTCTCCGCAATAAATTTTCTGCCTTCCTGAAAACGTGGGGACTTTCTGCGTCGCCTCCCCTACCGGGGAACCAAGCGCCCGCTGTCGATGTGGTTTTGGCCCTTAGCGCGACGGATAAACTGTTGGTGGGTACGCTGGAGTGCGAGGACGACGAGTTTATCTTCAGCTACTCGGGCGCATTCAAGCAGCGGCACGAAGTGCCACCAATAGGCGCGTTTCCTGACCGGAATCGGGTCTATCGATCGCACGAGCTCTGGGCGTTCTTTCAAGTTCGAATCCCCCCCTTTGATCGGCCAGACGTGAAGCGGGTGTTGGAAATGCGCCATCTCGACCGAGAAAACGTAATGGCCGTACTTCCCGAATTGGGTGGGCGGGCCGTGACGAGCCCTTACGATCTCGAACGACATCGATCGCCTGCGTAGGCGCCAAACGGCACCGCCGCTCACGAAGGTTTGTCGATCCACGGCAACCTGGCTGCGTGTGTGCGTTCTTTGTCACAGAATGGCCTTCTTGCTTCCAGTTGAGTGGCGCGTGTTACGGTTTATCCGTCGCGGAAATCTTGGTTTGCAAGGCTGGCAAAGTCTCGAGCAAGTCATCGGCGCGAACGGGTCCTTGAAACGAGTGCGATTGCGACGCCAACACGCCCAGGCTGGATCCAATGCGTCCGTCGACTGCACCCCAACCTGGCGCAGCAACACACGCGGATCCACCAAAGCGGCTTGCTGGTGCGCATTGCCGTGATCCGAGAAGAAGGTGAATTCAAAACGGTTCGGATGGCGTTCTTGGAAATCGGTAATGCGGCGATCGATCTCGATCAACATCGCAATCGCACGCGGCAACCCACCCTGATGCGAAACAACATCGACGTTCATCAGATAGGTCAACAGTGCCGATTGCTGGCGGCCGCGATTGGCGATGACGTAAAACATCTCGTCGAGTACGGGCGGTAGAGACGCTTCCGGATCGGAGTAGCCCCGAACCGTCCAAAACGTACCGTCTCCCATGAAATCGAATTTCCGATAGACGGGCAAGGGATCTAACACGCCGTGACGCAAGGGATGTTCCACCACGCCTTGCAGCCCTTCGTTGACCAGTCGGTTCTTTTCGGGATCGAAATACTCGAGGTCGTAGCCATGCAGCGTGCCCGTTCGCAACATGCGGGTCCAGGAATAGTCAGAAACGGCGGGAAAGTTCGCGATCAGATCGGTGTCGTTCCAACCTGAAAAGGCACCGCGGGAACGGGCACCTTCAAACGCAGCACGCGATACACCGTCCATACCAATATAGACCTGCACCGGTGCTTCTTGATGGCCATCCGCCACCGGCACGGCACCCAAAAATCCACCGTACGATGCATCGCAGGCACAAAGACCCAACATCAAAATCACGATGGTTTTCATTGGAACACCAATGCCGCATCCAACATCACAAAGCTGCTCTGTTCGCCGGCAAGATCCACCCGTCGACCCGCGCCTAGATTGCCCTGAACGTACTCGCCATAGTAGGCGAAGGACAGCGCGCCGTGCATCACAGGGCTCACGCGCACGCCGGTAATCCCCGCATGCGCACGAACGGCCCACACGGGCGCCGTTCGCCACTCGGCAAACAACGTCTGACCGAAACTCAGATGATTCTGAGCGGCCTCATCGGAGGCCATATAGAGCGCGGTGCTGCTCCAATGCAGGGCGACCGTGCGCGTAAACGAGAAACTCTTCGCGAAGGCAAACGGCAAAAGCCAAACTGGGGCGTAGGGATTGGCGAACGCGCTGGCATGTAGGTTGCCAATCCCCCGACTCTCTGCGGCCGTGGGCACTCGGTACACGCCGAACACAAACGCAGCACGGATGCGTTCACTTTCATACAATCGAAGCTTCAACTCGGCGTTGTAGCTGCCGTAGAGATCAAGAAAGGGCTTTGTCCCGATCTGGACGGGGCCAAATGCGACTTGAGCATCAGTCCATCCGACCTGGCCAGAACCCGTGTCTCGAATGGCCCCGGTGTATTCCCAAAGAGGAACTGAGCCGTTGATCGCAACGGGAGGCGGGGCGGTTTCCGTATCCTGGGAAGGTGCCGCAACATCCTTGAGACGGACTTGCACATCGGCTGTCGCAGACAGCGCAATCAAAGCCAGCATGGAGACCATCAAGTCGGTCATCTGCAGATCGTATGCCAATCATGTTTCGGGCTTCACACGCGACTGAATAGAGGCTCGCACCGAAACGTCATCGTCCCGCTTCACATGCGAACGGCAATTCGAGTTCGCAGCCCACATCGTTCCAACGGCCCACGTTGGTACTCCCCTCGATTGCGCCGCAGTTCTCGGGATGGCCGTCTCTGTCTCTGTTATTGGGCTTTCCTTCCGCCCAAGCGGTGAACCCTGAGTTTGAACCGTCGCTCCAAACCCACTTCCCCTCTACGGCTTCGTCGGTGTAACCCATCCACCACGGCGATCTGGCCAGTTCAAATGTCCTTTGCAGTTGCCGAACCTGTTCGTCAAACCAGCGGCTTTCATTCTCGTTGTTGATCGAAACCAGCGTGTAGCCTTGGGATTCGCAATACGATTCGGCATCCGCCCAGGTCATCAGCATCGGGACAAAAAGGTAGGCATGCTTCTCAAAATATTGAGGTATGAACGGGCATCCCGCGTTGTCGTCGATGGTTTGATCGCAGTTGTCGTCACGCCCATTGCAAGTTTCGGTCTGCGGCACACAGGTACCAGGGCTTTGGCCTCCCGTCCCTTTCGTGCCACCCGTGATGGCCGCACCACCCGAACCTGCCGTTGAACCTCCACTTTGGCCCGTACCACCGCTGCCTGCTTTGTTGCCACCTGTCGTCCCACCGGCGCCTCCGGACAGGTTGCGGGTTCCACCCGTTGCATTGGGTTTGGTCGAATTTGCGACAAGCCCGGCACCGTCGACGCCGCATGCAATACACAAACCCAATAGCGGCAACCAAACCCGCGATCGGACACGTTCACGGTGCTGGGTATGGGTCATCGCCCGAAGTATACGCCTGTTGGGCCAACCATGCGCTTTCATTGGGGTCCAACCTGCCCGGGCGCCAAACCTGAAGTCCCGTGGCAGCGGTGCTTGTTCATCGATGACGCTTCAAATGGCCATCGCGCAAGCGCATGAAATCAATCGCGGATTGGCAGACATTTCGATGGTGTCTGCCCCAGCCGCTGGCAGCCATGGCAGCTACATCTACGCTTTTCCAACACCCGCAGGTGGATTTGCGCTTGTCTTTCGACGCGGCGGGGGCGATTGCCCCGCGGGCTGCACAGTGAACGAGTATTGGTACTACGAATCGAATGCCGCCTGCCAAATGGAAGCCGCCGGCCACTACAACCCAACCTGGAAAGACGGGTGTCTCGAGGGGGAAGGCAGCCCACGTTGGGGGGTTCCGCCCGAGCCTGATCCGGCGAGACTTTGTGGCGCTGACAATACGCCGAAGGACATCGGCGGGACATATAAGTTCACTGCATCGGGCTTGCAACAGGACTGTGGAGACAAGAGCATGCAGAGGATGGTGACGTTGCCAATAACGATAACCGTCATACAAGAATCGGCGACACCGGAAAAAGGCACGGCCATCATTTCAGGCACCGGAAATCCGCGTTTGGACGGCGTACCGTGGCAGGCCACCTTCTTGCGACGAAGGCTCGCTGTGATGCAAGAGATGAGCAACCTTCCCAACGTATGTCTCGACCAATCCATGCTCGATTTGAACCTCGACTTTGAAACGAAAGATCCAGGATCGCTGAATTTTTTCGAGTCACACTCAATCACTTGTCCCGAGCCTACGGATGGGATCGGTTACTGCAAGGGCAGCATCAATCTGTCGTTGACTCGAATCCTGTGACAGGATCGCCCAAGGCAGTCGCAGCGCAAATGGTCCCGCAGCCGAGATCACGACGAGCTGTCGTGCAAGGTTCACCTTCGGCAATTTTCGGGAAGACCCTCGATAATTTTGGCTCAGGGATAGTCATCTGCGACTTGTAGTCCGGGTGCGTATTCGACGGGCAAACCGAGGCCCGTCGGCGGTGACGCTACACGCGAGGCGCGGAGTTGTCCCCATGTTTCGCTGTTGGAGCCAGCGGCGGCAAACTGATGATGACTCGGGTGACATGGTTGTAAACGCCGTTGGTGTCGATCACCAGCGTTCCGCCCAAACGGCCAACGGCACGACGCAACTGCGCTGCGAACCAGTGAGATGCTGCCGTGGCGTCTTGCGCGACCGATAGATCCCGGTCGCACGACTCGATCTCGATCGCATAGTGCAGGGGATTGATGCGGGATTGCAGCCTGGTGCGTAGGACGATTCCGCCGTTCGCCGCAACGGGCTTGCCGAGCAAGATGCACCCGGTGAGCAGCAGGTGTTCAACCCCACGGAGGCCCACCGAAACCTGGCACGGATCGGCGGTGTATTCGAATTGAACGTTGGACTTGAAAAGTTCTCCAAGCACGGATTGCATCCCACGGACCACATCATTCAGGTTGCAGCATCCGCTTTTCGTAAAGGCGTCGGCAAGGAATCCGAGCCGATCCAGCGTTGTCTGTGCTGCTCTTGCCGATGCGATGATTCCGTTGATGTCGGCCGTGCGCTCTTCTTCATCTCCCTGGTCTTCGAGCGCCAATTCCGCCGGCAAGAGCACACCGCTCAGCGAACCGCGGAATTCGTGAATGAAAATCCCGACCAGCTCCTGCATGGCGCGCAAGGCCGGATCCTGTCCCTGACTTTGAGTCGATACCGCGATGGCCTGATCGGCCGATGCCTCGGCAGCTTTGTCTTCGACCAGCCCATCAAGAGACCCGGGACGAGGCGGCGCGAATGATTGCCCCGGCTTTGCATACAGATACCCCTGCTGCAGATCGCAGCCCTGAAATGCAAGGAGGTCCCGCGTTGCGGCGGTTTCAACGCCGGCGCCGATAACCGTCAAGCCCAGATCACGTGCAAACAACTTGATCAACGCCGCCGAGACTCTGTGTTTTCGAATCAACGTCTGCAGATCCTGAACAACGGACCGATCGAGCTTCACGTAGTCGGGATCGAGATGTTTCAAGAACCCGCAACCCATTGTCCGGCCGATGTTGTCGATCGAAAAACGGAAACCCATGGCACGCAGTGATTGCAGATGGCGGGTCAGCGTTTCGAATGCTTCGTCGGAGGTATCGTCGGGAACCTCGACGACGATCCGGCGCGCCACATCGAACAAAGGGTTGTCGGAATTGAAAAAGGTGCCTTTGGAGAATTCGTCGGGGTGAACGTTGACAAAGAGCAACGCGTTTTCCGGCAGATCGCCCACCGACTGCGCCGCAACCTCGCGAATTCTGCGGCCCAGCTCGTCCACGCGCCCCAGCTTGCCAGCCGTGGCAAGAATTTTTGCGCCATCGCAAAGATCGGGTTCCGCGCAACGGACGAAGGCCTCGAACCCGAGAACCGATTTCTCCGAGCAGCGCACGATCGGTTGGAATGACAGCGAGATCGATTCCAGGACCCCATCGAAACGTGTTTGCTGTTTCGAGACGTTCGTTTTTCTGCCCATCCCGCAAGATCCCCTAATACATTTTAGTGCAGGATTCGCCCGAAACCTTACAGACTTACTTTTCTCGAACGATTCCAGGCGGTTGGCCTGTATCTCTGAGGCTTTGTCGGCACCAGCCGCGTAACGCGATGCTCCAGGTCGAACAGTCCGAGTATCGCGAAAAACGCGCCGTCGCTACCATGGCAGCACACCCTCAGTTCAGTGGCTCGACAAAAAACTCCTCGGCACCACCCAGGAAATCAGCCAACAGGGGCGCAGCAGCCAGCGCGACAATCTCCCGGAAATACCCGCGGGTGCGAGGCGCGCTCAATTGACCCACAATACCCGCGTAACCAATCAGCCCAGACAAGGCCAACAAAAATCCATCCCGATCATGGTTGTTCGAGAAACCAATCGACTCGGTGAGCGCCTCGATCTCAATCGTATCCCAGCGACCCGGTCTGCCCTTTTCGGCAAGCCAACTCCCGACCATCAGCGCCGTATCCAGAATCTCTTCGCGATACGCAGCGTCGGATTCGCCACTCGCGAGAAACTCCTCGGCAAGAGACAGGGCGACGATTCGCGACGACGGAGCGGAACGGGGATTGTTTCTCGATGCACGCATCCCCCGTTGTCGACGGGGTCGCCACAAAGGTTGCGGTGAAAAGTTCACCGAGATTCGATGAAATCAATCAGGGGATCCCAATCTCCTGGCACAGGAAATTACCCGTATATGCGGAGCGGCAACATTGTCGCCACACCTTGGCCGCAAGGCGCCCTGTCGCTGGCCTTTTAACGCCCCAAGGGGCGCCCTGCCAACTCCGCCCTATGCCCGCAACGGTTCGGGCATCAGTCGAGACGGCGAGCCGGAGTAGGTGATCCACAACTGGTGTGCGCCACGGGTCATCGCCACGTGCAAAAGGCGGCGCGACAGATCGTTGTCTGGGTACGATTCCTCGGTGCACTCAAGCAAGATCACGATGTCGAATTCAAGACCCTTGGTTTGACGGACATCGGTGATATCGATGCCGGGGGTGAACGAGAAATCCTGTTCCGACACCAATCGCAACCGTGGCACATCGGCGGCCGACAGGACCTCGTAGTACATGCGGGCTTGCTCCGGATGTCTTGCGATCACCGCAACCGAGGCCGTTGGCTCTTCCCGAATGAGCTCCTTCAGTGCCTGAGCCAGAAATTCGCAAGCCTCACCCGACGCGGAAAAACCAAAGGCCTCGACCGGAGCCCCCGAACGCGGCGCAACCGGACGAACGTCACCGCCCAGATGTCCAAGGACGTGTTCCGCACAATCCACGATCTCACGGGTCGAACGGTACGACACTCGAAGCGGTTCAACCCGATCGTGCGGAATGCCCAGATCATCCAGCATGTCGGACCAGCGCGAAAATCCATGCTCCGGCGCGATCGCCTGGGCCGTATCCCCGGCCAGGGTGATTGATCGAGCGCTCGTCGTGCTGTCGAGCAATACGGCGAGTTCAACTGGCGCAAAATCTTGCACCTCATCGATCATCAGATGTTCGTACTGGATGGGACCGTTCTTGTTGGCGAGTGGCCCCCGCTGCTGCTGATGAATCCTCAACAACAGCGCATCGTCCTCGGGATCAAGCGCGTAACGGTCCTCGTCCCCTGCCTCTTCCCCCTCTTCATACATCGAGCGCATACCGCCACCGTCGTTGGCGTTGATGCGGATGCGTTCGCGTTCGACACACCACTTGTGCACGCTGTCGATCTGGCCTTCGGTGAAAACGCTCGAGGCATATTTCGCAAGGCCTGCGGCAAGGGCGGCACGATCCGTCAGCAGGCGAGCCCATTCGGCCACCACGTCGCGGGTACGCACGCGCAGTCGCTTGCCAACCGATTCGATCGTGGAACGGTCCACCGCATCAACGTTCGGTTGTGCCGACCAGCGCGCCAACTGTGTCACGCGGGCATCCACGGGGCCCTTCGTGCTATCCCACAGGGCGAGGACATTTCGACAAAGCGAAGCGCGATCGCGCAAAAACGTTTCGAGCTCTTGTCGACACCAGGTCGCGATTTCCTGCTGTGCGTCGTCGATCATGTGCAACATCGCACCGTGAGATTTCGCTCGAACAACCGACGAGGGCGTGTTTTCACACAACGGTCCGCTGATGGCCGGCAAGACTTCGGCGCGCATCTTCTCGGCCCACGACGCAAAGGTCATCACCGGTACGCCGGGAACATCCAGCGATGGCAACACGCGTGATACGTATGTCGCCAGCGCGCGCTGGTAGACCACGATCAACATCCGATTGGCGCTGAACCGCCTGGGATCCGTGAAGGAAAGGTAAGCGATGCGATGCAAGCCAATCGTCGTCTTGCCGCTGCCTGCCGAACCTTGAACCACGATGAGCCCGGACGTCGGACGGCTGATGAGCTCGAACTGCCGCGGATCGATGAGCGCCGCGATCGAGGGCAGAAACTTGTCCGAGCGCCGTTCGCCGGAGGAATCCACTCCGAGGCGGCCTCTTGTGAGCGTCTCGGATTTTTGTTTGTCGGTTGCAGTCTTCGCCGGCCACCCACCTGTGAGCTCTGCCCGCCCATCGCGCTCGACCCGCAGGCGTGCGCTTTTTGTGTTGATCTCGCGCCAGTTACCGGTCAGCTGATCGCGCGCATACGTGAGTTCCGAGTTCGTGACCCTGCGCAGCCTGGAATCCAGAATCGTAACGGTCCGGCGGGCGAGAATTTCACCCTCGACATCGCGGTTGCCCAGCTTCTCCTCGTAGGCGTCGCCTTCGTCGTAGCGGTAGAAAAGCCGCGACACGGGCGCGTTGCGCCAGTCGACGATTTGCACGCCACCGCCCGGTTCAACGAAACCGCGCTGACCGATGAGTACGTCGCGCCGCTTTCCGTTTTCCTCGAGGCGAAGGTGACCGAAGTAGGGCGATTTGCGATCGATGGGACCGCTCTTTCCCTTGCCTCGCTGTTTCGAGAGCGCCTCGATGCGATGCATTTGTTCGAGCAGCGACGCTTGATCTTCTAGCTTCGCTTCGGCCATCGCGTCGCGAAGTTCGATCATCGATGCGAAATCGTCGGTCCGTGCCTTTGGGCGCTCGGGCTTGTCGGCTTGATCGATCTTTTGCAGCACGATGGCCAGAAGCGCTTCTTCTTCTTGAACGACAAGAGGAGGCCCGTTTGGGACCTCCTGTTGCTTCTGTGCCCGCCCCTCGCTGTCGAGGTTCTGCGCAGGAGCGTGTGTGGGCTCGAGCGTTTCCACTGTGAAGGGGCACCACTGTAGCACGATGGATCCGCAAGAAAAGGGGAATACTACAGCGCGAAATCTTCCGCGTTTCGGATGGTGGAAGGGGCCAACAATAGAAGTCCAGGACCGAGAGCGTCGCGTCAACACCGGCTCGAATTGGGCGTAAATATTACGGCATAATTTACGGCTACGCTAGCGACCCCCCAATAGCCTTCCGTCAGCACACCCGGTCCGCGCAGGTCCGCGCCACTTCTTCCCCGAAGAGCGCCCCCTGCTTCGACAGTTGGCGCGCAGTGTTTTGGTTCCCTCTCAGGGAAGTTTGCACAGTGCAGACGGCGACCCGGCCCCCGCGCGAACCGCAACCATGCCGTTGCCCTGTGGGGCAATCGCCTTGGTCCAAGTCATTCCATCGTCGCTATAGAAGAAGCTTTTGCCGTCGAGGTTAATGCCGACATAGGTGCCCATGCCGTCGCGGGCGACCAAATCGATTCGCACGGCCATGGGGAGCGTGCGCGTTGTCCAGTTGACGCCGTTGCTGCTTGAGAAAATCTTATCGCCCGTGGCGATCATGAATCCATCGCCAACGAACGCGGGTTTTCCTCGCACCGTTGCATTGATTTTGCTCGCAGCAATCGCAGTACCATTGGCCACATTGACGCCGCAAACGTCTCCCTCATTTCCAACCGACAACATGATACCAAGGCCTGCCATAAATCCGCCATCGGCTCCAATCCCACCGTGCCGACTTCCGGTGCAGCCTGCGATGCTCGCCCACGAAGATGTTCCTTTTCGCAACACACGGGCCGTGCCGTCCGATCCTGCAGCCCAAATGCCATCAAACGCGGCTCCTTCGCGACCCAGATCGGTTGTTGCCGCGCTCAACTTGGTCCACGTGCTACCATTGTCTTTGGAGCCTTCGTGGTAGTTGGTGCCGACCAGTACGAACTGACCGGCATCCACGCCGAGGCCCGCAAAACCGGTTTGATGCTTCTGTTCAAGCCAATCAACACCGTTTCGCGAGATCCAAGTCGTGCTCGGGTTTCCCCACCCCGACAGGAAAACGAAGGTTCCGTTGGCGTACGTCAGACCCTTCGGGGTAAACGTCGAATGTTCGCCATCCTGGGTCGACACGAATTGATTGGCGACCCAAGTTCTACCTTTGTCGCAAGACATGATGCGTCGCCCACCGCGGCCGACTGCCACAAACATGGGAACCGCCCCTGCGGGAACCGTACTACCGGCGCTTCCCCCCATCGAAAGGGTACCACCGGTGGCTCCCGTTCCACCCGTCGACCCGATGCCCCCCGTGGCTTGGTTGCCCGCTGCGCCACCGGAGCCGCCAGTCATTCCGCCACCACCTGTTCCCGAGGTTCCGCCCAGCGTCGACTCCACCGAGCCGCCCGATGCGCTGTTGCCACCATCGCCACCGGGATTCCCTCCTTCACCCGATGTACCTCCGTTGCCGTTGTCGAAGGCGGATCCACCGGACGAGCCAGATTGGCATGCGGTGACACAACAAAACAGCATCAACCTCGATACAGCACGGTATTGCGACACGTTGAACTTCCTTTCGTGATCTTCGCAGAAAACAGCCAAGTCCATATTGAACCACCAAAATCAACGATCGGACATAGGCATAAAGCCCCATTCTCGTAAAAATCACGGCCAGTTGTTGGCCCGTGCGAAAGGCGCTGCGAACATGAGCGCGCGCTTTCGGACTCCGGAAAGCATTTTCACAGCGACGTGTTGGTAGGCGGCGCAATCGGCACGACCATCGGATGGGGTATGCCACGCTTGCATGGCAGTTGTCTTCGCCTCGGCACCAGTGAATGGATCGCGATCGTCGCGGCACCGATTATGGGGATTGTTGTGGCGACACTCTTGGCACAAGAGCCACCGTAGGTTTCGCGCGCCTGGGCGTAACTTCCGCGTCGGCTCAGGTGAACAATCGATGCACGGGCACGCCCACAGGGAATTGCACGACAATGACCTGCGTATCGCGTCATCGGGAAACCTGAGAGCTTCGACTTGGCCTGGTTTGCGTTAGGCTTGCCTCGCAACCCTTCCGTTCGGCTTGGCATCCAATCAGCTCAATGTTGAAAATCGCCGTCGTCACAGGAAGCACACGCCCCGGTCGCAAAGCGCTCGCGGTGTCACAATGGGTACTGCAAAATGCGACGTCGCGCACCGATGCCCAGTTTGAACTCTTGGACATCCAGGACTTCAACCTGCCGTTGCTCGACGAGCCCCTGCCGCCCATGATGGGCAAATATTCGAAACCCCATACGTTGGCCTGGGCAGCCAAGGTCGCCACTTACGATGGGTTCGTATTTGTGACGCCCGAGTACAACCACGGACCTTCCGCGGCCCTCAAGAATGCCATTGATTTCCTCTATGCCGAGTGGACCAACAAAGCGGCGGGGTTCGTTGGGTACGGTGCTGCGGGTGGCACCCGAGCCGTCGAACAACTGCGCTTGATTCTGGCTGAGGTCAAGGTGGCCACCGTACGCTCTCAGGTGGCTTTGTCATTGCACAGTGACTTTGAGAACGGCAGCACCTTCAAGCCCAGCCCTCATCACCTGGGCAGGTTGAACACGCTGCTGGATGAAGTTTCGAGTTGGTCAGCGGCGCTCAAGGCCACGCGCAAAGACTGATCCCGTAAGCCGCCGAATGCGTCCTCAACTCTTGGCGGTATGAACGTTGGACTTTGCCTGCGACGTCAGGAACACCAGCAACATCAACGGCAAGACATCAAGCCCCGCGGCCACAACAAACAACGTTGAAACCGACCACTGTTTGGCCAACCATCCACCGACGGGAATGGTCCAGGCGCTGCGCAAGTTGTAAAGCGCCACGAACACCTGGAACTGGGTCGCCGCGACACCAGGCTGACAGTACGACATGAAGAGCGGAATGATGGCGGCGAACACCGTGCCCGCTGCCATCGCATTGATGATCGTGTAGGCAAGCACAAACCCCGGCGTCGTCCAGTACACCCGGCCGAGACCGAACATGAACTCGGACAGCGCATAGATGACCGTTGCCACCACAATCACACGCGTTCGTCCCAGTCGATCGGAAGCCCATCCACCAAGCAACGCACAAGCCGCACCAAGCACAGTTGCCGTCGCGGTGAGGAAGCTTATCCGGTCGTCGCTCAGGTGCAGCTCATTCTTGTAGAGCGGAAAGGTGATCGAGGTAAGCAGGCCCTCGCCCGCCAGAAAACAGAGCGCCAACCCCGCGGCGATGCGAGTCGAGCGTGGGGAAAACGCCTTCAAGAGCGAGCGCAATATCCCGTCCTTCTCCGAATCCCTACCGGGATCGTCCATCCGCAACACAAGTGCCAACGGCAACAGTGCACACGCGGCAGCCACCCAGACAAGCGGTGTCAAACCCCAGCGTGGTGAAAGTGCCATGAACGCAGGGCCACCGAGCAGCACCCCGGCAATCTTGGTGGCGCTGACCACGCCGTAGCTCGTACCGCGTTCAGGTTCGGGGACTTGCTGAAGTAGCACCACCGACAGCGACACATCCTGGACCGCAGCGAATACATTCTGTAATACGAAAAGCGCGATCAAAGTGGGCAACGACGCTGCGGGTGAAACGCCGGCGATCCCCAGCACCGACAGTACAAGACCGATCCCGGTCACGACCATCACCGGCCTCTGCCGTCCGAATCGCGTGATAGGCATCCGCTCGATCCAGGGCGCGATGAAGGGTTTGCAGACCCAGGGGATCCAGATGGCGGACTGAATCTTTGATAGCTGAAATGGACTCAGACCGGCATTCGTCAACACCAGGACAAACGTGCTGACAAGCCCCCAGGCAACACCATGCCCAAAGGAAATACTGCCAAGAAGAGAGAGACGACGCAGCATGCGCGAACGCATCCTACCAGGGATCAGTCCGGGTTCTGGATACGCTCGGCGAGTTTCAGGAAGTGCTGGGACTGTCCCACATCCGCTCCGAGCGCGTAATGGTACGCGAGCACAAGCGGCTCGGCATCGGGCGCTGCCTTCAGGTTCTCGGCTGCGCGCAGATGTGCCGCACTCCGGTCGTCATGGCTCAACAATTCGTACGACACCTGACGAAGCAGTTCATGGCCAAACGAAAGATCTTCAACGGTGCCCGCGCGCCGGGGAAAGATGATTTCGTGGTCGAACAGCACGCCCAAACATCGTTCAAGCCCAGATGGGTCGTCACCGTGAAGAAAACTCAGCGCCCGTCGCGTAAACCGTTCACCCAGTACGCTGGCCAGCCCCAGGCAACGCCGCGTCGGCTCATCAAGGCTCGCGACGCGCGCGCGCACGAGATCGGGGAGTCCGGCCGGTGATTCGAGCACACTGTGTCCGCCCATCCCAAGTGCCGAACGCAACAATTCCTCGAGATGCAACGGATTGCCGTCCGCACGCGACACGAGCGCTGCCACGCCGTCTTCTTGCCAGTCGGTCAGCAAGTCCCGCGCGAGGCGCTGTCCTGCCTTGTGGGTCAACGGCGGCAAGGGAATTCGATTCAGTGCGTTCTTGCTCCAGAGCCCGGGAAAACATTCGTCGAGCTCGTCGGTGGCGGCGCCGAGCACAAAGAACGGTTTGTTTTCCAGTTGTTCGAGCAACGCCGTGACCACCCCGAGTGTTTCGGCATCAGCCCACTGCAGTTCCTCCATCACCAACACGACCGGCCTCTCCTGCAATTCCTCGGTGATCCAGCGAATGAACGAATCCCTCTGCTTTTGCAGAGCGACACCGGTTGGAACGTGCGACGATATCCGCCTTCGACGGGCCTCGGGCCGCAGGCTTGCGGCCATGCTCCGATCGTCGGCGACAGCCGCATTCAACATCCCAAATGAGATCTCCATCCGAACCACATCGCCATAGATCGCAAGCAACGACATCCGCTCACCGCGATTCTGAATGCGTTCAAGAAATTCATGTCGCAATCGCGACTTTCCGCTGCCGGGCTTGCCGATGACGAGTGCAATCTGCGCCTTCTGCCGATCCACCACGTCGTCGTAGAGCGCCTCGAGCGCTGCCAGCTCGCGATCGCGGCCCACGAAGGCCAGCGGTCGCCCGAACATCGATCGAACCGGCTCACAGAGGCCCTTCTCAAACTGTAGCACGCCTGTCACGACCCCACCGTCGACGTTCCGGATGACTGAAAACCGCATATCCAACAGCTCGATCGAAGCTTCATCGAGATCCACCTGCCCAGGCGAAGCCCGCATGACGAGACGTCCGGCTCGTTCCAACACCTGGCCAATCGGCAATGTTTCGCGCTCATCGGTTCGAGCCGTGCAAAGTGCGATGGAGGCCTCCGGAACGAGCGCCCGCAGCGTCAAGGCAGCACGCGCGGCCCGCACGGCCTGTTCCACGGGATTGCCATCGCCCGCCTGGGTCACCACGAACGAACCGTTGTACAGCCGGTCGGCTTTGACTCCGAATTGCGCCAGCGAGCGTCGCAAGCGCAACAGCAACCCGTCGTCGGTTTCGTTGTTCTTGGCCGTCACACCACCCGTGGCTGCTCGATTCCGTGGCAACGTCGCCATCACCACCGAGAACAGCCGCTGTTCCGGCGCGGTCAATGACGAGGGCGTTCGCAAACGGGCGCGCGCTTTCTCCTCGTCGGCGAGGCGCGCCCCCGCGGCACGCAGCCGTTCCTCGTAAGCCGAAAATTCCCGCGCCAAGATCGCCGTGTCCGATGAACGATCGCGTGGATCTTTTTCCAGCATGGCCATGACCATGGATTCAAAAACCGGCGACAGATTGCTCACAAGCTTGCCGGGTCGACGTGGCGATTCCAGGCAGATCTTGGCAAGCACCGCCATTGCGGTATCACCGACAAAGGGCGGACGTCCGGTCAGGCATTCGTACAACACGCAGCCGAGCGAAAAAATGTCGGCCCTGTGGTCGATGTCGCCCTGACCCCGAGCCTGTTCGGGCGACATGTACATCGGCGTGCCCAGCGTTGCCCCCGCCCGGGTGAGGCGTCGTTGGTCTCGCATTCGTCTTGCGATTCCGAAATCGAGGACCTTCGCCTGCGCGAGATGTCCGTCGGGCAAGAAAAGATTCTCCGGTTTGAGATCGCGGTGGACCACACCATGTCGGTGGGCGACGGCCAGCGCATCGAGAAGCCTCGCCGCGAGTGCCGCCGTCTCAACCACCGAAAGCGCGCCCCGCGCCAGGCGCTCTTCAAGCGAATGCCCGTCGAGCCACTCCATCGCAAGATACGGCTCCCCTTCCGGGCCGGTGCCGTGGTGGACGTAGCGAACGATGGCGGGATGGGAAAGCTCCGCAAGCAAACTTGATTCCTGCGCGAACCGCGCGGCGTTGGGTCCTTCCCGCGAAAACAGAACCTTCAACGCCACGGTTTCGCCCGTCAGGTGGTCGCGGGCCATGTAGACGGCACCCATGCCCCCCGATCCTATCTCCTCCAGAGGCTCGAAACGATCGCTGTAGCGGGTCATAGGCAAAACGCAGGAACACCCCGCTCCCCTTCGTATTCGGTGAATTCGCCCGTGGTCTTGAGCCCTTAACACACCGCGTTCTCACGCGAGGTCTTTGAATTCACGCTCGGCTACGTGTAATAAGCCCCACCATGAGCGGCAACGATTCGAGGCCTCTGCATCCGCTACAGCACCTGCTCCAAAAGCGCATCGCGATCATCGATGGCGCCATGGGCACAACCATCCGTACCTATGGCATGCAGGAATCCGACATCCGCGGCGAGCGCTTCAAGGGCTCTTCCAAGGATTTGCTGAACAACGGCGACCTGTTCTCGCTGACCCAGCCCAAGATGATCTGTGACATTCACCGGCGATTTCTGGAGGCCGGGGCAGACATCATCGAGACCAACACCTTCGGTGCGACCAGCATCACGCAGAGCGAGTTCTTCGTGGACGATCCGCGCGAGCGCGGCGGTCGCAAGGATCCAGAGTTTTACCAGAAGATCATCGAGACCAGGCACCTGAGCGATCTCGCCTGGGAGATTAATCTACAGTCAGCCCGACAGTGTCGCGAGTGGGCGGATCGTGTTGCGAATCAAGACGGCAAACCGCGCTTCGTGGCGGGCGCGATCGGGCCGCTGACCGTATCGCTCTCGAACTCTCCCGACGCGGACGATTCGGGCTTTCGCGTCTGTACATTCGATCAGGTAAAGCAAGCGTACGTCGAGCAAGTCCGCGCGCTCATCGCCGGTGGGTCGGACCTGCTGTTGGTCGAGACCATCTTCGATTCACTCAACGCCAAGGCGGCGCTGGTCGCGATTCAAGAAGTGTTCGAGCAAGACGGCAAGTTGCTGCCGATCATGATTTCGGCCGCCGTGGGTCGCGGTGGCGAGACGATGATCTCGGCGCAAACGGTCGAGGCACTGTGGAACGCAGTGAAGCACGTGAGCCCGCTGTCAATTGGACTCAACTGTTCGCTCGGCCCGGACTTGATGTATCCGTTCCTGAGCGAGCTTGCGCAAAAGTCGGATGTCGCTATCTCTTGCTACCCAAACGCAGGGTTGCCAAACCCGTTGTCGGCAACCGGCTTTGATCTGGAACCGCCCGATATGGCGCGTTTTCTCGGGCAATTCGCCGAGTCTGGCCTCGTAAACATCGCCGGCGGTTGCTGCGGCAACACACCCGAACACATCGAGGCGATCGCCAGGGCGCTCGACGGCCGTCACCCGCGGCAATACGGTGGAGCGAAATCGACAAACACCATATCGATTCCGGTGCCGGACACCGACTGGCGTCCGCTGCGGCTATCGGGCTCGCAGCCTTTCACGCAGCTAAAGGGCGTGTACATGATGATAGGCGAGCGCACGAACGTCGCTGGCTCACCCAAGTTCGCCAAGCTCATCAAGGAAGACAACTACGAAGAAGCCGTGAGCGTTGCGCGCCAGCAAGTGGAAAACGGCGCCAACGTCATCGACATCTGCATGGACGAGGGCATGATCGACGGGATCGCCGCCATGCATCGCTTCCTTTCCCTGTTGGCGAGCGAGCCGGAGGTGGCCAAGGTGCCGTTCATGGTCGACTCCTCGAAGTGGGAAGTGATCGAGACCGGGTTGCGGGTTTTGCAGGGCAAAGGCATCGTGAACTCCATCTCGCTCAAGGAGGGCGAAGAGAAGTTCCGTCAGAACGCGCGCACCGTGCACAAGTACGGCATGTCCGTCGTGGTCATGGCCTTCGATGAACAGGGCCAGGCGGCCACCTACGAGGACAAGATCCGCATTTGCGAGCGGGCGTATCGCATTTTGCTCGAAGAAGGAATGGCACCCGAAGACATCATCTTCGATCCAAACATCCTGACGGTTGCCACCGGCATGGAGGAGCACAACAACTATGCGGTCGACTTCATCAATGCCACGCGCTGGATCAAGCAAAACCTTCCTCACGCCAAAGTGAGCGGCGGCGTGTCCAACATTTCGTTCAGCTTCCGTGGCAACAATCGCGTACGCGAGGCCATGCACTCGGCGTTTTTGTATCACGCCATTGCGGCCGGTATGGACATGGGCATCGTGAACGCCGGCATGCTCGAAGTCTACGAAGAGATCGAGCCCGAGCTAAAGGTGCTGGTCGAAGATGTGCTACTGAACCGCCGGTCCGACGCAACCGAGCGACTCGTCGACCACGGCGAGAAGCTGAAGGCGCAAGGGGCAGGTGGCAACGCCGCCGAGGCAAAGCAGCAAGAGGAATGGCGCAAGGGCACGGTCGAGGCGCGTCTGTCACACGCGCTCGTCAAGGGCATCGACACGCACATCGACGCCGACACGGAGGAGGCACGCGCCAAGCTAGGCAGGCCGTTGTTGGTAATCGAAGGGCCGTTGATGGACGGCATGGGTGTGGTCGGCGATCTCTTCGGCGCGGGCAAGATGTTCTTGCCCCAGGTCGTGAAGTCAGCACGCGTGATGAAGAAAGCCGTCGCTTACCTGTTTCCCTTTATGGAGGCCGAAAAGGCTGAAATGGCTGCGCGCGGAGAAGCGGTGAAAACACAGGGCAAGATCGTGCTCGCCACCGTGAAGGGCGACGTGCACGACATCGGCAAAAACATCGTGGGCGTGGTGTTGGCCTGCAACAACTACGAGGTCATCGACATGGGCGTGATGGTGCCGTGTGAAAAGATCCTCGAACGCGCCAAGCTGGAAAAGGCAGATCTCATCGGCTTGAGTGGCCTTATCACGCCCTCGCTCGACGAGATGGCGCACGTGGCACGCGAAATGGAGCGTCAGGGTTTCAAGTTGCCGCTACTCATCGGCGGCGCCACGACCAGCAAGGCACATACCGCCATCAAGATTTCCCCGCACTACAGCCAACCCGTCGTGCATATCCTGGACGCAAGCCGCGCGGTGCCGGTCACGACCAGCCTGCTGAGCGACGACGGCAAGGCGGCGTTCGTCGAGCAGCATCTCGCCGAGTACCAGCGCCTGCGCGAGACTCACAGCGGGACAAAGCAAAAGCTCGTCAGCCTGGCCGCCGCGCGCAAGAACCGCAGTACGATTGACTGGCGCGAACAAGACGTACCGACGCCGGAATTTTTGGGCAGCCGGGTACTTGACGATTTTCCGCTCGGCACGCTGCGCGAGTTCATCGACTGGACCCCGTTTTTTCACACCTGGGAACTCAAGGGTGTGTACCCGCGCATCCTCGAGCACGAGAAATATGGCGAACAAGCGCGGCAGATCTTCAAGGATGGCAATGCGTTGCTCGACCAGATCGTCGACCAGAAGCTAATCCAGGCCCGCGGGGTGTACGGCTTCTTCGCCGCAAATGCGGTGGGCGACGATGTCGAACTCTATGCCGACGCCTCGCGTACGGCGGTTCAGGCGCAGTTGCACTTCTTGCGTCAGCAACATGCAAAAGAATCCGAACCGAACCGCTCTCTGTCCGACTTCATCGCCCCACGCGAAACGGGCCTAGCGGATCACATCGGAGGCTTTGCCGTCACAACCGGCATCGGCTTGACAGAACTGGTCGAGCAGTACAAGGCCGATAACGACGACTACAACGCCATCATGGCCGAGGCGTTGGCGGATCGCCTGGCCGAAGCGTTTGCAGAGTACCTGCACAAACGGGCGCGAGACGAGTGGGGCTACGGCAAGACCGAAGGGTTGAGCAACACCGAACTAGTCTCGGAAAAATACCGGGGTATTCGGCCTGCCGCGGGCTATCCGGCCTGCCCCGATCACACCGAGAAGGGCACGCTGTGGACGCTGCTCGACGCTGAACGCAGCACCGGCATGTTGCTTACCGAATCGTACGCGATGTGGCCGGGCTCTAGTGTGAGCGGGCTCTATTTCGCGCACCCGGAGGCGCGATACTTCAGCCTGGGCAAGATCGACCGCGACCAAGTTACTGAATATGCCGATCGCAAGCGCATGTCGCTGACCTGTGTCGAGCGCTGGCTCGGGCCAAACCTCGGCTACAATCCCTGAGCAAGCTTCGCCGCCGACGGCGCGTAGTGGTAGTTGAGCTGTGCGTCGCCGTAGCGGGAGTCTCGCCCGACCGGGCACGCGTCGCGCAGGGCGATCCAATCGGTGGCATGCTCGGCTATCGATGCGGACGTGAGCGTCGAGCCGCACGCGGCGATGGCACGCGCGAGCGCTGGCACGCAAGGCGCACTGCACCCGAGGCAGGGTCGTTCGAGTTCGGGCATCGCCGACACCGGCCCGTCGACGTCGATCACGATCGCGGCGCGCAACGCAAACCAGGGGCCGTGCTTTGGATGAATCGCCAGATGGCTCGGAGAAATCGCTGCCAAACCGACCCGCTCGGCCAGTCGCTGAATAGGGAAGGGATGGGGATTGGCCGTGTGCGCGAACACGAGATGTGCGGCGCGTGGGGTAGCGGCCGCGACGATGGTCCTCAACCGCTGGGTCACGTAAGTGTCAAGCGGGTGTTCGGTTGTGGCGAGCGATCGATCGGCGGCAATGGCCTCAATAAAGATAGGCCAAAGCTTGCGCGTGTTGCCGACGAGCATGCCGAGCGCGTTCGGGCGGCCGAAGTCGAACCGGACGTCGGTGTCGGCCGATCGGTGCGCCGCCACGTTGAAGGCATGAAGGATATCGAGCCCGGCTGCCGCAGACGCGGCACGGATCTGCCCTACGATTTCCGGCCATTCGGATTCGCTCACCGGGGCAGCCTAGCGCCTCGGTTAAACGCCTCGACGACTCAATATCCTGGTTGCGGCAGGCGCCGTTAGATTCCGAAGCGGCACCAATTGTTACAACCGAACGAAAGAAATCTCGCCGAAGTGGTTGGCGGGTTTTTGATTGGGTCATTTCGGATAAGTCTAATAATTACAGTCTCTTGCGTAATCTGTCCCAAAATTCTCCAACACACTGAACATGTGGACAAGTACGTAAAAAATATGGACAAGCTCGCCGGGGGCGGGTATTTTGCCTTCGGAATTTTTCCCTTTTCTTGCTCAATTGTAGAAAAGCGTCAGCACAAGGAGACTCTTGAACATGCGTATCGTTAATATCATTCGAGTAATTGGTATCTCGGCAGCCCTGATTGCCCCTGCTGTCCTCGTCGGTTGCGATGATGACGACGGTGGATCGGATCCTGACGCTGCAGTCCTCGGTGGCGGCGGCGGGACTGGCACCGGCACCGGCACCGGCACTGGCGGCACAGGCGCAGGTGGCACCACCACCGGCGGCACCGATGGCGGCACCAGCACCGGCGGCACCGATGGCGGCATCAAGACCGACACGGGCGCTGGCGGCACCAAGTTTGACGGTGGCGGCGACGCAACCGTTGGCTAGTCCGACGAATACTTAAGCCTCCGTTGAGCTGCAGAAGCCCATGACTCGCAAGGGTTGTGGGCTTTTCTGCGTTCGGGGTTTTGCACTCCGTGATACCTTTTGCAAAGGTCACTCGGGCCGGATTTTTGAATGAGCATGTTGCTGCCGCCCGGCGAGGTAATCCCGGGAACGCGTTATCGAATTCTGCGACACGTCGCCGATGGTGCGATGGGTACGGTCTATGCGGCCGAGCATGTCGATCTCGAAAAGCAGGTCGCACTCAAGACGCTCCTTGCCGACGGCGTGCGGACACCCGATGCGATCGAGCGCTTTCGCCAAGAAGCCCGCGCTGCCTCGAAAATTGGTAGCCCCTTCATCTGCGATGTGACCGACTTCGGCGAGCTGCCAAACGGCCAGGTCTTTTTCGTGATGGAGTACCTCGCGGGGCATTCTCTCGCACACGTACTTCACGAAGAAGAAGCACTGGATGCCGGACGCACGGTCGCGATCTTGCGCCAAGTTTGCAAAGCCCTCGGTGCAGGCCACGAAAAAGGGATCGTGCACCTCGACGTGAAACCCGACAACGTGATGTTGATTGCCGACAAGAAACGCGGCGACGGCGTCAAGGTGGTCGACTTCGGTGTGGCCGGACTCGTCGACACGGCAGAGGATGCCGACCGCATTGCAGGCACGCCCGAATACATCGCGCCCGAACGTGCGCTCGGCAAGGGCTACGATCACCGCAGCGACGTCTACTCACTTGGCGTGATGGCATACGAAATGCTGACGGGCGTTGTTCCGTTTGCTGACGACGAACTGGTCGCAGTTCTCAAGATGCACGTGACCGACAAGCCCGAGCCACCCAGCAAACGGGCGCCGGAACGCAACATCCCGACGGCGCTTGAGAATCTTGTGCTACAGATGATGTCCAAGGATCCAGCGCAACGGCCTCAGCGCATGGAAGTGGTCGAGGCGATGTTGTGTGAAGCCCAGATCGCGGCGGGGCTGCGCACCGAGTGGGATCATCTGGATCTGCCACCGGTGGACGAGGTCTGGCAAAAGAAACTTGCCGATCGGATGCCCTCGCCACGGGGACGGCAGCGCAAGGGCCTGGTCATCGGTGCACTCGGACTCGCCACGGTTGCCGCTGCCCTTGCCGTCTATTTCGGCGCCATTCGTGGCCCCGAGATCAAAATTGTCCGCGTTGCCGTCACCGAAACCGAGGAATCAGAAGCGGTGGGCGCCTGGCTTGAAAAAGCCGATGCAGCAGCACGAAACGGAAACTACACACGACCCGACGGGGGCTCATCGCTGCATTTCTTGGTCACGGCGGAAACCGAGGCCCGCAAGGAAGGCCGTCGTTCAAAGGGTGCCGAACGGCTGCGCCGAACCTACGCCTCGGCATTGACCGTCACCGGAAACGAACTATCAAAGGCGGGCTTGCGCGAGCTCGCCCAGACAAAGTATCGCGAAGCACTGAGCTTCCTGCCAGCAGACAAAGAATTGCAAAAGGCAGCAGCCGTGTCGGCCGACGAAGCCCAGGCGATCATGGAGGCCAAGGGCACAAGAGTCGTGGGTGGCAAACGCTCGGCCGGTGAAGACGATGCCAGCGACGAGGGCGCCCGTCTCTTTCTCGCTGCGCGCAAGGGACGCTATTCAGAAGCTCGAGTGGCCGCCAAGGCACTCACCGCCAACAAGGACGCCGGGAGTGTCAAAGCCCGTGTTGCGGATGCGCTGCGCGGACTCGCAAACGGAGAATGGGATAGCGGGGATCGCAAAAATGGGCGCTCGCTATACCAGTTGGTTTTGGAGCTGGATCCTGAAGATCTCGAAGCGCAGTCGCGTACACGACTTGAACTGGAAGTCCCACCGGTGCCGGCCGTTGCAGTAGCGCCTCCCGAGCCAACGCCTCCTCTTCCGTCCGACGAAGACAAGAACAAACGCAGCAAACGCAGCACAACGAAGCCGGAAACCGAATTGGATGTGGTTCCAGAAACGCCCAGGGATGAGGCCGCTGCCTCCAAGGCGGTTGCGGGTGGGCGTCGATCGCTGGCACAAGGTCGACTTCCCGATGCAGAAAAATCATTCAACGAAGCCGTTCGAGCCGATCCGCTGAGTGCCGCAGCAATCGGCGGTCTAGCCGAAGTTGCCTTCGAGCGTGCGCAATATCCCGAGGCGATGGACTACGCACGACGGGCCTCGCGAATTGCGCCCAGGGCGGCGGAATATCAAATCATTTACGGCGACGCACTTTTCAAGTTGCTGCGCTACACCGAAGCCAAGGTCGCCTATCAAAAAGCCGAAACCCTTGCGGGTCGGCGAAACGAGCAGATCGCGGCGCGACTGGATCGTGTGAACACCAAGCTGGGACAATAAATGGGTTTGCAAAAATTCGATCTCGTCGTGATTGGCTCGGGACCCGCAGGTGAAAAGGGTGCAGTTCAAGCTGCCTATTTCGGCAAGAAAGTGGCGCTCATCGAAAAAGGCCCCGCGGTGGGCGGTGCGTGTGTCCATACCGGAACGCTACCCTCGAAGACCCTGCGCGAGGCCGCACTTTATGTGACGGGTTTTCAAAAACGAGAGCTTTACGGCATGAGCCTCGAGATCGATCGCGATGCCAGTCTGCGCCAGCTCATGGGACGATTGAAAGCCGTCACCGAGCTGCAAGTGGCCCAGATCGGGGGAAACCTCGATAGACATGGCGTGACCACATTGAAAGGGCATGCGCGGTTTGTGAATGCCAACGAGGTGGTGGTGGAACAAAACGGCCTTGAGATCGCGCGTCTTTCGTCGCAGGCCTTCCTCATCGCCGTGGGCTCCTCACCACACCGACCACCGGGCGTACCGTTCTCCGACAGCGACGTCGAGGACTCGGACACGATTCTCGATCTTGATCGCATCCCGTCTTCGCTTGCGGTGGTTGGCGGCGGTGTCATCGGCTGCGAATACGCGTGCATGTTTGGGGCACTCGGCACGAAGATCACGATCATCGAGGGGCGCGACGCCTTGATGGGATTTTTGGACCGGGAGATCTCGGCGGCGTTGCGTACGTCGATTGAACGGGGCCATCACGAAATTCTGTTCGGCGATGCCGTGTCGTCTATCCAGCGGATTCCGGGTGGACCACTTGAGATCACGCTCGGCAGCGGTCGCATCTTGAATGTCGACAAGGTTCTCTATTCAGCGGGGCGAGCCGGCAATACATCGGGACTTGGACTCGACGCTGCAGGGGTCGCCTGCGATCCACGCGGACGCATTCCCGTGAACGAACACTTTCAGACCTCGCAGCCCCATATCTACGCGGCAGGTGACGTGGTGGGTGCACCGGCACTCGCATCGGTCAGCATGGAACAGGGGCGCGTGGGCGTGTGTCACGCTTTCGGGTTCGACTACAAAACAAAGGTCTCGTCGATCGTTCCGTACGGGGTCTATACGATTCCCGAGATTTCAATGGTGGGCGCGACCGAGGAAGAGCTCAATAAGGCCGGCATCCGGTTCGTTGCCGGTCGAGCGCGCTACGAGGGCAATGCCCGCGGCCAGATCATCGGGGATCGCGATGGGCTGTTGAAGCTCTTGTTTGAAGTACCGTCGAAGAAACTACTCGGGGTGCATATCATCGGCGAACGGGCAACCGAGATGGTTCACACCGCACAGATGGTCATGGAATTCGGTGGCACCATCGATGTGTTCATCAACAGTGTGTTTAACTTTCCGACGCTGTCCGAGGCCTTCAAATACGCGGCTTACGACGGGCTCGGGCGCATGTCGAAGTGACGACCGGGCGCGGCTTCAAAATCGACCGCTCCAGCTCACGCCCATCGCCTGTTCTTTTGCAGCGGGCGCCTGTTCGCTGACGACCCACAGTGTGACGCCGCCCAGCGTGAGCACGACCGCGCCGACACCGGTCAAGGCGACCGCAGTGGCGTCCGTGTCGCGAATGCGAGGACATCGGCCATTTACGTCTTTGTTGTCGTCGCTGCAGGCAATCGTCTTGCCATCGATGCGTGCCAAGTAAACACCCGCGGCAACGAGGGCCGTGCCGGCAAGAAGGCCGGACCATCCCAGGGCCTTGAGCGGCAAGGTGCTCGGGATGCGCAACAGATCCACATTCAGCGTTTCATCGACGCCGCTGACCACGGTGAAGGTGCGATCGTGTTGCTCGTAACCGTCGCGGGTGAGGGCAAGTGCGTGTTGGCCACCGGGAAGTTGCAAATCGAGCGGCGTCTTGCCCACAGGTTTTCCATCCACCGCAGCCAGCGCGCCCGACGGACTTGAACGAATCACCACGTGCGCCGGCGTCATGGCAACGGCCTCAAGACGATTGCGCAGCGATGCGGTTGCGAGCGACACTTTCTCGGCTGCCTCGGTGATGCCACATGTCTCGCAGCGCTCACTCGCTTGACCGATGACGGCGCCGGTCCGACCGTTGATGATCGTGAGGACGATGTCGTAGCTCTTGTTCGATTCCTCGATGCGACCCGAAACAAGATATCCGACCTCAAGCGCCTCGGCCACCGCCGGATAACAATCGGTATCCGTACATTCGCGCAAGGCCGGTGTACTGAGTTTTTGTCGAACGGCGCCGCCCGAAAGGACCTGAAAACGTGCCACGGCAAGTCCCTCGACGAGTCGTGATACGAATAAGTCACGTGAGACCTCGGGCACGTCTCCGGAAAAGTCGAGCCGCACAAGACCGACACGCTGAATACCGGCATTCGTATCGGCCTCGGCCTGCGCCACCGCACGGATCGCATCCGGTATCTGTGCGTTTGCGGGTTTTGACGCGCTCAACACCAACAGGACACTGAACATCAGCATCGCCAAATGCACCACATTGCAGGTGTGCGAACTACCTTTACCCGACGTGTAGGCAAACCGAACCAGCGACATTGTCCGAATCGTACACCGAAAAGATCGCGCTCGGATCTCCGACGCTGATAAAATCAAGGGGCTCGACGTTTTTTCGAGCCTTAACGCCCGGAGGTTGATATGCGCATCGATTCGCTTTTTCACAACAGCGTGGTGACGGCCCTTTTGATGGTTTCGGGATTGATGGGTTGTGCCGAACCCAATCCCGCTTATCTCGGCGCACGTCCAGGGGATAACGAAGGTGGCAGCGCGGGCTCCGGCACCGCAGGTTCACAGGGGACGGGCAATTCGACGGACGCTGGGACTACCGGCGGATCGGGCGGGGGCGTCGTGGTCGACGCCATGGAATCCGTGGACCTTGTGGTTCCCAACTGCACCCCCAAGAAGTGCGAAGATCTCAACGGCAAAGCCCCATGTGGGCAGTGGCAGTGCAACAACAGCGTCTGCGCCGTGGTCTGTCAAGGATGTAACCTGGATCAGGATCAGGACGGATACGGACAGGGCGCCGGCTGCGCAGGTCCCGACTGCGACGACAAGAGCAAGTCGATCGGTGCCAATGTCGCCCCCAAAGCGTGTTACAGCGGTGGGGGAGCGACGCAAGGCAAAGGCGTTTGCCGCAACGGCGTGCAAAGCTGCACCGCGGGAACCTGGACCCGATGCGAAGGTGAAGTCCGCCCCGGCGGCGAGGCTTGCAACGCACAGGACGACGATTGCGACGGCGCAACCGACGAGGAACTTGGCACGGTGACCTGTGGCCTTGGCGTGTGTTCACGGACGATCGGCGCGTGCGGCGGTGGAAGTTCTGCGATGTGTGTGGCCGCTTTGGTTCAGACCCAGAAGGACGGCTGCGGCAATGGTGACGAGGACTGCGACGGCGCCGTCGACGAGGACTGTGGGTGCGTGTTTGCAACCACGGCTGCCGCCAACGGATCCGGTGGCCACGGCTCGCTCACCCAGCCTTTCCGATCCTTGCAAATGGCCATCGACACCGCCGAGGCCAGCAACGAAGACGTCAACGTGTGTGTGATCGGTGGCGCAGATTGCGCCAGCCCTTCCGTGATGATTCTCCTGGATTCCACCGTCATAAAGATGAAAAACGGCGTTTCGGTTTACGGCAACTATCGCAGCGATGGTCAGCGCTGCCCCAACGGAAACAACCTGGGCGTCAGCACCATCACCGAAATCAAACTACACAGCGATTCCGGAATCGAGTTTGACTCCGCAATCAAGGAGACCACCGTCCTCGATGGATTCAAACTGTCCCGCGGCTCGGGTCGCAGCTCGAACGCCATCACGGTGAAAGGCGCCAAGAAGGTGGTGCTATCGAATCTCCATATCGGCGACATTGCCGCAGGAAACGCGGAAGAGATGCGCGGCGTCCTGATCGACAACGGGGCGGAGGTTCTTGTAACCCGCTCGTCCATCTGGGCGGGGCAATCCGCCAAACTGTCGGTGGGCATTCACGTGAAGTCGAGCGTCCTGACACTCCTTGATACCTGCAAGAGCTTCGACAATCGCGGACGTTGCAACGCCGTGTGTGACGGCAGCGTGGGCTACGGCGTGCGCGGTCAACTCGGCAGTGGAACTGCGGCGGCCGAGTCGTTTGCCGTGTTGCTGGAGAACGCAGAGGGGTCCCATATCGAACGTTCCTCGGTTTGCAGTGGCAACGGTCAGGCCAGCAGTGCCGTCAGGATCATTGGCAAGTCCGACGCTGTCATCTTGCGCGGTAACACGATTGGATCGAACGGTGGCGCCACAGACTCCCATGGAATTTGGGCGGGACCCTGCGAAGGAACGGCACCCCGAATCGTGGACAACGCATCCATCGAAGCGATGGGGCGAACGGCCAATTCGCGGGTTTCAGCGATACGCGTGCAGGGCGATTGCCCCGCGGTGATCGAAAACAATGCGCTCATCGCGGGCTCGCAAGAGGGCGGGATTGTGGCCACACTCGGAATTCATTGTACCGGTGCCGACAACAAACCGAACCTCTGCTCAATCCTGTCAAATGCGGATATCCGGGGCTCACGTGCGGGCTTCCCGCCAAGCGCCACGGGCATTCGATGTGACGATGGCAGCTGCAACCGCATCGATCGCAACACGATTACCGGCGGCAGCGGAAGAGTAGCACAGGGCCTTGTACTCGGTGCGACGGGACCGGTCGTGTCGAACAATCAGATCACGGCCGGATGCGCCGAGGGGGTGACCCACGGGGTACTTGCCCTCGACAGCTTCGCACGCCTCGAAAACAACATCATCGCAGGCAACACCTGCGCAGCAGACGGGATTCCGGGGATAAGCTTCGGCTTGCAGGTTGTTCCAGGACCGGATTCTCGCAACGAGATTGATGTCCATTCCAATTTGATCGAAGGTCTGTCGCGACCGGCGGCCTGTATCAGTGTGGGCATCGCGATCGGCGATGCAGCAAGCAAACCCCGGGGACCAAGTGGTACATATCGAAACAACCTGGTCCACGGCGGCAACTGTAAAAATCAAACTGCCATCCGGGAATCGAGCATCGACATGGATCCGCGCATCGTCGAGAACAACAATCTGATTCCCGCGGCAAACGGAGCCCTGTACTTCAACGAGAATCTGACTGCCATCGACCTTGCGGCCGTGAACCAGTTGACGGGCAGCAAGAACAACCTGTCGGTGGTGCCACAGTTTGTACAATACCGGGCCAACCTGCGACTCGCCGCAGGCTCGATGTGCATCGATGCAGGGACGTCGTTGGGTGCCCCATCAGGAGATCTCGCCGGCACGGCCCGCGATACCAAGCCCGACATCGGGCCTTACGAATTCCACTAGTAGCCCTAGTAGATCGACACGCCGGCACCGACGGCGAACCCATCGTTGTCCCAACCACCGGCCTCTGGATTGGTAAATGTCCATCCCGCGCGCGCCGTGAAGGCCATGCGGGTCGTAATTTCGAGCTCGATGAGCGCACCTGCCCCGACCGCGGGACGACTTTGTTCGACGCCGCCAAACTGAACAAATCGGTTGCCGGCGTTCAGGTAGGTACCGAAATGAATGAAAGAAACGCCCGGCAAAAAAGCCTGCGCTTCCACGCCGAAAAAGTTCCGGAAGAAGTCACTGTTCTCAAAATCGCTCGAACCGAAGCCGAGAGACATTGTGCCGAGAAGGCCGAGGTTCTGAAAAGGGAAATAACCAACCTGGATATTCGATGCAAAGCCCGACATGAGGTACTTCTCGAACGCGACCTCACTTGAACCAAAGTCGAGCTTGAAGGCAAAGCCATTTCGATCTAGCGGCGCGCGACCCAGCAAATAGAGTCCGGACCCTTCGTCGTCCATCACCCGCGCTTCCTTCACTGAACCAAGGTACTCTGGACGCAGATCTCGCAACGACAACACGCGTTCTTGACCATTGAGCAAGTGTAAATACACCGGCTGCTCGGGCGACATCGCCACCGCACCGTCATACCTTTGCCCTTCGGTGACCATGAGACCAATCGCTGCGAAAGCGGCAATGGCAATGGCGACGATTGCAAAAACCACCAAGGCATCACCCGCATCACCACCGCCGCTATCAAACGATGATCCACCGCCGCCACCCGATGACGGTGCCCGCACGGCCGCCTTGCCTGGCACCGCGCCGCCCGCTGCGCTGCGACCGGGTGCAGGCGTGCCCTGAACCGTTCGAACGGGCGCTGCACCACCGCCACCGCCCCCCACAAAACCGGATCCAACCCCGCCACTTGAGGGCGGCCGACTGCCAACCGGGATATCCACGGAGACAACGCCGTGAATCATCACATTCGGTCCATCGACGTAGCCGGGGCCGTATTGCGGAGCCGATTGAGGCATCACCTGCGCGGCCACGGCGGGACCCCGACGGTCGCCGATGGATTGCACGACCACAACGCGCTGACCGCGTGCCTCTGGTGGCAAGTTCGCAAGACGCGTCAGCTCGGCGTCGGGAATACGATGTTCATTCGACAGACATCCGGTGCCCACAACCAAGGCCGCCCAAAAGCCCATCGCCCACGCGAGTCTGAATACACAGTTCGTCACACGGATTAGACCTTGATCGGATGGGTATCATTCACCGACGCGGTAACCAACCCGGAAGTTCCGGGTCGAGCCAGGAACTTCCAGGCCGAGTTCTTCGAAGGACACGTCCGGAAATTTCGATAGTTGCTGGCGCGCGGCGTCGGTCAGGAGGATCTCGTCCGATTTCGCCGTGTCCTCGCCGAGCTTGCTGGCGGCATTGACCTCGCGACCAAAAATCTCATCGTCTCCGATGCGCAAAATTCGCCCATGACCAATGCCCAGGCAAAGCAGTATTTTGTCTTCCGGATTTCTGTCCTGGTTGTATTCCAAACACTTGGCCTGCATCGCGATGCCGGCGCGCAACGCACTTTCGGTGCGCCGGAAAATAATCAGCAGACTATCCGCATCGGACTTGATGAGGATGCCGTCGTGCGCACCAACGATGGGCAGCAACAGCCGATTTTGCTCGTGGATGATCTGCAAGAAGTGAATGATTCCAAAGGCTGCCACCTGGCGCGAGAAACCCGACAAATCGGTGAACATCACCGCCCACTCCTCGCCAAACAAATCCCAGATGCGCCGATCGATGGATTCCTTGTTGGCATCGGGCAGCGCGCGCGCCGCGACGAGTTCCCACAAACGTGTTTGTCCACCCCTGGGACCCGAAGGTGTTCCCGTGGAATCGTATCGTGCCATGTGCGCGATTGTAACTCAGGCTTGCAGAGCCATGCGGCCGAATTCGAGGTAAAACCCTCGACATGGCAACCATTTCAGATTTTCAAAAACAATACGAAAAGCAGCTCGACGCCTTTGTCGCCCCGACCGCCGGTCAAGGCCGCGACTCCGACTGGGCGATGGTTCGCGCCCTCATCCACAAGGCGGTGCACCTGTCTCTTATACACATCTGACGCTGCCGACGAATAGAGAG
>ENA-ORBV01002570-ORBV01002570.1-microbial-mat-metagenome-genome-assembly--contig:-NODE-2570-length-38083-cov-21.156186_pt1 | contig 38083 bp, 35 predicted proteins | sample MGYA00237777_ERZ505514 | MGnify/ENA primary metagenome ERZ505514 (study PRJEB26160, sample SAMN06269048) | microbial mat metagenome | isolation source: Oligotrophic lake microbial mat | place... | reverse complement strand
CTCGCCGGACACCACCGCTACGCGCATATCACGGCGATTCGCCATGACGGCATCCACCCCGAGCTGTTGGGCGTCGCGACACTCGTCTCGGAGGATGCGGCGCGACGCGCGCTCGCACGGATGGACGAGTCGTCGGGCGTGGCCTGGCTCGACCGGCATCTGGCGACGACGACGCAGCCGTTGCTGGCCACACCCTGGATACTCGATCTCGATGCGACCGTGAAGTGCCTCTACGGCAAACAAGAAGGTGCGGTGGTGGGCTACAACCCAAAGAAACCGGGACGCCCTTCGCACAGCTACCACAGCGCGTTGATGGCGAACACGCGGCTGGCATTGGCGGTGGACGTGCTGCCGGGCAACGAGACCGCACCGATGCATAGCATGCCGGGGATCTGGGCGTGGCTGGATGCCTTGCCGAAGGAGGCGCGCCCCGCCTTGCTGCGTGGTGACATCGCCTACGGCAGCGAATCGGTACTGCATGAGGCCGAGGCTCGCGACCAACCGTATCTGACCAAGCTGCGCTTGACGAAGAACGTGAAGGCCCTCATCAAGAGGTTGTTCCGCTCCAACGAGTGGGAAGAGGCGGGACAAGGCTGGGAGGGGGTCGAAGACACGCTGATGCTGTCAGGCTGGAGCCGGACACGGCGCGTCATCGTGCTGCGCCGGACACTCACAGGCGAGATGTTGCTCTCCGGGGAGGACGATGATCAGGGGCTGTTCGACTTCATTGAGAGCGACGTACCCACGAAACGATACGAATACGCCGTGCTGGTCACCTCAACGCCGTACGAGATCCTCACGCTGGGGCAGCTCTATCGTGACCGGGCCGACGCCGAGAACAACTTCGACGAGTTGAAGAATCAATGGGGCTGGGGCGGCTTCACCACGCAGGACCTTGCGCGCTGCCGGCTCATGGCACGGATGGTGGCGCTGGTCTACAACTGGTGGACGCTGTTTGTCAGGCTCGCCCACCCGCACAAGCACTTCGAGGCGATCTCCAGTCGACCGCTGTTGCTGCACGGCGTGGCCACGCACACGCGGCACGCCGGACAGACGCGCCTAACCATCACCAGCACGCATGCCAAGCAGGCGGCCATACAAGCCGTTCTGACACGCGTAGCGGGCTTCCTGCATTCACTGAAAGCCACTGCGGAGCAGTGGACCGATGCCGAACGCCTGCGAGCGATTCTCACCCGCGCGTTCGCCACATTCATGCTCACAACCGCTGGCCCTCCGGCCTTGCCGACCGCAGAAACTGCCGCGACCTGACAGGTTGACTGCCGTTTTTAGGTTCAAGAAAAAATCAGCACCGGCATCGCCGGACTGTTCTAAACAATCCCCGCTTACGTCAGGCCTTCCACTTCTTCTGCGATCTTCCCCGTTGTCCTGTTATACTCAGGTTGTTTCTGTCCTCGCCTCCTCCTCATAAAGGCGGTCACGTGATGAGCGTTCTCATGTGGGATGAATTCGCCGAGCTGGCACTCGCCCGCATCACAGCCTCCGGCGCGGAATACGGCGATATCCGCCTCCTCGACAGCATGACCCAGACCATTCGCGGCGAAGATCGCCGCATCGCGTCCATTGGAGAAGCCCGGGACAGAGGGTTCGGGGTCCGTGTCCTCTACCACGGAGCCTGGGGATTTGCCGCAAGCTCTGTGCTCTCGCCGGAGGAAGTTCCGCGTGTGGCTGAGTTGGCTATCGAGATCGCCAAAGGCTCCGCGTCCCTTGCGAGCGAAAAGGTAAAGCTCGCCGATGAGCCGGTCCATCGAGACCGGATCGTGACGGCGCAGCGGATCGATCCCTTTGCCGTCGCGCTTGAAACGAAAACGGCGCTGCTCCTCGACACCATGGAATCTGTCCATCGGCAGCCCGGCATCGTGCGGAGCAGCGCGAGCCTCTGGGCCCGCCGGGATCGCAAGCTGTTTGTGTCGACCGAAGGGTCGCATCTGGAGTTCGATCTTCTTGCCGTGAACGGGGATTTCGATGCCACAGCGGTGCATGACGGGAGGTTTGCCACGCGGAGCTTCAACACGCCGCATCTTCGGATGGGCTATGAATTGATGGAAGACGCCAATTTCCTGGCCGAGGCCCCGCGCATTGCATCTCAGGCCGTGGAGAAAGTGAAGGCGCCCACCACCGAACCAGGAAAGTACGATCTCGTCCTCGATCCTGAGCATCTGTCGCTCACGATGCACGAATCCTGTGGTCATCCGAGCGAACTCGACCGCGCACTCGGGTACGAGGCCAACTATGCCGGTACCAGTTTTCTCACGACCGACACACGAGGGACATATCGGTACGGCTCTCGGCACGTGAATCTCGTGGCAGACAACTGCGAACCGGAGACCCTCGCCGCAACCGGCTACGACGACGACGGCGTGGCCTGCCAGCAATGGGACATTGTGCGCGACGGCATCTTCGTCGGCTATTGCACGAATCGCGAGGTGGCGCCGAAAATCGGCGAGGGGCGATCGAGCGGGTCCAATCGGGCGGATAGCTGGGGCAGTGTCCCGATGGTGCGTATCGCCAACATCGGCCTTGAGCCGGGCGCCGCCACCCTCGACGAATTGCTCGCCGATGTGAAACGCGGCATCTATATCGAAGGCCACGGATCCTACAGCATCGATCAACGACGGTATAACTTCCAGTTCGGTGGCGACGCATTTTGGCTGATAGAGAACGGGAAGCGGACACACATGGTTCGCGACGTTATCTATCACGGCATCACACCGGAGTTCTGGGGCAGCTGCGACGCGGTCGCGGATCGGTCCCACCGCCGCCGGTATGGGTTTGTGACGTGCGGTAAGGGCCAGCCGAGCCAGTCCGGCTGGATGACCCACGCGGCCTCCCACGCGCGGTTCCGCAATGTGAATGTCATCGGAGGGCAGGCCGGATCATGAGCACGAACGGCCACAAGACCTGGCCAAAGCTGACGGGCCGGGACGAGTTCCAGTTTCTCGCAGAGCTGGTTCTCAAACATTCGACCGGCGACCACACGCTGGTGTCGTTGCACGATCAGCAGAGCGGGACGACGCGGTTTGCGAACAATCAGATTGTCCAGAACGTCGATACGAGGCGCGGATCGTTGCGTGTGACGGTGGCGTTCGGGTTGCGTCACGGCACCGCCGGCACGACAGAGCTTACTGCGGGGGCGGTGCAAGAGACGGTGGCCAGAGCCACGCAGATCGCACAGGTGTCGCCGGACGATCCGGAATACCTCCCGCCGGTGGAGCCACAGTCATATCTGACGCCTCCGACGACGCGGGCCGAAACTGCTGCGGCCGGCCCAGCCCGTCGGCTGGAATATACCAATGAGGCGATCGGGCAATGCCGGATGGAAAATCTTGGCGCAGCCGGGATTGTGTCCTCGTCGATCGCGACGGTTGGAGTGGCCGCAAGTACGGGACTCTTCGCCCACGAAGAACGGACCGATGCACGATTCAGCCTCACGGTTCAGGCCGGCGAGGCCACCGGCTGGGGCGCCGCGGCCCACCGATCCATCGATCATCTGAGAGTTCAGGAGCGGACCCTCACCGCGATCCATAAGGCGAAGCGGGGTCTGGAGGTGCAAGAGCTGCCTCCGGGGCGCTATACCGTGATTCTTGAGCCGGCTGCCGTCGCGGGGCTGTGGTCCTCGTTGCTCTGGACCCTCGATGCGAAATCTTACGAGAAAGACACGAGTGCATTCTCAGGAAAATTGGGCCAGATGATCGTCGACAAGCGATTGACGCTTCGTAATGTGCCGATACACGAAGACCTCTTGGGCATTGGGTTCACCACCGATGGATTGCCGACCGTGGCATCCGATTGGATTGTCGACGGGGTGCTCACGCAGCTTATATTCGATCGGTTCACGGCGAAGATGCGAGGGATCGAGAAGATCCCCACACTTGACGCTCCCTGCCTCTCAGGAATAGGGCCGTCCTTGCCGACGTTACAAGAATTGATCAAACACACGGAGCGAGCCATTCTTGTGACGAATTTCTGGTACATCCGGATGGTCAATCCGACCGATCTTACCCTGACCGGTATGACGAGAGACGGCACGTTTCTCGTCGAGAAGGGAGAGATCGTCTCGGCGGTGAAGAACTTTCGGTTTCACGAAAGCCCTCTGCGAGTCTTCAACCAGATTGCGGCTTTTACCAACCCGACTGAAGCGATCACGTCAGAAACCGGCAAATTTCTCGTGCCGGCGATGACGCTCAGCGATTTCAACTTTTCCAGCGTCACCAGATTCTGAAAGGGTGTCTGTTATTGAAGACAACATGCCAGAGAAAGCCATATGGAGGATGGATGTTTATTAGGCTTATAGTGGTCGGTCTGTTGTGCTGGTCGGCGATGGACTCGCAGGCGGAGGCCGTGTCTGCCGACCGGACCGATATCCCGCCGATTTTCGATAATCTGGGCTCCCTCCACCATCCCATCACCACCACCTCGGAACAGGCCCAACGGTATTTCGATCAGGGGCTCCGACTCGTCTATGCCTTCAACCACGAAGAAGCGGTCCGATCGTTTGAAGCGGCGGCGCATCTCGATCCGCAGGCGGCCATGCCCTATTGGGGAATTGCGCTGGCACTCGGCCCCAACATCAATAGCGTGATGGAGAAGAAAGACGAACGCCGCGCCGTCGAGATGGTCCAGAAGGCTCGCCGACTGGCAGGCAGCGCTACTCCCGGAGAGCAGGCCTACATCGACGCGTTGGTCGCACGGTATGTGAGCCGAAAGGGGGGTAAACGCAAGGGACTTGATGAGGCCTATGCGAAGGCCATGCGATCGGTGGCGCAACGGTTTCCCGAAGATGCCGATGCGGCCACGTTGTTTGCGGAAGCGCTGATGGATTTGCGGCCATGGGATTTTTGGAAATCGGATGGGCGACCGCAGCCCGGCACCGAAGAGATTGTCGCCACGCTTGAGTCGGTGCTCGCGAAGAGTCCGGATCATCCAGGGGCCTGCCATTACTACCTGCACGCGGTTGAGGCGTCATTGGAACCGGAACGAGCCCTACCCTGTTCTGAGCGGCTGCCTGGCCTGATGCCGGGAGCGGGTCATCTCGTTCATATGCCCGCTCACATTTACATGCGGCTCGGGAAGTACCACGAAGCGGTGGAACGGAATCAGCAAGCCGCCCACGTCGATGAACAGTATTTCGGCGACCCACATCCAACCAGCGAGTACGCCGATGCCTATTACGCACATAATCTCCACTTTCTCTGGGCCTCGTTGGCGATGGAGGGACGCAATGTCGACGCCATGAAAGCGGCTCGCGATTTGTCGTCGACCATCACTGTGGAAGAGGCGCTGAAGGATCGTTCGAAGGAGTTCTACCTTCCGACGCCGATCTTCTCGATGATTCGCTTTGGTCGGTGGGAGGAGTTGCTCAGGGAATCTCCACCCCCCAAGGGCTTGCGGTTGATGGAAGGGATGTGGCGGCTAGGGCGAGGGCTCGCCCATGTTGCGACTGGCCGACTTCCTGGTGCCGAGGGTGAACATATTATCCTTTCCGGTCTGACGAAGCAGATTCGCCGGGATCGCACGACGGAAGAAAAGACTGAAAAGGCGCTTCTCAAGATTGCTCAGTTGGTTCTGGCAGGAGAGATTGCTGCTCACCGCCAGCGCTACGATGACGCGATCAGATTGTTGGAGGAGGCGGTCAAGATGGAAGAGGCGCTTCCATATTCTGAGCCGCCGCTTTGGCCCATATCTGTGCGACACTATCTTGGGACAGTGCTCCTGTCTGCCGCTCGACCGTCCGAAGCGGAAGCGGTCTATCGAGCGGATCTCCAGCGACATCCCAATAACGGGTGGGCGCTGATCGGATTGATCCAGAGCCTCCGGGCTCAACAAAAGGACGATCAGGCGGCTGAAGCCGACGATCGTTTCAAGAAGGCCTGGGCCCATGCCGACTTCATCCCGAATGCGTCGCGAATGTAATGTGTGCGCGAGATAGGCAAGACGTGCGTGACTGTCGCGATCAGATGTTCGGTATTGAAGTTCAGAAAATCTTGAACTTCAGGCTTCGAACCGTCATCCGTCACGCTTATTTCGAAGTTGCACCAGTGAGGTGTAAGGATTCGCCAGGCTATTCGACTCAGTGAGAAAGGAGGGCGCTCTCATGAGAAGACAGACTGTTCTATCAATCCTTCCCGTGGCTGTTCTCCTCATCGGAGCAGGGACCATCCAGTCGACCAGCCAGGCTGCATCAGACTCCACTTTCAACAAGGCCTATTTTGCGGGAGGTTGTTTTTGGTGCATGGAAGAAGCGTTCGAAAAGGTCGAGGGGGTGCGGTCCGCGACCTCTGGATATATGGGGGGGACGGTTTCCAATCCGACGTATGAAGAGGTGTCTGCTGGACGTACGGGACATGCGGAATCGGTTGAAGTGGTCTATGACCCAGTCAAGGTGAGCTACCAGAAGTTGCTGGACGCCTTTTGGAAGAACATCGATCCGATTACACCGAACGCTCAATTCTGCGACCACGGCAGCCAGTATCGCTCCGCCATTTTTTTTCAGACCGACGAAGAGAAACGTGCGTCGGACACCTCCAAACAGGCGATCGAGCAATCGAAGCGATTCAAAGAGCCGATCGTCACGCAGATTGTCATGGCCTCACAGTTTTATCTCGCCGAGGAGTACCATCAGGACTTCTACAAAAAGAACCCCATCCGTTACAAACTCTACAAATATAATTGCGGTCGTGCCCAACGACTTGAAGAGGTATGGGGGAAACACTAACGTAGATCGGGCTGCTCATACTATTGCCCTGACCCTTCGCAAGACTCTCGCGACACGCCTCCTGCCCGCAGTGTATATTTTAACCCTAGAAGCCTGTTCCATTACTTTCGCCCAGGGAGGTGCGGTTCGTGACACGTCCAACGCGACACTCGACGAGAAAACCAGTGATCGGTGTCATGGGACCGGCCAAGGCCGGTATCCGGGAATTAGCCGACGCCAAAACCCTAGGAGAACTCATCGCCCGTCAAGGATGGGTGCTGTTGACCGGAGGACGCGCGAGCGGTGTGATGGACGCGGCCAGTGAAGGGGCGAAGTCGGTGCCAGGCAGCTTGACGATCGGGATTCTTCCGGATGGCAAAGCGCGGGTGTCTCGGTATGTGGATGTGGCGATCATCACGGACCTGGGGCAGGCGCGCAACAATGTGAACGTCATGTCCAGCGATATTATCGTAGCCTGTGGGCTCGGTGGCACAGGAACGATTTCAGAGGTTGCCTTGGCGCTGAAGGCAAAAAAGACCGTCATTCTTTTGGGCGCCGAGAAAGCCGGATTAGGTTTGTTTACCAATCTTGCTCCCCATCTTGTCCATGCCGCCGACTCGCCTGAAGAGGCGGTGAAGTTGATCGGCGATCTGCTCTAGCAGGCTACGGGAAAACTCAGTTGATGCCAAAAACATGGTTGGAATTTTCCGTATGGCACTGAAGCCAGAATAACCTCAGGATGCTCAAAAAGGCAGACGTCTCACCCGCCAACCCCAGCGCGCCAAGACGCGCCGTTCCGCAGGCAAGGCCGCAGCGAGCGAAGAGGCGAGGAGGTACGCACCGCACTTCTTGGGGCCGTTCGCCCATACAAATGGATCTTGGTGAACGGAAAAGCCCCTCCAGTGCTTCCGATTTCCGGGAAACTCTCGTTGAGCCTCTGAGCGACGCGAGAACGTCGCTGGTGGACTTTTTCTAATGGGATGGACTCCCCCCGCTTGGGTATCATGGGTTCTACCGAAGCCACGGTGCGAACCCACCACCACCAGAAGGAGGGAGTCCACATGCGAAACGTCACACGTATCGGGATCGATTTGGCGAAGCACGTCTTTCAACTCCACGGGGTCGATGAGCGGGGCCACACGGTGCTGCGCCGCCGGCTCGCGCGGAGTCAGGTGCGGGCGGTGTTGACCCAACTGCCCCCGTGCGTGGTGGGGCTGGAGGCCTGCGGCAGTGCCCACTACTGGGCGCGGGCGCTGCGGGCACTGGGGCATGACGTGCGACTGATGGCCCTGCAGTTTGTCAGGCCCTATCGGAAGAACGACAAGAATGATGGGAACGACGCGGAGGCGATCTGCGAAGCCGTGGGCCGACCGCAGAGGCGCTTCGTCCCGGTGAAGGAGGTGGGGCAGCAAGCGGTGTTGACGGTGCATCGGGCCCGGCAGCTCCTGATCGCGGAGTGGACCGCGTTGGTCAACCATAGCCGGGGATTGCTGGCCGAGTTTGGGTTGATCGTGCCGGCAGGAATCGGCGCCTTGCGGCGCCTGTGGCCGTCGCTCCTGGAGACGCCCGATCTGCCCACGTTGGCCCGCGAGGTGTTCACCGATCTGGCGGTTGCGGGCCGTGGACGAGCGGATCACGGCCTACGATCGCCGCGTGGACCAGCTGGTTCGCCAGACGGAACCGGCGCAGCGACTGATGCAGATGCCCGGCGTCGGGCCCGTGACGGCGACGGCGGTGGTGGCCACGGTGGGCAACGCTCGCGCCTTCACAAACGGCCGCCAGTTTGCCGCGTGGCTGGGGCTGGTGCCCCGGCAACATTCCAGTGGGGGCACTCGGCGCCTGGGGCGGATCACCAAACGCGGGGATGTCTACCTCCGCACCTTGCTCATTCATGGCGCGCGTGCGGTGATGCGGCAGCTCGCGCGACGCCCCGATGCCACCAGCCGCTGGGTCACGGCGCTCCACGCCCGACGGGGCTTCAACAAAGCCGTGGTCGCGCTGGCCGCCAAGCACGCGCGCATCGTGTGGGCGCTGCTGGCCACGGGACGGACCTATCAGCCCACCGCGGCGTGTCCCTGAGCGAACCAGGGTGAAGGAGGTGTGCCCGTCATGACTGATTGCGAGACTCATGAGAGGATGGCGTGACCGGTCGGACCGGCGCCGGGAGATCCTGATAGCAGGACTGGCCGTCAGAGGCCGCGTTTCTGATGAGGACCCGGTGCGCGAATGTCCATCAGGGCCCGAACCCCTGATATGGGTTCACCACGAGGCCGAATATATGCGTGCAGTCAGACCCGATCGCCATGACTCATGACCTTGCAACAAAGGGGGAGTCCATATAAGCATCCTGCTAGCAGGATATAGGGACTCCCCCCGGTGCATAGTAACGAGTCATGGCGATATGACCTGAATCGGCAGGGTGAAAAATGACCGCAGCTGAGCCGCCGCAACCACCCGTTTCTTTCGAACTGATCGATCGCGCTGAAACCTCAACCATCTTCAAGTTCTCAATCGCTTCTGCCTGCAAGAATGACACGTAAAATCCGGTAAGCGTTTGACGCAAAACCATGCAGTGATATAGTTGGCGAGGAGTTGGAGCAGGGCAAGGAGGCGTGATGCACTTCGTTCGTATTGGCAAGAAAGCCGTGAATCTCGATAGTGTGAGCTACTGCGAAGCACAGATATGGCAAGATGAGGTGTCACTCAAGGTCTATTTTGCCGGATCTGCGAACAATACTCCTCTGGTATTATCCGAAGACGAGGCCAAGGAGCTGTGGAAGTACATGGAGTACATCGCTGAAAAGCCCGTCTAACGCCTTCATGTCTCATGTCCAGGATTATACGTCTCGCCTCGTTTTTCGATCCCTGCGGACACTAGGGGTCCCTGTCCTTTCGGGTGGATATTCACTCTGAGCCATGCTTCCTAAGGGCCGTACAAGATCACGGGCGATCGATTAGTGCGGTCGGCCTATATGCTATCGGCGGACCAGCCATCACAACGGGCGTGACCCGACCGGCCTTCTTGTCGTTACGATAGTACATCAGCACCTGTTTGAGATATTCCTCTGTTTCCTTGTAGGGCGGGATCTGTCCATTTTGATCCACCGTGCGTTCGTCCGCGTTATAGGCAGCCAAGGCTAGTCGGATGTTTTCGTGGAATCGATTCAGGAGATAACGCAGGTGCTTGGCCCCCACCTGAGATGTTGTCGTTCGCATCGTAGAGGTTACGCACGCCATGCCGGATGGCGGTTTCAGGAATCAGCCGCATGAGGCCTACCGCTCCCGCCTTTGAGACCGCGATCGGATTAAAGGAAGACTCAGCCTTCATCACCGCAAGGAGCAGGGCCGGTTGATCGTGGTGCTGCTGAGCTGCACGGTTGACCGCTTGCTCAAGTTCTAGATCCCACACACCGTTGTGATGCCGGGCCTTACGGCGAGTTGCTGCTATAGGTTGATGTATCGGTCCATTCGTGGGGCTCACCAGTCTCGCGGGACCAACGTATCCATAGAGCGACGGATCAGCCGGAATAACAGTCGCCCACGTTGCCGTCAGTATCAGAACTGGGCAGGCAGTCTATCTTGCTGCGCCCATGTGGCTGAATATCCGATGCCCCAAGTCATCATGATAAGGCTCATTGTGATGCTCGACCCTGTTCATCTTTGTTCCCTCCCCGTGCCGAAACCTGTGGCGTGTCTTTCATGTCGCGCGGGCGGTTAACTCTGCCCTGTGATGCGGTCAGCGCAGGTTCTATACCGTTTAGTAGGGAAGACAAAATGCTTGACCGTGTAATTATTCCAATGATTTGTGGTTGCCAGTGACTCAGGCTTTCGTAGAGGGACTAGGCCGGGGGTGTTCCTTGTTGTGGCTCTCCTTGTCGCCTTTGCGGTTCCTTGGAGAATGCGGCGGGAGACCCCCAATCTCTCTTGTGCCGGATCCCACAAACGAGGGGGCCTCTCGCGTGCTGAAGGAAGACGTGGTACTCTCCGCACTCCTCATCGTCGAACCAAGAAGGAGACGACTACCATGGCGAAACTTCGGTACTGTGAACGAGTCCACACACAGTTCCCCGTTGTGTTTGCCGGGGAGGCCTACGTGGGGGAGGGAACCGTGCTGAACGTGTCTGTCCCTGGCTGCGCCGTCCACAGCCGAAAACTCGTACAGCCCGGCTCCTATCTTGAGATGAGAATGCTCGTCCCTGACAACTCATCTCCGCTCCGAGTCGGATTAGCCAAAGTACGTTGGTGCGAGGGAGGACAGTTCGGTGTCGAGTTTATTCAAATGCCTGGTGAAGACCAAGTCCGCTTAGGTCGGCTCGTCAAAAATGAGATCCCTCTCGCGCTGACATCTCGATCCAGTGTAGTGTATGGTAGATTACAGTTCCGATAATAGTCACGACGGCTCGTGAGGATGAACGAGTATGACGAGAGGCCTTGTGCTCATCATGATACTGCTCCTGGCAGGCTGCGCTGAATCCTACACCGTATTCCATAGCCAGACAGGTCATCCAATTATATTGGGTCGGCGGGGATATTCTTACGAAGGCTGTCTATCCACGATGCGTGAGGAGGCAGATCGACTTGGAGTCTCGCTGAGCACAGTCCATGTCAGAGGTTCTTGGCAAGGTCGATCCCTTCTCTGGCCCTTCGAGCCAGGATATGCCTGTGAAGGGGTAGTCGGCCCCGAACGTCTCCCAAGCGGAGCTTATCCATCATAGTCCAGCCTTCTCACCTCTATAGGTATAGGGTAGTCGTCGCCCACCTCCTCTCATTTTTGACGCTTCACGTATAACAACCTCTGACAATTGTGGTCACGCCTATCAGTGGGATGGAGACCCCTTCGAGTTTCACGCCGCTCGCTTACGGTATTGTCACATTTTCTTTCTCCTCCCTCGTCTCTTGGCTATAATCAATTTCTCCTAGTCGCCAGTCTCGCGGAGATAATCAGTCCGGACCTAGAACCGAGGAATCGATATAGGGGTTCACGCGATAGCGAGGTTGTCAGATGATCAAAGCGCTCCTCGTCGAAGACAATGACGTCGACGCTCAGCTCACGCAGGATCTTCTTTCTGAATGGAGCATCGAGGAGTTCCAGATTACCCGCGCCAAAACGTTGGGAGAAGGACTCGCGTTTCTGAGCCGTGAACGATTCGATGCCGTGCTCTTGGACCTGTCTCTGCCGGATGCATTCGGTCTCCCGGCGGTCAGACAGGTCCATGCTACCAGTCCAACGATCCCCGTTGTCGTCCTGAGCGGCGTCAGTGACCAAAGCCTGGCTCTTCAAGCCGTACAACAGGGGGCGCAAGATTATCTTGTCAAAGGTCAAGGGCATCCGGAACTATTAGCCCGTGCTGTCCGTTATGCCATCGAGCGGAAACGCTCTGAAGAGCATCTGACGTACCTCGCACAGTACGATCACTTGACCGGGTTGGTGAATCGTACCCTCTTTCGTGATCGGCTTGTTCACGCCATGGCTCGAACCAAGCGCATGCAACAACCGATTGGCCTCATGCTCCTCGATCTCGATCGATTCAAAGCGGTGAATGATACCTTTGGCCACGATATGGGTGACGAAGTACTCAAAGCCGTATCCGAACGACTCAAGATCTGTGTGCGAGAGGTCGATACCGTGGCTCGGATGGGGGGGGACGAGTTCACGATTATTCTTGAAGGGGCCTCTTCCGAACAGAACATCCTCGTGGTGGCAACACGCATCGTCGAAGCCATTGCTGCGCCGTTCGAGCTCAAGGGGCACCACATCTCCATCGGCGTCAGCATCGGAATTACGATCTATCCTCAAGACGATCGTCCTGTCGACGAATTACTGAAGCACGCCGACACGGCCATGTATCGGGCAAAACAGCAGGGCGGCAGTGGGTTTCATCTTCACGAAGCCTCTGGGACCCACTCGGCCAATCTCCTCCCATAGCGCGCGCTACTCACGTTGTGGAATCAGGACCAGGGACGCCTTCTGACTCTTCCCCGACCTCGCGTTCTGTTTTCTACGCACTGATCTCAGAGTGCCGCTGTCCTCGATAGCCAGGCTCATTACCGACCGATGTCGCCTAACGGCTGGTCCGTCACGATCAAGGCCCCGCGGGGATTGGGGGTAAGAATATTTGAGGTGTCGAGCGACTCCCGACCAGGAGTAGGGTGGCAGTCGGGGGTGATCACCATCCCCCAATGCTGATTGTCGCTACACATATTGTCGACGAGGAGCGCTTCTGCGTGATGAAAGAGGAGAATCCCGCTCAGCATATTCTCTCGGCACCGGTTCCTGACGAGCTCTGGATGGCTCCCTGGATCTCGCACCGCAATACCGAAATGGTGGTTGCCTCGACACACATTGTCGGCAATCCTCGGCTGTGCGCCGGCAAATACAAACACTCCCGATTCGCGGTTGGCACAGACTTCGTTCTCGACAAATGTCGGCCGCGATTGCGGGCCATAGATCACGACGCCGGATAAAATACCCTCCATGGCACGGCACTGTGTCACAGTACAAGAGGAGTCGAGCAGGTTCATCGCGGAATGCTGATCGCTTCCGACATAGCGAAACGTGATGCCGGAGATACGACCGCTTGGGACCTGCTGAAGGTAGAGGGGCCCCCCACGACGGGAAAAGATCTGTACGTCATCTCGACCGGCCCCCACCAAATGAATGGGTCGCCCTGTGATAAAGACTTTGTCTTCATAGATCCCAGGGCGAATAAATACCTGGTCCTGCTCTCCTGCATCAAGTAGTGCCGCGCTGGGCCGAGGGTATGCGTCTCCGTCATGGGCGTCGACGATCAGGGTCTTTCCACCGAACGGATTCTCCGGAGGCTCAGTCATCATGCCCAACGTCCTTCACCCTACCTTCCTCTTTGTTACGATCGTCGCTCTATTCGAGAGACTATAATCAAAACGGTTCAGCGGCATTATTTCGGCCACTAGCCAATGAGTCAAGGCCTCCGCTGCCTGTATCGACTCCATATCGCTATGCGCGTTCCCCCTTTCTGTCAAGCGAGGCGACTTAGACACAGCCCGTACAAATCTGTCGCCCGAGCCATAACCGCTACCGGGCAATTCCTGCCGTCTTCCAGTACCAAGCGCTTGGATTCAGGCGAGTTTTAGCCATGCAGTATAGTTGTATCCTGTTGAGGAATGGCACGGCGATTGCGTTACCGATATAACGAAGGGTCGTTCCTGGACCCTGCCGAATAGCATGGAGGTATGACACATGAAGATACTGATGATCGTGTTCACGGGAATCTTTGCGGTGCTGTTTTCTCTCAATCTTGCCGTCGCGGCCCCCTCCAACATGCAGGACTCGTCTCGACACCTGTACGACCGAGTGTTGGAGGAGTACAAGCACAGGGATTACGAGGCGGCATTGGCTGGTTTTCAATTTTTCCTCGAACTCCACGGACAGTCCTCGCTGGCATCCAACGCCCAATACTGGGTGGGAGAATGTCAGTACCGATTGGGGCGCTACAGGGAAGCGCTGAAATCATTTAATCGCGTGGTGTCCAACTATCCAGTCAGCCCCAAAATTGCTGCGTCTATCCTAAAGATCGGACAAATCTATACGAGGCGGAAGGACCATGAAAATGCTCGTGTGAAGTACGAACATGTGGTCGATCAATATCCAGAGAGCTCGGAGGCCGAGGTGGCGAAGAAAGCCCTCAATGCGGCCGCGGATCGGGATGCGGAACCGACTCTTCAACTAACCGGGAGCAGCACTACCGAGTAGCTCCGCTTAGGAAGGAGATGTCCATCGGGCACAACGGCAATCACTCCTCGTTGCCGAGACCAAACACCTGAGCCAGTTGCGGCACCGTATAGGATGTGTGGGACTTCAAGATGGTCAATGGGATCCCGGCGGCCTGTAGGACAGACTGGATATCCTGTCGCCGAGTAACCTCCTGTGGTTGAGGAGGGGACCCTTCCTCGATCAATACCACCTGTTCCACAAGTTTCGATCCCGGGTGGACTAACACAAAGTCGAGTTGCTTCAGCGCGATCCGTCTCAACACTGTCGACCGAGCCGTTGATTCCGCCTCGACGCCGACCACAGACCAGAGCGCAACCCGCACAAAGACAAGATAGTGGTCTTCTACAGCCATACGTATAAGATTGTAGAGTGAGAGATCGGTGTCGGTCAGCAGAGGCTGGGGACGCAGTGTGACGCCAGGAGAAATGACAAAGGGCTCTTTCACGACTGGCCCAGCAGTCGACCATATCGTCACCCGCCAAACCAGGAAAACCAGGAGCCCGATGGCAAGGCCGATGAACAGGCCAATGAATAGATTCTCCATCGTGCCGCTATCGCCTGGGAAGGGACTCACGCCAGCGCGGTCCGTTCGGAACAATGGTGCCAAGGAGTACAGGGTGGTTCGCACCCGTCACTGATGGGATGTTGCCCCACTGTCCAGTCACGGTTTGATAGGCCAAGAGGGCGAAGGCCACCGCCTCAAACACTTTGCTATCCCACCCGAGAGTCTCAAATGTCGTGACCGGTATCGGGGAAAAGACCGTCGCGAGATGGTTCATGATCGCACGGTTACGGACGCCACCCCCGCCCACTACCACTTCATCGATCTGACCCCTGATCCACCGTCGCGAAGTTCCCACCGCCTTGGCCGTCCACATACTACAGGTCGCCAACAGATCCTCCATCGAGAGGCTACGTTGCTGCTGGATTGTGATCAGCTCCTCGATGAGATCAGGACCGAATGCTTCACGCCCGGTCGATTTGGGCGGTTGCTTGGACAGAAAGGGATGCGCAAGCAGCTTGCCCAACAGTCGTGAATCGACCTGTCCTTTCATAGCCAGTCTTCCATCACGATCCATCAACAACCGTCCGTCAGACACTCGCACCATGAGACCATCCAACACCATATTGGCCGGCCCCGTATCGAATGCCTGCACTCCGTTGAGGTGTCCTCCCTTCGGCACATAGGTGACGTTGCTGATGCCCCCGAGATTTACCACCAACCGTGCACGACGCGCATGCTTCAAGAGGAGCGCATGTGCTGCCGGTGCCAGCGGAGCCCCTTGGCCGCCTGCGGCGATGTCACGCGAACGAAAGTTAGCCACAGTGGTAATCCCTGTTCGTTCGGCAATGACAGCCGGCTCGGCAATCTGGAGGGTGGAACGAATGGCGCCGACTCCCGGCGCATGGATACCATGAGGAAGATGATGCAGGGTTTGGCCATGAGAGCCGATCAATGCCACATCGCTCGGTTGAAGTTTCGCCTGTCGAATGACATGCAACGCCGCATTCGCAAACCATTCACCAAGCAGAGCGTTGAGGTGACAGACCTCCGCGACCGTCCCCGAGACAGATGCGGAGAGAATGCGCTGCTGCAATGAACGTGGATAGGCCAGCGTGTGTCCCGCGATCGTCTTGGCTTTCAGGGAGCGACCTCTCCCGGTGATATCCACGAGTGCGGCATCGACACCATCGCCTGATGTTCCAGACATGAGTCCCACGACGTACATTCCTTGACTCCTCCAGTGAACGTTTCGCTAGGGCGGTAGGATCGCTACGCTAATGGAACTATTCGGCAGGGTCAAGCAGGGAAACATCGTGACTACACTCCAGCAATCCATGCAGATCGTTGCGTTGACAACGATAGAACCCGATGCTACCGTCCTCGCCCATGTTACGCGTTCGATCCATACTCCTCCTCTGGGCCGTCCTCGCCCTCGACGGCCTGCTCCTAGCGCCTCTCGCCCTCGCCGGCTTGCCGGGCGAACCTCTCAATATCGTCGTCACAATTCCGGTTCTCAAAGATCTGGCTCAGCAGGTCGGTGGGTCCCACGTACGAGTGACTTCTTTGTTGAACGGCTACGAGAATGAGCACACCTATTCCCCAAGGCCGAGCGACTTGGTCGCAGTGCGAAAGGCCCGACTGTTGTTCGAGGTCGGAATCGGTCTTGAAGTATGGGTCTCCTCTCTGGTGAAGAATGCCGGAAGCCCGTCGCTTCGCGTGATCACGACATCTCAAGGAATCGGCCTGATTCGTGACCACGCAGGCCATCGAGACGGGGCACATCAGGGGGAACACACAACCGGGTCAGGTGGCAACCCCCATATCTGGATGGATCCGGAAAACGTCGCCATCATGCTGCGCCATATTACGGAAGCCCTCATCGCAGCCGATCCCATCCATGCCACAGACTTCCGAAACCATCAAGCCGTCTATCTTCAGCAATTAGACCGGCTGCGAACTGAACTCTCGGATCGAGTCAAACGGCTGCCAGATCGTCGCTTCGTTGCGCACCATCCAGCCTGGCCCTATCTGGCAAGGCGGTTTGACTTTGACGTGGCCGCGACCATTCAGATGCAATCCGGTACCGAGCCATCAGCCCTTCAGCTGCAATCCCTGATCGGTAAGATCAAGAAAGATCGGATCAAGGTCATTGTATCGGAGATCCAGCTCAGTCAAAAGATTCCTGAGTTACTGGCCAAGGAAACCAAGGCACGAATCGTCGTCCTGACCACATTGCCTGGAGGCCTGCCAGGGACCGAGACCTACCTCGACATGCTCCGCTATAATGTGCTCCAATTGGCGAACGCCCTAGAGTCCCCGTAGCGACTGTGCGGGCCATCTTCCTCAGCGCCGGAAGGAGCGCCGGGTTTCGTGTTAGAGTCCCAGGAGCCTATTATTCGGTTTGACCACGCGTCGTTCGGATTTCCCGGCGTCATTGCGCTCAAGGATATCTCTCTTTCCATTAAGGCAGGCGAGTTTGTCGGCGTCATCGGTCCCAACGGATCTGGGAAAACTACACTCTGCCGAGCCATACTGGGCCTCCTGGCTCCCGTCGAGGGCCATCTCCATATTTTCGATTGTGCCTGCGATGCATTGCGGTGTCACCACAGGGCGAAGATTGGATACCTCCCACAAAAAGGTGTCGTGGATCGTAATTTTCCAGTCACGGTCCTTGAAACGGTGATGATGGGCCGCTATGGGGCACTGGGCTTGTTCAAGCGCTCAGGCCAGAAAGATCAGCACATCGCAATCGAATCTCTCACCCATGTCGGAATGGAGAGACACAAGGACACGGCTCTGGGCCATCTTTCCGGTGGCCAGCAGCAGCGCGTATTCATTGCGAGGGCGTTAGCGCAACAGCCTAAAGTTCTCCTGCTCGACGAACCGACCACAGGACTCGATATTACCGCTCAGCATAATGTGATTGAGCTGGTTGAGCACCTGCACGATGAACTGGGACTCACCGTGGTCTTGATCACCCATGATATCAATATGGTCCGTTCGCGGGTAGACCGGCTCGTGCTCCTCAAGACCCGCCTCTATGCTGCAGGGCCTCCCGCCGATGTGCTCAAACCAGAGATTCTCAGTGAGGTCTACGGGAAAGAACTGGTGATTACAGAGAAAGATCTCATCATCGTTGAGGACTATCACCACCATCATTGACCGCACGATACGATGCTTGAACTATTCACCTATGACTTCATGCAGCGTTCCCTCCTCGCGGCGGCGATGGTGGGGGGGCTCTGTTCCGTCATCGGTGTGTTTGTCGTGCTGCGAGGGTTGGCGTTTGTCGGAGCAGGCACGGCACATGCGGCGTTTGCCGGCGTGGCGTTGGGCTACCTCATCGGCTGGCCGCCGCTGGTTCTGGCGATTGTCTTCGGTCTTGCCACAGTGTGGATCACAGGCTGGGTCGAAGAAAAAGGCCGGATGAAACTGGATGTCTCGATCGGGATTCTCTACACCACCACGATGGCGCTGGCCATTCTCTTCATCGGTCTCATGAAAGGCTACAACGCCGAAGTATACGGCTATTTATTCGGCAGTGTCCTGTCGGTCACAAGCGAAGAGTTGCGCATCATAGGCGGCCTGAGCGTCCTGGTGCTCGGTCTCATTGTACTGTTTTCGAAGGAACTCTACTTTATCGCCTTCGATCAAGAGATGGCCGAGGCCTCCGGCGTCCCAGCGCGACGCATATTCTTTCTTCTGCTGACATTGGTCGCGCTCACGGTCGTCGTCTCTTTGAAAACTGTCGGCGCCATTCTCGTATTTGCCATGATTCTGATCCCCGCCTCAACCGCGTATCAACTCACCTCCAGCCTTATGACACTCACCCTCTATTCCACCATCATCGGCGTGACCACAGCTGTAGCTGGAATGCTGATCTCTGCGGCCTGGGATGTGCCTTCAGGACCGGCGATCGTCCTTCTCGCCACAGCCGTCTTCTTCATCTCGGTGCTGCTCTCTCCAAAAAGAATGAAACGCCCAACGCATCTTCACGCGCACTAGCCCACATCATTTAGAACGGCTCGTTGCGGGATCGCTACGCCACCTCGCGATCTCGCTGGCCGAAGGCTCGTCTCGTAACAGCAGAGCAGCAGAATCGCTCATGGATAATGAGGGTTTGCTATCTCATTTCAACCTGACCAGAGGGGCCACATCAGTACAACAACTGTGTCATTCATGAGTCAGTCAATGTTTTGCACAGTCAATGTCTTGCAAGGTATCGGATAGCACTGGTGATGCTCTAGATCGATGCAGAAGTGCCAAATCGTCATATAGTTTGGAGAAGAGGAGGCAACTACGGGCCTAAGTGTGTGAGGCATAGGACTTGCGCTGATGAGCCACGGCGTCGCGATACTGCCTTCCACATGCACCAGTGGAGGACAGTTCGTGTCGAGCCTGTTTTTTATTCACGCAGTCATTCATTGTATCAAGGAGGAATAGATCGATGCGTATGAAACATCTCATTTTTGGTGCTGGGGTCTTGGTCACGGCTTTGGGGTGGTCTTCGGTTGGCCCTGCCCAGGCCGAATGGGTGCATGAGGGTCAGGCCAACGAAGGTAAATGGATCCTGGGTGCTCGGACCGGCTTCAATATTCCGACGCAAAGCTGGGCGGATGATACGAAGACCAGCATCGGTCCAACACCGATCAATCTTCAGGCCATGTATGGGATTAGTAAGTGGATACGCCTCGGTTTCATGATGGAGTGGGAGCGCAGATCGATTGACAGGCGCAACCCACGTTTCGACCTTGGTACGCTGAATACCATCTCGCTCTTACCGACGGTTGAGTTTCGCCCAGGGCATTTTTCAGGTGTCACACCCTATCTCTCGACGAGCATCGGCATGAACGTGAACTCCTTCAGCGAGGCGGATGACGCTGAAAACCGTGGACTCAGGACAATCAGCCCGTCCAACACCTTTGCGTATCGATTGGCGGGCGGGCTGGATTTTCCGCTGACACACAATCTTATGCTCAATACGGAAGCGGCATGGAAACGGAACCGCGGCGGATACGAAATCAATAATCAAGATGCCGGCTCGGTCGATGCCTCTTCGATCAGTCTCTTAGTCGGCGTTCGCTACACCTTCTAACTTTGGTGATCGGCAGGCTGCATCGAGTGTCTGCTCGATGCTGCCTGCCGATTGTTTTGATACACCCGCACCATCGCCAAGACCATCGTAGAGATCATCCGTAACAGAGGGTGGGCATCCTGTTCATGGCAGGACCGCCAAGGAACACCCGTCGCTCAGTGAGCCCTAGGAATAGATGTTGAGCAGGCTAACCAGGACGTCCGATTGCTTCTTCGTAGAGAGAAAACGGTGAACGATTGGATTATTCGAGGCGAGCTTGGTTAGCACGTGACCAGACCATGCCGGTCTGGTCTTTGGAGCTGAACCCAAGGTTTTCGTAAAAACCAGGTCGGCGCGTGCAGAGCCAAAATAATTCAACTTTTTTGAGGCGGGGGTGGTTCAGGATGCGCTGGACGATATCTGCGCCGACGCCCTGACCCTGATAGGCCTTATCGACGATCACGTCCCAGATGCTTGCTCGGTAGACATAGTCTGTTAATACCCGGCCGAATCCGATCAGCAGGTCACCGTCCCAGGCTGTGACGGCCACATCGGTGTGGCGCAACATCTCGCGTGCATCCTGACTGGTTCGTCCTTTGGCCCAAGGCGCTTGTTGGAAGAGACGGACGAGTTTGGCTGGGTCGAGGTCCTTCTTTTCAGCGAAGGTAATGGCGGGCTTGAGGGTTGGGGCCATCTTGTACTAGATTATCTCTCAGTAACAGCAGCAAAGAACATGCGGAGTGTACGAGGAACATTATGGCAACGCAAGTCCGTAGCTGCCCCAAGTGCTCTCAACTCATGTGGCTCACCGAGGAACAGTACGAACTACTCGATGAAGCAACCGTTCGAGCCAAGTGCCCTCACTGTGGATCAACTGTTCGCTTCAGGCTTGTCTCACAGGGAGACAACGCCGCCGGCCCTAAAATGGGCCACTGACCGCGTAGCAAAGTTCTGAGTCCTGAGTTGAGAGTTTTGAGTTGAGGCCAAACTCAGCACTCAGCACTTCCAACTCAGAACTTTCGTCACATTCCCCGCCCGGCTCCTTCCAGCTCCGGTGTGTTGCCGGGGAGAATTTTATTCAGCGCGGATCGATACTCGCCGGTGCGCCCCTGGTCGATCCTCCCGACTTCGATCTCTTGATCTCGCTGCATCCGTTCCAGATGATCGAGCACTGAGAGGAGCGGATGGACGGAGCCGAGTAATCGACCAACCTCGAAGGCTTCCAGCGACTCTACAAATAATTCGTTCAGGCCCCTATAGGGAGTCCCGGCGCTCTGACTCCTAAACCGGGAGACGATCTCCTCATACTCCTCAACTGCCTCAAATTTGGGCTTCACGCCGATCGGTATAGCCGATACATGCACGATCGGCGGCAATTTTGCCGCATACATCTTTAGCTGTGCAACCAATCCACCCATTGCGTCCAGCACATCGGCAGTCTGCATGAACTCATCCTTCGAGTCGGCAGGGCTTACGCCACGCTGACGGCCCGGTCAAGACTTTCTGGCACTATGAGGAGGCGTGAGACCGTCGAGGGCCTGAACGACCTGCTCCATATCGGACGGGAAGGGCTTGGTATACTCCTGAAACTCACCGGTGGAGGGATGACGGAAGCCCAGAGTCCTCGCATGCAACATCACGCGGGGGATCTCGACATTCTCCACCGTGCAGACCTTCTTCCCGCCATAGGTCTGATCTCCTAAAATGGGATGATCCAGGGATGCCAGATGGACGCGGAGCTGGTGGGTCCTGCCTGTGCGTGGAAACAACAGCACATGGGCGGCCAGTTTCCCGAAGCGATGGTCAACCTTATATTCCGTCACGGATTCCTTGGGGCGTGCCGTATGGGCTGAGAACTTTTTCCGTTCTTTCCTGTCGCGGCCGATCGCCAGGTCAATCAATCCATGTCCTTTTTTCGGCACACCTGAAATCAGTGCTTCATACACCCGCGTGATCGTGTGCTGTTTGAATTGCGCCGAAAGAGCACGATGGGCTTCGTCGGTCTTGGCGATCACCATCACGCCGGAGGTATCCTTGTCCAGCCGATGAACCAGCCCTGGCCGTTCCTTCCCCCCAATCGTCGACACCGTGCCGCCGGAGTTCTGAAAATGATAGAGGAGCGCGTTGACCAGCGTGCCGGCCCAATGACCCGGCGCAGGGTGGACCACCAAGCCGGACGGCTTGTTTAAAAGCAGCAACACGTCGTCCTCATAGAGAATTTCAAGCGGGATCGACTCGCCTTTGAGTTCCAACGGCTCCGCCTTTGGAATATCAAAAGCGATCATGTCGCCAGGCTTGATCTTTTGACTGGGCTTGACGAGCTGCCCGTTGATTCGCACACGCCCTTGCCCAATCAACCGTTGCAAGGCCGACCGCGATAACTTGGGCTCACGGTTCACCAGAAAGATATCCAGCCGTTTGGGCTGCTCCCCAGCCGTCACGACAAACTCAGTCACCATGGACGAATCGCCCCCCCCCCCACTATGTTCGGGCCACGCTACTGTAGCGCAAGGCTCAATAGCAATCGGGAGGTCTGCTTAACCACTCGTGTCCTGCCGATCCGATTGTCTCTCCAGTCGCCTCGGGCTAGGCTGACAGCCGCAAGGCTGATCTGACGCCAAGCGTAGAGGAAAAATCATATAGATGGACGGTCGGGCTGACGAAGATGTATTCGTTGGGAGGATCATTCACCCAGTCGGAAAATCTATGCCTGGTACAGTCGGAATCAGGATATTGCAGCAGGGAAATTCTGGAGATCGTGGAGAGGACATCCTCATCCAGGAGGAACTATTCGCGTGAATGACATTGCTCGATGACTGGCTGTAAGACAAGAATAGCCTGAGTGACTCCGTCAGCCGTCCGGGCTGCCCTATTTCTAGTGAGCCTGGCATGAGGGAATATGTTAATCCTCCTTTGCCGAGCACCCCGCATGCTACGGGGATGAAGGCGAGGAGAACCCTCTGTAGCCTTGGCGAAGGAGGGTAGTGGTTTCGGAGAATTTCGCAAGATACCCCGCAGCTTTCGGCCTTCGTAGCCGAAGTGGCTACTTCTGCGGAGTAGGCTGCTGCGAGGAGCTTCATTGTCTGACTAGTTGAAGGGCCGCGCCGCTGCTGAGAGAGGAGACAGGACGCGGCCCTGATGGCGTAAGCGTGTGGCGGTGGGAGGGCTCCGGATGGGCATAATACAGAGGTAGTCCCTCTGTGTGAGAGGCATGCACCTCTTGACTGGGGATCCACCGGCACGTCGCTTCGCCAAGAAACTTCCCGCATGTCATCATGGCCCTCTCACTCCCGATGTCGGGCGATAAGAGGACCATCCGGCCATTGAGCAACCCCTGTGCCAGACGTAGCTCAGTTCAAAATATTTTGGAGCCGACGTTGTAAGTCGTTGAGTACATGTGGTGTGGCAAGTGAAAGGGAAGACGGGGCTATAGGGCAGGGGCAGATCTGATTCAGTATGCTCCGTATCCTAGGGGATACAGTCATAGGGCAAACAAGCAGATGAAGGCAACTGAGAACAAGAGATGGAGTGCGATCTATGTGTGGAGATGTTTCATGGCGGCGGCGCAGAGGAGGATGAGGAGGCCGATCCAGAGAGCGGTTTGCTGGAAAGGGATCGCTTCGTAGGACGTTTCCTCGCCTTCTTCTGCATCATCGGATTTGAAGAGCACCGTATAAAGGAAGAGCGTGAGAAGACAGAGGACGAGAAACAGTTTGATAAAGAAGACGGTCAGGTATTTCGCATGGTGTTGGATTCCACTGCCGGTTTGAGCGGTAATGAGCTGGTTGACGTAGTGGAAATTGATGCCCCCGGTAAAGAGGAGAACAAGGAGTAAGATGCCTGCGACTTTCCTGTAATGCTGGTAGAACGCATCGGTAATCGGCTTGATCTGCTCCTTGGCCACTGCCTTTTTCAGCCCAGGAGTCACGGCTATGATGAGGAATGCGACTCCGCCGACCCAAATGACCGCCGCTGACAAGTGCACCCAGTGGTTGAGGATCGGGATCAGCGTGTTGAAGTCGGTGACGAGACTTTCATCCTCAATAGCGTCCATCTTATGAAACAGTGACGAGTGATGGGTGATGGGTGATGAGTGACAAACAAAGAATCAGCGAGAACCGGCCTAAGCTTTTAGACTCATCACGCATCACCCATCACTCATCACACTAGAATTTGAAGACCGGGGCATCGTTGCCGAATCGTTTTTTGCGGAGTTCTTCCATCAGCTCAATCGTAATAAGAGGGATGTTATTTTCCCGGGCGTGCTTTTCAACACCTTTCTTCACCATGGCGCGCAAGAAGTAGGGAATCTTGTTCAGCCGTGATTCTGAATCCGCGTCCCAGGCCACGTCGCTTTCTTCCGGCGTATTAAATGCGACCTTGATCTTCTCACCGCCTTTTGGCGTGTAGAGACACCATTGATCTTCGTCCAGCCAGTCTCCGTGATCGACATAGGGGCGTGCGCGGCAGCCGCCGCAGATGTCTGTGTATTCGCAATCGCCGCATTTACCTTTGAGGTGTGGGTAGCGGAAGGAATTGAAGACATCGGACTTTTCCCACAGATCGACGAAACTGGTCTCGCGGATATTCCCGGCAGACAACGGCATGTAGGGGCAAGGGGTCAATTCGCCGTTAGGAGTCACACGGGCATAGTTGGTGCCGGCGAGGCAGCCGCCCCCCATATAGCCCGTCGCTTTGGTAATCGGGGAGTTCGGGTCCTTCTCATAGGCGAGCCGTTTGAAATGCGGCGCACAGCGGGCCCTGACGAGCATGCCCTTGTAATTATCCTGACAATCGACGAGGTAGCTGAGGACCTCTTCGTATTGGGTCGGGGTGATGTCGGTGAGTTCTTCGCCGCGGCCGGTGCAGACCATGAAGAAGACATTGAGCACTTTGGCGCCAAGTTGGTGCGCCCAATCGATCACCGAGGGCAGTTCCTGGTAGTTCATGGGCTGTGCGCTGAAATGCACTTGGAAGGCCAGCCCGTTCCGCTTGCAGGCCTCGATGCCGGCGAGTGCGGATTCCCATGCACCGGGCACCCCGCGAAAACGATTATGTTTCTGGGGGTCAAGCGAATCGATACTGATGCCCATGCCCATCACGCCGATCTCAACGAGGTCTTTCGCCATCCGGTCGTCGATCAACATGCCGTTGGTTCCGAATACCACCATGAAGCCGAGCTTCACGGCGTGGCGTGCGATATCGAGAATATCGGGGCGGACGAGCGGCTCGCCACCCGTAATCACCAGGAGACAGCCCTTGTTGACCTGGGCAATCTGATCGATGAGCCGGTAACATTCTTCGGTCGAGAGTTCATCGTCTCCGCCGGCGGATTTCGTCGTCGCGTCGAGATAACAATGGTCGCACTTGAGATTGCAGCGCTTCGTGAGGTTCAGGGCGATGAGATAGGGCTTGAAATCATCGACCGTTCGGCCATCGTGCGGCGCAGGAGCCGTAGAGGGTGGAGTAAAGAACTGCGAGACCTGTCTCTGGATGCTTCCAAAGGCGCCCGCAAGAGACGGGGGATTGAAAATTGGAAGAGATTTACCCACGCACGAATGCTCCAGTTCTGAGTTCTGAGTTATAAGTTCTGAGTTGTTGAGTTAAAACGAAGTGTATGGATCCGTGGACAACTCAGCACTCAAGACTCAGCACTTATGATTTCGTCTTGCCGGTCAGGTTGGCGATCATGTCCTTTATGTTGCCGGTCTTCATGGCTTCCGCCATGTAGTCCTTGGCCTGTTCGATACCTTCGTGCGCCACCTCGGCTGTGACGAGCGTGACACCGAGCTTATCGGCATGTTTTTCGATGAGAGCACGGGTACAGTCGCGCATGAACCCTTCAGGAGCCCGATCGAGTCGTGATTGTGCCTCCGGCGTCCAGGTATAGGGAGGGGAGGCAGGGGCAGGTTCCGTCACGTGGCCGTTCCCATTTTCTTGAGCGTTCTCGTGGGATGCGGTCGCGCCAGTGGGACTGTTCGTCGCAGCGGCGACGGTTGCCTGGGCTTCGGTGGAGGCGCCGGTTCCCTTATTCGCAAAGATGGGGGTGTAGTCTTCTGAGGCGGCTTCCTGAATCATGGGCGCGGCATATTCCAGCGTGATGATGGTCATGCCGAGTTTGCGAGCGGTCTTTTCGATTTTGGCCTTGGCGCGTCGACGTTGGAAGCCGGCTGGGATTGCACGAATTCCTTCTTTGGCATCCTTTGTCCATTGCATCGGGACGTCATCGTAGGCGAGGTCGGTTTCGAGGACCCCTTCGGCGTGCGCCGCCGCTTCAAAAAGCTTCTTGTCGACCAGTTTGAAGCGGTCGCCTCCGGCAGCGCAGACAGGGCACTTCACGGGAGTCTCGCCCTTGCCGATGTAGCCGCAGCCGTCGCAGACGAAGTAATCCTGAGTCATCCGGTCCAAATACGCCTGGGTGGCCTCACTTACTTTCGGTTTTTCTTCCACGATCTCGGTCATCATGCCGCTGAGCGTCGAGCCCATGAGATCCTTCATCACAGACTCGTCAGCCTGCATCTTGTCACGGTCGATACCGGCGGCATCCAGGCTGCCGCCCAGCGCGCGCATGGCATCCATCGCGCCTTTAGGCAGGATGTGTCCGATGGCCGTATCGACCACCGTGTTACTGATGATGGTATGACCTTTTTCGATGGCATACCGATGGATGGCGGTTTTGGCCACGCCCCTGGCAAATACGGGGATCTTTTCCATCCGGCGAAGGGCTTCTTCAGTCCAGGCGATGGTGTATTCCGCCAGCGTATCGATCGGCGGTACGTACTTCCTGTTCGACACCAGGATATTGCAGGGCGCGGACCGCAACAGATTTTCCGTGTTGCTGCCGATGTCCATATCCTCGTCGCTGTGCACGCCGATCCGTCCGACGATCAATAATGCCGGAATATCTTTACGCACGTATTGAATGATCTTCTCGAAGGCCTTCCCGTCCAGCAGGGTGGTCTTGACGTCGGTTTGCTCGGCCTGCGCAATTTCGCGGCAGATGTCGAGGTGCGACTGATAGATCTTCGCAAGGCCGCTGTCGATGATTTCCTCGTGCAGTTTTTCCTGTTCCTTGAAGCGAAACACCTTGCCGGCTTCCTCATTGAGCACGCCGGAAATACTGTGAAAGGCGGCATAGTGGAAATAGGGGTCGAAGGCCGAGATGGCTTCAACCGGCATGTTGAAGGCTTTGCCCAGCGCCAGACCGGTCATGAGTCCGCCGAATGAATAGGGGCTGCCGTCTACTGCCACCACGATTCTCCCCGTGGTCATGGGCTGAGTCTGCTTGATAATCAGCATGTCAGAATTCCGTACGCGCCGGAGCACGCGTTCGGTATTGCTTCCGATGACGCTGTCCTTCACCGCGCCGACACCCAAGGCGCCCATGATCACCAGATCGTAGGCATTGGTATTGATGTCCTCGGCCAACACCTTCCAGTTCCGGCCTTCGAGCGAGCGACGCTCAATCGGCAGATTATTCTCCGTGCATTTCTTATCGACATAGTCGAGGTAGGAATCGGTGATGATCTGGAGGCCACGGGTAATCAGCGAATCGTGGATTTGGCGCTGTCGGTCGAGTTCTTTTTCATCGTGATACTCTTCGGGTAAGCCCGCTTCCATCTGCTTGAAGCGTTTGTCATGCATTTTGGCTGCATAGACGTGGCTCCCTACGATTTTAGAGCCGAAGGCTTTGGCGAAGTGGACTCCGACGTCGACTGCAGTATTGGAATGGTCGGAGTTATCGACCGGGACATAGATCGTCTTATACATCGAGATGTCTCCTCAGAATGCCCTTCAGGCAGGGCGAACGAGAGTAATTGTCAAAATTTCCAAACGGTTGACGTACGTTCACCCCTCAAAGAACGCACATGCTAGCACCGGTCTGAATTCGATTGCAAGGCGTCGAAGGAGGCTGGTGGGACAATCCTACGTTGTAGGGGTGGTGACGGATTTTTCTCTCAGCTCCTTTGCGGAACGAATGGATTGTCGCGAGCGGAGGATCTCTTCCAGAGACAAGAGGGTATCGCGCCCGGAGTTTCCTTCGATCCCTCGGATCAAACTTTTGTCGGCATAGGGACCTGATTCTTGTGGGTCTTGAGAGAGAGATCCCGTCCACTTCCGTGGATCCCTGCTCCCCTCTTTTCGTTCCCAGGCCCGGAGGCAGGCCTTGGCAATGAACGAGTTCAGCGGGGCCGGGTTATAGAGAAGCTTTCTGATACTCGTCGGAGTCAGCATCAGAGGGTTATAGCCGGCTGAGAGGTACCCCTCCTCTAACAGCCGTTCTTCGAGATCTGTGTTCGGCTGAATGCCTAAAAAGAACATCAGGGGGAAGACTCGCTCTTCACCCAGGATTGAGGCAACCTTTTTATAGGACTCCACGCTTTGGAGCAGAGACTCTTCGGTTTCTTTTGGGCTGTTCAGCGAGTAATTGAGGATGACCTTCCCCCTGAATCCCGCTTCCGCCAGATAGCGACAGCCATCGTACAGTCGCTCAAGCTTGAATCCCATATGGAGATCGTTCAACACCATTTGGGAGCCTGACGTAATGGCGACTTCAAGATCGCCGACGCCGGATCGGACCATGAGTTTGGCCAGCTCTGGGGTGATCAGCGATGTCCTGATATAGCCGGACCATTCGATCTCCAGCTTCTCAGCAAGGATCCGCTCAAGGATCTCGGTGCATTGGGGATAGGCTTCTTTCCCGGTGATGAACTGGGCATCCGTGAACCAGAAACGCCTGGTGCCCCATTGATGGTAATGCTGAGAAATATCCTTCACGACCATGGAAGGTGGCCGATAGCGCACCCGTTTCCCTTCAATGTAGGGGTAGAGGCAGAACGCACAGTCGTAGGGGCAGCCTCGCTTCGACTGGACCCCGATGGATTCACCCTGATATTCCCGATGCTGCGGGAAAATCGAAGTCAGGTAGGGCAAATCGACGGTCAGTGCATCCAGGAGGGCCGGTGAACCCTGCTGGCCCTTTCGAACGGTCTTCCCCTCTCGGAGGATATAGCGCTCTTGCTCAAGCGACTGGCCCTCAATCACCTTGAGAATCGCATCTTCACCCTCCCCAAGAATCCCGATCACACCTTCCGGGAGCTTCTGAATGAGCTGGTCGGCAAAGGCGGTAAAGGCCCCGCCGCCGATCATAATCTGCGCCTTCGGGAACTCCTTCGCAATCAACCAGGGATAGGAGAGAGCCGCTCGGATATGACTATAGTAGCGGTAGAGCTGTTTCACCCCTGCAAATGAGGCGGCGATCCGCTTGAGTGGATTGCTGGCAAAGTAGAAGTTAAACGCATGTTCCAGCGAAGAGTCTCCCTCGTGCGGAGAAAAGATTTGAATATCGCGCCAGGAGAAGCAGACGAGGTCCGGCTTGAACTCAGTCGTGGCGTCACGAACCGCGCTGATCCGTTGGCCGTCTGGATAGAGAGAGAGATCGAGGATGCGTTGCCGCACGTCCGGCTTACGGCGATGAATAAAATCAGCAAGATAGGTCACTCCTATCGGATAGACCTTCTTGCAGGGGAGAAAAATGTACAGAATAGATTCCATAGTCGGAGCTAATGGCTTATAGCCGAGAAAAGAGTTGAGCCATCTGTCTTGTGCTATAGGCCATACGCTATAAGCTCTTCGCTATTTCGTTGCCACATGGATCGCCACGATCCCCCCGCTCAGGTTACGATACATGACCTGACGATAGCCTACGTCGAGAAGCATCTGCTTCAATCGTTCCTGGTCCGGGAAGTTCCGAATGGAAGCCGGGAGATATTCATAGACCCCGGTCGTGTCATGCGCCACTTTCGTCCCGATCCAGGGAAGCAGCCGGAATGAATACCAGTCGTACAGGGCCCGTAACCACCCAAAGACTGGCCGGGAAAACTCCAGGCACACAAACCGCCCACCTGGCTGCAAAATACGATGAATGTCCGTGAGAGCCTGCCGGAGGTCACCGACGTTCCTCATGCAAAACCCTGTGGTGACAGCATGGAAGGTCCTATCGGGAAACCCCAGGTGTTCGGCGTTGGCTTCGAGACAGGTAATCTTCTTCCCCAGGCCCCGTCCGGTGACTTTCTTCAGACCCTCGACCAGCATGGCATGGTTCAGGTCAGAGGCAATCACGCGGCCATTGGTCCCCATGCGGGGTTCGACCAAGAGCGCCAAATCGGCGGTGCCGGATCCGACATCAAGCGCCCGGCCTCCAGTCGTGATGGGAACATAGGAGGCGGTAATCTTCTTCCACCGGTAGTGCAGCCCAAAACTCAAGAGCGTGTTATTCAGGTCGTAAACGTCTGCGATCGACGTAAACATCCGCTGAACGGCTTGCTCACGGGCCGAGCCGGTCCAAGTCGAGACGGCGATCGGAGCCGCTGGGGAGTCGGCCCCCTTCTGAACAGGCGGTGTTTCCACATCTACCATGAGAGGGTGGTAGCACCCGGCTTCCAAGTTTGTCAAGACGAGGGGAAGAGGGAGAAGTACTGCTGTTGGGTGAAAGACAAGAAAGCGGTCTCTTGTCCAAGCTGAACGAGAAGAATACACTACCCCACCAGGCTGAGGAGAATGCCCGCAAAGCGGAATCGCTCGTTCCCGGAGCCGCCGCTTACAATTGAGCCTGCGTCGAAGCAAGGAAAGGAAAGGGAACGAAGACAGCTGCCAAGCGTGGTTGATCGAATGCAGAGAGCTTGGGATGCTTCCGTCGAAAGAACCTCGATGACATGACCCAGATCTTTCTTCTGTCCGCCGGCGAGACTGGTTTCAGAGTTTTCTGAGTTGAGTACATATCCCATAGTCGGCTGAGTAAGGAGGTGACGTCATGTTTGGTTCCTTCGCGCTTGAAATTGCGATCAGCCTCGCGCTGCTCTATATGCTGCTCGGGTTGATGTGCTCTGTGCTCAACGAATGGATGGCCGGCATCCTGAATATGCGAGCGAAGAATCTTTGGGACGGAGTGCGGAATTTATTGTATGACCCGGAAGGAACAGGGTTGGCCAAGCAGTTGTACGACCATTCGTTGGTCAAGAACTTGGGGAAACCAGGCACGATACCTTCGTATGTGCCTTCTCGTGCCTTTGCCTTGGCTCTGTTCGACCTTGTCGCCCCAGTACACGGTTCGACAACCACGAGGACGCTGCAAGATATTCGGAGTTCGGTCGCCACCATTTCAAATGAACAAGTCAAAAGCGCCTTGCTCGGCTTACTCGATGATGCGGGAGACGACCTCAAGAAAGCACGAGAGAACGTGGAGCGGTGGTATGACGACGCCATGGACCGCGTGTCCGGATGGTATAAGAGAAAAACACAGGTCTTCATCTTCGTATGGGCATTAGCGGTCACCTTGTCGGTCAATGCCGATACGATCTTGATCGCGAATACGCTAGCTCAGGATGCCACGTTGCGAGCGTCACTGGTTTCGATGGCTGAGGTCACGGCCAAAGAAGCGCTGCCCCAGAATGCCGAACAGGAGAGAGAACGGATCAAACGGATGTCTGCCGAGATTAAACAATTGGGACTCCCGATTGGATGGTCGCGTGAGCCCAATGATACAAAGGCTCTTCCTTCTGACGTTGGGGGATGGGCACTGAAGATTATCGGTCTATCGCTTACAGCGATTGCGGTGTCTCTTGGCGCTCCATTTTGGTTCGATGTCTTGAATAAACTGGTCAATATTCGTTCTGTCGGCAAACAGCCGGAGAGGTCGCACCAAGAAAAAGACCCGGCGAGTAAATAGTCCACGGGCAGAAACTTTTTCGTCGCAAGACTGCGAGTATGCCTCTAGCCAATGGTCACCTCCGTACCTACTCTCGGCTCCCAGATTCTCACATGCTATAATCCCACCCCTGATGCATAACTCGATCATCATTAAAGGCGCCCGCGAGCATAATCTCAAGAACATCGATGTGACGATCCCGCGCGACCAGCTCGTCGTGATCACGGGACTGAGCGGGTCGGGCAAGTCGTCTCTGGCCTTCGACACGATCTATGCCGAGGGGCAACGACGGTACGTCGAGTCGCTCTCGGCCTATGCCCGCCAGTTTCTGGAACAGATGGGCAAGCCCGATGTCGATTCGATCGAAGGGCTCTCGCCTGCCATTTCCATCGAGCAGAAAAGCACGAGTCACAACCCCCGATCCACCGTCGGCACCGTCACGGAAATCTACGACTATCTCCGTCTCCTCTATGCCAGGGTCGGACGTCCCTCCTGCTTTCAGTGCGGCGAGGAAATCACCGCGCAGACGGTGCAGCAGATGGTGGATGCCATCGGCCTGTTGCCGGAGGGAAGCAAATTTCAGCTCTTGGCCCCGATCGTCCGTGGCAGGAAGGGAGAGTATCGCAAAGAACTCCTGGACATGCGCCGGGCCGGCTACGTCCGGGCCAGGGTCGATGGTCGACTGATCGACTTGGGCGAGGACATCACGCTCGATAAACAGAAGAAACACACGATCGAAATCGTGATCGATCGGCTGGTGATGAAACCGGGCGAGGCCTTGACGAGACGGCTCGCCGATTCGGTGGAGACCTCGTTGAAACTCGCCGGCGGGCTGGTCGGGGTGTTGACAGAGAGCGGGAACCTGTCGCTCTACAGCGAGAAGCTGGCCTGCATCCGCTGCGGTGTCAGTTATCCTGAAATTACCCCCCGCGTCTTTTCGTTCAACAGCCCACATGGTGCCTGTCCTGCTTGCGACGGTATCGGCTACGCTATGACCCATCGACAGGGCTCAGGGCAGGCAGCCGGCTCTGCTGACGACGAAGACTTCACCTTGCTGGAGCCCTGCGAGGTCTGTAAGGGTGCGAGACTCCGGCCTGAAAGTTTGTCTGTCAAGGTGGCTACACAGTCAATCGCCGAGGTAACCCATCTCTCCGTGCGGGCCGCTGCCGATTTCTTCAGTTCGTTGAAGTTCACCGAACGCGAACAGATGATTGCCCATCGCATCTTAAAAGAGATTCGCGAACGGCTCGGGTTTCTCGTCAACGTCGGCCTGGACTATCTGACCTTGGATCGGGCAGCCGCCACCTTGTCCGGTGGAGAAGGCCAACGCATCAGGCTCGCCACGCAAATCGGTTCCGGCCTCGTCGGTGTGCTCTATATCCTGGACGAGCCCTCGATCGGCCTTCATCAGCGGGATAACCGGCGCCTACTCCAAACCCTGCTGCGCCTGCGCGATTTGGGCAACACGGTGGTGGTGGTGGAGCACGACGCGGAAACCATGATGGCGGCGGACCATCTCATCGATATGGGGCCTGGTGCCGGGACGCAGGGAGGGCAGGTCATTGCCCAAGGCATGCCGAAAGAAGTCATGAAGAATCCCGCCTCATTGACGGGGCAGTATCTCCGCGGCACACAAATGGTCAGCCTGCCCCGCCGCGAACGGAAGGCCAAGGGCATGTTGTCCATCGTGGGGGCCAAGAAACACAACCTCAAGGGAATGACCGCCAAGATTCCGCTCGGTCTGCTCACCTGTGTGACCGGCGTGTCGGGATCCGGGAAAAGCACGCTGGTCTTAGAGGTGCTGTTCCATTCCCTCTCCCAGTTGCTCTATCAGAAAAAACCGAAGATCGATGGCTGCAAAGAGCTGCTGGGTATCGAGGCATTGGATAAAGTGATCGACATCGACCAGGCGCCGATCGGACGGACTCCCCGCTCGAACCCTGCGACCTATACTGGTCTGTTCAGCTTCATCCGCGATCTCTACTCCAATCTGCCCGAATCCCGCGTGCGGGGATACAAGCCTGGGCGCTATAGTTTCAATGTGAAGGGCGGGCGCTGCGAGGCCTGCCAGGGCGATGGGTTGATCAAGATCGAGATGCACTTCCTGCCGGATGTCTACGTGACCTGCGAGGTCTGCAAGGGCCTACGGTACAACCGTGAGACGATGGAGATTCACCATAAGGGAAAAAGCATCGCCGACGTGTTGAACATGACGGTGGACGATGCCGTGCAGTTCTTCGAACATATCCCGTTCATCAAGCGAAAACTCGACACGTTGCACGATGTCGGACTGCACTATGTGAAACTTGGGCAGTCCGCGACGACCTTGTCCGGAGGCGAGGCGCAACGGGTCAAACTCTCGCGCGAACTGTCGAAACGTCCCACTGGACGGACGATGTACATTTTGGACGAACCGACGACCGGGCTTCATTTTGCCGATGTGCAACGGTTGCTGGATGTGCTGGATCGGCTAGTCGAAGCCGGCAACACCGTAGTCGTCATCGAACATAATCTCGATGTGATCAAGAATGCCGATTGGATCATTGATCTCGGACCGGAAGGCGGCGATCGCGGTGGTGAAATCGTAGCAGAGGGGCCACCCAAGGACATAGCCAAGTCGAAGCGGTCGTATACGGGACAGGTGCTCAGGGAGGCGGGGGTGGGATAAGGACCTGCCTTTCTTGATCGACGGCACGCCGACCGTTGGTTTCCAGGTACACCCCATCGATAAGTCAGGTATCTCCAACTGACCCTCGGCACCGACGCGGTCGGCTGGAATATGTACATCCTCACGTGCCGCACACCGACTTGGCATCGAACCAATGACTTCGAGGAAGCATCGTGGATCCTGAGTTGGTCACGCGAATTGCGAACAATCCGAACTATCAGGCGCTGAAAGCCAAGCGAACCAGCTTCGGCTGGTGGCTGACCCTGGCGATGATGATCGTCTACTACGGCTTCATTCTGCTGGTGGCGTTCAATAAGAGCGTTCTGTCACAGAGACTTGGCGCCGGCGTGATGACCCTGGGTATTCCGATCGGCTTTGGCGTCATTGTGTTCACGATCATGATCACCGCGTACTACGTGAATCGCGCGAACCGCGAGTTCGATGCGCTGTCCGACTCCATTGCCAAAGAATTGCTGAAATGATCGGCTTGCATCGCACCTATCTCAATGCAGTGCGTTTTGGGCTGACCGTGGCTGCGCTGTTTACTGTTGCCGCATCGGTGTATGCCGCCGGCCCGGATGTGGGCCAGGCACAGAAGCAGGCGATCAATTGGACGGCGATCGGCATGTTCGGCGTTTTTGTCTTGCTCACGCTGTTCATCACGAAATGGGCAGCGGCCCGAACCAAGTCGGCGGCGGACTTTTATACAGCGGGCGGGGGCATTACGGGTTTCCAGAACGGTCTGGCGATTGCCGGCGACTTCATGTCCGCGGCATCGTTCCTGGGTATTTCGGCAGCGGTGATGGCCAGTGGCTACGACGGCCTCATCTACTCGATCGGCTTTTTGGTCGGCTGGCCGGTACTCACGTTTCTGATGGCCGAGCGCCTGCGCAACCTCGGCAAGTTCACCTTCGCCGATGTCGCTGCCTTCCGGTTCAAGCAGGCGCCGATCCGCATCTTCGCGGCCTCCGGCACACTGGTGGTGGTGTCTTTCTACCTGATCGCTCAAATGGTTGGCGCCGGCCAGTTGATCAAGCTCCTGTTCGGTCTTGACTACTGGATGGCGGTGGTCATCGTCGGCGCGCTGATGATGGTCTACGTGTTATTCGGCGGCATGACGGCAACCACTTGGGTGCAGATCATTAAGGCCTGCATGCTGCTGGGCGGTGCAACCTTCATGGCTTTCATGGTGCTGCTGAATTTCGGCTTCAGCCTGGAGGCGATGTTTGCCAACGCGGTCGAGATCAAAGCCGGTCTGGCCACAGCCGCGGGCGAGACGCCGGCAGAAGCGGCGGCTTCCGGTCAGTCGATCATGGGACCTGGCAACTTCGTCAAGGACCCGATCTCGGCGATCTCGTTCGGCATGGCGCTGATGTTTGGCACGGCCGGCCTGCCGCACATCCTGATGCGCTTTTTCACGGTCCCGAGCGCCAAGGAAGCCCGCAAGTCGGTGATGTGGGCGACCGGATGGATCGGCTATTTCTACCTGCTGACCTTCATCATCGGTTTCGGTGCAATCACTTTCGTGCTGACCAACCCGGAGTTCCTCGATGCCACAGGTGCGCTCAAGGGCGGCAACAATATGGCGGCGGTGCATCTGGCCAACGCGTTGGGTGGCAATGTGTTTCTCGGTTTCATCTCGGCCGTGGCCTTCGCCACCATCCTGGCGGTCGTTGCCGGTCTTACGCTGTCGGGTGCGGCAGCCGTGTCACACGACCTGTACGCGACGGCTATCAAAGGCGGCAAGGCCGACGGCGCTTCCGAGTTGCGGGTGTCGCGCATCACCACGGTGGCGCTGGGAATCCTGGCCGTGTTGCTGGGTATCGTGTTCGAGAAACAGAACGTGGCGTTCATGGTGTCCTTGGCGTTCGCGATCGCGGCATCGGCCAACTTTCCGGTGTTGTTCATGTCGGTCTTGTGGAAGGACTGCACGACCCGCGGCGCTGTCATCGGCGGTTTTCTCGGGCTGATTTCATCGGTGCTGCTCATGATCGTCTCGCCGTCGGTGTGGGAAGCGACCTTGGGCTATCCGAAAGGCAGCGCATTGTTCCCCTACACCTCGCCGGCGCTGTTCTCGATGACGACCGGTTTCGTAGGTATCTGGTTGTTCTCGATCCTTGACCGAAGCAGCCAGGCGGCAAAGGACCGTAGCGGATTTCTTGCACAGCAAGTAAGGTCGGAGACCGGCATCGGCGCCTCGAGCGCATCCGGACACTGAACCCGGCTCCTGGGAACCTGGCAAACGGCAGGCGAATGACGGACTACGTGCTCAACCGGCTTGTCGAAGCCGGCAACACCGTAGTGGTAATCGACCATAATCTCGAAGTGATCAAGAATGCCGATTGGGTCATCGATCTCGGATCGGAGGGTGGCGGCCGAGGCGGCGAGATCGTAGCAGAAGGACCACCCAAAGAGATCGCCAAGTCGAAACGGTCCTATACGAGACAGGTGTTACGGGAGGCAGGGATGTAGGCGGACGAGATGCCACATCCAGCATGACTTTGCTGATCTGGAGTGTTACCATCCAACATCTGTTGCTAAACGCCTGAATAGAACGGCACGCGAGCTTGCTCGGCTGGGAACAAGACACGATGACTGCTCAAGAGGCTATTGATACAGCGGTTCGGCGGCTGGTGGCTGCGGCCAACCCGGTGAAGGTTATTCTCTTCGGCTCCTACGCGGAGGGGAAGTCCACGCCGGAATCCGATCTGGACTTGCTTGTAATCGAACGCGTGGTTGCGTCCAAACGCAAGGAAATGGTCCGCTTACGGAAGGCGATCGGATCGATTGGGCTTCCCGTCGATGTTCTCGTCTTTTCAGAAGGGGAAGTTTCCGACTGGGGGCATCTGCCCGGAACGGCCCTGTACTGGGCTCTGAAGGAGGGCAAGATCCTCTATGAAGCAGCCTGAGGAGCTCGCTCGCCGCTTTCTCACTCTGGCCGACCGTGATCTCAGGGCTTTCCGTAAGCTATCAGACGACCTGGAAATAGACGACGAGGTTGTCGGGTTTCATGCCCAGCAAGCCGTAGAGAAATGCCTCAAGGCGGTGTTAGCAAAACACCGTGTCGAAGTCCGCAAGACTCATGATCTACAGGTTCTCATCGAACTGTTAGCCCAGAATAATCTACCTAGCCCTCCGTTGCGTGAGGGGATCGACACCCTGGGTCCGTTCGCAGTCGAGCTGCGATACGACCTGATGGTGACCGAGCCGCTGGATCGCGAGCAAGCATGCAAAGTCACAGAAAGTGTCCGCCGCTGGGCAGAGCAGCAGCTCTCATAGCATCGACATCAGGCCGTTTTGGCAACCCTGGGGACTGAGGCTGTAAGATCGTGGCCGAAGGACCGCCCAAGGACATAGCTAAGTCGAAGCGGTCCTACACGGGACAGGTGCTCAAGGAGGCAGGGGTGACGATGGGCGGATATTCCGGGAGCCGCCATCATGCGTTGGATAGAGACTGCTCATGTCTCCTTCTTACTGTTAGCCGCGTGCTCCTCTAAAGCGCGACCGAGGGTCGCCTGCCGTCGCACATATGCATCGTCCCATCAACAGGCTCCTAGGCACTGTTATCAAAGGTCATGAATTGTGCGAACCTCCCTGTAAACAGGGGAGGTTCACATGGACACGCGTTTGGTTCCGATACCGCGGGAGTAGTTTGACCAAACGA
>ENA-ORBV01002569-ORBV01002569.1-microbial-mat-metagenome-genome-assembly--contig:-NODE-2569-length-38089-cov-17.940966_pt1 | contig 38089 bp, 47 predicted proteins | sample MGYA00237777_ERZ505514 | MGnify/ENA primary metagenome ERZ505514 (study PRJEB26160, sample SAMN06269048) | microbial mat metagenome | isolation source: Oligotrophic lake microbial mat | place... | reverse complement strand
TGTGTAGCATCGTTTTGGCATGGCAACACCTTAGCCCATCAGGGCCGGTAGTGTTGCACTTGGAGTTAGAACTCAAGGAGCTAGAAATTCCGTCCGGAGTGGTTCGCCATGGTGAACGCGGTGGCCTTGGCCTAGATTCTCGACGGCGTCCTTGATCAATGGGTACTGGGCTTTGTAGTTTGCGCTCCCGTGCGCGCCAAAGTACCGGAAATCGTTGCTCAGTAGGACGTTCGCCCTCGCGTAGTCGGGATGCATACCCAAGTCATGGACGAGATGGTTCTGCCCATGGTGCAATGCACCTTGGCGCCAAGCGAACCGACCACCGCACCGCTCATAGACGCAGTCGCCGCGCCGCGCGAATCGCTCGTAGTAGTCGCCGTTCCGCACCTTATCCGTTAAGCGAGCGATATAGATCAGCTGATTGTCTGCATGCAGGGAGTTGGCCGCAAAACCGAAGACCAGATCTCCCTTCTCAGCCGTACTGCGAATCATGGGCTTGCAGATAGCGAGTGACAGCAACCCGTCCTGAACGCAGGGTGCCCCGCCATCGTCCGTAGTCAGCTTGTAGAAGTAAATACGCGCCACGTTTTGGCCTTAGTTATTGGCCTGGATCAGCGATGGCCCCTGCTTTTCCAGCCACCGCAAGAACCGCGCAGGGTCGAGGCGCGGCAACCGCGCGCTACGCTGAAGATATCCATCTCGTACCGAAAGTCCACCCCACTCTTCCAGGACATCCTTCCTGACTCGGTAGGCACGATCGCGGTATTCGCCGATCGAAAGACAGCGCGATAACCGGCCGGAAACGGCTGGCTGGCCGTACACGATCAGGTCCTTGGCACCCGGCCCAAGAACCCGTCTCGAATGCGCATTGATGTCCTGCTCCCGTCGAGGAACGTCCACAGCAAGGACAAACTGCTCGACCACGAACAGGCCGATGGTGGCATACACTAGTCGGGTTCCGCCGACCGTATCCGCGAGCCCGGCATAAAAGACGATTAGGTCGCCAGGGCACAGGTTGGCCTGCAACTGCTTTGCGCGCTCGCCTTGGTCACCGTATGTGAGGTGTTCAAAGTCTGGATCCAGATGCATATGTAGCATACGGAGGTGTGCTGGCAGGTTGACACCGAACTTCGCCAAGATCGGCTCGAGGGCGCTGTACGGCTTCTCCATACCAGGGTGAACTGGGCTGCTTTCGGGAATGGCGACATACGCGAATTCGCCTGACGCACTATCGACCGGGCCGTTCCACGACCCTCCACCAAGACTGAGATCTGCGCCGACACGGACGAGTAAACCGTTCACAAACCAGTCTCCGCTGCTCGTTCATTCGCCGCGATTTCGTGGCCGTGTAGTGCGGCATATCTCAAGCCAACCAGCCAGGAGAGGGCGGCGTCCTCAAAGACGGATTCGGTAAAGAAGGCCATAACTGTTAGTTGCTTAGTCGCACGTAGGGTTGCTTGTCAACAATTGCAGCATTGAGTTTGGCCCTGAACCAGGCCTTTAGGTCACCCTCTGCATTGAGGAGGGTGACAATTTCCTGGAGAGTCGCCAATACAACGACAGCGCCGCGAACCAAAGCGTCTCGACATTGCGAGACAGCAGGCTCGGTGAAATCCGTGTAGGAAATGAACACGCCTCTCGCCTGCCCGCCTCGATTGAATATACGGACAAGATGCGGCGCGATGTCGCCTACCCCGATTGGGGAATTCCACCACTTCATTTCGACCAAATACAGATGGCCATCAAGCTCGATTAGCCCGTCGATTTGTTCGATAACACCCTCAGCACAATTCCCCCGGACCGTGAAGGCTTCGCGGACGAGCATGTCGTGGCAGGCAAACAAGTCGTTCAAGACCTGTTCAAGCAACTTTCCGCGCTTATGCGCATCCTGCTGGGCGAATAGAGCGAATAAGTCCTCCCTAACTTTGTTCCGCTTTGCATTCTGTTCCTGCCGCGTTTTCGCTGCTGCCTCCTGCTCTGTAATCCGCTTCCGCTTTTCCTCATCTTTCTCGTTGCGCATCCGAGTAAAGCTGTCCTTGACGTTGACCAAGTCTCGCACCTGCGCGACGAGTCCTCTGGCCGCTGCTCGATCGCTCTCCCAGCACACACTGAAGTCGTCGAACTCCGTCACGCGCTTAAGGATCTCCCGTCGCTCCCGCAGCGTGCGCTCGCCTCTCTCATTGAGCTTAGTAAGGAGTTCTCGCGCCACGAGATACTTGTTGAAGGTCTCCTTGTTCTTCCGCAACATCTCCTCGTACGGAACCAGAAGGGTCTTGGGTGTCCCTGCCCCTTGAAAAAACAGGAGCAAGTCGCGCTTCGACTTACATAGCTTTGGAATAGTATCAATCAATAGCTGCAGCAACTCTGGCGGGTAGTGAAAAGAGATATCCATCAAGCAATCTCACCAATGCATTCGCCATCCTTCACACTCAGGTCGCCCGAAACGAGCTTGGGCAGCAGCGTGTCGCGCAGGGCGGCGAGGGTACGGGATTCGTGTTCGTTCTGAGCCATCCTTCCAACGAGAGGACCAGTCAGGCGCGAGAACCTGGCGAGTATGTCACTATCAGGCCGTATCACCTGCGTTGCGACGACAACCTCCGGGCGGACCGCCGGATAGGCGCCGCCATCTGCCAGGTGTGAGAGTGCTTCGATATTCTCTGAAGCCGTCGCCGCAAGGTAAATGAACTCTGCGTAGATGTGGTTGATTGGTCGCAGGGCGGCAAAGCCGGTGCTGCCGGTCAGACCATTCTCTGAGATGAAGGCGTAGGAACCATTTCCTGGCCGCACTGTGCCAACAATCGTGTCTTGTGGTCGCAGTACGCGCTGCGCACGACTCGGCGCGTCTTGCTGCGAGTAAGCCGTAGTCGCCTCGATACGGCCCCACTTTGTGTTCGACAGATCGACGTAATTGATGATGTCGGGGCGTGTGTCCTTCGACCACGTCTCGGGATTCAATGACGAAAAGTCCGCAAGGGTCTCCACTTTCCACTTCTTCGGAATCTCCCCCATCTCTGAATCCTCGAAGGAATCTGGGAACAGATCGGCGATATTTTTAGGCAACCCGGTGTCACGGCCTTCAGCTTTGGCTCGGACTGGGCAGAAATCCACGAACCACGACTTGAAGAGCGCCCGCGCCATCGCCTCCAGCGTCTCGTTCATCTTCCGGTTCAGCTCGATCTTATCGTCCAGCGTGCCGAGGATGTGGGCGATGGCGCGTTGTTCGGGCAACGGCGGGAGCACCACATCAAGCGCTTTCAACTCGTCGCTATTCAGGCGACCGGTACCGTGTCCCGCCAAATCCACTAGATTCAGCAAGCGTTCCTTGTTGCCGAGTAAAAGATATGGCAGGAAATCGTCACGGACACCCGGCTTGGGGCGAAGGGCCTTAACGTCTTGGTTGAAGGTCATGGGGCAGTTCGCGACGCAGATCGGCACGTCATTGAGCAGGGTCATGCCTCTAGCCAGCAGTAGAACTGTGCCCGCCGGAACCAGCTTCGTGCCGTTCGCGACCCCATCCTCAGTGACATGATCTTGCGTGTCGTCGAGACGAAACTGCTTCATGTCCTTCGCCGAGACCCACGGAGTCGAGCCACCCCAGTACTGGGGCGCGTCTTTCGACGGTGTGCCTCCGGAGAGGAAGTCAGTGACCTGACCGAGTGTCGTGTCGCACCATTCACCCGCCATACTCAAGCTCCTTCCCGCCTTCGCGCCCGCTTCGGCGGACAGGCAGGTTGGCGGCATCCAGCTTTCCGGCTTCGGCCTGCTGCTTCCGCAGCGTCACTATGACGTGCGTCATCGGCGCCTCTCGGCTGGCTTTGCCAACTCTGCCTCGATCTCTTCCACCGTCGGCAGCGCCGAGCGCAGCTCCGTCGGCAGCGCCCGTGTCAGTTCATAGGTCGAGATACCGATCGGTTTGTCGATGCCGGCAAAACTGTATTCGGCGAGCAGATGATCCTTCGTCTGGCACAGGATGAGGCCAATGGTCGGGGCATCGGTTGCGTGCTTGAGCCGGTCGTTGACGACATTGCAATAGAAGTTGAGCTTGCCGGCGTACTCGGGCTTGAACTTGCCCTTCTTCAAGTCGATGACGATGAAGGCGCGCAGACGCAGGTGGTAGAAGAGCAGGTCGATATAGAAGTCTTCGTTGCCCACGTCAAGCCGATATTGCCGGCCAACGAAGGCAAAGCCCTGCCCGAGCTCGAGCAGGAATTTCTCGAGGTGGCGGACAAGTGCGGTTTCGAGTTCGCGTTCATGGAACGGCTCAGCGAGGGTGAGAAAGTCGAAAATGTAGGGGTCTTTGAGCGTCTGCTGGACGAGGTCGGACTGCGGTGCAGGAAGCATCGCGGCGAAGTTGGAAACAGCCTTGCCGTGGCGAACGTGGGCCTGCGCGTCGATTTGCAGGGCGAGGATATTGCGGCTCCAACCGTTGGCGAGTGTCTGCTCCATGTACCAGCGGCGCGTGGAAATATCTTTGATCTTTTCTATCAGGATAACGTGGTGCGCCCAAGGGACTGTCCAGAACACGCTCTCCTGCAAAAGTGCCACCGGTGGTGGCACTTTTGACTCGGTGTGAATTTGTGCCACAGGCTGTGTCACTTTTGAGGCTGGGGCGATTTGTGTCGCGGCCTGCGGTGAACTCGCAACCAGCCCACGGTATTCCCGATAGAAGGCCAGCATTCGCTTGACGTTTCGCTCAGAAAAACCTTTCACATCGGGCAACTCATTGTGCAGAGAAACAGCCAGCCGCGGAATCACGGCGGCGCCCCAGCCTTCTCGCTGCTGGCGTTCGTCGATAATGCGCCCGATGTCCCAGTAGAGACGGACGAGCTCGGCGTTGACAGCGAGCACCGCGCGGGTCTGGGCTGCCTGGATGCGGCCTTTGACCTCGGTGACCAGGGCCGCGAAGTTGGAACGGACGATGGTTGCTTCGCGCGGGAGCTTACGAGCCATACCCAAGCTCCTTCAGGTTGGCGGCAATGGCAGCATCCAGTTTCTTGGCTGTGGTTTGCTGCTCGCGTAGGGTGGTGGCGAGCCGCTTCATCTTCTCTTCAAAAGGCTCGGTATCTTCTTCGGCTGCCTCCGCGCCCACATACCGTCCTGGCGTGAGTACGTGGCCGTGCTTGCGGATGTCATCCAGCTTGGTGGCTTTGCAGAAGCCTAGTGCGTCGGCGTACTTGCCGACTCCCTTATCACCGCGCCAGGCGTGATAGGCTCCGGCTATCTTCGCGACGTCTTCGTCGGTGAGCTCGCGATGCACACGGTCCACCAAGGTTCCCATCTTGCGTGCATCGATGAAGAGCGTCTCGCCGCGCCGGTCACGGAAGCCATGCCCTGAGCCTGTCGAACGGGGGCCGTTCTTTTTGTTGCGAGCGAGAAACCAGAGACACACAGGGATCTGAGTTGAGTAGAACAATTGACCGGGCAGCGCCACCATGCAATCTATGAGGTCGGCCTCGATGATGGCCTTGCGGATCTCGCCCTCGCCCGACTGGTTGGACGACATCGAGCCGTTGGCCAAGACAAAGCCGGCGAGACCAGTGGGCGCGAGGTGATGGATGAAGTGTTGCACCCAGGCATAGTTGGCGTTACCCGCGGGCGGCATTCCATAGACCCAGCGCTTGTCGTCCTTGAGCAGCTCGCCTCGCCAGTCGCTGTCATTGAAGGGTGGGTTGGCCAGTACATAGTCGGCTTTCAAATCAGGATGCGCGTCATTGTGGAAGGTATCACCGTGGCCGATCTGCGCGTCGATGCCACGGATAGCCAGATTCATCTTGGCGAGCCGCCAGGTGGTGTAGTTGGACTCCTGGCCGTAGATGGAGATGTCGCCGAGCTTGCCGCTGTGGGCCTCGATGAACTTCTCGCTGCTCACGAACATGCCGCCTGAACCGCAACAGGGGTCGTACACGCGGCCCTTGTAGGGCGCGAGCATCTCGACCAGCACGCGCACCACACTGGAGGGGGTGTAAAATTGGCCGCCGCTCTTGCCTTCGGCGCTGGCGAAGCGGGAGAGAAAATATTCATAGACGCGGCCCAAGGTGTCCTTGGCGCGGTCGGCGGTATGGCCAAGGGCGATATCGCTGACCAAGTTGATGATCTGTCCGAGTCGTATCTTGTCGAGGCCTACTCGCCCGAAGTCTTTTGGCAGCACGGTCTTGAGGGAGGGGTTGTCGCGCTCGATCGCGGCCATCGCATCGTCGACCAGCGTGCCAATGGTCGGCTGCGGGGCGTTTGCCTTGAGATAGGACCAGCGCGCCTCCTTCGGCACCCAGAAGATGCTGGCGGCTTTGTATTCGTCGGGATCTTCAGGGTCAGCGCCCTTCTTGCGCTGCGTTTCGAGCTCGGCGTGCTTCGCCTCGAAGGCATCCGAGATGTACTTGAGGAAGATCAGGCCGAGGACGACGTGCTTGTACTCCGCCGCATCCATATTGTTGCGGAGGCCGTCGGCCATCTGCCACAGCTTGGCCTCGAAACCGAGGTTCGCTCCAGTCTCAGGTTTAGAAGCTGCTTTCCCCTTGGTTGCCATTGATGGTGTTGCTCCTTCTTCTGTCGCAATACGTCCCTATCGCCTATCGGATGAGCCTATTTTGAAATAGCGCGAGCACCACATCCATCTGTTGGTTATGAACCTTGTCAATGGGCTCACCGAGAGACTTCATGACCTTCTTCCACAGCCCCACTTCTCCCAAGCTGACAAGTGATGGATTAGCCTTCAGAATGTTTGCTGCCTTCACTGCATATTTCATATTCTTTCGGGAACGCGTAAATTTTCCAGACGTGACTCCCTTGACCATCCCAGCTGCACACAACCCTAGAAACGCATTCTTGGGGCAGGACTTCACCTGAGAAGATGTTCCGCCTCCCCATATCGAAGTGGTGGCTTGATCCCACGCATCGGATGAATCTTGAGGCTGTCTTCCCTTCGCTAGCTTGTGCGCCGTCAGTGCTGCCGTACCGAATGCTCCCATTTGCTCCCCCCTATTTTGTATCCGAAGAATAACCCTTTCACTCCGAGAAATCACGTCCCTCCATAGGGAAGTCTTTGGGTTTCTCGAACATGAACGGAGAAGCGAGGTATCCGCCAGAAAGGTTGGAACCTATGCCTCCAGAAGGGATCCCCAGATTCTTTTATCCTACACAGGTGAGCGAGTGCGCTCCGCAACATTCGCCGTAATGGCGGGACCCCCACCCGGCGTCCTGAGAAGGAAGGCTGGAACTGACCAAAGCATCACGGTTGGTACAACCGCGACTGAGGGAATTCCAGAAGGCTTCCGCTCGGCGACGTCCAAGCTTGCTCGTTATCTCTCTAGGGATGGGGCCTGATTGATCTTCCACTGCGCGCGTCCAACGAGGGCCTTCAGAGGCCGCGCGTTGCGCGAGCACAGAAGATCATCAGCCTTCATCCCGCCCCCCCGTCGAAGAAGGGGTGCCACGAGAGGCGACGGAGCGATGCGCACTCGCTCACCTGTTCTCTACTCAGAGAGATCCGAGAGAGAAACACAGGAGGCGTGAAAGATGAACCATGAGAGGGACAGGGATGCGAGCGGAAATGGCACGACGACGTGCGAGCTTTCGCACGTCTTATTGAAACTGGTGAGCCGGCCGGGGCTCGAACCCGGGACCCTCGCCTTAAAAGGGCGATGCTCTACCAACTGAGCTACCGGCTCGCACTGCGAAGCGCGTGGATTCTACCACCGACTCTCGGCCTGTGACTAGACCGGTCTGACTGGTTTATTTGGTTTGTTTGGTTTGTCTTGTTTATTTGGTTGTTCGGATCACGCAACAAAACAAACCAGATCACCTGTTCATCGGCGGAGTTCTCGGCATCCGTGAAGCGTATCTCGCTAAGCATCGTTCGTTTCAGGATTCGGACGTTTCACGCTTCACGTTTCACGAACGACGCGAGCGAATTTTGAGCGGATTGCGAAGCATAATGGTTTCACTGCGCTTCGAGCCGGTCGAGATCATATCGATGGGACACTCGGAGATATCCTCAAGATACTGGAGATAGCGCTTGGCTTCCACGGGAAGCTGTTTATACGTGGTTGCACCGGTGGTAGAGCCGGACCATCCCTTAAACGTCTTGTACACCGGCTTGCATTCGGTCAGCGTTTGGAGATCCGCAGGCATGTCCCGATAGAGCTTCCCCTCATACCGATAGCCGGTGCAGACCTTGAGTTCCTTGCAACCGTCGAGGACATCCAGTTTCGTCACGGCCAATGACGAAAGTCCATTCACTTTGGTGGCATAGCGCACGATGACGCCGTCGAACCAGCCGCAGCGGCGCGCACGCCCCGTCGTCGATCCGAATTCTTTCCCTCGCGTTTGGAGCCCCTCTCCCACCGCATCGGTTAATTCCGTGGGGAACGGCCCGCTGCCGACACGCGTGGTATAGGCCTTGACGACCCCAAGCACCGCGTCGATCTTCGTGGGTCCCACGCCCGTTCCCGTTGAGGCGCCGCCGGCGGTTGAACTCGAGGAGGTGACGTAGGGATAGGTGCCAAAGTCCACATCCAAATGTGTCCCTTGCGCCCCTTCAAACAACACGGTCTTCCGTTTCTCGATCATCGTATTGACGAGCATGACGGTATCAACGATATGGCCCTTCAGCCGGTCGGCATAACCCATATACTGGTGGAACACCTTGTCGACATCGAACCGTTCCAGCTTATACAGTTGTTCGAGAAACCAATTGATCTCGACCACATTCTCTTCCAGTTTCGTTCGAAACGCCTTCGGGTTCAGCAGATCTCCCATGCGGATACCGACCCGCGACATTTTATCGGCATAGGCCGGACCGATCCCTCGGCCCGTCGTGCCGATTCGGCGAGAACCTTTAGACTGTTCAGAGGCTTTGTCGATGGCCTTGTGATAGGGCAGAATGAGATGGGCGCGCTGACTCACGACAAAATTCTTTCCGATTTTGACCCCTTGAGTCTGCAGATGGTCCAGCTCCTCAATCAACGACGCTGGATCCACGACGACCCCATTCCCGATCACACAGAGCGTCCCACGATAGAGAATGCCTGAGGGAATGAGGTGAAACACAAAGGTCCCGCGCTCATTGATCACGGTGTGCCCCGCGTTGGACCCTCCTTGGTAGCGAACCACTGCATCGACGTCGCGGGCCAAGATATCCACGATCTTGCCCTTACCTTCGTCGCCCCACTGCGCCCCGATCACCACGAGATTTGCCATCGCCTGACATGCTCCTCAAAAAAAGAGCCCTGGCTGGACCGAGAGCCAGAGCCGAGGTGCCATGGTAGGGACGCCTCTAGTGATTGTCAAGAAGCGTGAAGGTCAAATGTAGACAGTCCAGGCCGCAGCCAAACGGGGTAGTGTTGATACGATGACATACGAGGCGACCGACGAAGATACGCCCCCTTCCATGGTTCGCGAAGGCATGCATCAGCCATCCTGGCCGAGGGATTGCATTTCTCCTGGTGGCTGGTTCAGGCTGGACAAACGGCTCGATATCGGCGTTTTCAAGGAAGTGACACCTCACCGCCATGGCAACTATTCCCAACAGGGACGCGTCTCTCGACGATGAATAATCAATCGACACGTAAACATTTCTCGATGATTCGCGAGTTTCACTTAGCCGACTTTTTCACGCTGGCGAATGCGGCCTGTGGGATGGGAGCCGTGTTGTTCAGCATGTTCTATATGGGGAGCCGGTCGGTAGACCATTTCTTCGCAGCCGCTGCCTTGGTGGCGGCGGCCCTTGTCTTCGACACTCTCGACGGCCGCATCGCACGATGGCGGCATAAACATTCCGCGCTCGGACGCGAATTGGATTCACTCGCGGATATCATCTCATTTGGGGTCGCGCCGGCGACCCTCGGATTCGCTGCAGGCTTGTGCGGAGGGTGGGACTGGATCGCGCTCCTGTATTTTGTCTGTTGTGGAGTCAGTCGGTTGGCCCGGTTTAATGTGACGGCCGAGAGCCTCTCAGAGGGCAGAGATGCAGTCGCCTACTTCGAAGGCACACCGATTCCCACCAGCGTGGTCCTGTCGGGCATACTCGCCCTGGCGGCGTGGCAAGGGCGGCTAGGCGAACACCTGTACTGGGGCGCCTGGTCGATCGGACCCTGGGATCTGCACCCATTGGTCCTGCTGTTCGTCCTATCCGGAACCTTAATGGTCAGCAAAACCTTGCGCATTCCAAAATTTTAAACATACCCCCCAACAGACCTGATTCCGCCCTGATCACAGGCTGTCAGGAACCATGGGATCGCCGCCTCGTAATCCAATGGTTCATGGAACATTATTCAGCTCTCTACCGTTTCCAGGTGGGGTCGCATTGATCGTGTCCCAGAACCGCGAATGCACCGCCGAATCCCCCGGTCGGTGTTTCACCTTGCTGCTCGCCGGATCTGTTCCAAGGAAGTTGTCGTCGTTCCAATTCGTCGAAAGCCTGATCGGTCGAGGAACGAACCCACCACCGCAATTTCGGCAGACATTTCCCAGAACGGGTTCGACGTAGGAGATGCAGAAGGTGCACTCATAGGAGCAGATCCGCGCCTCAAGCGAATCGGGCGGCAGCGCCTTGTTGCAATGCTCACAGGTTGGCCCGAGTTCAAACATCGCGTCCTTGATGCGAAACTACCCGTAACGGGGAATCAATGGTTCCTGGAACAATTTTTAACTACCGTGCCGCTTTTGCTTCGCCTTGCTCGAGTAAGATGTTTTTCCAGGCTCTGTGAACATCATTCGAATTTCTCGAACTCCTCCTTCATGATCCTGTTCGCCGAAACGGACTATCAAATTGCCGTCTCGAACGAACCGCAAATCCTGAAGCTTCTTATTGAATTTAGCAATCTTGGTTGCCTGACCCTTAAAAATGGTTTTCACTGACTTTTCATAAATACGATCTAAAACCGAAGTGACGGCAACACAGTGGGCTTTTACCGCCTCATCAAGCTTGATAGTTCGGGTAGCCACACCTCTGTTCTCTGTGACCGTACATGAAAAACCCGACAAGCCAACTCGTACAGGAACAAAGGCCTGTGTTCTGCTTTCGCCTCGCCGCAAAAAGTCCAGGCTGTGGGACGCAAGTTGATGTCGAAGAGTTCTGATCTCCAGCTTATCGAACTCATCACGAATGGCTTTCGGATACGGACAATTCATCAGCGAATACAGCTTTAGAACGGCCTGCCGCTGAACATAGGCGGCACTTAGTAGGCCATACAACCTAAGATAACGCTCCCCGATATCCTCATACCGAGTCGGACCATCAAGCGAAAAGTTGAGAAAGCTCCCTAGTCCTAGTGAGGCATCTTCGACAACATCCATCGCCGCACATATAAAATCCCAGTCTCGATCGTCATTGAGCCGTAAAGCCTTGGCGGCGGACTCACCTTTGCCCCAAATACGGTCGTTCACAAGATCGCGGAAGGCGCTTGCATAGGACTCAAGGATGCTATTTGGACTATTCATTTAGCCACCAAACCGAACAACAGTGCGCATGCTAACCACGTAATACGCTGAGACAGACCGAAAACCGGCGCGTGATTCTTGCGCGTGTCCAATCACTTGTCAACGCTCCCTCCAAGCTCGCTCGTTGTCTCTTCAGGGATGGGGGCTGATTGATCTTCCACTGCACGCAACCAACGAGGGGAGTCCGGTTCCTTCTGGGTCCGCTCATTTCAAGATCATAACCATCAACGCTCCCTCCAAGCTCGCTTGTTTTCCTCTTCAAAGGGTGGGCTGGTCGATCCTCGAATGCGCGCGTCGAACGACCGCCACTCATCTAACAGACCCTTCCAAGCTTGCTTGCTTCTCTCTCGTGGAATGGCGCTCGTGTTGGTTCCACTGCGGCCGTCGAGCGAGCACATTCTGATCGTGCGCGCTCCGGGAGCAAGGAATCAGCACGGGTGTTATTCCACCCCTTTATCGTGCGCGCTCCGGGAGCAGGAGGACGACCAGGCTACCCTCCTCCTCCCTCGCGTTGCGCGAGCACAGGAGACCATCTAGCCTGCCCTCTCATCCTCTGAAGTCCCCTATTCCCCTCAAAGGGAGTGGCCAGATTGTCGTTCACTGCGCGCGTCGAACGAGCACATTCTTATCGTGCGCGTTCCGCGAGCAAGAAGGACATCTGGCCGCTCCCTTCCCAACTTTCAGCGCGAATGATCCGGACCCGGACTCACGATAATCGGCACGTTAGACTTGTCAGGCATGATGATCGTCTTGGTGCTGGGATTCTCGTACAGTTTATATTTGAGATAATCAGGCGTGAGCGTTTTCGTAATGATCTCCTGCGCCTGAGACTGACCCTTGGCGCGGATACGCAGGCTCTCACTCTCGCCCTCGGCACGAATCTGCAACGCATCCCCTTCGCCTTTCGCTTGAATCCTGGCGATCTCGGCGTTGCGTTGCGCAATCAGTACCTCAAATTCCTTTTGTTCTTTCTCCTGCTCCTTCGCCTGCTTCTGTTCGATGGCTTTCAACACCATCTGGGGAAATTCGATCTCGGATAATGCCACGCTGTAGACATCCAGATGCCGTCCTTTGAGCGACTCGACCATCACCGCCTCAATCTTGTTGCCGATTTCGCTGCTCCGTTCAGGAAGTGTGACCATCGTGTATTGGGCGACAACCCCACGCACAGCCGAGAGGAACTGTGGCCGCACGAGTTGTGCATACCAGCCATGCCCGACCTCCTGAGCGAGAAAATAGATTTCCTCCCCAACCGGGCGCATCGTAATCGCCGCATGCAGCGTCACCGAGAGATCGTCGGCAGTCAGGGCATCGACCTTTTCCGTAAAGCTCTGATACCGGATGTCGTACTCGAACACACTGTTCCACGGCGCATGCCAATAGAACCCCTCCTTGAGCGGCTCCTTCGTCAGCCCCGCCGTGAGCGGGTTCCAGCGCAGCCCTCGCTTCCCCTGGTCTACGGTCGTCCCACAGCCGTACATCAACAACAGAACCGGAATCACCAGCACGATCGCGCGAGAACGAGTTGAGGGCTTCATTGGTCCTCCTCTGTGAATTGTGTAATCGGTCTTCCTCTCCCGATTATTGCCACTGCCTCTTGTCGGTCACCGACGCCGCGGCTGTCCAGTTCGAGCGGCCTCCACATACGCGTCAGCCCGACGTTCCAAATCCTGAGCCGCGACGGCATAGTACTGAGAGAGCTGCCGGGCTCCACTGACCCAATCGGACTGAGGGCCGAAGAGCTGTTCATATCGGACAGCGCTCTCGGCAATCGCAGCAGCCTTCTCTTTGAGGACCATTGCCTCGGCTCGGTAGTTGCCGGCAATAGCTATCTGATCTTGCAATGAATCGACAGAGGTTCTGTCAATCGTCTCAACAGGCTGAGCACAGCCAACAGCAGCGAGCGAACAGAGTAGGATCAGAACACTCCATCCAACGTGGAGCGTAGCTGTCGCACGCAGTAGATTGTTCATCGCATCCTCCCTGTGCAGTTCAACGCATGGCGTCGATCATGGGAAAGACCGAAAGCGTTCGGCGTCTCGTCGAGACAACCCAGTTCGATGGTGGAGGTATGGTCATCATCATTGACAGACTGAGGCCGACCACAACTGTTCAACGCAGGTTTTAGCTACCCTTGAAAAATTCGATGATCGCCTTGTTGTTCCCGGGCCATTCAGTATGTGTCCCCGTGCCTTCACAGTAGCGTGTGACAACGTTGTTCCGACACCCCCTATACGTTACACAACCCTCTGCATCTTTAACAGGGGGGGTCGCCTCGCAGCCATTGCAGGCCGCCCACCATTGTAGCGCCTCTTTCCCATACCCTGGGAACAGGCTGTCCTGGCTACTGTGCATGATCATCACGGGAAGGGAATTCGGACAGTGATAGGCTTTCAAGTCCTCACCCCTGATGCCCATGGCACTCGGAGCAATTGCAGCTGGAATATGTTTGGTGCCATTGAGAAACGCGATGGCCATGGCCGTCGTCCCTCCATCGGAATGGCCGGTGAGAAAAATCCGTTTCTTGTCGATGCACCATTTCCGTTCGATCAGTCCCGGTATCTCAGCCAGCTTTTCAATGGTTTCAGGATTCATCGCCCGGTGATCGGCATAGGCCACAATAAAACCTGCCGCCGTCGCTTCTTGCGTCAGATGCACAAAGTCTTCTGACTTATATCGATTGGTCCGCGCCGGCGCATAGACCATGAGTAACGGATGGACAATGTGTGGATTATAGTTCGTCGGCGTTTTGACCATATAGCGAATACCAGCCGTGGTCTGCTCGTCATTGCTGGCGCCGGCTCTACCGGGTTTCGTTCCTGGTTCGCACTGTCGCGTATCATTGCCGACTGCATACACTGCCTCACTCAGCGCTGTGCCAGGATTCACCGCTTCGGCAGCGTTCTTTCCAGCAAGTTGAGTCGCGCCTGAACCGGAAAGACCTATGACCAATAGGCTCACGGCAACGGCAATGATCGTTGGACGGCCGGGCTGCTTTGTCCCAAAGCGTATCCATTCCGGCTTCACGAGCCCAACCGCTAACAGAGCGACTGAAAGGACAATCATCCCGCTGAAGATCGTTGGGAACAATGCGTTCATCAGTTCTATTCGCTTCTTTCAATACGAGAGGCTTGGAGGGCAGCAACTGTATCAACGTCTCTTCAACAAGGCTCGAAACTCTTCTGGTATGGGCATGGATCTAAACGGATGAACATACGCACCACCGGTATTCCCCAACGGCACCCAGATTCGCGAGAAGATCAACGCGCCAATCATTCTGACAACTTGCCCCCTGACCTCAATTGAGTCTCGGCGTTTCCAGCCGACCTTCAGCATCCACCAATGCGCCCTCGCATGCGCGAATGCGAACGACTGCCCCAGAATATGTGCGCGCTCGAGGTGATAGAACGCCTTGTCCGGGTTACCGCCATAGTAGTGCTCGGCTGCAGCATGCATCTCCTTCTCGTAGACTTGTCTTAGCTCTGCGTGCATTTTCCTACCCCTGGCAATCAACCAGACTTTGATAACGAGAGCACGTCGACTATGGTACGGCCTAACAGGATGCTGAAAAAGTCCGCCAGCATCGTTCTCGCTTCGCTCAGAGGCTCAACGTACCGAAGCGTACGCCTCGCCTCTTCGCTCGCTGCGGCCTTGCTGAACGGCCTTTTTGAGCATCCTGCGTGGTTACTAGACGCTCAATGCGGGTGAATGACCCGCTTGAACGCAGCCAAGAATTCCCTGTTTTCCTCTTCCAGGCCGATCGTCACTCGAACCATCCGTCCCTCGATGTGACGAACGATAATGCCCTCTCTCAGCAGGGCCTCAAACAGCGCACGTCCGTCTCGTCCAACATCGACATACACGAAATTGGCTTCGCTCGGAATCGGCGCAAACCCGAGCGCGGTCAATCCCGTGACCATCTGCGCCATCCCGGCTGCATTCACCGCCCGGCTCTGTGCCACATGTTCGTCGTCGCCGAGGGCGGCGAGGGCGGCGCGCTGCGCCAGGCTGTTGGCGTTGAAGGGTGGGCGGACTCGATTCAAGAAATTGGTGATCTCCGCTGTCGCCACGCCGTACCCGATTCGCAACCCCGCGAGTCCATAGATTTTAGAAAACGTCCGTAGCACAATCACGTTCCGCCCCTGCCTCACATAGGCCATGGCATCCGGAAACTGCTCGCTCCGGACATACTCGAAATAGGCTTCGTCGAACACCACGACGACATGTGCCGGCACGCGCGTGAGTAGCTGTTCGACCTCATCGGCTGACACCATCGTCCCGGTTGGATTATTGGGGTTGCAGAGAAACAGGAGCCTCGTGCGGTCGGTCATGGCATCCGCCATCGCCTGGAGATCGTGCCGCCACTGCTTCAACGGGACGATAATCGCCTTTCCATGGGCTGCCGTGACCTCCATTTTGTAGATCACAAAGGTTTGATCGGCCATGATCGCTTCATCGCCCGGGGCCAGAAACGTCCGGGCGAGCAGGCCCAAGATTTCATCCGACCCGTTCCCGAGAATAACCTGATCCGGCGTCACCTTCCATCGATCCGCCAGAGCTTCTCGCAGGCGAAACGCGCCGCCATCGGGATACCGATGCAGCGTTGCGGCCCCTTCGCTCAATGTGGCGCGCGCCAGAGGGGAAGAGCCCAACGGATTCTCGTTGGACGCCAGTTTAATGATACGAGCAAGACCCAATTCCCGTTGGAGTTCTTCGATCGGCTTCCCGGGAATGTAGGGACTGAGCGAGGCGATATCTGGATGAACGTTCAGCGGCATAGCATCAACTGTGGGCCGGGTAGGAACCCAGCACCTTCATGAAGAGACAGCGGCCGGTGATTTCTTCGATGGTGGCCTTCACCCGCTCTTCCTCGATATGGCCTTCGATATCAACGAAGAAAATGTACTCCCAGGCCTTTCGCCTGGAAGGACGTGATTCAATCTTGGTCATACTCAGGCCGTGAGAGGCAAAAGGCCGGAGGAGATCGTACAGAGCCCCGACTTTGTCTTTCACCGACAGCATGAGTGAGGTCTTATCTTTTCCCGTACGTTCAGGCGGCTTCTGAGACAAGATGAGAAAACGGGTCATGTTGTTCACATTATCTTCAATGCGGGCCTTGATGACCTGTAGGCCGTACAGCTTGGCCGCTAACTCCGATGCAATGGCGGCAACAGAGGGATTTTCCGAACACTGTTCTGCGGCGCGCGCCGTGCTTGCCACCTCCGACACAGGTACATGAGGAAAGTTCGTTTCCAACCAATTTCTACATTGGGCAATGGCATGGGGGTGAGAGTGGATGTGCTTCACCTCTTCCATCACGCCGGACTTCGACATCAAATGATGGGACACCTCCTGGAGCACTTCACCATAGATGAGCAGATTGGAATCGATGAACATATCGAGCGTGTGGTTGACCACTCCCTCTGTTGTATTCTCGATCGGGACCACGCCAAAATTGGCTCGCCCTCGTTCGACCTCACTGAACACGTCCTTAATGCTATTGACTGGAACGTACTGGGCGGACGACCCGAACTTCTGCATGGAGGCCATGTGCGTAAACGTGGCCATAGGGCCGAGATAGGCCACCTTCTGCGGACCCTCGAGAGAGAGGGAGGCGGACATGATTTCTCGATAGACAGACCGAATCGCCTCGGAGGGAAATGGCCCGGAGTTCTGTCCGATGAGGCGCTCGATGATCGTCGCCTCCCGCGCCGAGGTATGGAGATTGGCCTCCGCATCCCGCTGTTTCTTGAGCTTACCGATCTCAATGACGCTTTTGGAACGCTCATTCAGTAGACGCAAGATCTCGTCATCAATGCGGTCGATGGCGTTCCGATACTCGGAAAAGTCTCCGGACATAGCAAACCCCCTCTTACCAGCCAGGAGGCGGGCACTCGTCCGTCGGCTGGAGTGGCACAAGCTAAGTTGGAAATGATACAGGAACTATTCCTGGCAATGCAAGGAGACCCTCGATGTTTCACGAGCTTGCGACGACGATCCCTATCCATTTCACTCTGCGATCAGAAGGATTTGACAGGGGCCAGACGCATCACGAGAACAGGTGGGATGTTGCTCTTTTGAAATGATCGAAGGCCAGCTTCGTCGCTTGGCGGCCTCGTCCGGTTCGTTCAAGGAAGCCGGCCTGAATCAGATAGGGCTCATGGACATCTTCGAGCGTGCTCCTGTCTTCCTGAACGGCGGCTGCCAGGGATTCCACCCCGACCGGTCCTCCGGCAAACTTGTCGATGATGGTGAGAAGAATCTGACGATCCATCTCATCGAACCCCGCCGTATCGACACCCAGCCAGGCGAGGGCATCCTGAGCCACCGTCTGGGTAATTCGTCCCGCCGCCTTGACCTGAGCATAGTCACGCACCCGTTTGATGAGCCGGTTGACAATACGAGGTGTTCCGCGAGCACGGCCGGCAATTTCGCTCGCCCCCTCGGAATCGATCGGGATTCCAAGCACGCCGGCCGAGCGGGTCACAATGGTCTGCAACTCGGCTGGAGAGTAGAACTCCAGCCGGTGGACGAGTCCAAATCGGTCCCGAAGCGGAGAGGTGAGGGCGCCGGCCCTGGTCGTGGCCCCGACGAGCGTAAACCGGGGTAGATCCAATTTCACCGTTCTGGCTGCAGGCCCCTGGCCGATCACGAGATCAAGCTGATAGTCCTCCATCGCAGGATAGAGCGCCTCTTCGACAGAGGCGGGGAGTCGGTGAATCTCATCGATGAATAGGACATCATGCTCTTGGAGGTTCGTCAGGATGGCGGCCAAGTCACCTGCATGGGCCAACACGAGACCGGACGTCGAACGGAGCGACGCTCCCATCTCACGAGCAATGATGTGGGCGATGGTGGTCTTCCCCAGTCCAGGAGGGCCGTAAAAGATCGTGTGATCGAGCGCTTCGTTCCGCTGCTTTGCCGCCTCAATACAGATCCGCAGAGATTCTTTCATCCGCTCCTGGCCCACGTACTCATTCAAGGTCTGCGGGCGCAGCACCGTTTCGATGCTTCGCTCTTCGTCTGTGATCTGTGTGCTGACAACTCGCTCAGCCATCGTGAGGGAACCTCTCTCGCTCTAGCAGGATGCTGAAAAAGTCCGCCAGCGTCGTTCTCGCGTCGTTCAGAGGCTCAACGTACCGAAGCGTACGCCTCGCCTCTTCACTCGCTGCGGCCTTGCTGGACGGCCTTTCTGAGCATCCTGCGGCTATTTTGTCATCGGCCCATTCTGTCAGATTCTAACGGTGCATTATGCATAAACTGAGTGTTCCGCAGCCTATTATGTTTATTTCATCTCCGGTGTTGGGAGGTATTTAGGTGGAGGCGGCAGGGCGCCCTGTCCTGGCGTGGCTGTACTCCCGCAGTTTGGTGGGCAGGTCTGGAGGCCTTGGGTCGGATCCGGAAGGTTCGATTCCATTTTCTCCAGCTGACATTGCGTAAGTCGCCCACCGTCCTGACTTCCGCAGCGAGCCGGCACATTCGAGTTGCCCATTTCACGATAGCCTTCGGGACAAGACCCGCACACGGCCAACAGATTCGCACCCAGCGGGACACATTGCACGAGGGTGGGATCGCCGTCCTTGCAAATCTCTTTGGCCTCGGTCACGCCTGTCGTCGCATAGCCTTCAGGACATTTACCGCAAGTCTTACGAATGCTTTTCGGCTCGTGTGTCTCCTCAGCTTGCACGGGCATGGCCCCTACCGCGAATGAGAGGACCGCAAGCCCGATGAACCATCGGGTCCAGACTATGCCTTGGATCAATCTCGTCATCTTCTTACCCCCTTGCAAGTTCCTTCAACGATTCACGAATCATGTCCTTGAGCACGATGGACTCAGGATTGGATTTCATCGCCTGTTTCAATGCGTCCTTGGCATCTTGCGGACGATAGCCCAAATTCACAAGGGCCGACAGCGCGTCGTCGAAGATCGCATCTTGCCCTTGCCTGGGCGACTCGCTTGTCGGCGCGAAGCCAGGATGGAGTTTATCGACTTTATCCTTGAGCTCCAATACCAGACGGCTGGCCGATTTGTTGCCGATCCCTGGAACAGTCGTCAGTTTCTCGACGTCTCCTGACCGAATCGCCGTGGCGAGATCGGACACCGGAAGAGCAGACAAGACGCTCAGAGCCAGTTTGGGTCCAACCCCGGATACGCTGGTGAGCAACACAAACGCATCTTTTTCCTGCGACGTCAGAAAACCGAAGAGCTGAATCGCGTCTTCGCGGACATGGGTATGCACACTCAGTGAGGCACTCTCGCTGAGATTGGGCAAGCCGTAGTAGGTACTGAGAGGAATAGACACTTCGTATCCGACCCCGTGCACGTCGAGGATCAGATAGGTCGGCGCCTTGAAGGCCAATCGGCCTGTCAATGAGGCGATCATACTCTAAGGGGCAACCTAGCCCGCATTATTCATGAACATTTCTGCTGCAATCGCGGATTCGCCGCTGTGACAAGCCTGGACGCGGTGGCCCGGAGTCCAGGCAGGCTGGCTCGCCATTCGGTCAGTCAACATACTGTTTCAAGTATGCCTCCCTCCCGTCGTAGGCTCGGCTCTGAAGCTTGCCTCGCCCACTCTTCCAAGGGGGCCAGCCCCCTTGGATCATCCCCACGAAGGGGGCACACCCCCTTCGGAGCTCCCAGTCGTGCAAAGCCCCGCCTCACGGCTCCGCGCGCCTGTCTCGCGTGGCGACTGCGCGATTTCGCGACGAACCGTCATGAATAATGCGGGCTAAGCTGAAGGGGTTCAGGCTGAAGGCTGAAGTGTTCGGAACTCCGATCTTCAGCCTGAGCACCTGAGTAGCTACCGCTCTTGTTCATCCAGCGGCGGCCACTTTCTCCATCACCTCGTCGGAAATATCAAAATTCGCATGAAGCTTCTGCACATCGTCATGCTCATCCAAGACTTCCATCAACTTGAGCATTTGCTCGGCTGCCTTTTCCTCGAGCCTAATCGTGTTCTGCGGAATAGAGGTCACTTCTGCAAGCTGGGTATCGATCTTCGCATCGACAAGGGCTTTTTTCACTGCTTCAAAGTGGTGCGGATCCGTGATGACTTCAAAGCTTTTCTCGCCTACCTTCACGTCCTCCGCTCCTGCATCGAGGGCGAGGGACAGCAGCGTATCTTCGTCCACTTTGCCCTTCTCAATCGTGAGCAGTCCCTTCTTATGAAACTGCCAGGAGACGGCGCCGGCTTCCGCCATATTGCCGTGATTTTTCGTGAGGAGGTTGCGTAGCTCGGCGACGGTGCGATTGCGGTTGTCGCTCGTGATTTCCATCAAGATGCCGGTCCCTCCAGGGCCATACGCTTCCAAATGGAATTCTTCATAGGCCACACCGGGTAATTCTCCCGTGCCACGCTGAATAGCTTTTTTCAGCGTATCGCCAGGCATATTGGCCTCTTTGGCCTTCAAGATAGCGAGGCGGAGTCGCGGATTCCCGTCCGGGTCGGCGCCTGTACGCGCCGCAATCGTCACTTCGCGGATAATTCTGGTGAAGATCTTCCCGCGTTTGACATCCATGGCACCTTTGTGCCGTTTCACCGTCGCCCAATGGCTATGTCCACCCATGCTCACTCCATGCAGCCGGACTCAGGAAGGCTTGCTGCGCAAGAATGTGACGTCAATCGACCAGAGCCTGTACTCGTAGCACAGGGTTTGGAAAGGTGTCAATTATGCCGGGGAGGACAAGGTGCCGCAGTTACTCTGAATACATCAGCAACTGTATCCCAATAAGCAGAATCAAGCAGGCCCAGGGCAATTCCCATTTGGAAAACCCTGGGTTCGACGGGGAACGGAACCAATCGGCCAGCAGTTTGGATGAACCAGCTGTCACCGCCATGGTGCCCATCATTGCGTGGCCCATCGCAATCGTATGGGCTGAAGGGTGGTCGCCATGGGAATGGACAAACAACATCAGCCCTCCGATGATGGCAAACAGAGGCAACGGCGCAACCCACACCGCATGACGGATCCGGCCAAGCCTACGAAGCAGCTCAATGGCGCCAACCGTCAACGACAAGAACGCGTAGGTCTTATGCTGTAAGATTTCCGGATCGCTGCCGAAGAAGGTCTGCATGAAACTGAGTGAGCCGATCGGCCAGGCATCATGATCGCTCCAGATAATGAGAAAGATGCCGGCTGAGAATAAGGCTCCCGGCAGAAGAAACCTGGTCCAAGCCCAGAGCCTCGTACCCAACGCATGGCGCAGTTCACTCAGCCCAATGATGAGCACCAACATGCCGGCGAGGTGATGATTGAACTCAGAGTAGGCGATGCCTGCTCTGGATCCTTCCCACCCTGCCTCGGAACCGGCAGCACCATGATGTTCATGCTCGGCCATCATGTCTTCATGGGCCGGAGCGTGATCATGCTGGTCATGCTGCGCCCATAGAGGGAGAGCTGACAGGAGCAAGAAAGTCAGGAGGACGAATCCCATCCAGCGACTTCTATGCAACCCCTGCAGCGAGCAGCCATCGTGACTGTTGCATAGAAGAAAGGCCCGTCCAGTTGACCGGACGGGCCTTCGTGCCATCATATCGTATAGATAGTTATGTTCGCCTGACTGGCTTACATGAACTTCATAAACTTATCTTTTGCCTCATCCATCACTTGAGCCGTAATGCTCGCCATCCCGCGCTCCTTCGCCACCCGCTCGACTTCTTTGCGGGCCATGGGACGGATGAAGTCAGGAATATTTTCAAGCCGCTGCTCCGCCTCAGGCGTCCAGGCCATCCCATTGCTCGAATCGCTCTTAGAATCGTCCATCACTTGTAATGTGATCGTCTTGTAGCCCTGCTTGCGAGCAAAGGCCTCCACGCTGCTCTGTACCATCGGCTTCACAAATGAGGGGAGACGGTCGAGTTTCTCCTTCGCATCGGTCGACCAGGTGAAATCCGACGTCACGGCTCCAACATCGGCGGGCTTACCGCCTGATGTGAGTCCCATGTCAGCCACCATCGCAGAGAAGGGGCAGCCGCCGCCGGACTTCTCTCCAGGCTTGGCTGCCGGTGCAGCGGCTACCGCCGGCTGACCACCCTGGATCTTCTTGTTCAGCTGTGCCGCCATCTGACTAGGAGCTGCGGTGGCTTCGTCTTTCAGCGTGCCCCGCGTCATCTCAAACGGCTCGGCCTCAACCGTACGTCCACCGAGCTTCACCCCGAGGGAACTGACCATCTGGGTTTCGCCTGCATTCGTGACCATTGAGAACTTGGCATTGCAAGAGGGACAACCGAAGAACACGCCGAGCGAATCCTCTCCAGGCTTCTCCACCTTCTCGAAGTTCATATAGGTTTCGCAGTTGAGACAGACAAATTTCATGGTATCTCCTCTTCAGTACGTCGTTTCACAGTTCACAGTTTATCGGCCAACACCTTCCTGTAATCGATGAGCGTTCTGATGCGCCCGGCTATTTCCTGGTACCGTTGAATCGTCGGGTAGCTGTCGTCGAGCAACGGCTGGCCCTTGTCGAAGGTGCGCGCGAGTGTCCGATCGAAGGGAATCCGTCCGAGTAACGGCAAGTCCAGCATCTCACACATCGCTTCGGTATTGCCTTCGAACAACTCGTTCACTTCTCCACAGGAGGGACAGCGGTACTCGCTCATATTCTCGACCATACCCATGACCTTGATACCGATGTCGCGGGCATAGGTGACCGACTTCTGCACCACATCCGAGGCCACTTCTGATGGCGTCGTCACCACAATCGCTCCCGCCAGGTCTGGAATAAACCCGGCAATGACCGGTGGCTTATCCGCCGCGGCTCCCGGCGGCAGATCGACCAGCAGATAATCGAGTTCTCCCCACACGACATCGGCTAAGAACTCTCGGATGACATTCATTTCCATCAGCCCCAGCCACGCAGGGCTCACGTCCATCGGCCCCTTCCAACGTACCGGCGACGCATCCTCAAGGAAGAAATCCATCGACGCGACTTTCACGCCGAGCGGCCCGACCGGGGGAATTGCGCCAGCAGGGCTCATCGTCAAGGACTGGCCGTGCATGCCCAACATACGCGGCACACAGGGTCCGTTCAGATCCACGTCCAACAGTCCGACCTTCGCCCCTTGCCGCGCAAAGGCCAAGGCCAAATTGACCGTGGTCATGCTCTTGCCCACACCGCCTTTTCCGCTCATGACCACCAGCTTGTGCTTGATGCCGGCCATACGAGTCTGCACCTGCCTCATCTGCTCGGTGATCTGTTGGGCGACTTTCGCGTCGTCAGAGTACTTGAGTTTACCGAGAATGGCCTTCAGATCTTTCTCGACTGCCATAACGGAAACCCCTCTCTAACTGTGCGAATTGACAGAGGTTGACCGTAACACAGGGATTTCCGGGGAGTCAAACTCCACCGATCCAGTCCGCCAGATGGAGCGGATTCCGATGGCTAACGCGGAGCTAACCGGCACGTTGCTGTTTGGCCCGTCCGGTTGAGCGACGGGTTAGACGTGCAGTGGTCGCAGCGACATCCAGAAGTCCTCGTAACGCCTCGTTGACCGCCTTCGCATTCGGAAACGCTTCGGCAAGCTCGGGTTCGAGAACGACAACATTTGTCTCCCTGGCGGCCCGAGCAGCATACTTCCCGCGCACGAGCTTGCCGAAATCCGACCGCCTGTATTCCGGTCGCAGTTCGTCGCCTGCTTTACGACTCCCCCTCTTCATAGATTCCCCTTTCCTGACTCGTGACCAGACGAGCGCTGATCATACGAATAGTTTTACCTTCATCGGTGTGTGCCACGACCAGAAGACGATCCTGACTCGAATTGCCAAAGGTGACAAAGCGCTGCTCCTGACCAGAATGGTCTGGATCGGAGCCGGTGATCGAAAGCGTATCATGGAAGACCGTTGAGGCTTCTTCAAATGAGACACCGTGCTTTTTCAAATTCGCAGCGGCTTTCTTCGGGTCCCAAGAAAATTTCATGCAGCCATCATACCCGCTCAAGCCTCGGTACGTCTAACGATCCGGTTGACTCGTCGGCCTAGGCGGGCAAAGGCGCGTTAGCGACGCCATCCCGTAGAAACGACTGTTAGGCCGCTGTGAGCCGGACTTTCCCAACCTTGCCGAGTTTCACATGCTGCTTGGCTTGCCAGAGATCATGGTTGTACTGCATGGCTATCCAACTCTCCGGAGAACGGCCAAGCGCCTTGGAAAGGCGTAGCGCCATTTCATGGCTGATACGGTTCGTACCAGTAAGAATGCGATTCAGCGTTGAAGCAGCCACACCGAGCTTCCCGGCCAGTTCGCGGCCGCTCAGATTGTTGGGGTCCAGATAGACCTTCATAATGAACTCACCGGGATGGGGAGGATTGTGCATAGCCATGTTAGTGGTAGTCCTCGTGTCCGTCTTTGAACTTGAAGCGCAGATTTCCATTGGTAGAAGTTTCAGACCTTGATAAACGGGTTTGTATCGAGCCATCCCAACGCCCTCCCCATGAAATTCTGTGCGGCTAATTATCTCAGGGGGAGGTAGGGTTCTGGGAATTTTTCTACAGCCTCAACGCAGGGCATGATACCGCCCTACAGCTTTCCGTCTTCCAGGAAACTGAAGTATCCAGTCCTGTTGAAGATGATGTGGTCCAGCAACTCAATGCCTACGACTTCACCTGCTGCTTTGAGTTGGGCAGTAATGTTGATGTCGCTTTGCGACGGTTCAACGCCACCGCTGGGGTGGTTATGCGCGACAATAACGGCGGAGGCGCGGTCGGACAAGGCGTCGGCAAAGACTTCACGCGGATGCACGGGGCTGCGATCAATCAGGCCAATGGACACCACGCGGATGTTCAGAATCTCGTTCGCGCCGTTGATGCTGGCGCAGAGAAAATGCTCTTGCTTGCGGTCGGCGTAATGACGGACGTGCTGCAGCAAGTCGGCAGGGGTCACGATCTTCGCGCCTTCCGGCTTGATGCGGCGGCGGGCAAACTCGATGGCCGCGAGGATCAAAGTCGCCTTGGCGTCACCGACACCGGCGAATTGCGAAAGATCCTCGGCCTTGACATCCAGTCCTTTCTCGTCGATGAGCCGCGCCAGCTTGGAGGCCAGGGTCATCACGTCCATGCCGGGCGTACCTTTGCCGAGGAGCACGGCGAGCAGTTCCTGGTCGCTCAGCGCAGCTGCACCTTTGCGCAGGAGTTTCTCGCGTGGGCGGTCGGATTCGGGGATGTCGTGGATTGTCTTGCTCATGACCTCAGGCAGCGAGGGACAAATGGGTTTGGATGACCGTCACGGCCATGATGTCGAAGATGCCGCCAGTGTCGGTGTATTTCGGGTCAGCGAGTTCATCGTAACGTCCGCGTGCATCGTAGGTCGTCTGGATGTCTCCATTGACCTGTCCGCGATACGGGCCTTCGAGATAGAGTCGGTCATCGCGATGCGCTTGGACGGTAGTGCGGATGGTCGGGTCGGCGATCTTCTCTTCCGTCACCTGTTTGATGTAGAGCGCCTCCTCGTCCGTGATGTCGAACTTGGCGCGGATCTGCGCGATCACGTCCTGCACGGATACCTTCACCGGCACCGGGCCTGCGCCGCTTTTTCCTTTACCCGGCTGGAGCTTCACTGGGCCGCCGCTGGTCATCACACCTTGAAACTGCACTGCCGCCTTGGTGACCACGGTGGCGCGAATCTGTTTCATCAATTCGGATACAGTTCCGACCTTGATGAGCTGCGGGCCGACCCATTCAGCGAAGGTGACGAACTCCTGAATCGCTGGCGAGTAGGTGAAAAAGCAGGTGAGGAAATGGAAACTCTTCACGAAGCGGGCCAACAGATAGACGAACGCCTTACGATCTTCCCAATCGGTGAGCTGCGCCTGAAAGCGCGTCCGCAGGGCGTTCACTTGGAATTGCGCCTGCGCGTCCGTCCCACTCTTGAGCAGCGCGAGCACGTCAGCAGCGTCCTTCTGCGTGAAGACGCCTGCGGCAAGGATCTCCGCGTGTAGTTTCTGGCAGGTTTCTCGATCCGGTTCCTCCGGCTCAAACGGCGTACCCTTCCGGTACTTCGCGAAGGCTGTGAGGATTTGTTTGACGTTGTTGGTAAAGTCCACGACCACGACATCCTTCTTGCCGTGGTGACAGCGGTTTAGCCGCGAAACCGTCTGCACGGCGTTGCGATCCAGCACCGGCTTGTCGAGGAACATGCCCGCGAGCAATGGCTGATCGAAACCGGTCTGAAATTTGTTCGCCACTACCATGATCCGGTAGTCGTCGCCCTCGAAGCGGTCTTCGATCAACTCACCCGCCTGCAACTCATTCACGGCATATTCACTGATGGCCACGTTCGTCTCTGGGTGAACAAAGTCTGAGAAGGCATAGAGCACCCTGTAGTCGGCACCGCGCTCCTTGAGCTTCTCCTTGATGATGTTGAAATACCGCAGCCCGGCCACGCGCGATGAGGTCACGATCATCGCCTTGGCTCGTCCACCGATGAGCGGCTTCACGCTTTTTTCGAAAATTCGCAGCATCACCTCGGCCTTGTATTGGATCAGACCGTCATCCTGAAACGCCACGTTCTGGAGCGCTTTGGACACGACGCCCTTGGAGTAGAGCTTCTCCTCGTCCGGCTTGGGGACGATGGGGCAATGCAGGTTGTAGAGCGTCTTGTAGGAGATGATACTCGCCGCCACGTCCACGATATAGCCCTCCGCGATGGCCTCCGCCTCGGTATAGCTGTCGAACGGCTTGCCAAACATCGACACGGTGGCCGGTGCCGGTGTGGCCGTGAAGGCGACGAACAACTGATTCAGGTCATGCTCGCGGATGATTTTGGCGATCTGCTCTTCGAGGTCTTCGTCGGGAACCTCTTCGTCCGGCTCGCCCTCCTTGCGGAACGGCAGGCGGATGGCCGCGCCCATCTGGCCTTCCTGTGAGCGGTGGGCTTCATCGATCAAGAACGCCACCCGCAGCTTCTTTAATTCCGGGTTCTTTTGAATCTCCTCCAACACCCAAGCAAACTTCTGCTGCGTGGTGACGATGATGGACTTCCGCTCCTTGAGGAAACGCGGCAGGTCGTCGGCCTTTTTCGCGATGCCCACTACGTCCTTGATGTGGGTGAACTTGTCGATGTCTTCGCGGATGTTGGTGTCGAGTGATTTGCGGTCGGTAAGAATGAATGTGATGTCCACCAGCTTCTCGTTCGTGCCAGGCTTGAAGAGGCTGTGCAACCGGTCGGCCAGCCAGCAGATGGAGAGCGTCTTGCCGCTGCCGGCGGAATGGTCGGCCAGATACTTTTTGCCGATGTCGCCCGCCGTGACGAAGTGGGTCGTGATGTCTTCCGCCACCCGCCGCACCAGGCGGCTTTGGTGATAGCGCGGGAAGATGGTGGAGGCCGGGCGCGCCGGCTTGTCGTCCTCGGCTACACGTTCTGGCACGCGGATGAGGAAGAACGACAACGCTTCGAGCAGATGTTCCTGCGACAGCACCTCGCGATAGAGGAACTCGACCGGATACTCGGCGGCATTCGTAGCCGTGTTGGTCAGCCCCATGTTGTGCCAGCGGAAGTTCTCCTCTCGGCGCGGGTCGGTGGCAGCCTTCACCTCCGAGGTGTCCGCAGCCAAATAGAGGAAGGGATGCTGGAAAATCCTGTGCGTGTGGTCGCGCTTGGTGAACTGCGAGACTGCGTCATGCACGTTCTGGTTGGCCTCGTGCTTCAACTCCAGCGCCACGATGGGCAGGCCGTTGAGGTAGAAGACAAAATCAATCTCCAGATTCGCGTCGCCGAAGTAGAAGTGCGGGCGGAAGGTGATGCGGTTTTGGGCGTACCCTTTGAGGCCTGTGCTCTCCGCTGAACGCGGTTTGGAATAATAGAGTTGAAACTTTAGCCCCCTTACCGGCAAACCCTGCCGGAACAGCATCCACAGCGGCGTGTGCTCCAGTGCCTTGCGCAGCGCCTTGAATACCTCGTCTCGCGCGTCCGTGCCGTAATCATCCGCCAGCTTCTTCAGCTGGTCAGCCTGGCTGGCTTTGAGGAAGGCCCAGAGCTGATCTTCGGCGATGAAATGCTCGCGGTCCGTGATGTCGGACTGTTCCAGCACGGCATACCTGTGCTCGCGGACGAGGTAATCCGCGATGTATTTCTGAAAGGTCAGCTCCGGCGGCTTTTTCCGTTTGGCCATGGTCAGTCCTTCGTCGCTCCCAACCGCGCCCGCGCCAGCCTCACCGCGTCCTGCAGCTTCTGCTCCAGCAGTTTCCGTGGCAGCACTTTGGTCCAATAGCTTGCGACGTGGATGCCACTCTTTTCCAGCTCTAGCAATTCGACGTGTTGTGCCCGCTTGCCCGCGCACAGAATGATGCCCAGCGGCTCACCCTCGCCCGGTTCGCACTCATAGCGCTTGAGCCAGTTCAGGTACAATTCCATCTGCCCTTTGTCGGCGGCTGCAAAATTCCGCAGCTTCAAATCAATCGCCACCAGCCGGCGCAGCTTGCGGTGATAAAAGAGCAGATCGAGGTGGTAGTCCTGGTCGTCAATCTGCATTCGCTTTTGCCGCGCCACGAAACAAAATCCAGCGCCCAGTTCCAGAATGAACGACTCCATCTCTCGCAGAATCGCCGCCTCGATGTCCTGCTCCTCATAGGAATCGTGCAAGCGGAGGAAATCCAGCACGTAGGGGTCGCGAAAGACCAGATCGGGCGTCAGTTTGTCCTCGTCACGTAACGCCGCCAGCTCCTGCCGGATCAGTTTGTCCGGTTTCTTCGAGAGTGCGGTACGCTCGAACAACATCGAACCAATCTTCCTTTCCAGTGTCCGGGTGTTCCATTGTTCAATGCGGCACATCTCCGCGTAGAAGTCGCGTTTCAGCGGATCGTCGAGGGCGATGATCTGGCGAAAATGCGTCCATCCCAATAGTGTCCGCAGCGCGGACACTATTGACTCATCCGGGAAAGCCTCTGCAAACCTGACCATGCGGGAAGAGATTCCGTACTCCGAAGCCGCGCCCAAACTCCGCGCTCAATTGTGTCCCCAACGCGGACACAATCTTCTCCCCGTACTCCGCCCGCCGCGCCTTCAGAATGTCCTCCCGGATGCGCCGGCCCACATGCCAGTAGAGCGTCACCAATCCCGAATCTACCGCTCGGGCGACGCCGGCGCGCGCCTGTCGGATCATGTCCCGCACATCCGCCACCAGCGCTCGGGCGGGGCGATTCACCGGTTTTGCGGCGGACGACCGGGTCAACGCCTTGGAAGACTTCGTTCTCATGATTGATTGGCGGAAGGTGAAGATGCGAACGGGGCATCGCCTGCCCGCCGCAGATCCGCCTCCGTGATTCGCCGCTGGCCGGTGACGCATTCGTGAATCAGCGACTTGCGGTAGGCAGTGAGGGTGGCGATTTGGGCTTCGATGGTTGTCACTACGCGTTTCATCTCGCCCACTTTTGTGTTGAGGTGCTCGCAGATGGCTCGTTGCTCGGTGACGGACGGCAGAGGAATGTGCATCCTGCCGTAACGGGTGGAATTCAAATTTGATTGTTGCACCGAAGGAATGGCCAATCGTCGGGCAAATGCGAGAAAGCCTCCGCAATTCACGGCATAGTTGAGGAACTCCGGAATGATGCGGTGATTGACCCTCAGCCTGACCAGATACGAGGCGAACGTGACTGCGTCGTCCTTGCAGCCGAGGAATAGCGCCGCTTTGCCAACCTGATCCGGGCTATTGGTGCGGTTGTAGAGTAGGTCGTTGTTTTCGAGCAGTAGTTCGTCGGCAACTGCATCTACGAACTCCATCTTTGAGAACACGATCTCTCCGGCTTGGATGTTGCCCATCTTGAGCACAGGATATTTGCCTTCAGGTTCGCTGCTCACTGAAATTCCATAGTCGAGCCGTGAGATGACCCGTTTAATGCGAACCGCTGCCCAGTGCTCAGGGAGTGACCCTATCCAATCATGATCGACCACCCGGCGTTTGGGATTGGCACTCAGCCCCCTCGTGACCGCCGTTTCAATGATGCTTTCCCTCACGGCGTCGAGGGTGTCGAGTTGGCGGCGTTTGGCGGCCACCGCCTCGTCAATCGCCGCGCAACTCGCATCCAGATACGCCGCGATACGCTGTTGCTCCGGCAGCGAAGGGAGAAACATCCGCGTATCTTTCAAGAAACGTGATGACACACGCTTTTGACCAGCCGCTCCGACCATATTCTGCGCTGCGTAAGCCCGGTAAACGGGATTGAACGTGGCGTAATACAGAAATTGGCCATCGGCCTTGTTCCCCGCCGAAGTACATGAAACTCGGTGCTCCCAAATGCGTAGCGTGTTGGCAGTTGCCGCACGAACGCCCCTTTTCCGTTTTCCATGCAAGGAGTGATCTTTGCGAAGAGAACATCGCCCTTTTCAAGGAGGGGCAGGCCCGTCGAGATGTCCTCTAGCGGCTGTTGATTTGATACGTCAATCGCGCCATCGTCGGAAAGCAATTCCATCGGAACTACCGTGCAAAGTTCATCGGACGCTGGCCGTGTCTGGGAGTAGCTCGGCGACAAGACGGCCACGTTGCGAATGCGACTACGCTGCCAATCGCTTGGCATCTTGTCGAGCCAGAGGTCATCCAATTGCTCAGCTATCATTTCGCCAGACCCTCCAGCATCTTCTCCGCCTCCTTCTCCAGCCTCCAGAACTCCGCTAGCAAGTCTTTCGCGGGCGTGGGCGGCTGGTAGCGGTAGAAGTATTTGTTCGGCAGGATTTCGTAGCCGAGGATCGTCCTGCCGTCCTTTTTCGTCTCCTCCCAGCGAATGATCGGTTTGGCGATTTCGCGTTTCAGAAACGCCGCGATGTCCTCGCCGTGCGGGATGTATTCATCGTCCTGCACGTAGTGCCGGTGCGTCCATTCGACGGAGAGCGTTTCGTCGGCGTCGGCCAGGGCTTCTTTGAACTTCTGGGCGGCATTGTCCTTGGCTTTGACGGGGAATTCGACTGTCTTCTCCTTGCCCTTCGCTTTCACCCGTACACGAAAACTCAGATCGCTCTCGTGGAAGTCCTGCTCCTTCTTCACGTTGGCGGTGGTGAAAGTTTTCTCGTAGGGCTCGGTGACGATGGCGGGCTGATCGTGCTCATCCGTTTGCCAAAACACGACGCTGACCTTGTGATACGCAAAGTCTTCGCGCGGGAAGATTTTGACCTGCTCGTCGGTGTTGCCCTTGGCCCAGCCTTTGTTGTAGCGCTCCTCGATCCAGGCGCGGTGGGCGTCGGTGATGCGGTGGCGTTTGTTGCCGAAAGATTTCGGCTCCTTCTCGAACTGCTGGCGGGCGTCAATCAGCATTACGCGGCCCTTGTGGCTGGCGGGCTTGTCGTTTCGCAGCAGCCAGATGTAGGTGAAGATGCCGGTGTTGTAAAACAACTGGTCGGGCAGCATGACAATGGCGTCGAGCCAGTCGTTCTCCAGAATCCAGCGGCGGATTTCGCTCTCGCCTGAGCCGCAGTCGCCATTGGAAAGGGGTGAGCCATTGAAAATGATGGCGATGCGGCTGCCGCCTTCCTCGGGCGGGGCCATCTTGGCCAGCATGGTTTGCAGGAAGAGCAACGCGCCGTCGTTCACCCGCGGCATCCCGGCTCGGTAGCGGGTCTTCTCCAGCTTGCGGGCTTCCTTTTCGTAGCCGTCCTTGCCTCCCCAGGTGACGCCGAAGGGCGGATTGCTCAGCATCCGGTTGAAGCGCCATTTGGGCTCCGGCCACTGGTCGCCCGGCTCTTTGCTGTTCTTATCGTGCGGGATGAGCGAGTTGCCGAGGTGGACGGTGGCCTGCCGGTCGTTCTTGATGAGGAGATCGGCCTGACAGACGGCGTAGTTCGTGGGGGAAAGCTCCTGCCCGTGCACGGTGACGTATTTCTCCACCCGCGCCTTTTCCTCCGGCGTATCGGCGCGCTCCAGCAGGTGTTCTTTCGCCACTGACAACATGCCGCCCGTGCCGCTGGCAGGATCGTAGATGGAGAGATGCTTGTCCGGGATCGGAATATCCAGCAACTCGATCATCAGCCGGATGACTTCGCGCGGCGTGAAGTGCTCCCCGGCCTCGTCACCGCTTTGTTCCGAAAAGCGACGCAGCAACTCCTCGTAGATGTAACCCATTTCCAACCCGGAAAGCTGGTCCGGGCCAAGCGCGAGCTCCTTGTATTGGTTCAGGATCGGGGCCAGGCGGTTACTCTTCACCATCAAGCCAATGGTGGCGCGGTAATTGAAATGCTCGATGATGTCGTCAACGTTTTTCGAGAAGCCATTGATGTAGTCGCGGAAGTTGGCTTCCAGCAGCGCGTGGTCTTCCTCATAGACCGAGCGGAGCGTCCAGTCCGTGGTGTTGGAGAACGGGCATTGCTTGGGATTCAGCTCCAGCTCCTTGACCAGCTTGGCGAGTTGTTTCTCCGTGAGCTTGGGCCGATTTTCCCGTACCTCGACCGATTTCCTTGCACGCCAGTCAATCAGCACGCATTCCAACCGGCGGATGACGATGATGGGTAGGATGACGCTCTGATACTCGTAAGACTTGAACTTGCCGCGCAGCCGCTCGGCGGATTTCCAGATATCGGAGGCGAGGTTATCGAGCTTGGGTTTGTTGAGCGAGAGAGCCATTAAGCGTCCTGTCTGTTGTTGAAGTCCGAACGCGAGGGATTCTCGCCCTCAGCACGGCATGCTTTCCGGCTACTGGCGTTGCTCTCGACGGTCACACGCTGGTGCGCCTAACGTGGAGCTAAGCGGCGGCGAAAAGCGAGCGAAGTCCGCTTGAAGCCGTCTGTGTTGAGCGCAGGGTTAGCGGTCGATTTCTACTCACGTGTGGCCTCACTTCCTGTGCTGTTTGAGAATCAACGCAATTTTCCTAGCCGGTTCCGCGCAGTCCTCCTCGCTCAATGACAGACCAAACGCTTGGTTCAGTACGGTCAGTACCCCCGATCTTTCTGTGGCGCAGCCAACGGGCAAATGAAACGTGGCAATGATGTCAATCGCTTCTGTGCGGTAGCCATCAAGATCGGGAATATTGTGAGCCTTGTTCCCGAGCGGATTCCATTCCGAAAGAACCTCTGCGATCTTGATGATTTGTGTTTCGTCCATGGTGTTGCGTGGCGTACTTTTGACCTCTAACGATAAAGGTGAGCCGACCTCCCACTGAGCAACCCTAAAAATGCACGGCTTTATGCGGTCGGCTCCACCGATCGGTTGGGCCTATCCGCTGTAACCGCACACCCCCATACGTGGCGAGTTGGCCACAGATAAAAAGCCCTCGTCTTCGCCACACGCGTGTTCCGGCACATGCTCCGCGCAAGAAAATGGATTGCCATCATACATGCAGAATGCACAAACAACCGTCGCAGGTCCGCCACACGTGGCGCACACCCACACATGCGGCTCGTTACGGGCTAAAAGACGTGATTCAATCTTACCAATGATCCCCTTTCGCATACTTAGAACTCGAAGCATCAGGTGAGTCGTCGAGCCAAAGTCGTACTCGTATGTGAATCTTTGGCCCGATGTCAGGACATCGGAAATCTGCACATTCATGTCACGCTCGTCCGGATTAGAACCGAATTCGCCATCAACCGCAGATACATAGTTGAGTGCGTCGATCTTGAAGGCGCTCATATGACCGCAGCACTCGAGCCAGATCCGGCGAAGCAGATCGTCCAGATCCCAGAGCGACGCGTCACCGTTCATTTCAAGATCGAGCCAGAAATCAGCAAGCTCCTTGCCCTCCGCCCGAAGGTGAAAAAGCACACCAGCCTTTCCACTTCGAGAATCATGCTTTGGAGAACACGAGGCAAGGTGTCGAGCCATTACCACCTTCGACATGCGCTCATTGCAAAGACTACAGACACCGAAGGAAGCGATTTTCTTCATGGCAGAGATCCCCATAGATAGCAAAAGGTTTCTTTCGCAACGCTTCTTGGCAATAAATCCGAATGTTTGACTTCACCTGTCTGCGCGGCTTGTTGCGCAGGTCCGCTGGAAGGATGGGTTGGGCGACATAGCAATGCCCCAAACATCGCTAATGTACCTGTGGAGAAACACCCAGCAGTCTCCATATTTCAGCAAAGAACGTTTGGTCACTGAAGTCGCCATTGAGGTATTGCGCCATCAGCTTCTCAGTTTCTGGCGTTAGTTCAACACCACGTTTCCTAGAGTTCTCTTTTGCGAGTTCATATGCAATTTTTCGCTTCGCTCGCTCATCCTCTGTGATCATCTCACTACCTCGGTGTCGATTTCGTTAATGTGCAGTCCCTCGACAACAGCGGCGTGACTAGGTTGCGTTAAAGGTCGGCGCTGATGAGACGGCGATTGAGGGTGAATATTCATATGTGACGCTCACCAATAATTAGGCGGATCCGCATAAGCTGCGGATATTCGAGTTCCCTAGTCCGTATAACACGCCACCGAATCTCTTGAAAATACGCGATTATACCTGCAACCTCCGTCAGTTACTGACAAGGCTCGCAGCGAGCTGTCACCATATAAGGGGTGGGTAGGATGATCCCAGCTCCGCATCTTCCCAATTCCTTGTTTCTTTTTCAAGGATAGCCTGGTCGATCCTCGCGTGCGCGCGTCGAACGATATAAATGCTCCTTGCAAGCTCGCTTGTTGTCTCTCAGGGATGGGGGCTGATTGATCTTCCACTGCGTGTAACATTCTCACCCGCCCACCCACTGGCAGGTATTTTTCACCCGCCCTGCCCTCCGATTGCTTCGCAATCGATTTCCCTGGACGTGTCAGTTGCCCTTGCGAAGGCCTTCTGATTTCCCAACTTCTCCAGCGGGAGCAGGCAGATTGTTCTTTACTGCGCGCATCGAGCGACCACCATCGCTGGGCCGTACCGTTTCACGCAACGAGTTCTAGCAGAACTTCAGGATGGCGCTCGGCGACCTTGAAAAGGGTTTTTGCCGCGCCGGATGGTTCGCGACGGCCTTGTTCCCAATCTTGGAGGGTGCGTACAGACACTCCAAGCAGTGCTGCAAAATCAGTTTGAGAAAGCCCGGACACCAAACGAGCGTGGGCGACCTCTGAAATTTTGGGACGATGGACGCGAGCACGGATACCGGCCTTCATTTCACGCACCGACGAGAGTAGCTCGGCGCCAATGTCCACTTTGGGCTGACGACCGGTAGGTTTCTGTTTGGCTTTACGCATTTTCGATCTCCTCTTTGATTTGACGAAGCACATGCGCCGGGATGTTTTCACGCATGGACTTCCCGTGGACCAGTAGTAACCAGATTTCCCCATTGGCGAGGCGATTGAAGTAAATCACGCGCACCCCACCACGCTTGCCACGGCCAGCACTTCTCCAGCGAACTTTCCGTAAGCCTCCTGACCCGGGTACAACATCACCGGCATCTGGATTTGCGACGAAGAAGGTAATGAAGCTTGCTCGATCTTCATTGTTCCAGCAGTTGCTGGCGAGGCGGACGAACATAGGGGTTTCATAACCGTGAACATGCACACATGTATACGGCATGCCGTATATGCGTCAAATGTGGCAGGAAGCGTTCATCGTGCGGCCAACAATGGTTATGCGTATCCGCATAACAAAGTCTGAGGTCAGGCCTGTGTATTGACTTATTTAAGGATGACGCGACATGAGCTGTCTGCAGCACTGTCTAACAAGTCAATATTCAGGCCTGACCCCATTATCCCCTTCACCTTGATCAGCAATCGAAGACCCTCTTCCACCACCGCTTTCTTGGTCGAAAGCCCGGTGGCCTTCATGGCTCGCTGCATCAAGCTATGGTCGATCACGATGTTGGTACGCATAGCTCCTCCGACATGGAATGTGTAAATATTCATAAATGATGCACACGCGAATCAGGAGAAGCAAGCGAAGCCAACGTCGGTCTTGGTAGCGCAGGAAACGCGAGGCGGTCAAATCAATCCTGCTAGCAAAATAGACTCATCCTGATTAACCATATGCCAATGAATCACCAGGTCAGAAAAGGCTCCCGGTACATTTTCCTATCTTCGCGCGCCAGCCGCGGGGCCGTTTGGGGGACGCGAAGCGTCGCCCGAACGTTCAAAATCACCAGCCTGCGCAGCTTTTCGCGCAGGTCCGGTGGACTGCAGGGGTTAGGGCCGTTCTTTCCACGTTGCGCTGCCCACGCCTTTCTCAAGCTTGGCAATGTTTAGCCTAAGGCCCGCGGACTTTCCGATTAACTTCGTGATCCCGAACAATCCCTGCGGATGGTTTGGAAATGCGTTCATATACTCGGTTACGCTGATACTTCGAATCCACTCCGCGTTGGCGTCGTATCCCTGACCTGAGGGCACACCGTATCTAAGTTCTGTAGGTTGGCCAGTGGAAAGATCGATCCCACGAAAGACTGGTGGAAAGGACAAACCTCGGACAAGAGTATTTGAAATGGCTGCATCATAGATCTTGCCCTCGACTTCTACCCACGAGTGATCAAAATAGACATTTCCAAAGCAAACCTCACCCAGGTAAATATCAGCCTGTATGTTCTGTGCGGCTAACAATGAATAGAGGACGGTAGATGAGGCATGACAGGCACCTTGCCAATCTTCACGATGAATGAAATCGAGCAAGGCGCAGAACGAATTGCGGACTTTGAACCCATTGGGGTTCCCCCCCATCAAGCGGTCAACAGACGACTTCCAGCATTCAACGTTCTTCATACGCAACGGCCCTAACGTTTGAGATGAGAGGATTGACCCGGTTTGCCGGGACAAGTCCTCTCGATTGAAGGGTTAGAGCGCATTCTCGGAATACTCGCTTTAGCTTCGGGGAACTAAGCGCGCCAGCGCTCTGGCCAACCCTTCCAATCGAATCTATCGTCATAGCCGGCTAGCGACATAGCGAACTCTTCAACCATTCGTTCGACGTCGGTCACAACGTTTCCGGAGCACACGATATTGATAATTGTTCCGCCGGTTCCTGGGCCGCTAGGCTCTGCGTGTGCGCGGTGCCATGCAAAGCGGCGGCAATTGCCTCGGAAAAAAATTCCTGAGGCGACTTGTCTCCAAATTGTTTCGGCGAGTAGTACTGAGCAAGCGCCATGAGAATGCCTTGCAGGGCATCGATGTAGTTGTAGGAGGCAATCACCATTCGAGAGGTGACTCCGCTATCCCATTCAACCTGCGCCTGCTTCCGAAGTTCAGAGCGAAATACTGGCAACGAATTGATGTATGAGAGCGGCGTATCACGAGGAACGTTTCCGGCAGGAAAGCTTGCGTTGGCTTTGGGGATTGCCTTCTCCACCTGCCTACTGATTGCCAGTTCGTCCGCTTTTTCTCTGCGCGTATCAACACGATTCAACCACTCGTCGCGATAGCGAATGACGAGTGCAGCATTTAGCTTTCGCCCGAAACCGCCTTGTATTTGCGTGTCGTTGTGGCATTCCAAGCAAAGCAGTGCGAGGTTTGCTTCGACATTGTTGCTTGGGTCTTCATCGATGTGATGAAGCTGTAGCGCTTTACCCCGTTCTCGGCATATGCAGCATGTGTTGTCCGAAGAGAACATCACTTCAGCGGCGAGGTCGACTGGAATGGTGGTTCGAACTTTCGTCATGGCGAACTATGCGCTCTAACAATGATTAGGCGGATCCGCATATGCTGCGGATATTCGATTTCCCATCCGTATAACATGCCATCGAGGGCCTGTGCGTATGGAACAAGAGGGCCCCCCAGGTAGGATGCTCAAAAAGTTCAGACTTCTCACCCACCCAACCCCGGCAGCTACCTTACCCCTG
>ENA-ORBV01002566-ORBV01002566.1-microbial-mat-metagenome-genome-assembly--contig:-NODE-2566-length-38105-cov-9.270906_pt1 | contig 38105 bp, 36 predicted proteins | sample MGYA00237777_ERZ505514 | MGnify/ENA primary metagenome ERZ505514 (study PRJEB26160, sample SAMN06269048) | microbial mat metagenome | isolation source: Oligotrophic lake microbial mat | place... | reverse complement strand
GGCCGATCCCGCCGTGATGCGGTGGCTGCCCCGGTTGTGGGACGCCGAGGCGGACCGCCGATCGGAGCGCGTCGCGAGCGGGGCGGTCCGCCTCGGCGTCCCACAACCGGGGCAGCCACCGCATCACGGCGGGATCGGCCAACGGGTCGAGCACCTCGCGCGTCAGGCCGGCCCAGTCCACCCACCGCTCGTACGCGGCGTCGGCATCGGCCGGCCCGTACTCCAGCCGCACCGACCGCCGGTGCAGGTAGTCGCCGGCACTGACCCTCGCCACCGCCCGTCCGGCGGCCGCCAGTTCGATGACTACCGCGTCGGCCAGCCGGCCGCTGTCGCCAGGATCGGCCGCGTCGATGCCGACCCTGACCGCCACACGCCGCTCGACGGCTCCCGGCACCATCGCCGCGGCGCGCGCTGCGACTTCGGCCGCCAGCGCGGCCGGAGTGATCGACCGGATCCGGCCGGACGAGGCGCTCAGCGCACCGACCAGCGCCGGATCGCGGGCCACTCGTGCTCCAGTCCCAGCACGCCGTAGCTGGCCGTCTCCAAGCGGAACATCCGACCCGCCTCCGGCGCCATACCCAGCCAGCGCGCGGTCAGTACCCGCAGCGAGTGGGCGTGCGCCACCAGCGCCACATTCCCCTGTGCCAGCGCCGGACGGGCCGCCGCGATGGCCCTGTCCAGTCTGTCCGCGAGTTGACCGATGCCTTCACCCTGGGTCTGACCTGGCACGACGCCATCTGTCCAGACACTCCAGTCCGTCCCCAGCCGGGTCCGGATCTCGGCGGTGGTCAGCCCCTCGTAGCCGCCGTAGTCCCATTCCACGAGGTCGGGGTCCAGCACCATCGGTTCCAGGCCCGCCAGCTCAGCGGTGTGGCACGCCCGCCGCAACGGGCTGACCCGAACCTGGGCGAACTCCAGCCCCGCCAAGGACTCTCCCAGCTCGCGCGCCTCGGTGACACCAGCCTCGGTGAGCTCCAGATCCGTCAGGCCGGTGTGCTTGCCCGCCGCACTCCACTCGGTGGCACCGTGCCGGATGACATACAGCAGTCCCTGATCAGTGGCCACGAGCGCGACGCTAGCGGCTGGCCCACGAGGGTGACACTCGGCACGGGGCGCAGTGGCGGAGGTGGCGGGATTTGAACCCGCGAGAGGGCTTTACCCTCAACCCGCTTAGCAGGCGGGCGCCATAGGCCTCTAGGCGACACCTCCACTGCACGGCAAGGGTAGCGCCATCGCGGGTCCGCGGGCCCGCCGCAGGCTAGCGTTCGGCCATGCAGCAGGCGCAGCGCACCGAGGCGGCAGTAGGGGAAAGTGCCGCCGCCGATCGGGAGCGGCTGTCCTGGCCGCTGTTCGGCGAGGCGTCGCGCGACCTCGCGCGGCTGGTGGCGGCCGACGGCTACCGGCCCGACATGATCCTCGCGATAGCCCGGGGCGGCCTTCTGGTGGCGGGGGCGCTGGGCTACGCGCTCGGCGTCAAGAACCTCTACACGGTGAACGTCGAGTTCTACACCGGCGTCGACCAGCGCCTGGACGTGCCGATGATCCTGCCGCCGGTGCCCGACCTGGCAGAGGTGGCCGACGCCCGGGTGCTGGTGGCCGACGATGTCGCGGACACCGGTCACACCCTGAAGCTGGTCGAGGAGTTCGCCGGTGGCCGGGTGGCCGAGATCCGACACGCCGTGCTGTACGAGAAGTCGCGGTCGGTCGTCGCCTGCGACTACGTGTGGCGTCGCACCGACCGATGGATCGACTTCCCGTGGAGTGACCGACCACCGGTGGTCTAGGGCCCGCCCTCGAACCCCCGGCACCAAACGCTCGTCCGCTCGAAACTTTCAGACTCAGTCGACGAAAGTCTTGCGGAGGGGTCCACTTCGCAGCTAATGTCCGTATCGGCATCACGCTCTGCACTTTCCTCACCACCCTCTGATCGCGCAACGGGGCGCACTGTCACTCTCCAGCGGACACCGACGTCCGACGGGGCCGACCGGGCGGGCGTCCGAACGTTCTGATTCTGAGTGATTCACGCCCCCCGGGAGAGTTCGATGACCCCTGCCCTGCGACCCTCGCTGCCCCACCGTCGACCCCACCTCGCCATCCTGACCGCCGGGGCGCTGCTCGCCGCGACGATCATCGCCGTCCAGCCCGTCACGCCTGCGGCTGCCGCGGCGTTCCAGCAGGTGACCCTTGCCATCGGGGTCCCGGAGGTGGGCGAACCGATGTCCCTGGCGGTGCTGCCGGATCGCAGCGTGCTGCACACCTCACGCAACGGCACGCTGCGGATCACCGACGCCGCAGGCAACACGAAGGTCTCGGGCACGCTGTCGGTCTACAGCCATGACGAGGAGGGGCTGCAGGGCGTCGGCGTCGACCCCGGCTTCGCCACCAATCGGGCCATCTACCTCTACTACGCACCGACACTCAGCACGCCGCTGGGCGACGCCCCGTCCGATGGTCCGGCCACGGCCTTCGCCCCCTACGAGGGGGTGAACCGGTTGTCCCAGTTCACGCTGAACCTCGACGGCACACTCAACCTGACCAGCGAACGGGTCGTGCTCGATGTCCCGGCGACCCGCGGCATCTGTTGCCACGTCGGTGGCGACATCGACTTCGACGCAGCCGGCAACCTGTACCTCAGCACCGGCGACGACAGCAATCCGTTCGCCTCCGACGGCTACACCCCGATCGACGAGAGGTCCGGCCGAAACCCCGCCTACGACGCGCAGCGGACCTCGGGCAACACCAACGACCTGCGCGGCAAGCTGCTGCGCATCAAGGTCGCCGCCGACGGCTCCTACACCGTCCCCAGCGGGAACATGTTCGCTCCGGGCACCGCCGGCACCCGCCCCGAGATCTACGCGATGGGCTTCCGCAACCCCTTCCGGATGTCCGTCGACAAGGCCACGGGCGTGGTCTACCTGGGCGACTACGGCCCCGACGCCGGGTCCGCCAGCGCGAGTCGCGGCCCGGGTGGGCAGGTGGAGTTCGATCGGATCACCGGGCCGGGAAACTACGGCTGGCCGTACTGCACCGGGCGCAACGACTCCTATGTCGACTTCACGTTCCCCACCGGACCGTCGGGCGCGACGTTCAACTGCGCGGGCGGGCCCACCAACAACTCACCGCGCAACACCGGACTGACCACGCTGCCCGCGGCGCAGCCCGCCTGGCTGCCCTACGACGGCGGCTCGGTACCCGAATTCGGCAGCGGCAGCGAGTCCCCGATGGGCGGCCCGGTCTACCGCTACGACGCGGCCAACCCCAGCGATGTGAAGTTCCCCGCCTCGTACAACGGGCACTTCTTCGCCGGTGAGTTCGGGCGCCAGTGGATCCGCGACATCGAGGTCACGGCGAGCGGCGGCGTGGGCGCGATCAACACGTTCCCGTGGTCGGGCAAGCAGGTGATGGACATGGCGTTCGGCCCGGACGGTGCGCTGTACGTCCTGGACTACGGCACCAGCTACTTCGGCGGTGACGCCAATTCCGCGCTGTACCGGATCGACTACGTCGACGGCAACCGTGCACCCACCGCCATCGCGTCCGCGACACCGACCTCCGGCGCGCTGCCCCTGACCGTCCAGTTCACCGGCAGCGGCTCCGCGGACCCGGACGGCGACGCGCTGTCCTATGCCTGGGACCTCGACGGTAACGGCACCACCGACTCCACGGCCGTCAACCCGAGCCGCAGCTACAGCACAGCGGGGACCTACAACGCCAAGCTCACCGTCACCGACCCCGGCGGCAAGAGCGGTTCGGCCAACGTCCTCGTGACACCGGGGAACACGGCACCAACGGTCCGGATCACCGGACCGGTCAACGGATCAGTGATCAATTTCGGTGACACGGTCTCCTACCAGGTGTCGGTGACCGACCCGGAGGACGGCACGATCGACTGCTCCAAGGTGTCGATGACCTACATCTTCGGCCACGACCTGCACGGCCACCCGCAGACCACGGTGAACGGCTGCAGCGGCACGATCGCCACGTCCGCCGACGGCGAACACGACGCCAACGCCAACGTGTTCGGCGTGTGGCGAGCCAGCTACACCGACGCCGGCGGGCTGACCGGCATCGCGGAGAGCAAGACCCAGCCGTCCACCCGGCAGGCCGAGCACTACTCGAACTCCAGCGGGATCGCGCTGTACGACAAGACGACAGCCCGTGGCGGGAAGACCGTGGGCAGCATCAACAACGGCGACTGGGTCTCCTTCACCCCGTACAACCTGACCGGGGTCACCGGCTTCACGGCCCGCGTCTCCTCCAACGGCGCCGGCGGCACCCTGTCCCTGCGCAGCGGCTCCCCCACCGGCACCCTGCTCGGCTCGGCCACCGTCGGCAACACCGGCAGCTGGGAGACCTTCACCGAGGTCAGCGGCGCCATCGCGGCGACCACAGCCACCAGCGAGCTGTACCTGGTGTTCACCGGCGGCGCCGGCGCGCTGTACGACGTCGACGAGTTCACCCTCACCAAGACCACCACGCCGCCCTCGACGAACTACAAGGTGCTCGTCTTCTCCAAGACCGCCGGCTTCCGGCACTCCTCGATCGGCCCGGCCATCACCGCCATCCGCTCGCTCGGACAGGCGAACGGCTTCACCGTGGATGCCACCGAGGACGCCGCTGCCTTCACCACCACAAACCTGGCTCAGTACCGCGCCGTGGTATTCCTGTCCACGACGGGCGACGTGTTGAACACCACCCAGCAGGCCGCTTTCGAGTCCTACATCCGGGGCGGCGGGGGATACGCCGGCATCCATTCGGCGGCCGACACGGAGTACAGCTGGCCGTGGTACGGCAGCCTGGTCGGCGCCTACTTCTCCTCGCATCCCGCCAACCAGCAGGCCACCATCACCGTCGAGGATCGAACCCACGCCTCGACCGCGCATCTGGGGGCCACGTGGTCCCGCTTCGACGAGTGGTACAACTACGGCACCAACCCGCGATCCCGCGTCAACGTGTTGGCCACCCTGAACGAGAGCAGCTACAGCGGTGGCACCATGGGCAGCGACCACCCGATTGCCTGGTGCCAGTTCTATGACGGCGGCCGGTCCTGGTACACCGGTGGCGGCCACACCGACGAGTCCTACGCCGAGGTGGACTTCCGGGCGCACCTGCTGGGCGGCATCCGTTACGCGGCCGGGGTGGCAGGTACCAGTTGTGGCGCCGGCGGTGTCGAGAGTGGGTACACCTCGCTGTTCAACGGCAGCTCCACGACCGGCTGGTCCCAGGCGGGGCCCGGGTCTTTCACGCTGAGCAATGGTGTCCTGACGTCCCAGGGCGGCCTCGGCATGCTGTGGTATTCCGCCCAGGAGTTCCGCTCGTATTCGCTGAAGCTCGACTGGCAGGTCGAGGGCGACGACAACTCCGGGGTCTTCGTCGGGTTCCCGGCGGGCAGCGACCCGAATATCGCCATCACTCAGGGCTACGAGATCCAGATCGACCCGACCGATACCGCCGACCGCACAACTGGGGCGATCTACGGATTCAAGGGCGCCGATATCGCTGCCCGCGACGGCGCACTGCGACCCGCCGGCCAGTGGAACACCTACGAGATCGTGGTGGAGGGGCAGCGGCTGACCGTCTTCCTCAACAATGTCAAGATCAACGAGTTCACCAGCACCGACCCCGCCCGTGACCTCACGCAGGGCCATATCGGCATCCAGAACCACGGCAGCGGCGACACCGTGCTGTTCCGCAACATCAGGATCAAGGAGTTGGGGACCACCGGCACCACGGTGACCCTGCAGGGCGAGTCGTTCGCCGCCACCGGCGGGGTGCAGCCGTTCAACAAGCCCGCCGCCCGCGGCGGCGCCGTGGCCGGATTCATCGCCGCCGGTGACTGGATCCGCTACGACGGCCTGGACCTGACCAAGCTGTCGCGCGTCGACGCCCGGGTGATGCCAGGCGAAGCCCCCGGCACCATCGAGTACCGCACCGGCTCCCCCACCGGACCCCTGCTGGGCAGCGCCCAGGTCACGGCCACCGGCAACTGGAGCACCTTCGTCGACGTCGGCGCCACCACGGCCACCAGCACCGCCACCTCGCTGTACCTCGTCTTCAGCGGCGGCGCCGGAGCCATGTTCGACGTCGACGAGATCACCCTCACCAGCGCCGCGCCTCCGGCCGGTACCACCAACCTGGCGCTCAGCCGGCCGGCTACGGCCACCAGTGTGGAAAACGCGTCCTACCCGGCCGGCAACGCGGTCGACGGCATCGGCACCACCCGGTGGTCCAGCGCCTTCGCCGACCCGCAGAGCATCACGGTCGACCTGGGATCGGCCCGGACCGTCAGCCGGGTCAAGCTGGTGTGGGAGGCCGCCTTCGGCCGCTCATACACCATTGCGACATCACCGGACGGCACCACCTGGACGACCAGGTTCACCACCACGACCGGCGACGGTGCCACGGACGACATCACACTCGCTACCGCCGCCACCAGCACCCGCTACGTCCGCATGGCGGGGACCACGCGCGGCACCCCCTACGGCTACTCGCTGTGGGAACTGGAGGTGTACGGCAGCTGAGGCCGGGCCGGAGTGACGGTCCAGAGGGAGGTCATGACGGGGCTGTGATCAGGCGGGTGGCCGCGAGTACCGCGCACCGTGGCCGCCCGCCACCAGATCGGCGCTCACGGCGGCCGCGGCCTGCCACAGCCGCGGCAGCAGATCAGCCCTGACGCTCGCGGCGTCACCCCGGTCGGCCGGCGCCGCCACGTTCATGGCCGCGACCACGACACCTCCGGCGTCCCGCACCGGAACTGCGACCGACCGAAGACCCATCTCCAGTTCCTGGTCGACGAGGGCATAGTCGTCTCGGCGCACCCGGTCGAGCACCAGCCGCAGCCCAGCCGGGTCGGTGACCGTCCAGCGCGTCAACCGGCGCAATTCGACCCGGGCCAGGTAGACGGTCAGCCAGTCCGGGTCGGCGTGCGCCAGCAGCACCCGACCCATCGACGTGGCATAGGCGGGCAACCGGGTCCCGACACTGATCGCGACCGTCATGATCCGCTTCACCGGGACCCGCGCGATGTAGACGACGTCGTCTCCGTCGAGCACCGACAACGACGCCGACTCACCGACCCGGGCGACCAGCGCCTCCAGGTGCGGGTGGGCCAGCCCCGGCAGCGACATCGACGAGATGTAGGCGTAGCCCAACTCGAGTACCCGCGGCCGCAGCGCGAACAGTCGGCCATCGGTCCGTACGTACCCCAGGTCGACCAGCGTGTGCAGGAAGCGCCGCGCGGTCGCCCGGGTCAGGCCGGCCTCGCGAGCGACGTCGCTGAGCGTCATCTCCGGCTGGTCGGCGCTGAACGCCTTGATCACGGCCAACCCTCGTGCCAGCGACTGCACGTGCGCGGCCGAGCGCTCGTCGTCGAGCTGAGTCAGCGAATGGTCGATGGCGGCCTCGACCACGGAGTCCTCGCTGCCGTCGTCCGCCGGCACAGGCATGACCGTCACGACCGGACGACGACGGCGAGCCCCTGACCGACGCCGATACAGATGGCGGCCAGACCCCAACGTCCGCCGTTCGTGTCTGCGTGGGCGTCCAGCCCCCGCAGCCGCCACGCCAGCGTGGTGAGGATGCGCGAGCCCGACGAGCCCAGGGCGTGACCCAGCGCGATCGCGCCGCCGTTGCTGTTGACGATGGCCGGGTCCAGGTCGCGCCATTGCGACAGGCAGGCCAGCGACTGCCCGGCGAAGGCCTCGTTGAGCTCGACCGCGGCCAGGTCACCCCAGCCGATGCCGGCCCTGGCCAGCGCGATCCGGGCCGCTTCGACCGGACCGATGCCGAAACGGTGGGGTTCCACCCCGACCGCCGCGCGCGAGACGATGCGGGCCAGGGGTTGGCGGCCGGCCGCGGCCAGGCCTGCCTCGCTGCCCAGCAGGACGGCGGAGGCGCCGTCGTTGAGCGGCGAGGAGTTGCCCGCCGTCACCGAGCCGTCCGGGCGAAACGCCGGCTTGAGCCTTCCCAGTGCCTCGATCGTCGTGTCGGCGCGGATGCTTTCGTCGCGGGCGAGATCAGTTCCGGCCACGCCCACGATCTCGCCGTCGAACGCGCCGGCGGTCCAGGCGGCTTCGGAGTTGCGGTGGCTGGCCAGTGCGAACTCGTCCTGCGCCGCCCGGCCCACACCGAACTCCGTTACCAGCTGCTCGGTCGCCTCGCCGAGCGAGACGCTCCACTGCTCCGGCATGGCAGGGTTGACCAGCCGCCAGCCGAGCGTCGTGGAATGCAGCGTCTCGTGTCCGCGCGGGTATGGCCGGTCGGGCTTGGCCAGCACCCACGGCGCCCGGCTCATCGATTCGGCACCTCCGGCCATGACGAGATCGGCGTCGCCGACCGCGATCGCCCGCGACCCCTGGATGACGGCCTCCAGACCCGAACCGCACAGCCGGTTGACGGTGGTCCCCGGCACCGAGGTCGGCATGCCCGCCAGCAGCACCGCCATCCGGGCCACGTCGCGGTTGTCCTCGCCCGCCTGGTTGGCGGCGCCGAGGATCACGTCGTCCACCCGGGCGGGGTCCAGGCCGGGCGAGCGGTCGAGCAGGCCGCGCAATACCGTGGCCGCCAGATCGTCGGGTCGCACCCCCGCAAGCCCACCACCCATCCGCCCGATCGGGGTGCGCACCGCGTCGGCGATGAACACCGCGACGCCGCTCATGCCGCCCTCCTCGTCGCTTCGAGGGCGCGCAACACGTCGAGCTCCTGCGCCGTCGGCGGCTCACTGACCCGCAGCTCGGGGGCCACCGCGAGGTCCCAGCCGGTCGCTGTCCGGACAGTCTCGACCGACACGCCCGGGTGGACGTCGGTCAAGGTCAGCTCGCAGGTGGCGGGGTCGGGCCGCAGGATCCCCAGGTCGGTGATCACGGCCTGGGGTCCGGCACCGGGCAACCCCAACGCCTCGCGGTCGCCCGTGCCCCGGCCGAACCCGAAGCTGGTGACGAAGCCGACGGTCCTGACCAACGTGCGCGGGGTCTGCCGAACGATGACGACCACCTCGCGGCACGACGTGGCGATCTCGGGAGCGCCGCCCGCCCCGGGAAGCCGTACCGTCGGTCGCTCGTAGTCGCCGATGACCGTGGTGTTGATGTTGGCGTACCGGTCGATCTGCGCAGCCCCGAGGAACCCCGTGGCGATCCGGCCCGGCTGCAGCCAGTAGTTGAAGACCTCCACGGAACTGCACAATGCATCGGCAGTCTCGGCCAGCACGCCGTCGCCGATCGAGTAGGGCAACCGCCCGGGCTTGGCACCCAGCGTGCCGCTCTCGTAGATCAGGACGAGTTCGGGGTTGTGCAGCCGGCGGGCGAGGTTGGCCGCCGTGCTGGGCAGCCCGATGCCGACGAAGCACGTCGGCGTCTCCGCCAGCCCCCGGGCCGCCGCGATCGTCATCATCTCGTCGGTGGTCCAGTTGATGGTCCCCCCGGTCGTGCCCCCGGTCATGCCGGCACCGGCCTCGCCACGGCACCGATCGAGCCGAGCCACGCTGCGAAGCTCTCCCGGCTGCGACTGATCGGGTCCCACTCGGTGTAGGCAGCGTTGTCGCGCTCGTAGTAGCCGTGGGCGTAGGAGGGCCGGGACCCACCCGGGACGACGGCGACGCACGTCAGCGCCCAGCCGGGGATCACGACGTCGCCGGGGTGAGCGTCGAAGGAGTCCACCACCTCCTCGACGGTGACCAGCGTCCGCCGCGCGGCCAGCAATGCCTCCTTCTGCACCCCGGTGATGCCCCACATGTGCACATTGCCGGCCCGGTCGGCCTGCTGGGCGTGCACGACGGTGACGTCGGGGTTGAGGGCCGGCACCGCGGTCAACTCCTCGCCGGTGAACGGGCACGTGACTGTCGCGATCGTGGCCGTATGCCGTGGCAGGTCGGTCCCCCGGTAGCCGCGCAGCACACCGAACGGCAGCCCGCTGGCGCCTGCGAGGTAGCGGTTGGCCATCCCGGCGTGACTGTGCTCCTCGATCTCCAGGGGTCGGGGCCAGCCGTTCTCGACGGCGTCGCGGAACCGGTGCAGTGACCCCACACCGGGGTTGCCGCCCCATGAGAACACCAGTTTGGCGGCACACCCGGCGCCGATCAGCTGGTCGTAGATCATGTCAGGGGTCATCCGGACCAGGGTGAGGTCGCGCCGACCCTGCCGGATGATCTCGTGCCCCGCCGCGAACGGGATCAGGTGGGTGAAGCCCTCGAGGGCGACCGTGTCCTCGTCGTGCACGAGGTCCGCGATCGCCTCGGCGAGGTCGGTGAAGCGGGCCACGTCAGGTGCCGTCGGCCCGGTCCAAGATGGCCGCCAGTGCTGCCCGCAACTGCCGTGCCGAATCTTCCGCGGCCCCGTGCGAGCGCCAGGCGACATGGGTATCGGGACGGACGAGCACTGCCCCGGCCTCGGACACCTCTCTGGCGCGCGCCCAGTCGTCGTAGAGGTCGATGTACTCCCGGCCGGGCCCGATGACGTGGGCCGCCACCTCGATGCCCAGTTCGGCGCCGACCTTCTCGGCGGCGACCGCCCATGCCTGGCCCGCGATGCCGGTGAACAGTGACCAGCGGCCCTTCCCGGCCAGGTCGTGAGTGCTGATCTTCTGACCGCCCGTGACGCCGGTGGTGCCCAGCCAGACGTGCGGCAGCCGAGCGCCCGGCCAGGTGGTCGGGTGGTAGTAGAGCTCGGGATCGCGGTCGAAGGCCGGCTCCGGCGAGCCGTCGGGGACCACCGCCGTGCTGGCATAGCGGTGGTTGAGCTCCACACCGTGGGCGTTGAACTCGTAGTTCTTCAGTTCCAATGCCTTGACCAGCGCCTCGCGGCGGGTTGCCCCCTCGACCGAGTCGTCCGCCCGGGCGGCGATGTGCGCGTTCATGACGTCGGGCTCAGACGTGCCGAGGACGCCGAGGGCATCGAAGATGGGGCCGAACTCCTCGATACTCTTGTTCGCGCGCAGCACGATCTGCCTCCCCACGGGTGACCGCTCGACGTTGTACGAGTCGAGCAGCGCCGGGCCCGCCTGGCCCTTGAGAACGTGGGCGAGCTTCCACGCGAGGTTGTAGGCGTCGTGGATCGACGTGTTGGAGCCGAGGCCGTTGCTGGGCGGGTGTCGGTGGGTGGCATCGCCCATGCAGAACACCCGGCCGTTGTAGTAATTCGTCGCGTACCACTTGTTGACCGACCACAGCGAGGTGGACGTCAGCTGGACGTCGATGGTGTCGTCGCCGACCAGGTTGTGGACGATCCGGGTGGCGAACGCCTCGTCGATGACCGGTGGCTCGTCGTTGATGTCGTAGCCCCAGATGCACAGCCACTCGTTCCACGGCCGGATGCAGCGCACGAGGCCGAGCCCGATCCCGCCGATGTCGCTGCCGGGCTGCAGGATCCAGTACAGGATCGACGGCCGGTGGGCGACGTAGCGCGACAGGTCAGCCTTGAAGATGATGTTCATGCTGCCGGCGACGTCGAGTTGGCCCTCGCTCGGCAGCCCGATGTCGGTCGCCACCTTGCTGCGCCCGCCGTCGGCGCCGATGACGTACTTGGCCCGAATCGGGTACTGGTGCCCGGTGGTCCGGTCGCGGACCTGGACGGTTACCCCGTCGGCGTCCTGTTGCAGCGACACGTACTCGGTGTCGAAGCGGACCTTTGAGCCGCGCTCGGCAGCGTTGCCGACGAGGATGGGTTCGAGGTAGTTCTGCGGGATGTCGCAGATCGTCGACGGGCTGGCCAGGGTGTAGTCCGCCTGGCGGGAGGGATGGGTGCCCCAGGTCCGGACCCGGCCCAGTTCGTCCCCGGCCAGGCTCGTGCAGAACACGGTGTCGCCCATCTTCTCCTGCGGCACGGCGAGCGCCTTGACCTCGTCCTCGATCCCGTGGTCGCGCAAGATCTCCATTGTGCGCTGGTTGGTGATGTGCGCCCGCGGCGTGTTGGCGGTCCAGCGGTACTTCGTGACGACCATGTTGGACACGCCGAGCGAGGACAGGAACAGCGCCGACGACGAGCCCGCGGGGCCGCTGCCGATGATGAGGACATCGGTCTCGGGGACGCCCGATGCGCTGGGGGCTTCGCTTTCGTACACGCTCATGGCTGCTCTCCTCGGGTTTCGGGTGCCAGGACGATCTCGAAGGTGGCCGATGACCATGGCTGGTCGAGGACACGGCCAAACGCCTCGCCGGGCTCGTGGTCGGTGAAGGGGACGACCAGGGAGTCTTTGACACCGAACACGGCGTCGCTGTCGAGGTACTCGCTGCCGGGGACGAAGATGTGCGTCACCAGGGTCCGGTAGCCCGGGGCGGTGACCATGAAGTGCAGGTGGGCGGGCCGGTAGGGGTGCCGGCCGGTCGCCCCGAGCAGCGCTCCGACGGGACCGTCGGCGGGGATCGGGTAGGACGACGGTTGGACCGCCCAGAAGTCGTAGCTGCCGTCCGCCGCGCTGAACAGGTGGGCGCGGCCGGTGGTCGGGCCCTCGGCGTACTGGACGTCGTAGAAGCCGTCGGCGTCGGCCTCCCATACCTCGAGCCTCGCCCCGGCGATCGGTGCCCCGGCGGTGTCGATCACCCGGCCCGAGACATGGCACGGGATGCCCTTGGCGCCCTGGGCGATGTCGCCGCCCGCCGCGATCAGCGGTGCGCCGTCGACGAAGAAGGGGCCGAAGACGGTCGCCTCGGTGGCAGTGCCCCGGGCCGGGCTGTTGACGGCGACGGTCTGCATCGATGCGCCCAGCACGTCGGAGAGCAGGATGAACTCTTGGCGCTTGTCCGTCGTGATGTGACCGGTCGCGGTGAGGAAGCCGACGGCGGCACTCCACTCGGCCTCGGTCAGCCGGACATCGCGGATGAAGCCGTGCAGGTGAGTGATCAGCGACGCGAGCACCTCGCGGAGCCGCGGATCGGGGGTGTCGGCGAAGGCGGCGAGCACCCGCTCGACCAGTTCGGTCTCGCGCCGCTGTTGCTCGGCGGCATCCGGCCCGTCCGGGTCGGCCGCGGTGGGGTCGGCGGCGTGGCGGGCGTTCGATGTCGTCATGGGCGGTCTCCGGTCCAGGCGGCGGTGAGGATGTCGGCGACGTCGTCGCGCGTGACGGGTCTTGGGTTGGCCGGCAGCGCGCCGTCGGCGACTCGATCGGCGACCACCTCGATCGCCGCGGGCAGGTCGGCCTCGGTCAGGCCGATGTCGCGCAGCGCGAGCGGTGAGTCGAGCGCCCGTGCCAGCTCGAACAGCCTGGTGGCTGCCGAGACGGCCGTGGTGCCGACCGTGGCGCCTCCGGCCGCTGCAGCCCCGCCGCCGCTGAGCGCGGCCGCTATCCGGTCCGCGGCGGTCGGTGCGGCGGCCTCGTTGAAAGCCAGGACGTGGGGCAGCACGACCGCGTGGGTCTGGGCGTGCGGCAGGTCGAACCGGCCGCCGAGCGCGTGGCAGATCTTGTGGTGTAGGCCGGCGCCGGCCACAGCGAAGGCGGCACCCGCCAGCCAGGCGCCGTACAGCGCGTCGTGTCGGCCGTCGGCGTCGTCACCGTCGGCCAGCACGCGAGGCAGGCCGCGCGCCAGCGCCGCGATGGATTCGGCGGCCAGCGCATCGGTGACCGGGTTGGCCCCGGCCGCCCAGAACGCCTCGACCGAGTGCGCCATGGCGTTGAGCCCGCTGACGACGCTGAGCCACCCCGGCAGGCTGCGGGTGAGGTCGGGGTCGTAGATCACCGTCTGCGGCAGCACGCGCTGGTCGGTACCCGTGGTCTTTCGGCCCATCTCGGTGAGTCCCCATACCGGGGTCATCTCCGACCCGGCGTAGGTCGTGGGGACGGCGAGGATCGGCAGGCTGGTGGTGATCGCAATCGCCTTGGCAGTGCCCGTGGTCGACCCCCCACCGATCGACAGGAGAAGATCGGCCCCGACCGCCTCGGCGTGCCTGCGGGCAGCTTTGGCGATCTCGATCGGGACGTGCTGGCGGACCTGGTCGAAGCGGCCGACGACGACGTCGTCGAGCGCGACACACAGCTCGTCGGCGAGAGCTGCCTCGGCCTGGCCCGCGACGACGAGGATGCGCCCGCGGCCAAGCGCGACCACCTCGGCGACCAGCGACATCCGGGCGGCTCCCGCGCCGAAGACCACCCGGCCAGGCAGCGCCGTGTACGTGAACGACCTGGTCATAACGCCTCCTCGGATGTCGCCGGCGGTGCCGCAGGCGCCGTCGGCTGTGGCGCCGAGCGCGCCTCGCGCACCCGGTATCGGATCGGGAACAGCTGGACCTGCCCGCCTCGCCCGACGACGCCCCACAATCCTCGCGGCGCCGCGAGCACCACGACGATCGCAACCACGCCGAGTACCACGAGGTAGGTCGATCCGTAGTCGCCCAGTGCCTGCTGCAGGGCGAAGAACACCACCGCGCCGATGATCGGGCCCTCCAGGGTGCCGATGCCGCCGATCACCACCATGAAGATCATGAAGGCGGTCCACTGCACGCTGTAGACGCTGTCGGGCTGCACCCGCAAGGACGACAACGCCAGCATCGCGCCCGCCGCGCCACAGCCGATCGCCGAGACGACGAACACGATCCGCTTGACTCGGGCGACGTCGACGCCGTTGCTCGCGGCGGCCGTGGGCTCGTCACGGATGGCGGTCAGCGCCACCCCCAGTGGGCTGCGGACGAGCAGCACGCTGCCCGTCACCGCGAGAACGGCCAGTCCCAGCGCCCACCAGTAGGTGAGCTCGATCCGGGCCGTCGGATCAGTGCCGGCGAGCGCCCGAAGTGATACCCCGGAGCCGCGTCCGACCTGGTCGAACTGCACGGTGACCAATCGGGCGACTTCGGCGATCACCCAGGTGCCGATGGCGAAGTAGCCGCCGACCAGCCGGAACGCCAGGAACGAGACGGGGACGGCGATGACACCGGCGACGATGCCCGCGACCGGGATGCTGAGGAACGGGTCGAGATCGAACTGATCCGCGAGGACGATCAGGCCGTATGCACCGAGTCCGATGTACGCCTGCTGCCCGATACTGACCATGCCCCCGAACCCGGCCAGCAGGTTCCACATCACGGCAAGGACGATGTAGATGCACAGCGTGATCAGCCGGGACGTCCACGACGTGCTGACCACCAGCGGCAACACCGCGAGCACCAGCGCGCCCACGACCAGCACGATCGCGCCGACCAGACTGTCCAGACCGCCGCGGACGACGCGCCGGGCGGGCGGCTGCTCGACCTCGCTGCCCGGGCCGGCGGTCATGCGGTCACCGCGGCGGGCGCGCGCCCGCCGAGGATCCCCTGCGGCCGGACGGCGAGCACCAGCAGGAACACCAGATGGCCGGCGAGGATCTGCTGCGCGGGATCGATGTAGGCCCCGACGTTCTGTGCGACACCCAGCAGGACACCGCCGACCAGCGTCCCCCACAGCCGTCCCAGGCCGCCGATGATGACGGCCTCGAAGGCGAACAGCAGCAACACCGGCCCGCTGGTCGGAGTGAAGCTGGTGGTGGTGCCGTAAGCGAAGCCGGCCACGGCCACGCTGCCGAAGGCAATGGCGGCGGCGATGCCGTAGACGTGGCGGGGATTGACGCCCATCAGCCGGGCGGCCTCTGGGTCATCCCTGGTCGCCCTGATCACTCGACCGGTCGACGTACGGGCGAGGAACAGCGACAGCCCACCGAGCACCGCGACGGCCGTGGCGAAGATGGCCAGCGGCAGCAGGCCGATGGACAGGCCCAGCACGGGCACGCTCTGCTGCGTGAAGCTCCCGGACGGCAGGCGGCGCTGATCGGCCGAGAACGCGAGCAGCAGGACGTTCTGCAGCACGACCGACAACCCGAAGGTCACCAGCAGCGACGGCAGCGGGCTGGGCCCGACCGTCCTGGTCAGCAGCCCGCGCTGCACGGCGTATCCCAGCACCGCCGCCAGCGGCACCACCAGCAGCAACGCCAGCAGCGGGCTGACCCCGGCTGACTGCACGAAGATGACCGCCCCGAAGCCGGCCAGCACCGCGATGTCGCCGTGAGCGAGGTTGACCAGCCGCATCACACCGAACATCAGCGACAACCCTGCGGCGAACAGTGCGTACAGCCCGCCGGTGAGAATGCCCTGGACGATCGCGTCGATCATGCGGCGTCCTGCCCGGCGGCGGTACCGAAGTACGCCGCGGCGATGTCGGCGACCGTGACGCCGGCGGCGGGCGCACGCAACGCCGTGCGGCCACCGAGCAGGCAGTGGACGTGGTCGGCGACCGCGAGTGCCTGCCGGACGTCCTGCTCCACGACGACCACCGTGGTACCGGCGGCGGTGATCTGCGGCAGTGTCGCGTACAGCTGCTTGACGACGACGGGCGCCAGACCGAGGGAGACCTCGTCCAGCAGCACCAGCCGGGGGTTGCTCATCAAGGCCCGGGCGATGGCCGTGGCCTGCTGCTCGCCACCGGACAGGTCCGCGGCCCGGCGCGTCCTGATGCCCGCCACCAAGGGGAACGCGCCATAGATCGACGGCAGCGCCCATGGACCGGGCCGCCCGGCGCGCGCACCTACTCGAAGGTTCTCCTCCACCGTCAATGAGGCGAACAGCCGCCGGCCCTCCGGCACCATGGCGATCCCGGCTGCCACCCGGCGGTGGGCGGGTACCCGCGCCAGGTCGGCGGCGTCGAAGCTGATCCGGCCCGCCGCTGGAGGCAGCAAGCCGGTGATCGCCTTGAGCAGCGTCGACTTGCCCGCCCCGTTGGCACCGAGCACCGCGAGGATCTGACCCTCCCTGACCTCCAGATCGATGCCGGACAGCGCGACGAGGTCGCCGTAGCGGACCTCCAGCCCGGCGACGCTGAGCAGGGGTGTCATGACGCCACCTCGGCCTCGGCGCCGGGGTCGGAGCCCAGGTAGGACTCCTGCACGGCAGGGCTGGCCATGACGACCGCCGGATCTCCTTCGGCCACGACCCGGCCATAGGTCAAGCAGATCAGCCGGTCGGCGACAGCGAGCAGGGCGTGCACGACATGCTCGATCCAGATGATCGACATGCCGGAGTCCCGAAGTCCCCGAATGGTCTCGACCAGGTCGGGCAGCTCGTGTTCGGTCAGGCCGCCGGCGATCTCGTCGAGCAGCACCACTGTCGGCCCCGTGCCCAGCGCCCGTGCCAGTTCGAGGCGCTTGCGGTCGAGCAGCCGCAGGCCCCCGGCGGAGTCGTTGGCGCGACTGGCCAGGCCCGCGCGGTCGAGGGCGTCCAGCGCTGCCCGGCGGGCCGCGGCTTCGCGCAACCCCGCCCCGAAGCGGGCCGCGACCAGGACGTTCTCGAACACCGTCATGTCGCCGAACGGGCGTGGCACCTGATAAGAACGACCGATCCCCCGACGGCACCGAGAGGCCGCGGAGACGCGTGTCACGTCCTGGCCGCCCAGGTGAACGGAACCGCCGTCCGGTGGTGTGACGCCGCTGAGCAGGTTGAGCAGGGTCGACTTGCCGGCGCCGTTGGGGCCCACGACGCCGAGCACCTCACGCTCGGCCAGCTCGAAACCGACCCCGTCGAGCACGACCAGCTTTCCGTAGCGCTTCCGAAGGTCGCGGGCAGCGAGCATCGCCGGCGCGCTGGCCGTCGACATCAGGTGGCCCGCAGCATGCCGACGCCTAGGCGAGCGGCTCGACGGTGCCCGCCGTGGGAATCTCGGGCGCCTCGGAGTTGGACACGATGACCAGGTCGTAGGCGCCACCCTCCTGGCGCCACTGGCCACCGACCAGCGGGGTTTTCGCGACGTTGGGTACCGGTCCCGAGGTCCAGTCCAGCGGACCCACGACCGTGTCGAGGCTCAGACCCGCGAGCGCCGCCACGACACCCTCCTTGTCGTCGGCACTGGACGCCTCGGACAGGGCGGCGACCGCGACCTCGAAAAGGGCGTGCACGAAGCCGATGGGCTGAGTCCAGGGCGCGCCCGTCTCGTCGGTGTAGGCCTGCGCCAGTTCTTCCGCGCTCTGGCCCGTCAGGGAGGAGGTGAAGGGGTGGTTGGGGCTCCACCACACCTCCGTACTCAGGTTCTGGCCGGCGTCACCCAGCGCGTCCAGCGACGACGGGAAGAGCAGCGCCTTGCCGATCGTCGCGACCTTCGGCCGGAAGCCTTGCTGGGCCGCCTGGTTCCAGAACGTCGTGAAGTCGGGCGGGATCGGCACGCCCAGCAGGACCTCGGCCCCGGCGTCACGGAACGCGGTGATCTGGGCGGTGAAGTCCTGGGTGCCGTTGGCGTAGAAGCCGGGGTCGACGGTCTGGTAGCCCTGCTCGCCGATGACGGCGGGGAAGCCGGTGGGCTCGGTGCTGCCCCAGGCGTTTCCGTCGGGGTCGTTAGGCCACAGCGAGGCGGCGACCTTGTTGGTCGGGACCTGGCTCCAGATGTCGAGGAAGACGGCCTGCACGTCCTCCAGGCCCCAGAAGAAGTGATACGTCCACTGGAACGGGGCCTCGGGGTCGCCGCCGCGGCCGAAGAACGCGGGCTGCCACGGCGCCACCGTCGAGATGCACGGAATGCCGTTGGCCTCGGCGACGTCGGCGACCGGGTTGGTGGTGTCGGGCGTGGAGGAGACGAGGATGAGGTCGACCTGGTCCTCCAGCGTCAGCGCCGTCGCCGCCTCGGCTGCCAGACCGGAGTCGCTCTGGCTGTCGCGGACGATGATCTCGACGTCGCTGCGGGCGCCTCCGATGGTGATGCCGTTCTCGGCGAAGTAGGCCTCCATCGCGGCCACGACGAATGCGTCGGCCTCGCCGAAGCCGGCGAGCGGACCGGTCTGCGGCGAGACGTAGCCGATCTTGATGGTGCGGCCCTCCTCGGCCGCTGTGGCGTCACCGGTGGCGTCGGCCGTATCGCTCTCGGTCACCGATTCGTCGGTGGTGCCGGTATCGTCCAGTGAGCCCGCGCAGCCCGCCAGCACGGAGGAGCCGGCAACCGTGAGGGCACCGGCCCCACCGAGTCGTATGACCGACCGGCGATTCAGGTCGCCACTGAGTGGGTTCATGTTCAAGCCTCTCCACTGTGTTCGGTGTGCGAACGGGTGTGCGCTTCGTGAACATAGCCAACCGTGGCGGACCCGCCATGTCAATGGGCAGGCGGCTGCCTTTGTGGGCAGATAGCCCCAATCGTCCGCCGCGTACTCTGCGTTTTCGTGGTGATCAAGTCGGGCGAGGCGTTGGCGATGCGGATGACCAGCCTGCTGCTCGACGCTCGGCAATCGCGACCGGACACCGTCGCGGGCATCGTCGAGTGGTTCGGCGCCATGCAGGCCCAGGACAACGCGAGCGCGCTGTGGTCGCTGGGCTCGCGGCTGCCCGCCTCGACCCGTGAGGACGTCGAGCAGGCGCTGGAGCGTCGTGAGGCCATCCGCACCTGGCCGATGCGCGGCACGATCCATCTCGTGCCCCCCGTGGACGCCCGCTGGATGCTCGACCTGATGGGGCCGAGAGCCCTGGCGGGGGCGAGGAGTCGGCGAGCGAATCTGGGGCTGAGCGAACAGACCGCGGACCGGGGGGTGGAGGTGCTCGGCGCCGCGATGGCGGGCGGCAGGCGGCTGTCGCGGTCGCAGTGCCTGACCGTACTGGCCGAGGCGGGCGTCGATGCCACCGGGCAGCGGGGCTACCACCTGCTCTGGTACGCCAGCCAACGCGGCGTCACCTGCATCGCGCCCGCGATCGACGGGGAACAGACCTTCGTACTGCTCGACGACTGGGTGCCCGACCCTCGACAGGTGACCCGCGAGGAGGGCCTGGCCATCATGGCCATCCGGTACTTCCGCAGCCACGGGCCCACGACCCGGCAGGACTTCGTTGGCTGGACCGGGCTGAGCGCCGCCGACGCCCGACTCGGCATAGCGGCAGCCGGAGACGCAGTGGCGAGCGTCGAGGTGGGCGGCCTCGCGATGCACGTCGACCCCGCAGCGCTCGACCGACAGGGCGCCGCAACGCCAGTCGAGAAGCCCGGGCTGGTGCTCGCACTGGCGGGTTTCGACGAGTACCTGCTGGGCTACAAGGACCGGGCACTGATGCTCGCCGCCGAGCACAAGCAGGCGATCATCCCCGGCGGCAACGGCGTCTTCCAGTGGACGCTCGTCCGCGGCGGGCAGGTCATCGGGACCTGGCGGCGCACGCCTCGCTCGGGCCGGGTGATCGTCGATGCCATGCCGTTGGTCGAGGTCGAACCGGACGGACGAGCCGCGGTGGAGGCGGCGATCGAGCCGTATGCCCGCTTCGTCGGCTCGCGGGTCGAGGTGCGGTGGCCCGGCTGAGGTCAGGGCGTGGCCGAGACCGACCCGTTCGTCGTCAGACGCCTCATCATGTCGCCTGGTGGTTCGAGACCGACCTCTGCCCAGACCTGCTTGGCCGTGCCGGCCCGGCACCAGCCCACCCCATGAGCGAGCTGCTTGATGAGGCGCAGGCCGTGACCACCTTGTGGATACGGCTCCCGAAGCGTCGGTGGTGCCGAGCCCTGAGCGTCGGACACGATGACGACCCAACCCCGGATCGATCGGTAAGCCGTCGCCGAGACCGGCGGCGCGCCATGGCGCAGGGCGTTCGTCGCCAATTCGCTGAAGACCACAGCCAACCTCTCGGCGACGGAGGCCAGCACCGGGGCCACGGGCGTGGCCGGTGACTGCTTGGTCAGCGAGCTGATCGAGGCCCGGACCGGGGCCAGGTCATCCGGCCCGCCGACGGCCCACTGGGAGCGAGCACCGTCGGCGGGTCCGGGCGGGTCGCCCTCTGGAATGGCGGTCAACACACGCGTCGCCTCAGGCCCCGTCCACCCAGTCGAACAGCGACTCCGAATCGAGTAGGACGAGAAGCTCCTGCACTCTCGGCGAAGGACCCACCAGACTGACGGTGGTGCCGGCCGCGCGCGCATTGCCGGCGAGCCGGATCAGGAACGAGATCCCCACCGAGTCGATGGACTCGACCGCGCGGACGTCGGCGAAGATCGGCAGATCGGCGTCGATGGCGTCGCGGCCGGAGTGCTCCAGATCGTCGGCGACCGACAGGTCGACGTGACCCCGCAGCAGGATGAGGGTCCGACCGTTGTCGAAGAAGACGGCGACGTCGCCCGGGACGTCCATCCCACCCGGGCTCAGGGCATCCTGAGCGGAGTCAGTCATCGCACCATCCTCGTCGGCCACCTCGAACATCCTTGACAATCGAGATTATCCACACATGGTGGGGGCCGAATGCGGTTGCGGCATCTCAGACCCTGAATCGAGTGGAATCGTCCAGCTGAGCTGCCCCCCCGACCGAGCAGGCGCGACACCAGCGGCTCCGGGACCGTGTCGTCGATCCGGGCCCACACCCGCTTCCCGTCGTCGTGGGCATCCCACCCGACGTCAGCTGCGAGCATCCCTACCATCGGCAACCCCAGGCCACCGGGGCGCCTCGGATCGGTGGGGCGCACTTGCGGAGCCCGGTCAGGTCGGCCGTCGGTCACCGACAGCAGCCAGGAGCCGGGTCCGCGGTACAAGTCGACCATGATCCGACCTGGTGCGTGGCGGACCGCATTGGACGCCAGTTCGGCCAGGACAGTCGACACTCGCTGTGCCGGGGCGGCCAGCGAGGGGTCGGCGTCGTTGGTTGTCGCGACGACGAGGCCCACCATGTCGCGGCGGATCCGGCGGATGCAGTGCGCGTCGGTGACTCGCCAGGACCCTTGCAGTGACATGGGTCCGAGATGTGGCTTGCCACGGGGCAACGGCACGCCAGCCGTTGTCACGGCCGCCCGCTGTTCGGTGTGGTGGTCACGATGCTTGCCGAGCTCCTGGGCGTGATATCCCTATCGTACGTGCGATCTGCGATTCCCGCCTTTCGGCGGTGGGGCGGTCTGTCAGGGTGAGTTGATGCCGAAAGCTCACCGCTCCTGCGACCGAGGTTGTCACCGGTGAGACCGACCTGACGTGAGCTTGCAGCCTGGTTCGCGGCAGACGGTCCGGTCTCGTGTCGTGTCAGACTGGGCACCCCAGGAGGGCTGGCCGAGTGGCCGATGGCGACGGTCTTGAAAACCGTTGACCGGGTTCACCCCCGGTTCGTGGGTTCGAATCCCACGCCCTCCGCTGACTGCGGTAATAGGCCATTGACCTGCGGGAACGCCCTGACCTGCAGTGATACGGCCGTCGGCGGACGTCGACGGTGTGGAGAGCCGTGAGGCGACGTCCGGCTGTCAGCGGCTGAGGGTGGCCGTTGTCGGTTGTAGGGGCTAATTTTAGGCGCCAGTGCCTGAGGGGTGCCTGAGAATTGACCGTCTGAGGAGCCTCCGGCGGGGTCCGGGGTCCGCCCTGGGCGCCGCGCTCGTCGACGAACTCACCACGGCCGTGCGCGACGGAGGAGCCACCGTCTCCCCGTGTGCCGGTTGACGCCCCTTCGGGGGAGTGCATCTCGGGCCGGGTTCATGGGGATGTTGTCTGCAGGCCGGTCGGCGAAAACGCCTCGGAGGCGGCGCCTTGCCGGTACACGGTGGTCAACCGGCCCTCGGTGTGGTCTGACCGATGATTTTTCCGCGCCGTGTTGGTTGTACGCCGAATACCGACTCACGGGAGGCTGACGCCATGCGGAGACTGACCTTTGGCATGAACCTGAGCCTGGACGGCTACATCGCCGCGCCCGGCGACGACCTCGGTTGGAGCGTGCCGAGCGACGAGCTGTTCCAGTGGTGGTCCGACCGGGTGGGGGCGACGGGCCTGGCGCTGTACGGGCGCAAACTGTGGGAGACGATGAGCTCTCACTGGACGACCGCCGACCAGCAGCCTGGCGCCACACCGGCGCAGATCGAGTTCGCCCGCCGCTGGCGGGACATGCCGAAGGTGGCGTTCTCCTCGACGACCAGCGCGGTCGACTGGAACGCCCGCCTGGTCACCGGCGACGCTGTCACCGAGATCACCCGGCTTAAGACTCAGGATTGCGGCCCCATGGACGTCGGCGGCGCCACCCTCGCCGCGGCGGCCATGCGGGCCGGGCTGATCGACGAGTACGCGATCGTCACCCACCCGGTCCTGGTGGGCGGCGGCACGCCGTTCTTCAGGGCCCTGGACAACTGGGTGAACCCGAACCTGGTGGAGACCCAGACGTTTCCCGACGGCGTGCTCCTGACCAGGTAAGAGACCAGGCGCTGAATACCCGACCTCGGATCGGCGCGGGCTCGGGCCACCCAAGGATCTCATGGCCGTTGGGGGATCCCCATGTGCGCCGGCACCGCCTCCCGGGAGCACCGAGAGTCCTGAAGGAACTCGTCGCCCCGTAGCGTGGCTGCGTGCTCTCGTTGCCGACCGCGCGCCCAGCCTGGGGCGCCGTTCAACTGAGGGCCTTCGAGCCACGCGACGTCGCCATGGTCAGGAATCTGTCCACAGACTCGTACGTGCCGCTCACCGGCTCGCTGGTCCCGCACGCCACCGTCGAGCAGGGCCTGGACTGGATCAACCGGCAGCACGAGCGACTCATCACCGGCATCGGGTACTCCTTCTGCATCTCGGCCGTCGAGGACGACCGCGCTCTGGGTCAGGTAGGTCTGTGGCTCGGAGCGCTCGAACACGGCCGAGCCACAGCCGGGTACGGGGTCGCCCCCGAAGCGCGTGGTCACGGGGTCGCGGCCCAAGCCTTGCTCGCCCTGACCGCGTTCGCCTGGACGCTGCCGCCGCTGCATCGCGTCGAGCTCTACATCGAGGCCTGGAACGTGGCCTCTGTTCGCACCGCCGAGACGGCCGGCTACCAGCGTGAGGGAGTGCTTCGCCGTCACCAGGCCATCGGCGGGCGACGGGTCGACATGACGATCTACGCCGCCCTGCGCCCCGACTGAACCGGGCGCGCGCCCAGGTCGAGTCGCTCGCGACGGTGTCGGTCGTGGACCCAACCCGCAACCCCAGCCTGACCGAGATCCGCGCGGCGATGCTCGAGTGGAACTATCGCCATGTGGAGGATTGGCCCGTGTGGGCGACGGCGCGGGTGGAGGTCCGGCCGGCGGACCCGCGGTGGCAGCGGCTCGGCGACGCGCTGCGTCACGACCTGGACCTGGTTCTCGCCCGGTGGCTGATCGCACCAGTGGAGCACGTCGGGTCCACGGCCGTACCGGGCCTGGCAGCCAAGCCGGTCCTCGACCTGCAGGCCGCCGTGGCCGACCTCGACTCCACGCCCGCGGTCACCGAGGCGCTAGTTGGCAGCGGATGGCACCTCGTGCCTCCAGAGCTCGACGCTCGGCCGTGGCGCCGGTTCCTGGTTCAGGTAGTCGACGATGCGCGGGTGGCGCACCTGCACCTGCTGACCGCGGACGGCGAACGGTGGACCGAGCAGCTGGCGTTTCGGGATGCGCTGCGCGTGGACTCCGAGTTGGTGCAGCGCTACGCCGAGCTCAAGCAGCAGCTGGCAGCCGCGCACGTCGACGACCGGGAGGCGTACACCGCGGCCAAGACCGACTTCGTCCGTTCCGTGCTGGGCCAAGGTTCGACGTAGTACCGCGCTGCCCCGCTCACCGATCCCTTGCTGACAGGACGCCGCGCTGGCCGCGACGTGGACGCGTCGACTGCCCCGATGGGGTTGGGGTGACCGGCACGGCGATGCGCCTGCCGGACGCAGCTTTCGGTTCGTGCACCGCCGGCGCAGCCGATCCATTCGTCCGATTGCGAGGCGCATAGCTCAGCTTGAGCAGTCGACCGCGACAGCGAGGGCGCCGCACACCTGGCGCATTCGTGCGTCGCTCAGCCGGCCGAGCCGGTCGAGTAGTACGGCGAGCGACACACTCTCGACGGAGTCGAGGTTGACCGCCGAGCGTCGTGGTACCGGGTCGTCGCCGGGCTCGAGCACCACTTCGCTGACGAGTCCTCGAATCGTCGTCGTGCATGGTGCGATCAGAGCTCTGCGATGCCGCGGTATGACTGCGTCGCGGGAAAGTACGACGACCGGACGCCGGCCGATCTCGGGCATCTCGCACCACCAGACCTCGCCACGGGCGGGCAAGGCGCTCACGACGCGGCCGCCGCCCGCCTAAATGACGCCAGGTCGCCCCACTCGTCCGGCTCGTCGATCGGGTGCTCGTCGTAGGCGGCATAGCTCGCGTCTACATCGGCGGCACGGTGGCGGGCGAGTAGGGCTGCGAGGGCCTCGTCAACGAGGGCGGCGTTGGTCACTCCGGACCGAATACCTCGGGCATGTTCCAGCAGCGTCGCGTCCACCGTCGTGCTCAATCGTGTGCGAGTCATGCCATCATCATGCCATGCGCCGTGGCGCAGCTTCGGCGCCGGACGCGTCCGCGCCGGACCGGCCTGACAAGGAGGTGGCGCCATGGCGGCGCTTCTCATTGAATACGCACGATGCTCCACCGAACAGCAAGACCTCACCGACAGCGCGAAGGCCTTGTCGGCCTCGGCGTTGACCCACTTCGGGTGCACGTCGCCCACGGACTGATCGGCACCAACCGGGACCGGCCCGGGCTGCGGGAGGCCCTCGCGGCCTGCCGTGAGGGTGACACCCTGGTGGTGACCAAGCTCGACCGCCTGGCTCGGTCGCTGCCCGACGCCCGGGCCATCGCCGAGGAGCTCACCGCGCGGCAGGTCCGCCTCAACCTCGGCGGGTCGGTCTATGACCCCAACGACGCCGTCGGCCGGCTGCTGTTCAACGTCCTGGCCATGGTTGCGGAGTTCGAGTCAGACCTCATCCGGCTCCGCACCCGGGAGGGAATGAGGACCGCCAAGGCGAAGGGGCGTCTTCGCGGGAAGCAACCCCACTGAACTTCCGTCAAGAGGCGCATCTGAAAAACTTGTTCGAGACCGGCGAGCACAGCACCGCCCAACTCGCCGACCTGTTCGGCGTCGGCCGCTCGACCGTCTACCGCGCCATCGAGCGACAACGGGCGAAAGCGTCGACCCCACCGGCCATGGCGGCATCACGCGGCTGAGCCCGGATCCACCGTCGCGCTGATCGTGTTGCGCTGAGTCGAGCTGGTGATGGAGATTCTGGTGGTGGACGCGGGTGAGGGGCCGGTGTGGCCGGCGTCTCCGTGGTGGTGCTGGTCGGGGCTTGCGGCCGGGGTGGTCAGGGGCGAGCGCCTAGGGCTGTCGGTGGGTAGGTCGCGGCGGAGAACAGCTGCTCGAACCCGTCTTGCCATGGCCAGTGCTCGGGTAGGTGCAGGACCAGCCGCCGGCCGGAGCGGGCCAGGCGGGCGGGGACGTTGATGAGCTGGGCGCGCAGGGTGCCGGTGGTGGCGCGGGCGTGCAGGCTGGTGGACTTCGCAGCGGCCAGGCAGCCGGCGGCGCGGGTCAGGTTGAACGCGACCGCGGCCAGGACGAGCCAGGCGGCGTTGGCGTCGAACTTCCCCGACGGCAGGTGCGCCAACGGTCCGTTCTTCAAATCCGCGATGACTTGTTCGACGATCGCGTGCTTGCGGTGGGTCGTGTCGGCCTGCAGCAACGGCAGCAAGCTGTCGGTGAAGAACGAGTGGTAGCGGTAGGTCTCGAACAGCACCGCCTGCTCCACGGCCTGCCCGACGGACTTGCCGCTGCTCCTGCTGCCTCGTTGGGTGTTTCGGGGGTTGAGGCGTTTGACGCGACGGATGACGAGGCGGGCGCTGATGTGCTCGGCCTTGCGGCGGGACGTGAACGCAGTGAACGGGGTCTCAGCGACCTCGGCATCACTGATCCAGCACTGGCCTTCCTCGTCCCAGACGGCGTCGGTGTAACGGATCGGGGTCCAGGCGGTGTCGGGGATCCGGCTGATCGCGGCCTGGACGGTCGCGGTACTTCGGGCGGTGACGGAGAACCGGGCCCCGTGGCGGCGGGCGGCGGCGATGGTGTCGTGACCGTAGAACGCGGAGTCCGCCCGCAGCAGCACCAGGCCGTTCGCTTCGGGCCCACCGGCGCCGGCGGCGCGGGCGGTGATGAGGGCGTCGGCGACCAGCCGGGCCGCGCCGCGGGCGGAGTTCGCGGAGCCCTTCCGCAGTCGGGTCGCGGCGATGACTGGTGCGGCCAGCGGGGTGGAGACCGTCGCGATCAGCGCGTTCAGGCCCTTCACTCCTGAGTAGCCGTAGCCGACGCCCTGCTTGGCGTAGCCGTGGGTCTGCCGGATCGTGTCGTCGATGTCGACGTAGGTGACCGTCTGCGCGCCGGGCAGCAGCGGCGTCGACCGGGCGAGGCGGGTGAGGAAGCCGGCGGCGATGGCGTCGAGCTGGCGGACGTGACCGAAGGTGAAGCAGCGCAGGAACGTGCCCAGCGTCGAGGGGGCCCGGATCCCGACGAAGAGCCGGCGCATCCCGCCGTGGCGGAGCAGGTCCATGTCGTTGATGGAGTCCGCGCCGGCGACCATCCCCGCGATGAGCGCGGGGACCTTCAGGACCGCGTTCACCCCACCCGCCCCGCGCAGGGTCAGCAGGGCGGCGACCAGGGCGTGCAGGCCGCAACGTCGGGCCAGGGCCATCACCGGCGCCAGGCCCGCGCACGACACGAGGTTCGGATCGTCGAAGACAGCCGATATGGCCGAAGGCGCGTGAGAAACTCGCATCCAGCGGATGCCCTTCTGTGTGGTCGATCAGGTCCTAGATAAACCTCATCGTCCCTGCTCAGAGGGGCATTCGTGCGTCACGACCCGCCCATCACCAATACTTGACCGGTGGATCTGGGCTGAGGTCATACCAGCGGTAGCCCGTCACCGTGTCCACCCGCGCCGGCTGTAAGAGCCCGACCTCCTCCCAGTGGCGCAGCATCCGCCGAGAGGCTCCCGTGCGATGCGCCAGCTCCCCGATGCTCAACATGTCGACGCCCACGTCACACGCTCCCACGGTGTCAAGGTCAAGGACGGGCCGTCAGTACGCCCGCTGGGTATCCCGATGAGCGACCGGCGACCGCTGCCAGCCGTCGTCGGACGTCGTCCTGGCCCCCGAACCCGGCTGCAGGGTGCCACCTGGGGCGGGTCCGGTAGAGGATGGGTCACCGAGACCAGCCCACAGCCCGCATCACTGCCTCGGCAACCTGGAGCCGGTCGAGGTCCGTCGCATCGACGACCGCGTCGTCGACGGCGGCGCGCTCAAGGATCGCGTGCAACTCCCCGCAGCGAGGCAGGTGCCAGTCCAGCGCCGCAGCGTCGTCGCGGTGTCGCTGCCTCAGCCGCTGCTGGATCGTGGCGACGTCGGTGCGTACCCGCACGACGGTCAGTGGCGCCGCGACAGCCGCGGCGTACCGGCTGCGGAGACTTGGCTGCTCAAGCACCCCGGCAAGGATGAGGAGCCGTGCTCCTGCCCGTCGGTAGGTCGCGGCCACCGCTTCGAGGTTCTCCAGCTCCACGGCGTTGTTGAGCGGGTCCTCAGGAGTAGCGGGCCAGACGCGGCGCAGGGCGTCGAGGTCGACGACGGCGTGCGGCACATCCTGTACGGCGAGCAGCTGACCGACCGCCTCCGCGGCCGTCGACTTGCCCGCCCCGACCGTGCCGTTGATGAATACCGCGGCCGGTCCAGTCTCGGCTCTCACCATCCGGCACCTTAACGATCATCACCACGCACGCCACATGACCATCGGCTACCGGAGTAGTCGTACCTGGACCGGCACGTCCAGATTGGCCCACACGCGGTCGGCGGTGAGGACGTGCGGCGGATCGCTGCGGACGGTCAGGGCGAGGCAGCAGCGGTCCCCGAGGGACAGGGACCGTCCGCCGGGCAGGCCGCGCAGTGCCCCGGCGAGTTCGGCGTCGGCTTCGGTTACCGGTTCGACCCGCACTCCCGCGGCGCCGAGCAGCTCGCGTAGTCGCGAGGAGTTCACGTCCTCATCGACCAGCTTGCCGATGACCTCGGCGAGGTTGGCGGCGCCCAGCACGGAGCCGGGCAGGGCAGCCAGGACGGCGTCGGCCCCGGGTTCGTCGTGCAGGAGAGCGAGGACGGCGGAGGCGTCGAGCACCGTCATTCGCTGGCTGCAGCCTGACGCCGCTCGAAGAGCAGCTCCTCGACCAGGGAGCGAGAGGCCGGCACCGAAGCGGCCAGGCCCCGTAGCTCGGCGGCGGCGTCCTGCTGAGGCTGCAGGACGAGGCGGCGGCCGGCCAGGTGAAGGTGCAGGCGGTCTCCGGGAGCCAGTCCGAGCGCGGAGCGGACCTCTGCGGGGATGACGAGGCGTCCCTGCTGTCCGAGCACGAGTATGGCATCCATGGTTCAAGCATGGCACGGGCCGAAGCAGCATGCCACTGTCGGCTGTCGGGGTCTCCAGCAGCCGATCGGCTGGGAACAGGTCGGCGCCCGCCGGGGTCGTTCGTCAGTGGCTCCCTCCCACGGGGCGCGGCGGTGTCCGGCGGTCACCGACTGCCGACGGCCGTTGTCGGCCGTGGGGGCTGCGCGGGCCATGACTGCCTGTCGCGGTGCGGGTTCTTGACGCCGTGCCTGAGCGGTGCCCCAGGCTCGCGGGAGATGAAGGAAACGCGCTGGTCAGGACCGGTACAGCGGACGGTCTTGAAAACCGTTGGGCGGGTCACCACCCGTCTCGTGGGTTCGAATCCCACGCCCTCCGCTGACCAGGGTAAAGCGCCGTTGACCTGCGAGAACGACGCTGGCCTGCAGGAACGTCGCGCATGCGGGTCGTCAGGAGCTGACCACGCTCTGGAGAGCCGTGAGACGCGTCCGGCTGTCAACGACGGCCAGCGGCCGTCGTCGGCTCTAAGGGCCGAATGTGGGTGCGCGTGCCTGAGGGGTGCCTGAGAATTGGCCGCTCGACGAGCCGCTCAGACCAGGGTCTGCGGCGCCGTGCTCGTCGACGAGGTCACCGCGGCCGGCCGCGACGAACAGCTCACCGTTTCCGACGCCGGTTCGACGCGTGGGGTTGAGGCCCCCGAGGTGTCCGGGCGCTTGCACCGGTTTGGCCTGAGTAGCCGCCGGGTCCTCAATCGGAGGCGGCGACGGTGACCGGGCGCGCGGGCACGACGGAGGCGTCGACCACCTCGCGGTCACCGAGCGGCTCGGCGAGCTCGACGGTGAAGGGGGTCCCCGGGTTGCTCGGGCAGTTCTGGCCGCCTGGCAAGGGTCGCACCCCGACCCGAAGCCGGACCTGTGTGGCGGTCTCCGCCAGGTCGACCTCGATGCGGCCGTCGGCGTCCTGTCCTGACGCGCATGCCCGCTCCTGGATCAGCAGGTCGAGGGTGCTGTCCTCGGGCGCTGGTGTGTCCGCGAGGGTGACGTCTGCTACTTCCAGACCGGTGTCGTCAACCAGCCGTGGCGCGCAGGGGCCAGCCGACATCAGCATCCAGGTGCCGTCGGGCACGTTGCTGGAGCCGGTGATGCGCTCCAGGCTGCTGGACTCGTGCGTGCGGATGTCACCGCCCCCGTTGTCGAAGGGTTCCTCCAGCTCGCGGACGAGGTCGACCCGGCCGTCGTCCTGGTGCACCACAGACCAGTCCAGCGTCGGGTCGAAAGCGGGGTCCCCCAGGTCGTCCACCGCGCCCGCCGGCCCCCCGGTCAGCGAGGACGCGGGCGGGGCGTCGGCCAGCTCGTCGGCGTCGTAGACGCTGCCGCCACACTCGACCGTCCTCGAGCCGTCGCCTCCACCCGGCTCGCCGCCGCCAAGCGGCTTGAAGTTGCTCGCCCCCTGCCCGCAGCCGGTGAGCAGCAGTGCCCCCAGCACGGCGGCGGTCCTCATCCCTTCCCGCATGGCCATGAGACGCAGCATCCAGCACCGCGGTTCCCTGGCGAGGCGCTCAGGGTGCCCGTGCGCGGGTTCGTGGATGCGCCGGCCGGGCGGCGCGAGCGCAGAGGCTGCAGGAGCACGCACCGTCCCGCACGGGCCCGCGCAGCGTCGTGGTGATCGCCTGTCCGTCGCGGTGCTGTCAGGCTTGGGCCTTGCGATAGGCACGAGATGGACTGCGAGGTGGAGCGGTTGCCTCTAGCCGTTCCTGCTGCACGAGGCGTGTGAGGTATCGGCTGGTCATCGCGTGGCCGAGGCCTGTCGCGGCGGCCACCTGCGCGGTGGTGTAGGTCCCACCCTGGACGAAGAGCGCCTCGATCTCCCGCGACCTGTCGTATCGACGCCTTGCCTGCGGTTCGGAAGCGCTGCTCGACGAGCTGCTGGCAGCAGCGCTGAAGTCCAGCTCAGGCTGCTGCCTGGAGTCCTGGTTCAGGGCGGCGGAATCAAGGAGGAGGTACTCGGCGTAGCGGCGGCCACCGGAGCGGTAGGCGAGTCCCCGCGCCACCAGGTCAGCCAGTGCGTGGGTGGCCTCTCGGCTGTCGAGGCCCAGCTGACGCAGGGTGCCGTTGGACACCTGGCGGCCTTCGCGCATGAGGGCGAGAGCGCTGATCTGACCCCGGCTCAAGCCGGGCTGTCCGAGGTTCTCGATCCAGCGCAGCGTCTCCGGCGTCAGGAGGGTGTGCTTGGGGAAGGTGATGGTGAACCTGCTGAGCCTGCTGTCGAAGGTCGGCAGGGTCAGATCGGCTCGGCGCAGGCGGGCGAGCATGTCGGGGATGCCGCTGCCGCGGTTGTCGGCGACGACCTGGTCGGTGCCCGGTAGGTAGACGTCGCCCAGCAGGGGGATGAGGTAGCCGTTGCGTGAGGAGGAGACGCCTTCCTGGCCGAGGTCGTCAGGGGTGACGGTGCCGAAGAGTCCTCCGGGGTTGCGGATGACGAGACGGTCGACGTACAGCTCGACCTGGACCTGGGTGCCGCGCGCGTGCCGGCTGTAGTCCCGGTGGGCCAGGGCGTTGGTGACGGCCTCGCGCAGGGCCTCCACCGGGTAGTCACCGACGTCCTCACGTCCGAGGCCGCGCACGTGACCGGAGGTCCGGGTGTTGCGCAGGATGACCCGGACGGTCTCCTCGATAATCGCGGGGATGGGCCCGCGAATGGTGGCGTTGTCGGTGAAGCGGGGCGCTCCTTCGGGGATGGAGTCCTTGTGCGTGCCCGGGACCGCGATGAAGGTGACGCACAGCTGGGGGAGGAACTGCTGCGGCCACTGCCCCAGGGTGAGCAGGCCCGCAACGGTGACTCCGACGTGGTCGTCAACTCGGCGCAGGACGCCGAGCCTCAGCAGCGCGACCTCGTCGTCGACGGCGCCGAATGCACTGGGTTCGCGGTTGCGGACCCGGCGCAGGAGCCGGTCCACGGCGTCTCGGTCCAGGTCGGCCACGGACGCGTCGGTGACGAGCTCGTGGTCGTCGAGGGGCTGACCGCGGTTGGCGTGCAGCAGGTAGATCTCGTAGGCGGTCATCAACCGGTCGCCGTCACCGCCGCGGGTGTACGAACCGCCCGTGATGCCCTTGGCTGTGACGAAGCAAGGCTTCGCGTCCGGCGTGAGCTCGGCAACTGTCGCGACGACGACCTGAGCGCCCTCGAAGTCCTCGATCTGGATGTCGGCCCGGACCGGTGGCTCGAGCGCGTCGCTGCACAGCGACGCGAGGTCGTCACGGATCTTCGCCGCGTCGAAACCGGGAGCGGCTTGGAACCCGATGCCCTCGTCCAGGCCCAGGAGCAGGACACCGCCCCGGTCGTTGCTGAAGGCGGACAGCGTCTCGCGTGCGCTCTTGGGGAGGCCACCGCCGGCCGCCTTGGCCTCGACCGACGGCAGGTCCGTGGCACGCCGCCGCAGCAGCCGGACCAAGGACGGAAGGTCCGGGTCGAGCAACTCAGTAGTCACGGCCTTAGTATCGACCTATCGGCGAAAGTAGCAAGTAAGTATCGAGTTTTCTATTGAGTGGCGAAGCGAGCGGGGCCTGGCGCGAGATCGCTGCCAGGCCGGTCGGTATCGGCGCATGACGCGAATCGAGTCCAGCAACGTGGTTCCTGCCGCCGTGCCTGAGCAGTGCCCTGGCCCCCTCCGGATCGACAGGAAAGTGCAGGTCAGGCCCAGTACGGCTGGCGGTCTTGAAAACCGTTGGGCGGGTCACCACCCGTCTCGTGGGTTCGAATCCCACGCCCTCCGCTCAAAATGAGTATGCCGACCTGCCTGGGAGTCGTGAACGCGCTGGGCGCTGTTGTCCGCAGGCGTCCGCACCGGGACAGTTGGGACGTATAGGCCGAGCCTCGGGGAAGCTGCTTTGCATCGATCCGTGCGTGTGGGGACCCGGCTGAGCGGCGGATGGGCCGACAGGTCCGCCGCGGAGGACGTCCTGCAGCGTGTGGGGTGCAGGGACGATCTCGGACCCCACCCCCCGCCGGCAGCGGTCGACGAACGCTTGACATGCCGTGTTCGTGACCGGCCGGCGTCACCGACCCTTGCTCAGCCCCACTTCGCAGGGTGAGAGCGGAGCGGCATGCGCAGCTCGTCACTGCGACCGTAACTAAGGGTAGCGGTATCAGTGCTAGGCGTAGCGCTTGGTTACGAACGTACGAACTCTACCCAGTTCTCTCACCCGCCGTGATGGGTCGTCGTAGATTTCGCCGAGGCGGTACAGCTATCGCCTCCCGCATGTCGAACCATCCCTTCCGTAGAAAGCGAAAATGATAAACGCCGAGACCACGACGGTGCCGTCCGCGCGCACCCGCACAGTTCCTGCGCTATTCCTGCCGACGCCGCCGACCGAGGAGCAGAAGTACGCCTACCTCGGCCGGGAGCACCGCTGGATTTTCCCGACATCGGCCCTCGCGTTCGCCGCCATCATGATCAGCCTGATGATATTCAGTCTCAGTCACGTGGCGCTATGGGCGTTCTTGCTCCCGCTTGCGCTCTACACAATGACCATGGCCCTCTCCGGCACGACAAGCTTCAGGCGCGGCAGCATCCGCGGCACAGAGCACCGAGCCAACGTCGAGACCTGGGTGCCGTCCTACCTCGACAGCGTCGACGTGTTCCTGCCCAGCGCCGGTGAAGCGCTGGAGATTCTCGACAACACCTACTGTCATGTGGCTGACCTCCAATGGCACGGTGTGCTGAACGTCTACGTCCTGGACGACAGCGCTCGGCCGGCCGTCGCTGATCTCGCCGCCGCGTACGGCTTCACCTACCGCACCCGTCCCGACCGCGGCGTGCTCAAAAAGGCCGGCAATCTGCGGTACGGCTTCGATCAGTCGGCGGGTGACGTCATCGCCATCTTCGACGCAGATTTCGTGCCTCGACCGGACTACTTGTACGAGCTCATGCCCTACTTCGACGACGAGAAGGTCGCGATCGTGCAGAGCCCGCAGTACTTCGAAACACTCCGGGACATGCACTGGATCGCCAAGCACGCCGGCAGCACCCAGGAGATGTTCTACCGCTGGATCCAGACCGCACGTGATCGCTTCGGTGCGGCCATCTGCGTAGGAACGTGTGCGCTGTACCGCCGGTCGGCTCTCCTGCAGTCCGGTGGATTCGCCCCGATCGCTCACAGCGAGGACGTGCACACCGGCGTCAACCTGATGAAGGCCGGCTTTCGGGTGCGCTACGTGCCGGTGAACGTCTCCGCTGGCTTGTGCCCGGACACATTTAGCGCCTTCGTCAATCAGCAGTACCGGTGGTGTAGCGGGAGTCTGTCGCTACTGCGGAATCCGACTTTCCACAGGCACTCTGCGATCAGCAGACGACAGCGCATGTCGTTCTTCGCGGGCTTCCTGTACTACATCAGCACCGCCGTTAACGTGGTTCTGATGCCGCTGCCGCCTCTGATCATGATCTGGGTGTTCACCAGCGATATCAAGCCCTCGAACTCAGTGTGGATGATCGGCAGCATGCTCATGTGGATGCTGGTTTACCCGCTGGTTCACAAGAGCCGCTGGTCTCTGGCGACGCTGCGTGTGCAGTACCTGTACTCGTGGGCGCATGCCGTGGCCACGGTCAATCATGTGGCCGGACGTACCAAGGGGTGGGTGGCCACCGGCGCGGCGAGCAAGAGCACCCCGATTGCCTCGAGTGTGAGACGCGCACTTCTGGCGCACGCCGTCGTGACTCAGATCGGGATCGTCACCGGACTGGTGTACGCCACGCGGGCCGTGGGCCTCGATCAGGTATGGGCGATGATCGCTCTGGCGCTGGTCAACGCCTACGTCGTGCTCCCGGCGGCCTGGGCGGCTGCGGTCGACCCACTGAACGATCTCGCTGCCCGGGTTCGCGCGACCTGGCGCGCTCCCGGCGATCAGGTCATCGACCTGACCGACAGCGCGCTGGCAGTGCCGACCGATGCTTCTCCGGCGGTGCCGGTCGCTCGACGCCAGGTCGAAGTTCCGAACATCATGAGCATATAGGCTGTCGAAAAGGGGTCGTTGACATCCGGAAACGTCCTCTCGCCTCTCGCCATAGCTTGTTCCAAGTCGTCGGTGCGGCGTGGTGTCGCGCCGGTGACGAGGTAGAGGGGCGGGCACGGTAAGTGCCGGGATCGTGGTGGGTATCTGACATCCGCCCCGAGTCACCGGGAGGCCAGCCGTGCCCGCACCCGTACCTTCCCTCATCCCGACCGCAGCTACCGTGCGTGAGCGAATCGGGGAGGCCGACCCGCAGGTCCCGATGGTGCTGTGGCAGGTGCTGTCCACGATCACCGACCCCCGGGCCCGGCGCGGGCGTCGCCACGACCTGGCCACCGTGCTGGTGCTGTCCCTGGCGGCCGTGCTCAGCGGGGCCTGTTGCCTGGCCGCGATCACGGACTGGGTCAACGACAGGCCGCGCTGGTGCTGGGCTCGACTGGGGGTGCACCGCCGGAAGCCGAGGGGGTCAACGATCCGCCGGGTGGCCGTGTCAACTCGACTTGGCCCCACCGTGCCCCGGCTTGAAGTGGCCCCACCTTGCTGCCGTTGGGTGCGGGCGTGGGCGAGTCGGTAGCTGCTGGTCCCGGTCTCGATGATGTTCCCGCCGAAGGTGAGGCGGTCGACGATGGCGGCGCAGAGCCGGGGGTCGGTGAAGGTCTTGGTCCAGTCGCTGAAGCTGTCGTTGCTGGCGATCGCGACGGCGGTTTTCTCCTCGCGTTAGGTCAGGACCTGGAACAGCAGTTCGGCGCCACGCTTGTCGAGTTCCATGTAGCCGAGTTCGTCGAGGCAGAGCAGTTCGACCCGGCCGTAGCGGGCGATGGTCCGCGACAGTTGGCGTTCATCAGCGGCCTCGATGAGTTCGTTGACGAGCTTGGCCGCGAGGACGTAGCGGACCTTGTGAGCGGCTTGGGCGGCGGCGGTCCCCAGGCCGATGAGCAGGTGGCTCTTGCCCGTGCCGCTGTCGCCGATCAGGCAGAGCGGTTGACCTTTGCCGACCCAACCGCAGCCGGCGAGGGTGTTGATGGCGGGTCACCCTGTCGCGGGTGGTGCCCTTGCGGCCGCAGCAACGGCACCACTGGTCCGACTCGACAGTCCGGCAGGACAGCACCGCCCGGTCCGGCTCGAGGCGTTGCCCGAGGACTCGCAGGCCGAGTTCGTCGAGGCGGCAGAACGTGGTCAGGTCAGGGGCAGCAAAGGTAGATCTGGTGGAGTCCCTGTAATGTCGTCTGCCGCTGAGCGAAGTTCGGTTCCCGCCCTCGGCTGAGCCGTTGGGCTACGCCCCGGCCTCACCAACAAACGCAAAATGGCCTGCGCTCACCCCCAGGGGGGGAGCACAGGCCACTCCGTTCAGCGCAGGGCGGCTCAGTCGCGCCGGAACGCGTCCTTAGTGTTCTCGCCAGCCTGCTTGAGGTTGGCCTTCGACTGATCGGTCTTGCCCTCAGCTTCGAGCCGCTCGTTGTCGGTGACCTTGCCGGCGGCCTCCTTGGCCTTGGCCGAGGTTCTCAGCGGAGTTCTTGATCTTGTCGGCTGCACTCATGAGCAATCCTCACGTTGACGGATGGACTCTCGAGAGTTTGCCCGCTGGGGGATCCCCTCGCCAGTCGCTGCTACGACGGCCAGCCCGAGGCGGGCGCGTCGCGGACCGCTGGATAGCTACAAGCGTTCATGCAGCTCAGGGGCTATGTCGGCTCCCCTGGCCACACCTGATGACGCGCGTCTTGACGGTGCCGCCGAACGCTCGTTGACCGGGGTCGAGGCGCGTGCCTGAGCGGTGCCCCAGGCCCGCGGGAAATGAAGGAAAAGTCCTGGTCAGGGCCGGTACGCCCAGCGGTCTCGAAAACCGTTGGGCGGGTCACCACCCGTCTCGTGGGTTCGAATCCCACGCCCTCCGCTGGGGACGACTATGCCGCCCTGGCCAGGCGTCGTCAACGCGCTGGGTGCTGGTATCCACAGGCGTCCGTATCGGGCGATTGCGACGCGCAGGGAGAGCTCAAGGAGGCGCTCTGCTTCGATCCGTGTGTGGGGCCCCGACTCAGCGGGGGATCGGCCGACAGGTCCCCCGCGGAGGACGTCCCCGGTCCGGGCTGGATAAAACGCACGGTCAGCCCGTCGACCTCGATGTCTGCCGCGAGTGCCTAGGGGCTTGCCATGGGACCAAACGTAGACCGGCATGACGCAGGACGAGGCAGGACGACGCGGGGACGGGGCAGGGTTCAGCTCAGTCGTCCAGCCCGGCGAACACGTCGTCAAGGCGTAACCCCGCCCCGCGCTGCGGCCAGGCGACAACGTGGGTCTCGTGCGCCACGGAGCGGAGGAACTCCGCCTCGGTCACCCCGGACACGGGGAGCAGGAGGTGCGCCTGGCTGCGGTGCTCGCGCAGCCCTGCGAGCAGCCGGGGCTCGGTGCCCCTGGCCCGCACGTCGACGCCGATGCTCGCGTCCGGCGTCCCGCGCAGGTGGTAGACCAGCTCCGGCTGCCAGACCGGGTGGCCGAGGGCTCGGCGCCACCTGGTGCCGGTCGAAGCGAGACTGCTCGATGCAGGCATGCAGCAGGCGGCGCAGGCCGGGTCCGCCGTCCCGGCGGACCCGGTGGAACGCCGCGCTGGTGGCCCGGCTCATCGCGACATGGTCCGGGTGACCGGTCAGCCCGTCGGGCCCGAACGTCACGACGACGTCGGGGCGCTCGTCGTCGAGGAACGACGCCACGAGCGCCGCGAGCTCCTTCGCCGGCACCTGGTCAACGTGCCCGTCCTCGATGCCGAGCCAGTCGTGGCGGTCGGGCGCGCGTCCCACGGCGCGCCACCCTCTCTCGTCCTCTTCTCGGCGCAGCGCTCCCAGCCCCGCCTCGGGCACGTCCACCCCCGTCGCCACCTCGCCCGCGCCGCCGTCCGTGGCGTGCAGGACGACCAGGCCGAAGCTCGGGTCGTCTCGGTGCCGGGCGACCGAGCGGAACATGGCGTAGGTCTCGTCGTCCGGGTGGGCGAAGCATCCTGCGAGGACCCGGGAGGGTGCCGGATCGGCCACCGCCGGTGCAGCCACCGCCGGACCGGTCACGCCGTCACGCC